>OLPF01000521.1_pt1 | contig 40607 bp, 40 predicted proteins | sample 1673121 | NCBI WGS metagenome assembly OLPF01 (sample SAMEA3136756, study PRJEB25190) | human gut metagenome
TGTATATCTTAACAAACCTTTCCCCCTTTGTCAACGCTTTTTATAAAAAAAGTTTAAAGAATTTTTTAAAGCCCGATAAAGCACAGGCTTTATCGGGCTTTTATGGATATAAGAAGTTCGTAACAGGCTATACTGTTTTACTTCAGCAGCTCGGATATCATTCCGTCCGCCGCTGTCATCAGCCGGCTAAGCTCCGCCTTGAGCTCGGCCTCGCTGCTGCCTTTGGCACCAATGTACAGCTTCAGCTTGGGCTCGGTGCCGGAGGGGCGTACGCAGAGCCAGCCATCCCCTTCGGTGAAATAGCGCAGTACATTGGACTTTGGCAATTGGCACTTCTCCTCCCGGCCATCGGGATATGTTATAGTTCCGGTCTGTATGTCCTCGGACTTCACTACCCTTACCCCGCCGAACTGGGCTATTTTATCCGCCCTGAGCGCCCGCATCGCGCCCGCGATCTTTTCAAGGCCCTCCTTGCCCTTGAGCGTATATGACTTCACCGCCTCGCCGTAGAAGCCGTATTTCGCGTACATCTCCTGAAGCACATCATACAGGTTCCTGCCCTGAAACTCGTACACCGTCGCAGCCTCTGCAAGCAGCATGGCCGCGCATATTGCGTCCTTATCCCGCGAGAAGCAGCCGGAGAGGAAGCCGTAGCTCTCCTCAAAGCCGAAAAGGAAGGTATGCTCCTTTGTTTCGAGGCTCTCTGCTATCTGCTCCGATATGAACCGGAAGCCCGTCAGCACCTCCCGAAGCTCAACGCCGTAATAAGCGCATATCGCGTCCGCCATGCGGGTGCTGACAATCGACCGCACCACGAGGCCGTTTCCGGGCAGAGTCCCCTGTTCATTGCGGGTAGAAAGTATATAATGTATCAGTATGCTGCCTATCTGGTTGCCTGTAAGCACCTGGAACCTGCCGTCCCGCCGGCGCACCGCCGCCCCTAAGCGGTCGGAATCCGGGTCGGTGGCGAGTATGAGGTTCGCCCCCGTCTTATTAGCCAGGTCAAAGGCCAGCGTGAAGGCGTTGGGATCCTCGGGATTGGGGGCCTTCACCGTCGGGAAGCTGCCGTCCGGCTCCTCCTGCTCCTTTACCACCGATATATTTTTAATGCCAATGCGCCTGAGTATCTCCCGCACCGGCACGTTGCCGGAGCCGTGGAGGGGTGTGTAGACTATCCTCGTATCGGCGCCGCTCCACTCCGTCAGCTCCGGGTTGAGGCACAGCGACATGGTATCCGTATAGTAGGCCTCGTCCACCTCTTCGCCTATCATATTGAGAAGGCCGCTTTCCAGCGCCGCCCCTTCCTCCATGGGCTTTACCTTAAAGTAATCCGCCTTGCGGATATATCCCAATATCTCCGAGGCCTGCTCCGGCCCGGCCTGCCCGCCGTGCTGCCAGTATACCTTGTAGCCGTTGTACTCCGGGGGGTTGTGGCTGGCGGTTATTACTACGCCCGCCATGCAGTTAAGGTGCAGTACTGTAAAGGAAAGCTGGGGTACAGAGTGCAGCGTGCTGTAGAGATATGCCTTTATGCCGTTTTGGGCGAGCACCAGCGCCGTCTCCTTTGCGAATACGTCGGACATATGCCTTGAATCGTAGGCTATGGCCACCCCCCTCTCCGGCCCGCCGGGGAAAGTCTTAAGGTAGTCCGCAAGGCCCTGTGTGGCGCGCCTTACGACGTAAATGTTCATTCGGTTGGTGCCCGCGCCTATTATCCCCCGAAGGCCCGCCGTGCCGAATTCCAGCTCCGTGTAAAACCTTTCCTCCTGCTCCCTGGGGTCGTCCGCTATGGCCTCAAGCTCGGCGCGGAGCTTCGGGTCGAGGCTCTTTTCTTCGAGCCAGAGCTTATAATTCTCTCTGTAATCCATAAAACCTATTCCTTTCCTTCCGCCGCCCGGGCGGTAGATTCTTCTGCCTTTACGTTTAGGCCGGATTCGCGGAACATGCTGAAGGCGTTGTCTCCGCCCACTATCACATGGTCGCTGAAGCCTATGCCTATGGCGGAGACGGCGTTTATTATCTTTGCCGTAGTCTCGCAGTCGTCCACCGAAGGGCGCAGATCCCCCGAAGGGTGGTTGTGGCATATTATGATGTTCTGTGCTCCGTACCTTACGGCGCATTCCACCACGGCCCTCGGATATACCGTCACTTCGCCCGGAGTGCCTGTGCCGAGAAGCTGAGTATGCAGTATCCTGTAATTTTTATCGAGGCACACCATGTACATGCTTTCGTTGGTATTGTTGAACGGCAGGCTTTTGCAGTAGCGCATGGCGGCATCCGGCGTGTTGAGCCTTTTCTTTTGGGCCGCCATGCCCTTGGCCTTTGCCCGCCTGCCCATAGCCCCTACCAGCGACAGCAGCACGGCGGCGCTTTCGCCTATGCCCTCCACGGCCATAAGCTCTTTCGGGCCGGCGTTGAGCACCTCCCAAAGCGATCCAAATGCGCTCTTATCCAGCAGCCTGTGGGCGATTGGGTTGGTATCCCGCCGGGGAATGGCGTACGTAAGCAAAAGCTCCAGCAGCTGATGCTCGTGCATGCCGTCCGGGCCGTTTTCTATGTAACTTTGCCTCAGCCTTTCCCGGTGGCCTTTGTGCAGGTTTTCCATTGCCGTGCTCCTTCTCTTTTCTCCCCTATTATTATAGAATAAAGCGCGGCTTTTGCCTAACTGTTTTTCAGTTTTTCATCCAAATAAAAATATATTATTCTGGGGCTTGAATAAGCTGTCGAAACAGGTCATAATACCCTTAAGCAAAATCTCAAAAAAGCTTATTTAGATAATATGCGACCGTAATAATACGGCCGTAATTATATATTTTTATTTTTTTATGCGGAGGATAGGTAAAAGGGATGGATCTTCTCAAGGAACGAATACGCAGGGAAGGCAAGGTGCTGCCCGGAAACATCATCAAGGTGGACGGCTTTTTGAATCACCGGGTGGATACAAAGCTCATGGCCGCCATGGCGGAGGAATTTGAAAAGCATTTCGACGTATCAAGGGCCACTGTGGTGTTGACGGCCGAGGCGAGCGGCATAGCTCTTGCCACCATGTGCGCATACCGCTACGGGCTGCCCCTTATTTACGCGAAAAAGGCCAAGAGCGACAACATTGAGGGCGGCATAATCAAAAGCGACATTTACTCCTATACATACAAAAAAAAGGTCACTCTTATGGTTTCCGCCGAGTGGCTCAAGCCCACGGACAAAGTGCTGATAATCGATGATTTTCTCGCCAACGGCGAAGCCCTCCGCGGCCTGTGCGAAATAGTCAGCAGCGCCGGCGCGGAGCTGGTAGGCATGGGCGTAGCAGTCGAAAAGGGCTTCCAGCCCGGCGGCAAAAAGCTGCGCGACGCGGGCATACCCCTTTATTCCCTCGCCATAATCGAAAAGGCCGACGGAAACGGCATAGTATTCAGGGACGGGCAGGAAGAAAAGTAAATAACAGCACAAAATGAACGGCTGCGCCGTTCATTTTATTATTGCCGTAACTTCTTCGACCTTTACCACGGCCTCCTGCCGCAGTAGAAATGCTTTTTCCAGTATGTGGTCTTGTACTCCCGGCGCACCACCTTGCCGTTGGAGCTGGAGGCGTCTATCATCATGCTGGAGGATATCACTATGCCTATGTGGCCTATCTTGGAGAAATTGTCGCTGTAGAAGCAGATGAGATCGCCCTTTTTGAGCTTGTTTATATCGCTTATCTTCTCCCAGTCGTCAACCTGCGAATAGCCCGCGGCGGTAAGCCTTCGTCTGTTGCTTCCCGCCTGCTTCAGGCAGTAGTATACCAGTCCGCTGCAATCGAAGCTCTTGGGGCCGGTGTTGCCCAGTATGTACTTGCAGCCCAGCTTGCTCCTTGCCACCTCTATCATCTTGCTTATGTTGGCCTTGGTCTTCTTCTGCGCCGCCTTTTTGGGGCTTTCCTTGGCCTTGGGAGAATAAAGCATATCATAGGTCTTTTCCCCCGCCAGGCCGTCCGCGCTGAGCCCGTTTCTGCTCTGGAAGTCCTTCATGGCGGCCTTTGTCTCGTCGCCGTAGTAGCCGGTGGTCTTTCTCATGTATCCCATATCCACCAGCTGCTTCTGCATCTGGGATACGTCCTCGCCCTCCATGCCTTCCTTTACGCAATACTTGGGCGCACTGTCGCTCATGAGTATCGACAGCGTCTGTTCTCCCGCCCAGCCGTCCATATCCAGCTTTATGCCAAGGGCCTCGGTGAAGCTCACCTGCCGTTGGAACAGCTCCACGCCGTGCTCTGTGGCGGGGCCGAAGAAGTCCGTCGGCGTATCCGAATCCATATAGCCCAGCTCCATCAGCCGCTCCTGAAGCGGTATCACCCGCTCGCTGGTTATGCCTCTGTGCAGTATGGGCTCGGGCGTGGGCAATGGCTCAGGCGTGGGAGATGGGGTTGGGGTGGGCTCCACGTGCAGTATGCTGGTTATGCCGCTTTCGGCCTCCTCTACGGCATAGGCCATCCTTGCCTTATCCTCGCTTGAGCAGCCTCGTATGGCAAACGTCGTTCCTATAGTAGCGCCCGCAAGAAGGAGCGCCGTACCGCTCATGATCATCACCTTTGCCCTCGGCGCGGCCGCAAGCAGCCTGTCCCACAGGGTCGGCCCCTTGGGTTTTTTATTGGGCGTTATCAGCTTTCTGGCGTTGCCTTTGCCATTCATTATTTTTGTTTTGCTATGCCTGACCCGCCTGAATTTTTTCTGTATTCGCCTTATAATATCTGACATTGCGTCTCCTCAATCGCTTTATATAGGTTTTATTTTAAATGCTCCGGCCCGTCTTTTCAACGGAAAGACCTGCTTTATCTGTATTTGTTTACAAAATAAATGATATTTATACTTAAATTTGGTTATAGTTATTCAGCCCGTTAAAACTATTGCTTATGTGTATCTAACCAAACCGTATTTCACACCGCAAATGAGTTATGCTATTATAATGATGCTTTTGCGCTTTAAAATAATTTTTCAGGAGGATTTACATATGGCAACTATTTCCCGCGGCATCAAGGCCCCCATTATTCGGGAGGGCGACGATATCGTATCCATCGTATGCGACTGCGTGCTCAGCGCCTCAAAGGAGCAGGGCTTTACCCTCAGGGACCGTGACGTGGTAGCCGTGACCGAAGCCGTCGTTGCCCGCGCCGCAGGCAACTATGCCACAGTCGACGCTATCGCCGAGGACGTCCGCCGCAAGCTTGGCGGCAATACCATAGGCCTGGTATTCCCCATACTCAGCCGCAACAGGTTCGCCATCTGTCTCCGGGGCATCGCCCGGGGGGCCAGGAAGGTAGTGGTGCAGCTTGGCTACCCCTCAGACGAGGTGGGCAACCATCTTGTGGATATCGACGCGCTGGACGACAGCGGAATAGACCCCTATAAGGACGTGCTGAGTGTTGCGGAGTTCCGCAGGCACTTCGGCACTCCTCTCCATCCATTCACCGGCGTGGACTATATCAGCTATTACACTCAGCTTATCGAGGAGGAGGGCGCCGAGGCGGAAATAATACTTGCCAACCGTCCCGAGGCCATACTCGCCTATGCCGATAAGGTGCTCTGCTGCGATACCCACACCCGCTTCCGCACCCAGCGCCGCATACTGGCGGCAGGCGCGGACGTGTGTCTCACCCTCTGCGATATACTCAACGCACCTGTCAACGGCAGCGGATACAACGAAAAATACGGCCTTCTCGGTTCCAACAAAGCCACCGAGGGCGTAGTGAAGCTCTTCCCCAACAACGCTCAGGAGGTTGCTGAGGCTATCAGCGCACGCCTTTGCGCCGCAACCGGCAAAAGGATCGAAGCTATGGTATACGGAGACGGTGCCTTCAAGGATCCCGTCGGCAAGATATGGGAGCTGGCCGATCCCGTGGTATCCCCCGGCTTCACCGACGGTCTCAACGGCCTGCCCAACGAGCTGAAGCTCAAGTACCTTGCTGATAACGACTTCGCGGATCTCAAGGGCGAGGAGCTCCGCTCTGCAATAGAAAACGCCATACGCAAAAAGGACGCCGACCTGAAGGGCAGCATGGCCACCCAGGGTACCACCCCGCGCAGGCTTACCGACCTTCTGGGCTCCCTGTGCGACCTGACCTCCGGCTCCGGCGACAAGGGCACCCCAATAGTTCTGGTACAGGGCTACTTTGAGAACTACGCCGACTGATCGCAAAAATAAAAAGGAGCGGCATCCGCCGCTCCTTTGAGACTGTCGAAAAACCCAGGGGTTGATAAGGGGCCGCAGCCCCTTATGGCTTTATTCGGATTTGGCGACATGTGCGGCAAATCCGCAAAAGGCGCTTGCGTAGCAAGGCTTTCCCTGCATGAGGTGCTGGCCGCGCCATAGGCGCAAGCACCGAATGAGAAAACTCAAAAAAGTGGCGTTCAGCCACTTTTTTGACACTCTGAAAGGAGCGGCATCCGCCGCTCCTTTTATTTTACTCATACCTCAGCGCGTTTATGGGATCCATCTTTGCCGCCTTGTTGGCGGGATAGTAGCCAAAGAATACTCCTATGGTCATAGAGAAGCCCAGGGCGATAAGTATGCTCTCTATGCTGGCCTTGGCGGGGAAACCCAAGGCGTTGCTGGCGATGCTGCCCGCAGCTATGCCCAGGGCCACGCCTATTGCGCCGCCTATGAGGCATATTATCACCGCCTCGATTATGAATTGCAGCCGTATGCTGGTGTTGGTGGCGCCCAGGGCCTTGCAGGTGCCTATCTCACGGGTGCGCTCGGTTATGGATACCAGCATTATGTTCATAACGCCTATGCCGCCCACCAGCAGTGATATGCCCGCTATTACGGATATGGCGGTCTGTATGGTGCCCAGCACCGAAGCAAACTGGGATACCATGCTCTCCATGCTGAAGGCGCTCACCTTGAAATTCCGGTTAGTGCGGTAATAGGCGTTGAGATAACGCTCCACCCGGCTTGCGAATGTGGTGGAATCCACCCCTGGGGCGGATATCACGGTAGCCATGGTGTAGCCGGCGGTGGAATGGGTGGCGGCCTGAGCTGTGCCTATGGGTATATACACGTTGGTGTTTATGTCCTTTTCCGAACCGAAATTCATCATATATACATTCTGCTCGTACTGGTATACGCCTACAATGGTATACTCGTAAAAGCTGTCCCCTACGGTGACTTCCAGCGTTTCCCCTATGGCGTTCCCGTTCTTGCCGCCGAAAAGGTTGTTAACCAGCTTATCCGAAACTACGGCTATCCTGCGATCCCCCCCGAGCTCATCGGCGGTGAGCATGCGCCCGGACAGCACGGCGGGGGCGTTGGAGAGAAAGTAATCACCGTTTATGCCCATCACGGTAACGTTAGCGTAAAGCTTTCCCTTTTCCGCCTTGCCGGTTCCTACAGTTTCGCTCAGGGCTATTCCCAGCATTTCGCTGTCGTAGTTTTCCCTGAGGGAACTGAGCATGTCATCGGTAATGTAGTCCTTTTCCGTGGGTACCTTCTGGTTTTCCGCGGCCATGAACATCATGCCCTGCGCCGCGTCTCCGTCTTCATCCTCGTCTGCCTTTTGCTGTATCATGACGGTGACGTTGCTCGCGCCAATGGACTGCATCGAATCGGTGAATTTATTGGTCACGGACTGGCCCAGCGTCATTATGGTAATGACGGCACATATGCCTATGATTATGCCCAGCATGGTAAGGAAGGTGCGCATCTTATTGCTGCGAAGGCCGTTGAGCGCCAGCATTATGTTTTCAATTATCAGCAAGCGTACCCCTCCTTTCGCCTATTATCTCGCCGTCCATCAGGGTGAATATGCGTCTTGTTTCCTCTGCAAGGCTGTCGGAATGGGTGATAAGCACTATCGTCATGCCCTGCTCGCGGTTGAGCTGATGGAATATGTCCATTATCAGCCTTCCCGTCTTGCTGTCCAGGGCGCCTGTGGGCTCGTCGGCCAAAAGTATGGCCGGATGGTTGGCCATGGCGCGGGCTATGGCTACCCTCTGCTTCTGCCCGCCGGAAAGCTCGTCAGGATTGTGCTTCATGCGGTCCTCCATGCCTACCAGCTTCAAAAGCTCCTTTGCCCGCTCTGTGCGCTCGGCTCCCGGAACCTTTGCGTAAAGCATTGGCCGCTCCACGTTCTTGAGTGCGCTGATGCGGGGGATAAGGTTATAGGTCTGGAACACGAAGCCTATCTTTTTGTTGCGTATATGTGAAAGCTCATTGTCGTCCGCCTGGTTTATATCCACGCCGTCCAGCAGATAGCTTCCCTCGCTTGCCCTGTCCAGCGCGCCTATTATGTTCATGAGGGTGGACTTGCCTGAGCCTGACGCTCCTACTATGGATACGAACTCCCCTTCGTAGACCTGCAGGTCTATGCCCTTGAGCACCTCTATCTCGTTTTCGGTCCCCTCGAAGAAGCGCTTCTTTATGCCCTTCAGATCAATTATAAGCCTGCGCTCTTTATTGTCCCTCATATCAGCTGCCCATTGCCATCATCTGTGAAAAGTCAAACTTCATATCTGATGGCATGGATACCTCCATACCTTCCTGTATGTCACCGGTGACCTCCACATAGTAGTCCCCCTCCACCCCTACTGTAACGGGTACGGCGGCCTTTGTAATTCCGCCGGACTCTGTGCGGGTAACTACGTATACCACATCGTTGCCGTTTTCGTCCTGCTGCACCGCGTCGTAGGGAACAGTAAGCACATCTGCCGTCTCCCGGAGTATTATGTTCAGTTTTGCGTTCATGCCGAGGCGCAGCCTGTCTATGGGGCTGTTTATTTTTACCTTCACCTGATAGGTGACGTTGCTGCCCTGTGTGGGAGTGGGGGAGATGAATATCACCTCTCCCTGAAGCTGCTCGTCACGGGTGGCGTCGGTCTTGAACACCGCCTTCATGCCAAGTTTGACGTCCGCTATATCGTATTCGTCTATCTCTGCGGATACCACGAATGCGCTGCAATCCTGTATTGTAGCTATCACGCCCCCGGCGTAGGTGTCCCCCTGCTTTACGTTTATGGCGGTCACGGTACCTGAAATGCCGGCCTTAAGGGTACCCTTTTCTATCTGTTCCTGATAGGTATCCACGGCGTTTTCCTGCTGCTGGGTGGCTACGCCCGCGCTCGCCCTGGCGGATTTAAGGTTATCCCTGCTGCCCTCGTACTGGTTCTGCTGGGAAGACACGGTGTATTCGTATGTGGCCTGGGCATTGTCCAGCGCGGTCTTGGCGTTGCGGAGGGCGGACTCAAGATTTGACATGCTGGAATCGAGGGAATCATAGGTAGCCTTGGCAGATTTATAATTTGCCTCAGCTTCCGCCTTGGCCTTCTCATTTGCCGCCGTCTGATTGTATTCAGGCGTTGCTTTGAGCGCTGCTTCCGCTGCGTTCAGTTCAGCAGCGGCGTTTATTTCTTTTGCGCTCGCCTCGTTCAGCTGCTCCGCTGTGGAATTAGGATCCGCCTTTATTGAGTTATTCTCCTGTACGGCGATATTGTAGGCTTCCAGCTTTGCCTGATAATCACTGTAAGCCTGTGTAGTTTTGTAATTCGCGTCTGAATACGAAAGCTCATCGAGTTTTTTCTTTGCACTCCGCATTTCGTCATAGGCTTCGCCGACACGGCTTTGCGCCTCATCATAGGCTTCCCTTGCGCTGTTATAGGCCTCTCCGGCAGAGATCACGTTCCTTGCGGCAGATTCTATCTGGTAGTTCTGCGTCTCTACGGCCTGCTCCAGCGCCCTTTTCGCGTTGTTTACCGTAACGCTGGTCTGGGTCTTCGCGGCTGAGAGTGACTTTTCCGCGTCCTCAAGGTTATTCTCGAGCTTTGATGTGTCGAATGTGCATATTGTATCGCCCTCCTGCACCACGTCTCCCACCTCTACATCCACTCTCAGCACCTCCATCCCGGTAAGGGTGGCGGTAATTGACCGCGTTTTGTCGCTTATTATGGTGCCGGTGGAGGACACGCTGCTCTGTATGCTGCGTTTTTCCACTACGGCCGTCTCCTCGGTAAGCTCCGCAAGCTGAGCCATGGCGGCCTGAGCCTTATGCCGTATCGTCAGCACGGCGGCGGCTATGATTATGGCTATGCAGAGGAATACCGCCAGCTTCTTGTGCTTCTTTATCCAGACCGTGAATTTCTTCATTTTTTCTCCTTACCCCAGCATTCCGGTATAAAGGGTGTAGTATTTACCCTTCTGAGCCATAAGGTCGTCGTGGTCGCCCCGCTCTATTATGCGGCCCTGATCCAGTACCATTATGGCGTTGGCGTTCTGAACGGTGGAGAGCCTGTGGGCTATTACGAATACCGTCCTGTTGGCCATGAGCTTATCCATGCCGTTCTGGACTATTGCCTCGGTACGGGTATCTATGGAGCTGGTGGCCTCATCAAGTATCATGACAGGGGCGTTCTCGCAGGCGGCGCGGGCTATGGAGATGAGCTGCCGCTGGCCCTGGGAAAGGCCGCTGCCGTCCCCCTCCAGCATTGTATCGTAGCCCTTGGGCAGCCGCATTATGAAGTCGTGGGCATTGGCGAGCCTTGCCGCGGCCTCAACCTCCTCGTCAGTAGCGTCCAGCCTGCCGTAGCGTATGTTCTCCCGGACTGTGCCCGTGAACAGGTTCACTTCCTGCAATACCATGCCGAGGCTGTGGCGGAGATCCGCCTTTTTTATATCCCTGACGTTAATGCCGTCATAGGTTATCTCGCCCTTCTGTATGTCGTAGAAGCGGTTTATAAGGTTGGTTATGGTGGTCTTGCCCGCGCCGGTAGCGCCGACGAAGGCTATCTTCTGCCCCGGCTTTGCGAAGAGGCTCACATCGTGGAGAACTATCTTATCCGGAACATAACCAAAGTCCACGTCCTTCAATCGCACGTCGCCCCTTACCTCAACCAGCTCGCCCGTGGGCTTCTTCCACGCCCACGTTCCGGTGTGCTGGGGTACTTCCGTCAGCGCGCCGTTTATGTATCCGGCGTTGACCAGCGTCACCTTTCCCTCGTCCTCCTCGCTCCTTTCGTCCATCATGGCGAATATGCGCTCCGCGCCGGCCAGGGCCATTACTATGGAGTTGAGCTGCTGTGAAACCTGATTCACCGGCATATTGAAGCTCTTGGAAAGCTGGAGGAAGGAGGCTATGCCGCCCAGAGTCATGCCGCCCACGCCGCCGATGGCCATCATTCCGCCGATGACCGCCAGCAGCACATACTGGAAGTGACCGAGGTTGTTGTTTATGGGGCCTATTATATTTGTAAACTGGTTGGCGGCGGAGGAATTGAAGCGCAGCGCTTCATTCAGCTGGTCAAACTCCTCCTTGCTCTTTTCCTCATGGCAGAATACGTTGACTACCTTCTGGCCGTTTATCATCTCCTCGATGTAGCCGTTGGCATCGCCCAGAGCCTCCTGCTGGAGGGCGAAGAACCTTGCGCTGTTGCCCGCCACCCTGGTAGTTACCTTCAGCATGGGGTACATGGTGAGCAGCGCCACTGCGGTGAGCAGCGGGCTTACCACCAGCATGGCGCAAAGCACGCCTATTATGGTTATGGCAGAGCTGAGCATGTTGGGTATGCTCTGTGAGATCATCATCTCCAGCGTGTCTATGTCGTTTGTGTACCTGCTCATTATGTCGCCGTAGGCGTTGCTGTCAAAGTAAGCTATGGGCAGTGTCTGCATGTGGTCGAACAGATCGTCGCGTATGTTCTTCTGTATGCCCTGTGACACTGTGACCATTATACGGCTGTATATAAATGTAGACAGCATGCCTGCAAGGTATATGCAGGCCATTGTGGCTATAGCCCTGAGCAGCCCCGTAAAGACTGGGTCCGGCTGGCCTATCAGCGGCTCTATGTAGTCGTCGATAAGGGTCTTTGTGAACATGCTGCCCTTTATACCCGCCAGGGCGCTGATGATTATGCCAAGGAACACCGCGGCCATGTGCCACTTGTAGGGCTTGAACATGGCGGAAAGGCGCTTGATGGTCTTTTTGCTGTTTTGGCCCAGGTTCTTCAGGTCATGGGCGTTGAGCGGCCGCCGGGGTCCGGGGCCTTCCTCCTGCTGGTTGGCTCTCCTCCTGCGTTTTTTCTCCTTTTTATCCTTCATTTCCACATCTGTCTCTATATCCGCGCCCTTTTTCCTATTATCCTTACTGCTCATCGAAATCGCCTCCTCCCTTCTGCTGGGATTCGTATACCTCGCGGTAGATACAGCACCGGTTCAGCAGCTCGTCGTGGGTGCCGAAATCCGTTATACGGCCGTTGTCCATCACTATTATCCTGTCCGCGTCCTGCACGGAGGATATGCGCTGGGCGATGATTATCTTTGTGACGTCAGGCATCTCATTCCTGAAGGCGTCTCTTATGGCCCTGTCGGTGGCCGTGTCCACGGCGCTGGTGGAATCGTCCAGTATGAGTATCTTGGGGTTCTTCAGCAGGGCCCGGGCTATACAGAGCCTCTGCTTCTGGCCGCCGGAAACGTTTGAGCCGCCCTGCTCCATCTCGGAATCATACCCTTCGGGCATTGCCATTATGAAGCCGTCCGCCTGGGCCACCCTGGCTGCATGGCGTATCTCCTCCATTGTGGCGTTTTCATTGCCCCAGCGGAGGTTTTCCTCCACCGTGCCGGAGAACAGCTCGTTCTTTTGCAGCACCATGGATACGGCGTTCCTGAGCGTCTCTATGTCGTACTCCCGAACGTCCCTTCCACCTACCCTGACGCAGCCCTCCGTCACATCGTAAAGCCGGGGTATAAGCTGCACGAGGGTGGACTTGCCGCTTCCTGTGCCGCCGATCAGGCCTATGGTCTCGCCGCTCCTTATGTGAAGGTCGATATTCTCAAGGCAGCTCCTGCCGCCCCTGCCGCCGTAGCTGAAGGATACGCCGTCGAAGTCCACGCTGCCGTCGGGTATGACCGTCTCGGCGCCGGGAGCGTTGGCTATGTCCGTCCTTTCATTGAGCACCTCGCATATGCGCTCGGCAGAGGCCCGGGAGATGATGAGCATCATCAGCACCATGGAAAGCATCATAAGGCTGGAGAGTATGCTCATGGCATAGGTCAATACGCTCATGAGCTGGCCGGTGGTCATGTTTCCCGCCACGATTATGTGGGCGCCCAGCCAGCTGGAGAGCAGTATGCAGGTGTACACCGAGGCCTGCATGAGCGGTGAGCCGAAGGTGGTTATCTTCTCCGCCCTTGAGAAATCCCGGTAAATGGTATCCGAAACCTTTCCAAACTTTTCCCTCTCGTGATCCTCCCGGACGAAGGCCTTCACTACCCTTATGCCCCGGAGGTTTTCCTGAACTACCCGGTTGAGCTCGTCATAGGTCTTAAACACCCGTTCGTATATGGGGTGCGCCTTGGACATCATTATATATATGCCCAAGCCCAGCACGGGAACGGCGCAAAGGAACACCGTGGCTATCCGGGCGTTTATCCTGAATGACATTATCAGGGAGAATATCAGCATCAGCGGGCTCCGTATAGCTATGCGTATGAGCATCATGTATGCGTGCTGCATCCTCGTCACGTCGGTGGTCAGTCTCGTTATAAGGCTGGCGGTGGAAAACCTGTCTATATTGGCGAAGGAGAACGTCTGAATATTGTAGTACATATCCTGCCGGACGTTCTTGGCAAAGCCGGTGGAGGCTACGGCAGCACTGCGGCCAGACATCACGCCGAAGGCCAGGGACACCAGCGCGCATAAAATGAGCAGCCCGCCTATGCGCAGTATCTCCCCCATATTGCCCGGGGTTATGCCCCTATCTATGAGCAGAGAGAGCACATAGGTTATGGCTACCTCCATGAAGACTTCGCCCGCCATGTATACCGGCGTAAGTATGGATTCCTTTTTGTATTCCCTTATACATTTTGAAAGGGTCTTAACTATCATATCTATTTATCCCCTCCTGTCCTTTCGGCGTTTTGGCGTATGCGCTGGCACACGCTGTGGAGCACCTTCATCTCTTCCGCTGTTATACCCTCGACAAGCTGCCTTTCTATGCAGCTTATCCGATCCAGCACCTCGCGGCTTCTCTCCGCCGCCTTTTCTGTGAGGCGTATGCGCTTTAGCCTGCCGTCGTTCTCCTCCGGCTCCCGCATTATGAGGTCCTTATGCTCCATTGATTGCAGCAGCCGCGTCGCGGTGCTCCTTCGTATGTTGAACTCCGCCTCTATATCCTTCTGATATACGGATCTGCCGCCGTTATCCATTATAAAGCCCATTATCCTGCACTGGCTCGGGGTAAGCCCCGAGGGCTTGCCTATATCCAGCGAATCAAATCTGCGCCGCATCGCATGGCTCGCCGCTCTTATATCCACGCAGGGATTGTAATTTCCCATTTTTTCTCCCTCTGCTGCTGTATTTTTAAAAAGTTAGCAAGCTAACAGTGACATATTATAAGGATACTGTTTTTTAATGTCAATGGATTACACAAAAAATACACAATGCTTACAAATCGTTAGCATGATAATCTTAATTCAGTCTGTCAAACCCCCCCAGGGTTGATAAGGGGCTGCAGCCCCTTATGTTCAATCCGGCTCTGACGACACGTGCGTCAGAACGGATGAAAACCCAGAGGTTTTCGTACTTTGCGGGTTTTGCCGCCCGGGAGCTAATGCGAGAGGCAAAACCCGTAAAACTCAAAAAAGTGGGGTTCAGCCACTTTTTTGACACTCTGAGAGCGGGGAAGTACCCCGCCCTTTTTATGTATGTTTTAGTTGCAGCCACAGCCACAGCCGTTGTTGCCGCAGCCACAGCCGTTGTTGCCGCAGCCGTTGTCGCAGCCACAGTTGTTAAAGCCGCCGCCGAGAATGAGCAGCAGTATGATGATCCACCAAATGTTGTCACAGCCACAGCCGTTGTTGCAGCCGTTGTCACAGCCGCAGCCACAACCATTATTGCCCCAGCCGAGGATCAGCAAGAGGATTATGATCCACCACCAACTGTTATTTCCCCAGTTACACATATTATATTGCCTCCTTTAATTTCGGGCGCTTAGCGCCGTTCTACGATATAGTACGCAAAATAGCCATTTTGTGTGCATATCAGCTTTTTTCAGGTTGAAGAAAAGGCAAGGCCGTGTTATTATTAAAAAAGCGAATAATAATTTTGGCAGTCCTGCCGAAAGGAGAAATATATAATGACAAACCTTACCATGGATAAGATAGTTGCACTGTGTAATAACCGCGGCTTTATATTTCCGGGCTCGGATATATACGGCGGCCTTGCCAACACATGGGATTACGGCCCATTGGGCGTTGAATTCAAGAACAACGTAAAAAAGGCCTGGTGGCGCAAGTTTGTTCAGGAGAGCCCATATAATGTAGGCATGGATTGCGCAATTCTGATGAACCCAGAGACCTGGGTGGCCTCCGGTCACGTCGTCAGCTTCAACGATCCCCTCATGGACTGTAAATCCTGCAAGGCCAGGTTCAGGGCTGACAAGCTCATAGAGGACTATGCCAACGAACATGGCCTTACCGATATCCACCCTGACGGCTGGACCAACGAGAAAATGTCCGAGTATATTGCAGAGCAGGGCATAAAGTGCCCGGAGTGCGGAAAGAGCGACTTTACCGGCATTCGCAAGTTCAACATGATGTTCAAGACCTTCCAGGGCGTAAATGAGGACACTGCCAGCCAGATCTACCTCCGCCCCGAGACCGCGCAGGGCATCTTTGTAAACTTTAAGAACGTACAGCGCACTACCCGCAGGAAGCTGCCCTTCGGCATAGCTCAGGTGGGCAAGTCCTTCCGCAATGAGATAACGCCCGGCAACTTTACCTTCCGTACCCGCGAGTTCGAGCAGATGGAGCTGGAATTCTTCTGTGAACCCGGCACCGAGATGAAATGGTATGAATACTGGAAGGATTACTGCCATAAGTTCCTGCTTTCCCTCGGCATGAAGGAAGAGCATATACGCCTCCGCGAGCATGCCAAGGAGGAACTCAGCCACTACTCTAACGGCACTACCGATATAGAGTTCCTGTTCCCCTTCGGCTGGGGCGAGCTCTGGGGCGTTGCGAGCCGTACAGATTACGACCTGAAGGCCCATCAGAACCATTCCGGCAAGTCCATGGAATACATGGACCCCTTCACCAACGAAAAGTTCGTTCCTTACTGCGTAGAGCCTTCCCTCGGCGCGGACCGCGTAGCGCTGGCCTTCCTGTGCGACGCATATGACGAGGAGACTCTTGAAAACGGCGACGTGCGCAGCGTGCTGCATCTTCACCCCGCTCTGGCTCCTTACAAGGCGGCCGTACTGCCCCTCCAGAAAAACAAACTGGGCGACAAGGCAAGGGAAGTATACGAGCTTCTAGCCAAGCACTTTATGGTGGATTTCGACGACAGCGGCGCCATAGGCAAGCGCTATCGCAGGCAGGACGAGATAGGCACTCCGCTGTGCATAACCATCGACTTCGATACCCTTGAGGACGAAACTGTCACCGTACGCGACAGGGATACCATGGCTCAGGTTCGCATGCCCATAGCGGAGCTTGAAGGCTATATTCAGAAAGAAATAGATTTCTAAAAGACACATTTGCCCTCGCCGGGCGGCTTCCGGCGAGGGCAAATTCATAATACCATATACCGTTCAAATCAGGCATTTTTATTTCAGCTCAAAATAATACGCATTTAAATCAACCGATTTTCTCAAACAGCTTTGGAATTCAAATACGCATCGAGATGCGTTGCTTAATCATCTCAAAAAAATACAAGGAGGAGAGTCTATGAGAAGAACGTTGACCGCTGTTTTACTTGCCGCGATGCTGGTTTTTTCGCTGGTCCCGGCATACGCGGATCCCGGTATCGGCGAAGAGCAATACGGCGGGCTGCAGGAGGCCGTGGATGCGGCAAAGGATGGGGAAATAATAGAGGTTTCCAAGGAAGATGACGCGGAAAGCATAACTGTTGCGGGAAAAGCGGTTATCATCTGCGTTGTTGACGGAGAGTGGAGCGAAAGAACGACTGACACGGAATGCATAGCAAGGCTCAGCGGCAATGACAGTAATGGCGCATATTACGTTGTGGGCGACCTTGACAGGTGTGTTGCGTGTGATACGAAGGCGATATGCGGTGCGGAGGCTGCCATTTATGAGCTTAAAAAGAGCATAAAGCTCAAAAGCGATGTTACCTTTGCCAACTGCGGAGCGGATACCAGCGGCATAACCGTAAAGCGGGAGCTATGCATAGACCTGAATGGGAGGACCATAGCCCAGGAGCGGGGCGAGAACGCATATAACGTCCATGCCGCCGTAAACGTGAATATAGAAGGCGGAACGCTGACCATCAGGGATTCCTCGGAGGATAAAAGCGGCAGTATAATCGGCAATACCGTAGCAATAGTTGTGGCTGAGGGCAGGTGCGTGCTTGAGGGAGGCAGTATCGCCTCTCGGGGAGAATACTGCGACTTCGGCGACGGAATGGTGTTTGCCGGCGCACCCGTAAGCCTTACCGAGGGCGGAAAAGGCTTTCTTATGACGGGCGGAAGGATATCCATGGCAGAGCTGGAGGAGGGAGGCATGCTTGCCGGCGACTTTTACGATGCGGTCGGCAAAAGCATAGAGATAATCGGCGGGGAGGTGTTCTGCGTTCCGGAGAAGAGCCTTTGTAATGCGGATCCCACCGACGGATTTTATTCGTATATGTACAGCAGAGGCAGCGTCAGCATATCCGGCGGTTATTTCGACTTTGAGCTGGACGCCGAATACCTTGACGACAGCATGAAGGCGGTGGAGTCGGCAAGGCAGGGATATAAGTTTACGGTTACCGACGGAAGCCCGGACCCATGGAAGGACGAGCGGGAAGCGCAGGAAGAAAACATCTGCGAGATCGTCAGGAGCGTCAGATTTACGGATGGCAGCGAGCCGAGGCAGACAGAGATGAAACCTGAAAATGAGCTGCTGCAGCAGGCGGAAATACTCCAAAGGAGCGAAAGCGGCATCGCAGCAGAAAAGCCGCGGCAGCCGGAGCTTTATGAAGGCCCGTTTATATTGCTTGTGCCAAAGACCGGGGATATGCCGCCGCTGCACCGGCTGTTCAGCCTGCTTCACATTAAATAATAAGCGCAGCAACAAGCCGGGCAGGTCATTCCTGCCCGGCAGTCTGCCAAAAAACCCCAGGGTTGATAAGGGGCCGCAGCCCCTTATGTTTAATCCGGCTCTGACGACATGTGCGTCAGAACGGATGAAAACCCAGAGGTTTTCGTACTTTGCGGATTTTGCCGCCCGGGAGCGAATGCGAGAGGCAAAACCCGTAAAACTCAAAAAAGTGGCATTCAGCCACTTTTTTGACACTCTGTCGGGCAGGTCATTCCTGCCGGGTATTGCTATGATCTGCTATAAGTTTCAGCTTTTGCTCCCGTGAAAGCCGTTTTATGGCGCACTCCCGCTTCATAGCCTCGGATCTCGTAGCGAAGGACTCGTGATAGACCATTTTAACGGGAAGACGGGAGCGCGTATACTTTGCGCCGCGGCCGGAGTTGTGTACGACCTCTCGCCGGGCTATGTCATCTGTATAGCCGGTGTAGAGGGTGCCGTCGGCACAGCGCATGATATAGGCGAAGTACATCAGTAGCCCAACACTTCATCTACCAGTATGAGGTGCATCTCGCTTATTGCGCCGGGCTTGGCTTCGATGATGGTGGTCACGCTGCATATGCGCTCCTTGGAGAAACAGTCTGTACACCGGCCGGCGACGGCACAGGGGGTGGACAGGCCGAGACGCCTTGCATTCTTTGCGCAGGCCACAGCTTTTATTCTGTCCATGCACTCGTCCATGGTTTCCGCGAACTTGTTTTTGCCTATTATGAGGGCAACGTTCTTTGGCCCGAATATCATGGAGGCTACCCGGTTGCCGGTGCCGTCGATGTTCACTATTTTGCCGGTGCGGGTTATGCCGTTGGCGGAGGCTATGAACCAGTCTGCCTGAGCTGCCTTGCGGGTCACCTCGCCCCGCTCTTCGGCGGGCGCCTCCCAGTGGAAATAAGTGGTGCAGCCCTTGCCGCGCAGCGCCTCGGCAAGGCATAGCTCCTTGGCGGTCATGGAGCCTCCGAAGCCCGCGGTGCTGCCCTCCGGGACGAGGGAAAGCAGTATGTCGCGGGCCTGCGCGCCATCCCTGGCGGTATGCACGGTGTAATTCCTGCGGCTGAGGAGGGATATAAAGGAATCGTAGTTTTTGCAGAACATGGCGTACACCTCGAATCTTAAGATCAATAAATAATGTATCACATCACAGCCGCCCTTGCAATTTGCCTTCGCATAAAGTATTATTTTTACTGGAAGCTTTTAAGGCTTTTATTTTTCTCTGGAGGGACAGCAATGGCATACAGCCGCGAGCTTATAAGAAACTTTTGCATAATCGCCCACATCGATCACGGCAAGTCCACCCTTGCGGACCGCATGATGGAGCTTACGGATACCGTGGCCGTCAGGGATATGGAGGAACAAATGCTGGATACCATGGAGATAGAACGGGAGCGTGGCATAACCATAAAGGCCACCGCAGTCAGAATGTTCTATACCCATACCGACGGCAAAAAGTATATGCTCAACCTGATCGACACCCCGGGCCATGTGGACTTCACATACGAAGTCTCCCGCAGCCTTGCCGCATGCGAGGGCGCGGTGCTGGTGGTGGACGCCACACAGGGAATAGAAGCCCAGACGCTTGCCAATGTATACCTTGCACTGGACAACGACCTTGAGATAGTGCCGGTAATAAACAAAATAGACCTGCCCAGCGCCCAGCCGGAGTTTGTCATAAAGGAGATAGAGGATGTGATAGGCCTTCCCGCGGAGGAAGCACCGCGCATCTCTGCCAAAAACGGCATAAACATAGATCAGGTGTTACAGCAGGTGGTGGATAATATACCGGCTCCCGGCGGCGATCCCGAGGCTCCGCTTCAGGCGCTCATATTCGACAGCATATACGATAACTACAAGGGTGCTCTCAGCTATGTGCGGGTAAAGAACGGCACAATAAAGCCCGGCATGCGTATAAGGTACATGGCGACAGGGCGCGAGTTCGACGTTACCGAGGTGGGCGTGTTCACACCGGGGCTGCTGCCTGCGGATTCGCTCACGGCGGGCGAGGTAGGCTATATATCCGCCTCCATAAAGAGCGTGGCGGAGACTAAGGTGGGCGATACCATAACAGATGCGAACAACCCCGCCAAGGAAGCTCTGCCCGGCTATAAGCAGGCAAACCCGATGGTGTTCTGCGGCATATATCCCGCCGACGGCGCGGACTATGAGAACCTGCGCGACGCCCTTGATAAGCTCAAGCTTAACGACGCATCGCTGTCCTATGAGCCTGAAACCTCCATGGCGCTGGGCTTTGGCTTCCGCTGCGGCTTTCTGGGCCTGCTGCACATGGAAATAATTCAGGAACGCCTTGAACGGGAATTCGATTTGGACCTTGTTACCACAAGCCCAAGCGTCATATATAAGGTAAAGCTTACGGACGGCGGCGAAATGCTGCTGGATAATCCAAGCAATATGCCAAATGTTGCTGAGATAGAGTATATGGAGGAGCCCGTGGTAGAGGCGCACATAATGACCCCATCCGAATATGTGGGCACCATAATGGAGCTCTGCCAGGACAAGCGGGGCGTGTTCAAGGACATGACCTACATCGAGGAGGACAGGGTAAATATCAAGTATGAGCTGCCGCTTAACGAGATAATCTACGACTTCTTCGATCAGCTCAAGTCCCGGAGCCGCGGCTACGCCTCGTTTGATTACGAGCTGAAGGAGTATGTAAAGAGCGACCTCGTGAAGCTGGACTTTCTGCTCAACGGCGACATCTGCGATGCGCTGTCAACCATCGTCCATCGGGATAAGGCTTACGCCAAGGGCCGCGCCGTAGCCGAGAAGCTTCAGGAGGTAATACCCCGCCAGCAGTTCGAGATACCCATACAGGCTGCTATAGGAGGCAAGATAATTGCCAGAGAAACCGTTCGCGCGGTGCGCAAGGACGTGCTTGCAAAGTGCTATGGCGGCGATATTTCAAGAAAGAAAAAGCTGCTCGAAAAGCAGAAGGAGGGCAAGAAGCGCATGCGCCAGATAGGCACCGTTTCACTGCCCAGCGACGCTTTTATGAGTGTGCTTCGCATAAACTAAAATGGCGGGAATATATCTCCACGTCCCTTTCTGCGTCAAGAAGTGCGCCTACTGCGACTTTGTTTCCTTTCCGGAACAGGGCAGGGCAGACGCGTATTTCCAAGCGCTTTATAAGGAGATAGCGATGGCCGCGGCGGAGTGCGGCGGCAAAAAATTCGATACGGTATTTTTCGGAGGAGGTACGCCGTCGGCAGTACCTCTCGAGTTTATATGCACCGCAATGGAACGCATAAGAGCCTGCTTTGATCTGGAAATATCCGAGGCTACAATAGAGTGCAACCCTGGCACGGTTGATATGGACAAGCTGAAAGCATACAGAAGGGCGGGCTTCAACAGGATCTCCATAGGCGTTCAGAGCTTTGACAACGGTTTGCTCAGGTCAATAGGCAGAATACACAGCGCGGCGCAGGCCGAGGAAGCCGTAAAGCTATCAAGGGCTGCCGGGTTTGAAAACATAAATATCGACCTCATGTACGGCCTGCCGGGACAGAGCGAAAAAGAGTATATCGACAGCATAGAACGGGGCGGGCTGCTGGACGTAGACCACATATCCGCATATTCCCTTATATTGGAAGAGGGCACGCCGCTGTACGCTTGGGTGAAGCAGGGACGCGCCGCGCTGCCTGATGATGATGCTGTGTACGATATGCACAGGGCCGGCATGGCACGGCTGGAGAGCCTGGGCTATAAGAGATACGAGATATCCAACTACGCCAGGCCAAGCTGTCAGTGCAGGCATAATATAAATTACTGGGACGTCGGGGAATATATAGGCCTCGGCTTAAACTCCAGCTCTGCGCTGCGCAGCAAAGAGGGGGAACTGATACGCTTCAGGAACAGCGAAAGCATGGACGATTACATATCAAAGATCGAGAATGGCTGCCTTCCGCGGGAAGATATCGAAAGCATAGGACGGGAGAACGAAATGTTTGAATGGATAATGCTGGGGCTGCGCAAAATAGAAGGCGTGGAGCTTGGGCGCTTTAAGGCGCGCTTTGGGGCCGATGTATGCGAAGTATACAAGGAAGCCGTAAATAAGCTTGAAAATATGGGCTGGCTGACTGTGGACCAGAGATTTATGCGCCTTACCGACAGAGGCCTCGATATGCAGAACAGCGCGTTGATGGAATTCATGCAATAAAAAACAATTTTATCAACGTGATTTTTCCGTTTTGTCACAATATAAGGCGCTGCTCCACTTGCAAGAATTGTGGAGCAGTGCTATTATATTACTCGTGGGTTAGCACTCGAACACGATGAGTGCTAACAACAAAACAGTATTTCAGAAAGGAAGGGAGCGGCTATGGAACTGGATATGCGGAAGATGCGTATATTGCAGGCCATAATCGACGATTACATACTGACCGCGACCCCCGTGGGCTCGCGGACGGTATCAAAGAAATCCGACATCGCCCTTTCTTCCGCCACTATACGAAACGTGATGAGCGACCTTGAGGAGATGGGATACCTTGAGCAGCCCCATACCTCCGCCGGACGCATACCTTCCGAAAAAGCATACAGGCTTTATGTGAACAGCATAATGCACAGGGCGATGCTCACCGAGAGCGAGCAGAGGTTTATTCAGAACTGCTATTCAAATACCATCAACAAGGTGGACGAAATAGTGCGCCAGACGGCATGGGTGCTGTCAAACATGACCAAATATACCTCCCTTGTGCTTTCTCCCAACATCAATGCCGTAAAGCTGAAGCACATTCAGCTGGTGCCGGTGACCGAGGGCAAGGCTCTGGTGGTGATAGTTACCGACGCGGGTATTACCCGCGACTACATGATCAGAGTGCCCAGGGACATCACTGCGGAACAGCTTGAGCGCATTTCCAGAATACTTACCGAGCGCCTCCGCAACAAGCGGCTGGATACGGTAAATCAGGAGGAGATACCCGAGCTGCACGTCACCATGAAGGAGCAGAGGGATTTCCTGAATGATACTCTGGATACCGTGCGCAAGAGTGCCGAGAACGGTTCAAAGCTTGAACTGTCAGGCGCCAACAATATGCTCAATTACCCTGAGTACAGCGACATGGACAGGGCGAGGAGCTTTCTGAACGTTATTGAGTCCAAGGATATGCTCCGCAGCATGCTTACTGAGGCGACAAAGGTCGAGTTTTCGGTGACAATCGGCACGGAGAATCCTTCGGAGGATATGAAGGATTGCAGCCTGGTCACGGCTACGTATAAGGTGGGAGGGACGCCCCTTGGTTCCCTCGGGGTGATAGGGCCTACAAGGATGGATTACGCAAGGGTGCTTGCGGTGCTGGGCCAGCTTGGCAAGAGCCTCGGCACCATACTTACAAATATGTTTGAAGAGGAGCAGCGGTAAATTGGATAAGAAGCATGAGAACAGGAAAAAGGACGACAAGGATCCCGTAGAGCCGAAGCCTGAAAAGAACGAGGCCGAAGAGGAGCTTGTACCCGAGGAAACCGTAACTCTCAAGCAGGATGAGTTCCAACAGGTAAGGGATCACATCACAAAGCTTGAAGGCGAGCGGGATGAAATGAAAAATCTGGCTCAGCGCGTTCAGGCGGATTTTGATAATTTCCGCAGACGCAATGCCAGCGTTTATGCGGACAGCCTGGCTGAAGGCGAACGAAACGTAATAAAAGAACTGCTGCCGGTGATTGACAACTTCGAGAGGGCGCTGAATAATTCCGAAAATGTGGATCAAAACTACGTTGAGGGAGTGAGGCTGGTCTACAAGCAGCTGATGGATGTACTCACAAAGAAGGGCCTTGAGGAGATAGACGCCAGCGGCAAGTTCGATCCCGAACTGCACAACGCCGTGATGCAGGGCGAAAGCGACGACGCTGAGTCCGGCGACATTCTGGAGGTTTTCCAGAAGGGCTATAAAGTAAAAGATCGCATAATCCGCCATAGCATGGTGAAGGTTGCGAAATAAATATTAAAAAGTATAAACTCAACAATAATCAGGAGGAAATAGATTATGTCAAAGATTATCGGTATTGACCTTGGTACCACCAATTCCTGCGTAGCCGTTCTTGAAGGCGGCGAACCCGTTGTAATTCCCAACTCTGAAGGCGCGCGTACTACTCCTTCCGTAGTTGCTTTTAAGGATAACGAGCGTATAGTCGGCAACGCCGCAAAGCGCCAGGCTATCACCAACCCGGACCGTACAGTAAGCTCCATCAAGCGTGAGATGGGAACCAGCTATAAGAAGCATATCGACGGCAAGGATTACACTCCTCAGGAGATATCCGCAATGATCCTTCAGAAGCTGAAGAGCGACGCCGAAGCTTATCTGGGCGAAAAAGTAACTCAGGCCGTTATAACCGTACCTGCTTACTTCTCTGACAGCCAGCGTCAGGCTACCAAGGATGCGGGCCGCATTGCCGGTCTGGAAGTCCTTCGTATAATCAACGAGCCTACCGCGGCGGCGCTTGCATACGGCATGGATAAGGAAACCAATCAGAAGATACTGGTGTACGATCTTGGCGGCGGCACCTTTGATGTATCAATCCTTGAGATAGGCGACGGCGTATTTGAAGTTCTTGCAACCAACGGCAACAACCGTCTGGGCGGCGACGACTTCGACCAGCGCATCATGGATTATATCGTATCCGAGTTCAAGAAGAGCAACGGCATCGACCTTTCCGGCGACCGCATGGCAATGCAGCGTCTGAAGGAAGCTGCGGAAAAGGCTAAGATCGAGCTTTCCAGCATGGTGCAGACCAACATCAACCTGCCCTTCATCACTGCGGACAGCACCGGTCCTAAGCACCTTGACATGACCCTGACCCGTGCAAAGTTCAACGACATGACTGCCGATCTGATCGATAAGACCAAGGAGTGCATGCATATCGCGATGAAGGATGCCGGCCTAACCAATGCCGACATAGATAAGGTCATTCTGGTCGGCGGTTCCACCCGTATCCCCGCAGTACAGGAAGCTGTTAAGGCCATTACCGGCAAGGATCCTTTCAAGGGCATAAACCCCGATGAGTGCGTAGCTATAGGCGCTGCTATCCAGGGCGGCGTACTGGGCGGCGAGGTAAAGGACGTTCTGCTTCTGGACGTAACTCCTCTGTCTCTGGGCATCGAGACCGTGGGCGGCGTATTCACCCGCCTGATCGACCGCAACACCACCATTCCTACCAAGAAGAGCCAGATCTTCTCCACCGCGGCGGACGGCCAGACCAGCGTAGAGGTTCATGTGCTTCAGGGCGAGCGCGAGTTTGCGCAGTACAATAAGACTCTCGGCCGCTTCCAGCTGGCCGGTATTGCTCCCGCTCCCCGCGGCGTGCCTCAGATCGAAGTTACCTTCGATATCGACGCCAACGGCATAGTACACGTATCCGCTAAGGATCTGGGCACCGGCAACGAGCAGAAGGTCACTATCACCGCCTCCACCAATCTGAGCGAGGATGAGATCAACAAGGCTGTACACGATGCAGAGCAGTATGCCAACGAGGATAAGGCCCGCAAGGAAGAGGTAGAGATCCGCAACCATGCTGACAGCATGGTATACTCCACCGAAAAGACCCTCAAGGAGCTGGGCGACAAGCTGAGTGCCGACGATAAGGCCAAGATCGAATCTGAGATCGCTAACGTCAAGAAGGCCATGGAAGGCACCGACTCCGCAGCTATCAAGGCCGCCAGCGATAAGCTGACCGAAGTGTCCTACGACGTATTCGGCAAGATCTATCAGCAGGCCCAGCAGCAGAATCCCGGCACTGGCGCAGGCTTCAACGGCAGCGATGCAGGCAGTGCGAACACCGGCAGCGCACCCCATGACGACAACGTTGTAGATGCTGACTACGAAGTAGTGGACGACCAGAAATAAAGCTTTTTAAGGCTTAAACAATCAAGTTTTTAGAAGCAGGGAGCCAAAGCGGATTCGCTTTGGCTCCTTGCGGGGGAACAAAAAGAAAGAAATAAGAGAATTCACGCGAAAGCGGCAGATGTAGAAAGTTGGGGAAACAGTGGCAAAGGCAGATTATTACGAAATATTGGGAATCAATAAAGACGCTTCCGAGGCCGAAATAAAAAGCGCCTTTAGAAAGGCTGCCAAACAGTACCACCCGGATCTGCACCCAGGCGATGCTGAGGCAGAGAAAAAATTCAAGGAAATAAACGAAGCCTACGAGGTCCTTTCCGACCCTCAGAAGAAGGCGCAGTATGACCAGTTCGGCCATGCCGCCTTTGACCCCACACAGGCACAGGGCGGCGGCTTCAACGGCGCCGGCTTCGGCGGCTTCGAGGATATATTCTCCGCCTTTACTGGCGGCGGCTTTGGCGGCTTCGGCAGCGGCTTCGGCGGCAGCTCATCGGCGCGGCGCAATGCTCCTGTGGCGGGCAGCGACCTGCGCTATAACCTTACCATATCCTTTGAGGAAGCGGCCTTCGGAACGAAGAAGGAAATACTTGTACCTCGTGAGGAGAACTGTGCGGCCTGCGGCGGTACCGGCGCGAAGAAGGGTACGAGCCCCGTCACCTGCTCCGTCTGCGGAGGCAGCGGTCAGGTGCGCTCGCAGCAAAACACCATGTTCGGCTCCTTCTCTACGGTTCGTCCCTGTGATGCCTGCGGCGGCACAGGCAAGATAATCAAGGAGCCCTGTCCGGAATGCAAGGGCAGGGGGCGCGTCAATAAGTCCAAGCGCATAGTAGTCAATATCCCGGCAGGCATAGACAATGGCCAGATACTTACCATGCGCGGCGAGGGCGAGGCGGGCCTCCGCGGCGGCCCTGCGGGCGATCTCTATATAAGCATTACCGTAAGGAACCACAGGCTGTTCACCCGCAAGGGCTCAGACTTGTACATCACCATGGACGTTCCTATGACAGTAGCGGCGCTGGGCGGCGACATACAGGTGCCAACCCTCAGCGGCACAGTGAAGTATCACATTCCGGAGGGTACACAGCCAGGCACTACCTTCAGGCTGCGTGAGCAGGGCATAGTGCGGCTCAATACAACTCAAAAGGGCGATCTTATGGTAAAGGCTAATATAGTCATACCCAAGAAGCTCACAGCCGAGCAGAAGGATATGATAAAAAAGCTGGCGGATTCCCTTGGGGATAAAGTATCCGAGGCAAAGGTCGGCAAAAAGACCATATTTGACAAGGTAAAAGATAAGTGGAATTAGACTAAATGCTTTAGGGCGGCTTTACGGCCGCCCTTTTGTGTTGCCCAAAAGTGAGAAATGCAGTATATTATACTTTAGAATTATATGCATAAAGAGGAATTGATTATATGAAGTGGATGGAGATTACCATATTTACTACCGAGGAGGGCCTTGACCCGGTATGCGCTCGCCTTGATATGCTTGGCATAAATCAGGTTATGATAGAACAGGGCAGAGAAAGCATAGAACAGTTCCTCAGGGATACTGCCAAGTATTGGGACTATGCCGACATGGATAGGCTCGTCACCAGCGACGAGCCCTGTGTAAAGGCGTACATAGCAGATGTTGCGGACAATCGCGCTACCGTAAGGGCCATAGAGGATTCCTTTGCGGAGCTCAGGAATATGGATGTAGGTCTGGATCTCGGCAGCCTGCGCACCGTCGTGCGCATCACGGACGACGAGGACTGGGAGAACAATTGGAAGATATACTACAAGCCCCTGGAGATAGGCGACAGGCTGTTGGTGCGCCCCTCCTGGGAGAAGGCGGAGGACACCGGCCGCATAGTACTGTCCCTCGATCCCGGTATGGCATTCGGCACAGGCAGCCATCACACCACGCGCATGTGTCTCGAGTTCCTTGAGAAGACAGTAAAGGCGGGAGACGACATGATAGATATGGGCTGCGGCAGCGGCATACTGTCTATAGCTTCTCTGCTGCTTGGCGCAAAGGAAGCGGTGGCTGTGGACATTGACCCCATAGCCGAAAAGATCGCCTACGAAAACGCCGCCATGAACGGCATAGGCAAGGATACCTACACTGTTCTTGTGGGGGATGTGCTGTCCGACAGCGCATTGCAGGATAAGCTCTGCGAAAAGAAGTATGATGTGGTAGCGGCAAACATAGTGGCCTCCGTCATAATCGAGCTTTCCGCCATAGTGCCGAAACTCATAAAGAAAGACGGCGTGTTCATAATGAGTGGCATAATCGCAGAGAGGCTGGACGAGATGCTCTGCGCACTCGACAAGAACGGCTTTGAGGTGCTCGAGGTAAAGGCCGGGGACGACTGGCGGGCTATACTGGCGCGGCCCAAGAGGTAAGCATGAACAGGTTCTTTGTAAAGCCGGATGACATGACGGAGGACAGCGCCGCCATCATCGGTGAGGATGTGAAGCACATATCCAAGGTGCTGCGCATGCAGAGCGGCGACAGGGTGATGCTGTCCGACGGCTGCGGGTATGAATACCTTGCGGAGATAGAGACTATCTCCAGGGAGAGAGTAGAGCTTAAGCTTTTGGATAAAAAACCGTGTCCTGCCGAGCCGAAGCAGCGCATAACGCTTTATCAGGGCATTCCCAAAGCGGGCAAGATGGAGCTCATTATACAAAAGTGCGTTGAGCTTGGCATAAACGGGATAATACCTGTGGCCGCGGAGAGAAGCGTGGTCAGGGTGAAGCCGGGAGAGTACAAGGCGAAGCAGACGCGCTATCAGAGGGTAGCCTGCGAGGCGGCAAAGCAGTCCGGCCGCGGCATAATACCCCATATAGGCGAGCTTACTACATTTAAGACCGCCGATATGTCCGCCTACGACCTTATACTCGTAGCCTATGAGGACGAGCGTCAGACCAGCCTGAAGGAGGTCCTGAGGGCGAATATGAAGGCTGAAAATATAGCTGTTATAATAGGCCCGGAGGGTGGCCTTGAAATTGGCGAGGTAGAGAGCCTGATAAATAAAGGCGGCAAAGCCGTATCCCTTGGCCGGCGCATACTTCGCACCGAGACCGCCGGCATGGCTACCGTCGCGATGATACTTTACGAGCTGGAAGAATAGAGGAATACAGGTGAAGGCTGCATACTGTACACTGGGGTGCAAGGTAAACCAATACGATACACAGGCCATGCGCGAGCTCATGGAAAACGCGGGCTACGATACTGTGGACTTTGAGGAAGAGGCGGACGTATACATAGTGAACACCTGCACCGTCACCGCCACCGGAGATAAAAAATCCCGTCAGATGATATCCCGGGCCCACGGCAGAAATCCCGATGCAAAGATCGTAGTGGCCGGGTGCTATTCCCAAAGGTCGCCGGAGGAGGTGCTTTCCCTGCCCGGAGTGAGTCTGGTGATAGGCTCAAAGGACAGGGCGAATATAGTAGGCCTCCTTGCCAATCTTCACGAAGGCAGGCTCAACGCCGTAGGCTCTCTTATGGGAGAGCATGAGTTTGAGGAGCTTGTGGCCACGAGGGAGGGCCGAACAAGGGCGCATTTGAAGATTCAGGAGGGCTGCGACAGGTACTGCACCTACTGCATAATACCCTATGCCAGAGGTCCGCTGCGTTCAAGGACGCCGGAAAACATACGAAAGAACCTGTTGCTGCTGGCCGAGCACGGCTATAAGGAAGTGGTCATGACGGGAATACATCTTATGTCCTACGGCAAGGATATGGACTGGAAGGTAGACCTGACAGACGCCATAGCGCAGGCGGACGGCATAGACGAGATACAGCGCATAAGATTAGGCTCGCTGGAACCTCAGCTGCTTACCGAAAAGTTTGTTTCGGCGCTGAGCAGCAACCCTAAGATATGCCGTCAGTTCCATCTCTCCATGCAGAGCGGCAGCGACGGAGTGCTCAAACGCATGAACCGCCGCTACGATACTGCCGTATATGAAAGGTGCGTGGAGATGCTGCGCGAAGCCATGCCGGGCTGCGCCATAACCACCGATGTCATAGCGGGCTTTCCCGGGGAGAGTGAGCGGGAATTCCAGGAGACCAAGGAATTCATACGCCGCATAAAGCTCGCGCGCATACACGTGTTCCCATATTCCAGGCGTGAGGGCACAGCGGCATATTCTATGCCGAATCAGATACCCAATGCGGAGAAGTCGCGCCGGGCAGGCGAGCTTATACATATAGGCGCGGAGCTGGAGAGGGAATACCTTCAAAACTTCATCGGCACCGTGCAAGAGGTGCTTCTGGAAGAACCCGAGCAAGGCCTTATGAGCGGCTATACCGATACCTATGCCAGGGTAAGCGTCGAAGGCGCAGACGAAGGTATGGCGGGACAGATGGTAAAGGTGCTGATAAAAGAAGCGTCAGAGGATCGCCTGCTGGGCAGATTAGTGATATAATAGGCTATAGCCAAAAATACAAATTACAAATAAGGAGGAAAGTCCATGGATGATTGCATCTTTTGCAAAATAGCAAACAAAGAGATACCTACGAGCCTTGTCTATGAGGACGATCTGGTAGCGGCCTTTAACGACCTTTCGCCTCAGGCGCCGGTACACGTGCTTATAGTGCCCAAGAAGCATTACCAGAGCGTGCTGGAAGTACCAGAGGGAGACGCCATAGTGGCCCATATGTTTCATGTGGCGTCCAAGCTGGCAAAGGAGCTGGGCATAGCGGAGAAGGGCTTCCGTCTCGTCATAAATACCGGCAAGGATGGCGGTCAGAGCGTGCCGCACCTTCATCTGCACATGACCGGCGGCAGGGAGCACGGCTGGCCAGCGGGTTAGTACAGCGGTTAAACAAAAATACACCGCAAAAGTCAAGAGTAAAAGCAGAAAAAACTAAAATATTTTTTCAGAAGGCTTCAAGCGGCTTCGGCGACGTATCTTTCAAAGAGCGATCCGGACGTTTCAAAGCCTAAAATCTCGCGCGGGTAATTGTTGATCCACGTTTCGACGCGCTGAATATATGCGGCGGTTACTTTCCGGAAGTCTGTTCCTTTCGGCAAGAACCGCCGTATCATTTTGTTTATGTTCTCATTCGTACCGCGTTCGTATGCGCTGTACGGGTGGCAATAGTAAACCTTCGTGCGCTTCCGGTCTTTGCCGTAGACGGATTTTTCAATTCCGGCGCAATCCATGAATTCCGATCCGTTGTCAAACGTAATGCTTTTGAATATCTGTGAAAACTTCTTCCCGAAGCGTCGTTCTAACTTGTTCAGCGCCGCCACGACGCTGGCGGTGGTCTGATCCGGCATTTTGATAATAATTTCGTTCCGCGTCAAGCGCTCCGAAAGAACGAACAAGGTTTCCTTCGTCCGCTTCTTCCCGCATACGCAATCGCCTTCCCAATGTCCGAAGGTCTGCCGATCGTTGATTTCCTGCGGGCGTTCTTCTATGCTTTCGCCCTGCGGCGCGCGGGCGGCTTTCTTCCGCTCCACCTTGTCATACTTCCGCTTCCGCTCCCCGTGTTCCGGCAAGCTCTCGCGGCTGATCCCGTAGAATATACCCTTGTCGATGTAATTATAGATCGTCTTTTCGCTGATCTCCGTTTTGAAGGTCAGCCCCAGCCGCTTGATTTCTCCGACGACGGCGGCGGGGGAATAGCCTTCTTCGCCGATCTTCTTTTCGATGAAGGCGGATAATTCGTAATCGTTGCCGATCTTCAATTCGCCGCCTTTGGCTTTTAGGTTCTCTTCATAGCGCTGTTGCGCGATCTCCGGCGAATAGCGTTCTTCGGTCGTCAAGTCGGAATTCAAATGCGTATAGCGTCCGCGCTTCAACTCCCTGTATATCGTTGTATTGTGGACGTGCAGACGGTCGGCAATCGCGCAAGGCTTCAAGCCCTCTTTCAAGCCTTTTTCGATTTTTAGTCGGTCTGTCCAAGTCAAGTGTTTGTGCATTCTTCCTTCCTCCAGCTTCCGAATATGACAAAAGGGCGGCATTTCTGCCGCCCTTCGCCCTCTCTGATTATCTGCTTGTGATATGCAATTCGCTTTTAAGCGCCGCTTGCAGGACGGCGGAAAAATTCACGCCAGCCCGCTCCGCTTCAAAGTTAAGCCATGAAGGAATGGTGCAATTCTTCTTCACGACGCGCATATCGTTCTTTCTGCGGTACTCCGCGAAATCAACGTCAACCAGCGAAACGATCGCGCCGGACGGCGCTTCGGCTTGTGCGCTTGCAATGCTCGACGCTTCCGGCAACGCTTCGCCGTCGTCCTGCATATCAATTCCCATAAGCCCGATTGCGTCCCGCGCCATCTCGATCGCGTCCGGAACGTCCTTGCCCTGCGTATTGATATTGAAATCGGGGACAAATACCACGATGAACTCTTTTCCTTGCGTCATAACGATAGGATATGCGTTTTTCATTCTGAATACCTCCTTCAAATCTCCGCGTATTTTGCTTTTGCGTCTTTAAGGCGCGGCAATGTGTCGATCACGCTTCCGGCTTCGTCTGTTACCTCGAACACGTTTTTCAAAGTCCCGTTGACGCGGCGATCAACACTTGTAATCGTGAACTTTCCATCTTCGCGGACATACTTTGAAAAGAACGCGACATTCGCTTGCTTTTTGAATTTCATTGTCCGTACCTCCTATATTGTTGTCAAGTGGCGGCGGGCTTATTTCAGCCCGCGCCGCTTGATGATTGCTTTTGCTAACTCTTCGTCGGTTTCTCTGTGCCTTACGACGCTTTCCCTTTGACCGTCCTTCACGTATATGTCGTGGTTCGCGCCGTGCCGCTTGAACTTCCAGCCGTTTCGTTCTAAAAGCTCGATAAGGTCTTTTGTTTTCATCTGCTGTCCTCCTTACATTTACTATTATACGCCTTCAATGCGTATATGTCAATAGGTTTTGAGAAAAAAATACGTATTTTATGCGCCTATAAAAGATAAGCGGCGACGGGATCACCCCGCCGCCGTTATTCGTCTATACCTAAAAGCCAATTTACCGAAACGCCCAGCACTTCCGCAAATATCTTCAATTCAAAGTCGGATACGAAGCGCGTACCGATTTCAATTCGGCTTATGCTGTCCCGCTCCATGTTGATCCCTTTCAACTGTATTTGTGCGGCTAAATCCTCTTGACGTAGCCGCCGGACGACGCGCGCTTCGCGCAATCGGTCGCTGCAAATGTTCTTCTTGCCGTTGTAATCATATATCTTCATTGCCGCCGCGATCCCTCTTCATTCTGATTATTTGCAAACGGTGTGTAAATATTCCGCTTTATTCTTGATTTTAGCGCATGACGGGCGTATAATTGTGTTAAAAGTCAGAATGGGCGAATTCTGCCTTGAAAATTTACATTTAAGAAGGGGGATTTCTCTAATGTTCGTCAGCTTTACAAAGACATTGAAGAAGATGTCCGGTTTCCGGCTGGGCTTCGGTGTGCGTGTGAATAAGCGAAACGCGCCGTTGTGGTGCTTCGCTATGCTCTTCGCCGGAATGTTCTATTTGATGTGGTATATGATTATCGGCGCGGGCTGGTGTCTGTACTTCTTCTTGTGGGCGTTTTACAAGATTTATTACTATCTATTCAAGGGAATTGCGGTCGGCTGTAAGAAGCTGTATCAACTCATTAAAGGGAAAACCGCCGCGCCGTCGGAAGCGTCGGTCGAACCGCCGAAGGAATGAACCAAACAAAAAAATCCCCCGTGCAAGGCTCGAAAGCCCGCACGGGGGATTGTTCTTTATGCGGCGGAAGGCTGAAAGGGGAAGCGCGATCCGCCGCGCGGTCAATTACTCTTTGTTGCTGTCGGTATCCGCCGGAATGCCGGAAATAGTGAAGTAGTCCGGAAGATTAAAGACGGCGGCTTCGATCAGTTTATCCAGCGTTTCCGCGTCGATCTTGAAGCCCTTGCTATTCAGAAATTCAACAACGTATGCTTTCTTCTCTGCGCCCCTGCCGCTTCCGGTGTAAAGCTGTTCGGCGGCTTCGACGGCAACCGTTACCCACATTTTGATTTTCTCAAACTGTGCGGCGGTCGTCTTGCTTCTGATCCACGGGATCACGAAGGCGGTAATAATTGCCGCGATAAGAGCGATCACGGCGTTTGCAATGCTGGTAAGATCAATAGTCATTGTTTGTATCCTCGCTTTCTGTTATGTCGATTTTTTCTTTTTTCTTGATCCTGCCGACGATTACTTCGGCAAGACGCTTCATCATCATTGCGCCGCATTCGATCACGACGGCGCGGAAATACCATTCGATCAGAACGGTTTGTTCCTGCCGCGTGATAAGGAATGAAACGTACTGCGCGACGATGAAAGCCGCCGTTGTAATTGCGATCACAATAACGGCTTTCGTTGCGAAGCGTTCGTCAGCCTTGAAGAAGCGGCGCTTCGCCACCCGCTTCCCGCTCGAAGGTTTGTTTTTCATTGCGTCCCCTTTCATAGCGCAATTAACGCACGGCGCGCGTTGTGTAACGCATACCGTGCGTTGTGCGTGTGTTAAACAAGCGTTAGATCATCGACGTTCACCGCCGCGACAACCGTTCCGCCGTAGGTAATCACGGCGCGCTTTCCGGAAAGCTCTTTGACGATGTGATCGCGGGAATAGACGAAGGAAGCAAGGCTTCCGCCGGAATAGGTTTTCGCGCCCGCTTTCACGCGCACTTTGCTTCCCGTTGTGATCTTCCGCGCCGATGTCCCGCCGGACGTGCCGGAATAGGTAATGAAAGCGTCGTCGTGTCCCGCCTTCTTCAACTTCTCCAGCATAGCTTCCGCGTTCTTCTTGACGCCGAACGCGCCCACTTGAACCTTGTAATACTTGCCGATCTGCACGATGTACGTATCGAAGCCTTCCTTTTTCAGCTTCGCCGCGAACGCTGTTGCGTTGTCCTTCTTCTCAAACGCTCCAAGCTGGACGCGGTAAAGGTTCTTCGCGTCGCCCTGCGGCTTCTGCTCCGGCTTCTGTTCCACCGCCGGAACGCCCAGCCGCCTGTTTACCTCCGCCGCGATCTCGCCGTGTCGGTTATACAGATAATCGCCGGGGCAAGCCTTGTTCGCGTAATCCCTGTGAACGGTCATATTGCACCCGTTCTTGTGGTTTACGCGGTCGTCCTTGCTTGTACTCCATACCAGCTTTTTGATCCCGTTCCGGCGGCAAATATCTTCGACAAGATCAAGAAGCGCCGCGTATGCTTTATCGTTTACGGCGTATGGGTGCTTTGTGTCGCTTGCAACCTCGATCGTGATTGCGCGGTTATCGTTCGCCGCCGAAGAACTGCACCACGAACGATCGGCTTCATCGACGTAAAGCCCGATCCGCCCGTCGTAGCCGATCCCGTAGTTTGAACTTGCCTGTCGCGAAGTCGGCTTGAAGATTTCGCCGATCCTCTCGGCGGAACATTGCCCGACGACGCAATGAATTGTGATCGTGTCGATCTTGTGATTTCGTGGGCTGTTCTTGTTCGGTGAAATCAGCGTACACGAAATAAGTTTGCTATTGCTCATTGCTGAACCCTCCTTTGCAATGAAGAAGCGGCGGGGAAGCCCCCGCCGCCGCTGGCGTTACTCTGCTTGATCCATTCGTTTTTCGATGTGGTCAAGCCGCTTGTGTGCCTGTTTCGCCGACGCTTCAACGTCGGTCAAGCGCGTTACGAACTCCGTATTCGTCTTTCGCTGTTCCTTCTGCTCCGCCTTGATTTCGTCCGTGTTCGCCTTGATGTATCCGATCTCGGTTAAAACGGTCGCGTCGTGCTTCACATTGCTTTCCTTGTCCTTGTCCCTGTTACGAACAAAAGCGATATAGCCGAACACGATAGCGCATACGGTAGAAAAGACGGAAAGAACCGTTGTGAAAGTGTCCATCGTTGATCCTCCTTCCCGTTAGGTTACTTTTTCCCATTGCCACAAGCCCGCCGTGTCCGGCGGATAAACGCAATTCGGCATATCTGCTTTTGCAAGGTATACCGCGCCTTTGTAGCTGTAATACAAGCCGGAAACGACATTAACGACGATCCCCGCCGTTTCCGGATACGGGATCGGATCGTCAAGCGTTCCGGTCGCGGAAAGCTCGATCAAGCGATAGTACGCGAAGGTGGTTTCAACGGGATAAGCCGCCGCGTTCGACGTGTGCGCCGCTTTGATCTCGTAATACCGCCCGTTGTGCTTGATGATTTCGCCGACGGTGTTGTAAGCGTGATTGTCGGCGTATTCGTCGTATTCGATCACTTCCGCCGATTGCAGGATCGCCGCGTCGGAAATGACGTTCGTTCCGGCGGCGCGATCCTGCACGATCTGCGCTTTGAAGGATAGGGCAAGCAAAGCGGCGGTTTGCTCTCCCGCCGCTTTGACTTCCCGAACCTCTTTTTCAATTTCGGTGGAAGCTCCGCCGTTGCTCTTCTTGTGAATTACGCTCATTCAAAATTCCCCCCGATCCCCGATACCCAGCAAGCGGTCAGCGCGTCGCCGCGCTGGACGGTTACGCGGATATTCATTCCGTACTGTGCCGCCGTGTTGATCTTATTTGTGAAAACGTGTGCAACGCCTTGAACAACCGCGTTCGTGCAATCCTCCCAAACGGGGGAAGCGTCAAACGGATTGTTCGTCGCTTCAACCTTGAACGTGCCGCCCGCCGGAATATCTCGCGTTACCTTGATATTCGCGCGTGTCGGCTGGCTGTTGGCTTCCAGCGGCGTGGAAAGCGTGATAACGAAGCCCGCGATCGACTTCGTGAACGTCAGCGTCCGGACGGCGCTATTTCCTGCGCTGTCGGTCGCCGTAATTGTGATCGTGTGCTGGGCGTTCGTAAGCGCCGTGAAGGTATTTCCGGAAACGGAAAGCGTCTGCGTTGCGCCCAGCGTGATTGCGTTCTTCGTCGCGATTGTCTTTCCGTCGATCTTTTCAACAACGTTCACCGTGTCGCCGTCCGGATCGGTTACGCTGTATTGATAGGTGAAATCCCCGCGCTTCGTGCCAAGATCGGCGTTACTGCCGGAAATCACGGGCGGCTGGTTATGGATTACGGCAATATCTCCGCTTGTGGTGTACGCGGAATAATTGCCGTAGCTGTCCTTTGCGCGGACGCGGTATTTTAACGTGTTCCACGCGGTCGATACCGCTTCCGTGAACGTCCTGCTTGCGGACGCTTGAACCTGTGTCCACGCGCCGCTGTTGTATGAGCGCTCGAAACAATAGGTCAGCGCGTCGCCGTCCGGATCGGTCGCCGCCGCGCAAGAAATATTGATGTTCTGTCCGCTGTAACACGTTGCTGGCGCGGTAATGCTGGGCGGCGCGGAAGGCGCGGAATTGTAGATTACCGTATAATTTCCGTCGCTGTTCGGGCTGTCAGATACCAAGATAGAAGATTTAAGATTACAAAGCGGGCGAACGCCACCGCGGCCGAAGTGCGCGTAGCTGCCGTACAAAGAGCCGTCCGAATTGACGTAGCGGACGAAGTTGGCGTACGACGAATAAGGCGTTCGAAGCCACCAATACCAGCCCTTTGACGTGCTGAAATTGCTGTCCGTGTACTCCGAATTGCTCACGCATTGCGCCGTAGGATAAGCGACGCGGGAAGCGTCGTTGCTGAATAGCGCAAGAAGCGTTCCTTCTGCGATATTGTTTTCATTCGCAAGCCCCACTTCTGTGGTGGACGGAAGGAACATTTTTGACGTTACCGTTTCATAGCTTCCGCCGTCGGTAACGGTATTTCTTGCGACGGTCTGCGTTGTTGTCAGAAGCTCCGCAACGAACTTCGGATCAAGCATAGCAAGGAAGCCCGCCCACGCGTCGTATTCGTTGTAATTGTTCCATACGTTCGCGTTTGTGGGTGGCGCGTCTGCGCTGTGCTTTGCGCTGTACCATGCGCCCGCCGCCGCGTTACTGTTCAGCCATTGCAGAATGTTTGAATATTGATAGCGGTTATTGCCGTATTGTTTCCGATCGCTGTTGCTGTTGCTTGCTTCCTTTGCGTCGAAGCACATTAACTGAATGATTTTTTCCGTAATCAGCGTTACGGAATTCGACGGGTAGCCGCTGTGGTTCTTGTCGGCGATCTTGAAAACGATCTTCGATCCGAAGCGCGATTGATACGCCGAAAGAACCGGAACTTCAATCTTCGCGCCCACCGTCAAACTGCCTAATGTTTTTGACATTGTGCCGCCTCCTTTGGTTTCATTAAGCTGTTGTAATACTGATCCGTCCGCCGGATCAAGTGATAGCTGTTTCCCTTTTCGGCGTGTCCTCTCCAGCTTTGGTAGGATTGTTCAACGGTCTTTGCGTCGATCCGTCCCGCCGCGTGAAGGGCGGCTAATTTCTTCAACTTCCGCTTCATATTGTTTTTGCTCCTGCGGCGCACCTTGCGGATCACCGCGCCGCTTTCGGTCAAGTATGTATGAAAGCCCAAGAAATCAACGCCGTGTTTTAAGGGAAAGATATTTGTTTTAGCATTCAGCGAAAGCCCGCGCGCCTGTACGAACGCTTCAATCTGCTTCCGGCACTCCTGCAAATATGCTTTGTCGTGATGGATCAAAAAGAAGTCGTCCATATAGCGCCCGTAATATTTGATACCCAGCTTTTCCTTTACGAAGTGATCCAGCCCGTCAAGGTAGAGAAGGGCGAAAAGCTGTGAAGTCTGATTTCCGATCGGTATTCCGACGTTGCCTTCGGTGCTGTCGATGATAAGATCAATCAGCCACAAAACGTCCGGATCGGTTATCTTCTCGCGGATTAAGGTTTTCAAAACGTCGTGCCGGATCGAATAGAAATACTTTGAAATATCGCCTTTCAGTATCCAGCCGTCAATTCCGTTCTTTCTGTAAAACCTCCGCATGAACTCTTGAAGCCTGTCTAACCCGTAATGCGTACCTTTCCCCACCTGCGACGCGTAGTTATCGCGAATGAACGATCGTGTCAAAATCGGTTCAAGCACGTTATCGCAAAGCGAATGTGTTAGGGGAGAAAAAGCCTTGTAAAGCGTTGTGTTCCCATACTGTGCCAGAAAAGAGCCCCAGTGTGAGAACACTCTTGCAAAGTGCCTTCACATTCGGCTATACTTAATTTAGGATTTATGCGGGAGGGATTTCGAGTGAACGACTATCAATCCATCCAAGATGTGGCGGAGCGTTGGGGCGTATCCGAACGGCGAGTGAACCAATACTGCACGGAGGGACGTGTGCCTGGGGCAGTAAAGTTTGGAAAAAGCTGGGCTATCCCTATTGGAGCGGAAAAGCCCAGCGACCCACGGAAAAGAAAACAGCAGGCTCCTGTTGATAGAAGCCTGGCTCGAAAACTATTGGAAAACCGGAATCTCATGCCCTTAATGAACACGGCTTTTATACCGGGGAAGTGCCTGGATACGGTGGAGAGAATGGCTTCTGGTCCCCGGAGAGATATTGCCCTGGCGGAGTACCACTATTTCAGCGGCCAGCCGGAAGCTGCGGCGATGGAGGCGGAACAGTATTTGCAAAGCGAGGACATGGGTGAGCGGCTGTCAGCTTGCCTGCTCTTTGCTTATGCAAACCTATCCCTGGGACGTATCCAGCAGGCAAGGTTTGCACTGAATGAGCTGAATGCGATCTTTGCCAGCAGCCATGATTCCCCCGAGTCAAAGGCGGCATCGGCGTTTGTGGCGGCTGCTGGGGCGGTGCTCTTGCATTTGCCTTTGCCGGAAGGTATGCCGGACATCCAAAAGTTTATGCCCATGCTTCCTCCCGGATTGCGAGCATTCGCCTTGTATGTGTACGCGCATTACTTGTACTTGCAGATGGACTACGGTCATAGTATCGGGGTCGTAGAGGGAGCCCTTGCCATGGGTGCTGGGCAGTATCCCATCCCTGCGATCTATCTCCACCTGGTTGCAGTGATGGATGCCATGAGCCTCAAGCAAACGGACCGCGCCCAATCCCATTTGTTGGCGGCTTGGGAACTGGCCCGGCCCGACGATTTGATCGAGGGGCTGGGAGAGCATCATGGCTTGCTGGGCGGGATGCTGGAGGCTGTGATCAAGCCCCGGTGGCCCGAAGATTTTAGAAGGATTATCGAGATCACCTACCGATTTTCTGCCGGATGGCGCAGAGTGCACAATCCCATTACGGGTCACGATGTGGCGGACGATCTCACTACCACGGAATTTGCCGTGTGTATGCTGGCAGCCAGGGGGTGGAATACCCAGGATGTGGCGGATTTGCTGCATATATCTCCCAACACCGTGAAAAAACACATTGACGTAGCCAAGAAGAAGCTTGGGGTCTCCCACCGTAAAGACTTGAAAAAATATATGCTTCAATAGAGGAATGCCCGGGGAAAATGCCCCGGGCATTCTCTGTCTTTGGGGGTCAACCGGGTAATGGTCAGCGGGACTTCACTCAGGAGGAAATTTTGGAAAGCCACGGATCTCTTCAGCAACGACCACCATAAGATGGATGTGGAAGCTGACCTGATGGCTTTGTTCCAGGCTAGCCTGAGTACTACCACGATCGTCGATAAGGAAAGATTGTGCTACCGCGCCATAAAGCGAGTCAGTCTCCATTCCGAAAACACTTGACACGGCCGGAGTTTGAGCATAAAATAAAGAAAATTTTCATGGAGGTAGACCATGGCAAAGTACAGCAGCTTGGAAAAAAATCTGGTTGTTAAGCCCGCAGCCCCTGCTTTTACTTGGCAGACGGATGGGCTTGCGTTGCTGTTGTCTAATTTCGGAAAATAGTTGTTGACGGAAATTGGAATTGGAGCAGTGTGAGCTATGAGTTATTTG
>OLPF01000524.1_pt1 | contig 40369 bp, 35 predicted proteins | sample 1673121 | NCBI WGS metagenome assembly OLPF01 (sample SAMEA3136756, study PRJEB25190) | human gut metagenome
CATATCTTCCAAAACTTCATCTCCCGTTTCGGTGTTCCCGTGCGTACCTATATTGATAGGATGCGCAATATCCGCCCATAGAGTAGAATTCAGAACACGAACATTACGACAATCTCCATAAAAATTCCAACGATGCGTATAAAGAGCTATACAATCATCCGAATTACGGAGAAATACATCATCAATCGTCACATCCGAGCAAGACATAAAATCCAGTCCGTCACTCCACCCCTGATAGCTAAATGATTTCAAGTTCTTTATGGTGATTCCGGTAGACTGTCCGCCGGAAACTGTATAATGTCGTGAATTAATGACCGTAATCCCCTCAATCAGTACATTTTTGGAATAAGCGATTGATATTCCCTGTTGAGGTTCAAGCAACATCCCATGCCCCAGAATTTTCACATTCTCTACACTGTCGCAATTCAAACGCCCTTTCAGCACTGCGCCACCTTCGAGATAAACCGTTGTATTGGAAGGGATACGGAAACACTTACCGGTCGTATCGGTAGGCTCATGTATTCCTGATTCGAAGTACATCACATTCGGATCGTTCTTATCCGGTACATTCTCAATGATAGGATTGGCAAACACGTGCAGGTTACTCAAACGGTCACCATTAAACTCGACTGACAGTTTCTGCGGTTTGTCTATCGTAAATAAAAGAAAGTTCCCGTCTATCTCCGGTTGAATGCCTTTAGCCAAAGGACGCACTACTGCCGAACGGATCTCGCCATTGTTCTTTTGCACAAGAACTTCCACCTTTCCGGAGAAATCGAATTGAACCATTGTGGCATCGGACTTCGTATCCATATCCACCTTTACATTATATTCATACAGGTCTACCCACTCCTTTTTTCCCACCTGTCGCACTTTTACAGTATAATCATCGTTGTGACGGGCATAGTAGATGCCTGTCGGAACAGGATAAGTAATGATTTTCGCTTGTACGCCCAAACCTGTCAAAGCAAGCAAAAATGTGATTGTTATTCTTCCCAATTTATTCATTTCCAATTTTTATTAGATACTAATGTGGATTCCGATACCGTTCCGTTTTTTATCTTTTTTCCTTCAATAACAACCGTACAGGGAGCGGAAGAAAGAATATACCATTTCCCCTGTTTCTTTTCAAGCAATACATTAGCAACAGTATCGGCCTGAATCCTTATTCCTGGTGCAACCAACAAGGTGCCGTTTCCCAGGAATAAAGTCCGGTTTCCATCATATTCATTGCTGATAACCGCATAATCCGCTTTTACTTTCATCCCCTGATAAGTAGCGGTCTGCGCTGCATCAGAAAGAGAGAATATGTGGTCGATGCGTCCGTTCTTACTTTTTACACAAATTCCTGCAAAGTCATTCAAAGCAGTTTCCTCCACATCGAAGTAAGAAACCGACTCAATGGCCGACGGCTCTTTCTTCGTACTCGGCTCATAGACAGACACAAAAGGACGATTCCAAGCCTCTCCATGCTGACGAGCCACAAAAGTCAATGTCGGTTGTTCCTTTATATTATATGGCATACCGGGTGTACGGCTTAGCCCTTCGGTCATAGGAGCAAGCGCAGTAAAGACCTCGCGTTCCGGTTCTCCCTTCATCCAGAGATTCATGTATATATCATCACCGCCTTTATCTTTCATATCAATTGTAAAGGTAGCTTTCACATCTTTATTGGTTGCAGCCATTTTCTTATCATACAAATAAGAGTAAGCATAAAGATGCGCTCCCGCAAAAGCCAGTTCTTCCGTTGGTTGCAAATTCAAATCCGTGCCGTCGGCTGCGGTTAATGTCATTGACTGTCCGAGGTTATGATAGAAGTAATCATGCATTTTATCCCCTCCCCGTTCTTTCCGGCTGCGGAAGACATCGACATAATATCCTGTATCGGGACCTGTTGTTACAATACTCATCATACGAGTCTGGTCCGCCCGACTTTCCGGTTCACGGAAATAAACATTGCTATACGTAACAGAAGTAAACTCCTTGCCCGGTTCCGCTGAAGCCGGAAAACAGGAACGCAAATCAAAGGAATGATTGCTTTTCATCACCGGATAGCTTGATATCCCGTCTACACAAACCGTATTATGGCTGGGGAATTGAGAATAATATTCGGCATAATCCAGTCCGCTATACAAAAAAAGACCGATACCGGCATCGGGACCGAGCACATACCCTTTTCCGTAAAGCTCCATTGAGATGCCATTAGCATGCATGTGGTTTCCTTCACTTGCATTCAGAGAAATCATCAGGCTGTTACGCGGGTTCATACCATTCCGTTGCACCAGCCATGACACATTGGGAGCATAAAACAAAGGAGAGACATAATCCTCTATTTTTCCCGGTTTCACATTGGGGTCGAGTTTCAAAGGCTTGTCCTCAAAGAAAGAGTTGACAGATACACGAACGTTCTTCTTTTCCCCTTTATCCGCATCCGTTTCCGGATTCAGGCATTTCAGCAAAGCTGTGAAATAATCTTCCTGCTCCTTCTTTCCGTTTGCCTGTGCATTCTGTATCATACGGATAAAGAAATTCGTATTCAAATACCCCGGATGTGTATCACCAAAACCACAAATCATCCGATTAGGAAACAGATATTGAGGAGTAGCCGCCACGGCTTTCGACAGTACAGGCATTGCTTTTACTAAATCATAATGCAAGTTGTTGTCAAACTGATTGGCAAAATTTGCATAATCATTGATTACCACACTGCTATATCCCGGACATTCCGCCCATATTCCCGTTTCAGCATCAAAGCCATAGTCTGCAAGACGGGTTAAACTCCACTGACGGATTCCGGAACGGTTTAATACATAATCAATATAGTATTCACGTCCTTTACCGTCTGCGTATTCCTTATTATCTTCGAGCACCAATCCCACATTCATAATATATCGTGCCTGCAACAAATCCCAGTTGTTATGAGGGACACCGTTGGCTATGATATTATCCGCCCATTTCTTGAACGCCCCGGCATAGATTGTCATCTTGTCGGGATAATTGGTTTTCAGATAGTTGTATAGAAAATCATATAAAGGGACAGCGATATGCAATGCATCTTCGTGAATTACCTCAAAAGAAGTCAGTCCCACCAAAGTCTGTTGATGACCGTGATTCAGGTCAACAGGAACATTCCTGTAATAAATTCCGGTCATGTACGTATCAAAGACACCGGCAGCCAGCTTTGCAAACTTCCCGTCCCCCGTCATCCAATAGAGGAAAGCGGCGTCACGGGCTATTCCAAGGATTTCACAGTTCAGACTTTCTATATTCCGACCGGTTTTCGACGGATGCACACTCTCCAATGGTCGGTCGGGTAGTGCATTATTACAGAATGTCACGTTCCCATTCTCATCATCATCATAAGGCACTACATCTGCCAACTTAGGACGCCCGTGAGTGGCAGTTGTTCCTCGCGTACCGGTATAACGCACCGTAGGATAAGGAGCCTTCTTCCCTCCCGCATGATCGAAAGTCTCTCCTTTCACATATACTTCGGTCGCATGAGACTTCCAATACATAGCCAGACGGGATAACAACCACGTCGGCTGAACGTCCGTCAACCGGGTATATGCTTCCGTCCGCTCCTTCAGTTTATTGAATACATCTTCCGCCCACGCTTCGGTTTTAATCAGATTCCATGTTTCCCGCTTTCCCTCCGGCGTAGTCAGCACACGCGGATGTTCTTGCGGCATATTCTCCGGCAACGGGATTTCCTGTCCCGACGCAACATTCAGAAAGCATAAAAAATAGAGTCCCAGTAAAAATTGTCTCATACTTTAAATATCTTTTTTAGGTTTACTACCTATTAAATACGAAGATAGAGATTTATTTACCTAACCACATCGGAAAAGTCCACTTTTTATTTGCCTCAATCCACGCTTTTATTCCAAACAAAGACTTATATTTGCAAAAAACCGACTAACAATTCTAATACTTATGAAAATTCTATCTATCCATGATTTGGCTACAATCAGGAAGAAAGCGGAACACAACTTATTATTGCGCGAAGAAAGCAATGAGAAAGTTTCCGAAAAATGCTACGGACTATCCTCCGGTGCACAGCATCTTCAGATACTTATCTGCGGAGGTACAGGTTGTAAAGCATCTTCCAGTCAAGGTATTACGGACAATCTTCTGAAAGCTATCGAAAAGAACGGAATAACCGGTAAAGTGGAGGTCATCACCGTAGGTTGTTTCGGCTTTTGCGAGAAAGGTCCTATCGTGAAAATCATTCCCGACAATACTTTTTACACCCAAGTCACTCCCGAAGATGCGGAAGAAATCATCAACGAGCATATCATCGGAGGACGGAGAATCAAAAGACTGCTCTATGTAGACCCTAAAACGGAACATACCGTCAGCGACTCCAAACACATGGACTTCTACCGGAAGCAACTCCGTATCGCCTTGCGCAACTGCGGTTTTATCGATCCCGAAAATATCGAAGAATACATCGCCCGCAAAGGTTATTTCGCATTAGCCGATTGTCTTCTCAACAAACAACCACTAGATGTAATCGACATCATCAAACGTTCCGGACTCCGCGGACGAGGCGGAGGAGGTTTCCCGACAGGACTGAAATGGGAGTTTGCCCACAAACAGAAATCGGACATTAAATACGTTGTCTGTAATGCCGATGAAGGAGACCCCGGCGCATTTATGGACCGTTCTATTATGGAAGGAGACCCGCACTCTATCGTAGAAGCGATGTGCGTCTGCGGTTACTCTATCGGTTCTTCCAAAGGCTTAGTTTACATCCGCGCCGAATACCCGTTGGCTATCAACCGGCTGAGAATAGCTATCAACCAGGCACGCCAATACGGTTTGTTGGGAGATCATATTTTAGGAACAGAATTCAGCTTCGATATAGAAATACGTTATGGGGCAGGCGCATTTGTCTGCGGTGAAGAAACCGCCCTGATTCACTCTATGGAAGGGAAACGAGGCGAACCGACTTTAAAACCGCCCTTCCCCGCCGAATCCGGTTATCTGGGTAAACCCACCAACGTAAATAATGTAGAAACGCTTGCCAACATTCCCATTATTCTGACCAAAGGTGCCGAGTGGTTTGCCGCAATCGGAACAGAACGTTCCAAAGGAACCAAAGTGTTCGCCCTCGCAGGAAAGATTAACAATGTCGGCCTGATCGAAGTACCTATGGGAACTACACTCCGAGAAGTAATCTATGAAATCGGCGGAGGTATCAAAGGGGGAAAGAAATTCAAAGCTGTACAGACGGGAGGTCCATCGGGTGGCTGCCTGACGGAAAAACATCTGGATACCCCGATTGATTTCGATAACCTGCTGGCCGCCGGTTCCATGATGGGTTCCGGAGGAATGATTGTCATGGACGAAGACGACTGCATGGTGTCCGTCTCCCGCTTCTATCTGGACTTCACTGTAGAAGAATCCTGCGGTAAATGTACTCCCTGCCGTATCGGCAACAAACGATTACTGGAACTGCTAAACAAAATAACAGAAGGACGAGGTACGGAAAAAGACCTGGATACCCTTGCCACACTGGGACAGGTGATAAAAGATACTGCCCTCTGTGGGTTAGGACAAACCTCCCCCAACCCGGTTTTGTCGACACTGGACAACTTCTATGATGAATATCTGGAACACGTCAGAGACAAGACCTGCCGTGCCAAACAATGCAAGTCTCTGCTGACCTACACGATCAATCCGGAACATTGCATCGGCTGCCACTTATGTGCCAAGAACTGTCCGGCGGATGCAATCAGTGGTTTAGTACGCAAACCGCACGTCATCAACCCGGACAAATGTATCAAATGCGGTATGTGCATGGCACGCTGCAAATTCAAAGCTATTCTAGTTTGCTAAAATCTATTGCTATGGAAGATAAACAAATAACCCTCCAGATAGACGGCCATTTTATCACCGTCCCCGAAGGAAGTACCATTCTTGAAGCCGCTACTAAAATCGGTATCAACATACCTACGCTGTGTCACATCGACCTGAAAGGAACCTGTATAAAAAATAATCCCGCTTCCTGCCGCATCTGTGTGGTCGAAGTCATAGGCCGCCGTAATCTGGCTCCCGCTTGTGCCACCCGCTGCACGGAAGGCATGGTAGTGAAAACCAGCACACTGCGTGTGATGAACGCCCGCAAAGTGGTAGCCGAGCTTATTCTCTCCGACCATCCCAACGATTGTCTCACTTGTCCCAAATGCGGCAACTGCGAGCTTCAGACACTGGCGTTACGCTTCAACATCCGTGAAATGCCTTTCAATGGCGGTGAACTTTCTCCTCGCAAACGGGAAATCACCGCTTCTATTGTCCGCAATATGGATAAATGTATTTTCTGCCGTCGTTGCGAAAGTGTCTGTAACGACGTACAGACGGTCGGTGCACTCAGCGCTATTCGCCGCGGATTTAACACGACAATAGCCCCCGCTTTCGACAGAATGATGACGGAAAGCGAATGTACCTATTGCGGACAATGTGTCGCCGTCTGCCCGGTAGGCGCATTGACCGAACGCGATTATACCAACCGCCTTCTCGACGATCTGGCCAATCCGGACAAAGTGGTGATTGTACAAACGGCTCCCGCCGTGCGTGCTGCTCTGGGAGAAGAATTCGGTTTCCCTCCCGGCACAGTGGTCACCGGGAAAATGGTCTATGCCCTGCGCGAATTGGGATTCGACTATGTGTTCGATACTGATTTCGCTGCCGACCTCACCATTATGGAAGAAGGCTCCGAAATTCTGAACCGACTGACGTGCTATCTCAACGGAGACAAATCCGTCCGGCTACCCATTCTGACTTCCTGTTGTCCAGCATGGGTAAACTTCTTCGAACATCACTTTCCAGATTTGTTGGACATCCCATCTACGGCCCGTTCCCCGCAGCAGATGTTCGGTTCTATCGCCAAATCATACTGGGCAGAGAAAATGGGAATCCCCAAAGAAAAGCTGGTAGTGGTTTCTATCATGCCCTGCCTGGCAAAGAAATATGAATGTGCCCGCGACGAGTTTAAGGTAAACGGAATCCCCGATGTGGACTACTCTATCTCCACCCGCGAGCTCGCCCGACTTATCAAACGGGCTAATATAGGTTTTCCGCTGGTGTTGGATAGCCCGTTCGATAACCCCATGGGAGAATCCACTGGTGCCGGCGTTATCTTCGGCACTACGGGCGGTGTTATGGAAGCTGCCCTCCGCTCCGTTTACGAAATATATACCGGAGAATCTCTGAAAAACGTAAATTTCGAGCAAGTACGCGGATTGAGTGGAGTACGTCGTGCTACTATCAATCTCAACGGATTTGAACTTAAAATAGGCATCGCACACGGACTAGGCAACGCCCGTCATCTACTGGAGGACATACGAAACGGGCATAATGAATATCATGTAATCGAAATTATGGCTTGCCCCGGAGGTTGCATCGGAGGCGGCGGACAGCCATTACATCACGGCAACTCGGAAGTATTGTATGCACGCGCCAACGCACTCTACCGCGAAGACGCCAACAAGCCACTGCGCAAATCGCACGAGAACCCATACATCAAGACCTTGTATGAAGAGTATCTCGGCAAACCGCTGGGTGAGAAATCAGAAACATTATTGCATACCCATTATTTCAACAAATCGATTGATTAACTGTAAACGAAAAGTATTATGTCAGATATAAAACTAGCCTGTGACGTAGCTGAACAAATCAAAACGATTTGCGACAAGCACGGAAATAATCCGGGCGAACTAATCAACATTCTGCATGAAGCACAACATCTCCAAGGTTACCTGCCGGAAGAAATACAACGTATCATCGCTTCCAAACTAGGAATCCCCGTATCGAAAGTGTATGGAGTAGTGACATTCTACACTTTCTTTACCATGACTCCCAAAGGAAAGCATCCTATCTCCGTCTGCATGGGGACAGCCTGCTATGTACGCGGTTCCGAAAAGTTGCTGGAAGAATTCAAACGAGTGCTGGGTATCGAAGTCGGTGAAACAACTCCGGACGGAAAATTCTCATTGGACTGCCTGCGCTGTGTGGGTGCCTGCGGACTGGCGCCGGTAGTGATGATCGGTGAAAAAGTGTATGGACGCCTACAACCTGTGGACGTGAAGAAGATTATTGAAGACTTGGAATAACAGCCCGGAAACGATACTAAAAAACGGCTACTTTGTTTAACCAAAGTAGTCGTTTCTACAAAAAACTAAACATTTTTACAAACAATGTGCGGAGAGAACGAGATTCGAACTCGTGATACCCTTTAGGAGTATACACGCTTTCCAGGCGTGCCTCTTCAACCACTCGAGCACCTCTCCTTCTTTCGGAGCGCAAAAGTAGAGGAAGTTTTTGAAACTAACAAATATTTAGAGCGAATAATGTTCCAAAATTATTTGTTAAAGAACACTGATTTCCACAAAACGTCCATTTCAAGGACACATGTATAAACCAAAAACATCCGGTTTTACATTTCTAAATGTAAAACCGGATGTTTTTGGTTACTTACAAATATTTTGCGGAGAGACAGGGTTTTGAACCTATAACTCTAACTGCTTATATTTCAGCTACTTTGCTTTCAAAATTTCAAATAGGTAACGAAACAGTAACGATTTTCAGACGTTGGGCTTGTCCAACTTTGACCTCTGTTTGTCTGCCTAACTTTCGGGTTCAAAGATAAGTCTTTCTTTTGAAATACGCAAATCATTGATAATAAATATTCTGCGATTAGTGCAAGGTGCAAGCTATATATATAAATATATACTTGCACCTTGCACTAAATTTCAATACTTATTTGTCTGTCTATTCTCCATTATCGTTTCAAAATTTTCCTGCCCTTATTGTTTCAACTGCTCTAAATGAGGAATTAAAGTTTCTCCAAATTCTGATACATAATATTCCACTTTGGGTGGTACTGAGATATATATTTTTCTACCTACTAATCCGTCCGTTACCAATGAACGTAAGACAGTAGAATACAGTATCAAACACTGTTCCGTTTGTCGGAATGATACCTAATGACAAAGTCCGATTGCTTAATGAATTGGATTTGGCAATAAGAAATATCGGAGAGGGAGAATTAAAGCAATATAGAGACAGTATCAAATCCCTGTAAACAGATTATCGCATGGAGATGAAAATAAACAGCTTTTTCCTTTGATGTCACCGAATGGTTACTTACCTTTATCACCAAATAGTGACATTAAATAATTATGGAACTGAAAGAAACAGAAAAACGATTGCTTGAAGCTGTCAGTAGAGTAATCGAAGATGAAGGATTTACTAAAATCGGCATAAACCGTATTGCAAGACAAGCACAATGCGATAAGGTTTTAATATACCGCTATTTTGGCGGCTTGGACGGATTATTGGTGGCTTGGGCAAAACAATATGATTTCTATTCGTTCGCTTATTCCGAGTTTATCAATCAGATAGAACAAGCCGAAACATCCAATCTTGGGGAGATAATAAAAGCGGTATTGTTGAAACAACTGGAATACTTGAAAGACAACCAGCTTATGCAGGAGTTATATGTATGGGAATTATCGGGAAATTCATCATTCCGGGCAATACAGGTAGAACGTGAAAAGAACGGGTACAAATTGCAGTTGGAATTGGAAAAGAGATTGGGCGACAGTTGTAGGGATTGTAATTTCCATATTACTATCATCATCGCTGCAATCAACCATATCATATTGTTTACCCGTCAGTATAATATGTTTAACGGGATAGATTTTAGTAAACCCGAAGCATGGGACGAACTGAAAAACGTCATATCGGATTATGTTGATACATTCGTAATGTCAAGAATAAAATGAAGAATATATATCTATTTTCAATTATTATGGTGTTGCTCCCTTTGCCTACTCTCGCTCAAAAGACAACCTACCTTTCAACATGTGGCGACCAGCAAGAAACAATCGTTTGGCAGGAAAAAAGGCAAACGAAAAAATATATTTGACTGTGATACAAGAAAATGAACAACAGGAGTATGTGATGAACAAGTCATTCCACACCGAGAAATGGCAAATTATAAACCTGCCGTTTCAAACCGATTTGACGATAGAACTACACAACAACATATATTCGATTACTGGAAAATTTAAAGGTAAATCTATTGCCAAAACTGTTAAAAGCAGCGGTTGTGTTTGGTATCAAAACATAGCGTATAATGCCGGAATATTATTGAGGGACAAGAAAACTGTAAAATATGAATGTTTCCGTCCTGACAATATAAAGTTATATACAATGGTTGCGGAAGCACAAGGCATAGAACAGTTCAACGGGGTGAATGCCAATAAAATAGCAGTTAGTCTTACAGGCTTTTTATCCGCCTTTTGGAGTTGCTCTTACTATTTTGACCCAGCAACATTAAATTTTGTTGGTTATAAGGGTGTAAACGGCAAACCGGGAACACCGGAAACAATTATAAAAAAAGTGAAATGAAAACGATTATATTCTATTCATCAACCTATAATGGAAATACATTGAAAATTGCAGAAAGTATGGCTGCTGTACTTTCTGCCGACTTGGTTTCAATAGAGAGCGAAACGTCCGGCATAGACCTTTCAAAATATGATTTAATCGGTTTAGGCTCGGCTATTCATTTTGCAGAACATAATATCCAGTTACAGCGTTTTGTTTCAGCGTTGCCTTTGCAGGAAAAGAATGTCTTTATCTTTTCCACCCGTTGCCGTCCGTTCATAGGTGGTTATCACAAAGCACTGAAAGAAATTCTGAAGCGACAAAGGGCTAATCTTATCGATGAATTTTCTTGCGTGGGCTTTGACAAAACAGGTCCTTGGGTATTGATAAACGGTTATAACAAAAACAGACCTAACACCAATGACTTATTCAAAGCCCGTTTGTTTGCAGAGAAACTGCAACAGAAACTCATCCCCCTTTCCCTCACCATTAAAGAAGCAATTACAGAATACAAGCAAGGCGTTGCTTTTCGCGTGAAAGGAGAGAACAGAATTGCAGGTCGCAAAATAGTATTCCTCAATACTACTTCATGTATACAATGTGGCAAATGTATAAAAGTCTGCCCGATGAATATTTTCCGGAAAAACGATACCATAGTGCCGATGAATGACGAAGATTGCATCCAGTGCCAGTTATGCGCCAAGAATTGCCCGACAGGTTCTATATACATCAACGAGTCGTTTGCAAATGGAATGCGTATAGCCTTGCGGGAAATGTTCAGTACAAAGTTGCAAAATCGCTATAAATCCTAAACAGAATAAGTTTTGAATGATTTTGATAAAATACTGGCTGAATTAGATATAGAGATTGATGAAATCGACCTCTACGGCTATGATATTATCGAAACTTCTCTCTCAATGGTACATAAGCTGCAAACAGTTCTTAATGATTTGAGAACAAAAATACAGACTTATGTATTTCCAACTAAAGAGGATGAAATTACATTTTTCAAAACTCAAAAACCGGAAATACTCGGTAGGCTATTATTCTTCTATAAAATTTATCGAATTGAAACACAATGCCCTAATGGTAGCGATGAAGTGATTAGAAATTATATCAATCGGGAACTGGATAATCTGACCTATTTCTTCAATCGCAATTTGGACTTTTACCAATACTACCGTTCGCACTCAACAGTGTACGATGAATACTACTTTGTTCGTGGAAAAGCGGATTTACGTTTATGTACCGATAGCGCACAATTTGATAAAGACCCGAATTTCTCAACCGGATATGACTATAAAGTAGCAAAGATTATCGCCAATGAAATGCTACGTATCTATCTGAATAAACGATTGGTGAAATTGGAAAGCAATAATCAGATAGAAGATAATTTGCAAAGATGCCTTAAATATCCGTTTCGTTTTACAGGCAAAAAAGTTTTTCTTATCGAACTGGGGTATTCGCTTGCATCTTCGGGGGACATTAATAACGGTAACGTGGAGATAAAAGAAATAATGAATTTTCTTAGTACAATATTCCACATTGATTTAGGGGATTATTACGCTTCATACATAGCCATGAAAGAGAGAAAAGACCGAACGGCATATCTTCATCATCTGATAGAAAGCCTTGTTAAGCGAATGAATGAAGATGATATAAAATAATCTCCTGTATTTCAATCTTGTAGAAGTACCATATTCACCCCAACATGGTACTTTCTTTTTATGGTAAAATATACTTTGAAAAATGATATTTTTAGAGTTTTTACGCAGATATTTCCCTAAAATAGCCTGAAAAAAAGTAATACCATGATAGATATAACCATGACTTTTAGGTTATTTCTTCTCCCGAACTTTGCGGCAAATCAATCAGTTACCGTTATGGAAATAATAACATTCGAGTCCAAAGCCTACAAGGAACTGGACAACAAGATTACCGCCATTGCCGACTACATCTTCAACCACATGGAAACGGCAAGGCAAAGCGAGGAAGACATGTGGGTGGACAGCTACGAGGTCTGCACGTTCCTGAAAATAAGCGAAAAGACCCTGCAACGCCTGCGGGTGTCGGGAACTATCGCCTATTCCAACATCAGGGGACGCTACTTCTACAAGGTCAGCGAGATACGCCGGATGCTGGAAGAACGCCTGATAAGGAGCAACAAGGAGAACATCGACAACCTGATAACCAACCACCAGTTGTATGCTAAGGAAAGAAGAAATCTTAGAAAGAACAAGTAACGGGCTGGCGGTGTTCAAACACTACCTGCCCGGCAACTGGCGCATAGGTCGCAACTTCCTTAACCCGCTGTACGAGGACAGCAAGGCTTCCTGCAACATCTATTTCGACCGCCGGGGCGGTATCTACAAGATGAAAGACTTCGGCAATGACAGTTACAGCGGCGACTGTTTCTTCCTCGTGGGGCAGTTAAAGGGGCTGGACTGTAACCGGGCGGCTGACTTCGTGGAGATACTGGAAATCATCGACCGGGATTTGGGCTTGGGGCTGGCTTCCGGCACTCCGGTTTCCGTTCCCCCGGCAACCGTCTGCCGGGCAGTGCCGGACAAACCCGAAGAAACGCCCGAAAAGCCCGTCAAGCCCTACCAGTTCCGGGAACAGAAGTTCCCGCTTGCCGAACTGGTGTACTGGCAACAGTACGGCATCACGCCCGAACTGCTGGAACGTTACAAGGTCTGTTCGCTCCGGGAATACAACAGTGAAACGGCAGAGGGCAAACCGTACACCTACACTTCATCGGTGGCAGAACCCATGTACGGCTACAAGGGCAAACAGCACATCAAGCTGTACCGCCCGTTCTCCACGCCCCGCTTCCTCTACGGCGGCAGCTTCGGTGAGAACTACTGTTTCGGGCTGGAACAACTGCCAGCCAAAGGCGACACGCTATTCATCACGGGCGGCGAGAAAGACGTGCTTTCGCTGGCGGCGCACGGTTTTCACGCTATCTGCTTCAACAGCGAAACGGTGACAATACCGCCCACGCTGGTTTATCGGCTGACATTCCGGTTCAAGCACATCGTCCTGCTCTTTGACATGGACAAGACGGGCAGGGAAAGTTCATGCAAACAGGAAAAACTACTGGAAGAATTTGGAGTGAAACGCCTGCTGCTCCCGCTTCCGGGAACGAAAGAGGAAAAGGACATATCCGACTACTTCAAAGCCGGGAACACCCGTGAAGATTTCCTGAAACTGTTTATCGAATTTTTAGACAACCTGTATAGCGACACATTGATTATGCTTAAATCATGCGAAATAGATTTCAACAACCCGCCCGCCAAAGCGCAAGAGATTATTTCGGCGGGTGACGTTCCGCTGGGGACACAAGGCAACCTGTTCGGCATCACCGGGGGCGAGGGAACGGGAAAGAGCAATTATGTAGCCGCAATCGTGGCGGGCTGCATCTGCCCGGCTGGTGCGGAAGTAGATACGCTGGGCATACAGATAACCGCCAACGGCAAACACAAGGCGGTCTTGCTCTACGACACCGAACAGTCGGAAGTGCAACTGTTCAAGAATGTAAGCAACCTGCTGGCACGTGCCAAACAGCCGGACAAACCCGATGAACTGAAAGCGTTTTGTCTTACCGGCATGTCACGCAAAGAACGCCTGAACGCCATTGTACAAAGCATGGACAAGTTCTACTACCAGTACGGCGGCATCCAGTTGGTCGTCATTGACGGCATCGCAGACCTTGTTAAGAGTGCCAACGATGAAGCGGAAAGCGTGGCGGTGATAGATGAACTTTATCGGCTGGCGGGTATCTACAACACGTGTATTCTGTGCGTGCTGCACTTCGTCCCCAACGGATTGAAACTGCGGGGACATTTGGGCAGCGAGTTGCAGCGCAAGGCGGCTACTATCCTTTCGATAGAGAAAGACGAAGAACCCGCCCAGTCGGTCGTGAAAGCCTTGAAAGTAAGGGACGGAAGCCCGTTGGACGTTCCTTTGATGCTCTTTGCATGGGACAAGGAAGCGGGGATGCACGTGTACAAGGGCGAGAAGCCCCGTGAGGAAAAGGAGAAGCGCAAGGAAAGGGAACTGGTGAATGTCGCACGTGACATCTTCGGGCGGCAGACACGCATCACCTACATAGACCTTTGCGAGCAGTTGCAGCAGGTATTGGACATCAAGGAGCGCACCGCAAAGAGCTATATCCGCTTCATGCGGGAAAGGGACATCATCACCAAAGACACGGCGAACCAAAGCTGTTTTGTCATCGGTTCATATCATCTTCAAAGGAACGCAAGCTGCCCGTAGGCGTATGGGCTGAACTTGTGTATTTTTAGGTGCTTGTGTCCTGCCCTGTTGTGATAACACGGCAGGATTTTTTCTGTTTGCACGTGATTTTTCAGGGTATTTGCTTAACTTTGCAGAAGTTACACGGAAAAGTAACGGCAGTTGGACGGCGGTTGCCGGAATATTGCCTTTATATATAACATATACGTTCGCCGAACGTCCCAAAGTAGAAAACTGGCACTTTTCAAAATGTGGGGATATTCAGCGCAGGATATGCTATGCGTTTGTCATAGCGTGGCTGCACTGTTTCCACATTTGGGTATGCCAGTACCTCTACTTTGAAACAGCGTCATGCCACGCTTTCTTTTTTGGGGTTGCGGCTAACGTGCCAAGACAGTAGGGATTTATATCACTTTAATACCTGACAATATGGAACAAATCAAAGCGCACATCGCCGTATCGCTGGACGGGCATACCGCCACGCCGGACTATGAACTGGACTGGATGCCCCGTGAGGTCAAGGAACTGGCGGCAAGGGAACACGCCGCCGCAAGCTGCCTGCTTATGGGGGCGAACACCTACAACTACATCTTTGAACACTGGGGCGGGTGGCCGCACAAAAGCAAACGGTCTTTTGTGGTGTCACACTACGACACCAACGTTACACCGGACTGCGGGGTGGAGTTCCTGACCGAAGAACCGCTGCAAAGGGTCTATGAACTGAAACAGGAAACCGACATGCTGGTGGTGGGTGGCGGCAAGCTGCTTACTTCATTGATTAAAGCCGGACTGCTGGACAGCCTGACAATCTACACCGTCCCGGTCATGGCGGGCAAAGGCATCGGTTTTGTCGGGGAAACATCCGGCTCGCTGTGGAAGCTCTCGGAAAGCAGGGTGCTGGATAACGGGGTGGTCTGTTCGACCTACCTGTTTGGCGGGAACATATAAAAAATGCGCCCGGTTTCCCTCCGGGCGCAACCACTAAAATTTCAATTATTATAAGCTGTAAAACCTATCACAATGAAATTTCAGCGGCAAAGATAGGCTATTTCTTCGGTTTCGCTTTCTTTTCGGGGAATGAAAAACCGACATTGAACTGCTCGTCCAGTACCAGCGAAGCATCGAAAGCCTTGCCGTTCTTGCCCTTGAAGCCCTTGATTAGCCCGGTCTTGCGTTTAGTCACCAGCTCGACAATCTGCTTGTCGGAAAGCTGCTTGTCGCACTTGTTGCGGAATATGGTAAGCGTGCAGTCCACGTTGGAACACTTCGCCACTTTCGGGTAGAACAGGATGCGCCCGCTGCCGCATTTCGGGCAGGGGCAGGTTTCACCAGTAGCGACAGATAGCTGCACCGATAGCAGTTCTGCGGTGATTTGCGTTGCGTACACCTCGATGCCCTTCCGGAACGTGTCGGCATCCATGCTGCCCGCTTCTATCTTGGCAAGGGCGGTTTCCCACATGCCCGTCATTTCGACATCGGCAATCTTCTTGTCCTTGACAATCCCATAAACGGCAAGCCCCTTGTCGGTAGGCACAAGGTTCTTCTTCTCACGCACGATGTACTGGCGGGCGAACAGCGTTTCGATAATCGCCGCACGGGTGGCGGGCGTGCCTATCCCGGCATCTTTCAGGCTGGCTTTCAGTTCGGCATCTTCCAGTTCCCTGCCTGCGTTCTCCATTGCCGCCAACAGGCTGCTTTCCGTGTGCAGCGGTTTCGGCTTGGTCTGCTTTTCGAGCAGATCCACGCCGGAGAGTGGCAAACATTCTCCCTCTTGGAGTGGCGGCAGGCTGGCGGCTTCTTCATCCCCGCCCGTTTCCTGCTCGCCGAACACGGCACGCCACCCGGCTTCTTTCATCACAGACCCTTTCACCGTAAAGTCGGTATCTCCCCCTGACAGCAAGGCGGTGGTAACGTCTTTCACGCACTTGCCCGAAAAGGCTTCCAGCATACGCCCGGCTACCAGCTCGTAAACCGCCCGCTCGTCTTTGGAAAGTTCGCCGGGCAGGTTCTCGGTAATGATTAAGGCGTGGTGGTCGGTCACTTTGCCGTCATTCACGCTGCGGCGGTTCAGGGGTGTGCCGTCCAGCCCGGCGGCATACCCGGCAAAGCGGGAGTATTGCCCCAGCAGGGCGACACGTTCCGGCATTTCATCGAAAACGTCCTCCGGGATATAGCGGCTTCCGGTTCGGGGATAGGACATCACTTTCTTTTCATACAGGCTTTGCGCTATGGAAAGCGTCTTGTCAGCCGAGAAGTTCAGCTTCGTGTTCGCTTCCTTTTGCAGCGTGGTAAGGTCGTACAAAAGCGGCGGTTCTTGGCAGGCTTCTTTCCTCTCAACGGATTTAACCACAAGTTGCCCGGCATCCTTTACCCGTTGCAGGGCGGCTATGGCTTCGGGCTGCTGTTCCCACTTGGCGGTCGATTGGGCGGTAAAATTTATTCCCCCGCTGGCGGTCACCGCTTTGAGTTGCCAAAACTTGGCGGGTACGAAATTCCTGTTCTCCAAATAGCGGCCGCATATCATCACGAGCGTGGGTGTCTGTACCCTGCCCAGCGAGAACACCCCCTGCCCGGCAGCTACGCTCAACGCTTGGGTGGCGTTTATCCCTATCAGCCAGTCCGCTTCGCTGCGGGACTTGGCAGAGAAATAGAGGTTATCGTAACGCTCTCCCGGCTGCAAGTTATCCAGCCCCTCACGGATTGCCTTGTCGGTAAGGCTGCTTATCCACAGGCGCACAAATGGTTTCCGGCAGTTCAGGTAATGGAAGATATAGCGGAAGATTAACTCACCCTCACGCCCGGCATCGGTGGCGACAATAATCCGGTCGCACTGGTCGAACACTTCCTTTATCACTTTCAACTGTTTCAGCACGCCGGGGTCTGCCTTGTAACCTTTCTCCGCTTTCACCTGACGGGGGATTAGCTGGAAATCGGGCGGCAGTATGGGCAGGCTCTCCCTGCGGAAGTTCGCCACGCCGTAGGCTTCCGGCATGGCAAGCTGGATTAAGTGGCCGAACGCCCATGTCACCATATACCCGTTGCCGGAAAGATAACCGTCATTACGCCCGGTCGCACCGATGATGCGGGCGATGTCCTTTGCCACGCTGGGCTTCTCTGCTATCAATGCAATCATAATTCTTTACTTTTTAATGGTGGATATTACATTTTCATTCCTCTGGACTTCTTGGGCTTGTCAGCTTTCAGGCTCTTGTCCTGCGCTTTCTCCTGCTTCTCTTTCTGCTTGGGGGTGGGCTTGTCCTGACCCTGTTTCAACGGCTCTTTGCCCTGCTTGGTGGCTTCGTTGGTCTTGCCCCCCGAATTGACCGCTACCTGCGTCCGGCTCTCGGCGGTGGGGGTAACGTCTTTCGGCTGCACCTTGTCGGGGGATTTGCCCTGTGCGCCGGGCTGTACATGACCGTTGAACTCAACGCCCTTGCCGTCCTTTAGCCCGGCGACCTGCCGCTCTGCGGGCTGCTGCCACTGCTGCAAGAACTGGACGGCGGCACGGGGCAGGAACTCCAAGCCACGCTCCACCGCACTGACCTGCAAATAGGCACTGCGCTTCGTGCCGTCCCTGAATTGCAGGTTCTCCATTTTCACCGCTTGCCCGGCTTCAAAGGCGGCTTTCTGTTCCGGGCTGACTTGCACGTTACAGATTGTATCGGGGCATTTCCACTTGTCAGCCCGCATATACTCCAGTTCGTGCGTGTACCTGTCCCGGCTGACGAACACGGGGATTTGCTCGCCGCTTTTCGGGTCTTTGATTTCAGCGATGCCGCCCAAGTTGCCAGTGCCTTGCAAGTTGCCCTGTTCCTGCTTGGTGAACCCGTGTTCATGGAACGGGCGTTGCAACAGTTTTTCGTCCTGCTGCACGCCGTGTAGCTTGGGTACTACCGTGCCGTCCTTTGCCTGATAGAAAGAGAGCTTGACATCGGTAGGTTTGAGATAGAAGCCGCCCACCGTCCCCGAAACAGTGTAAGTGTTGCGGGACTTGTAGCCACGCATCACCCGGTCGAAGTCCCTCGTGTTTTTCAGGGTGTCGGCGGTGATGCCGACTTTTTTCAGGTTCTCCCAGTCGATTTTTGCAGGGTCGAAGCGGTAGCCCTGCTTGAACTCGTGGAAGTCGGGCTTCGGAACTCGAAGCATTTCAGCCCGCTTGTCACCCTCCGGTGTAGGGTTGCGGTGGTTGTCCTCGATTGCCTTTGCGTCCCGCTCCGCTTCGGAAGCCTTGACGCTGAACAGTTCCAGCCCGGAAGTGTCCTGATACTTGCGGTAGAAGTTGGAAATGAAGTTGCTGAACACATCGCTGTTCTTGTCCACCTGCATGAACTCGCCGCCGTGTCCGGTAGTGGGTGGCACGGTCTGCAAATTGCCGTCCTTGTCGATACCCTTAACGGCACTCACCTTTCCCTGCTGTTTATCCAAGACCAGCAGCACGTCTTTTTCCTGCCCCTCTGCGGGCGGGGTCATTCTGTTTGCCATAAATAATTGGAATTTTAGTGGTTACGGGAATAGTCCCGCCCAAAGGTAGCGACTAAATATGCTATATTTGGACGGGCGGCAAGGGCTGTCCGAATTTGTCCTGCGGTGTCCCGATTTGTCCGGGTGGGATGAAATTCCGCAACCATTGGTTGCAGAATTGAAAAGGGCATAAAAAAAGAGAGTGAATGATTTCACTCTCTTTCGATGAACCCTTTGTGAACCCTTTTAATGGTTTTCAAATGCTTGTTAAACAGGAAGTTCAGCATTTCATAAAAGCAAAAACATTCAATTATGAACCCTTTGTGAACCCTTTAAGTGTATAATGAGTGCCTTTTCCTGTTGTTCCTTGTATTTCCAGCCAGTTATCCAGTTGCGACAAAATTCGATAAGCAGTAGTTTTACTGGTATTTAACAAATTCTGCACATCTGAATTATTTATACTCCCATTTTGGGCGGCATACTCAATAATGGGTATATACCTTTCATCCACTCGCTGCGCCAATAGCTGCGAACGTATATCGGTATAATAGGTAATCATCAGACCGCTTAACATTTCAAGTTTGGGTGGCAACAACTTGTATGCGCTGACAGCTTCCAAGATACGCTTGTAGCCACGTCCCCAGCTTTCAATATCCCCGCTTCTGAAAAAGGCGTTGGCGATTAGCGGGTTATAGGGAGAGGACGGGTGGCTTTCAAAAAGTTTTTCGGTCGTCCAGCTTTCCGGTAACTGTCCGGCGTTCCAAAAGGTGATATGGTCGGGGAACACGCTAATCTGAATGGGTACGGCACTGGCATAGTCTTTATGTGCCACACAATTCATCAGTGACTCCCTGATAGCTTCCACCGGGAACTGCGGTGTTTCACGCCGGGAAATTCCCTCGTATGATATATGATAAATCAGGTATTTGGTCTTTATCAAATCCATTGCCTTATCCACCTGCTCCATTAAAGAGCCGTGAACCTCGTCCTGAAACTCCAAGTTACCCTTATCATCCCGGAAGAAACCTATCTTGATATAAGCCCCGGTTACAAAGCGTTCCGGGTCGGGGTGGAACAACAGCAAGGCGGCACGGGTCGGACGGTTGGTTTGGGTGTCAATCAGCCGCAAATCGTGCAGCAAATTTTCGGTAGTATCTTTCAACACATCTTCGTCCACACGCCCGCTTCTCGCCGCTTCCTTGCGGAAACGGTTCAATGCGCCGGGGGAAAGTTCCTCTATGCCTGCCCACTCTATGGGAAACTCGTCCCAATGCCTGCCAGTACGTTGCAGGATAAAACGGTTCAACGCCGCACCTTTCAACTCCTGTTTCGTGCTGCCGCTGCGATAGTGGTACTGACCTTTGTAATTGATAGGATTGGAATAAGGCGGTACGTCAATCTCGATATATTTCAGCCCGTTTTCTTCCAGCAGGTTCACGTCCACGATGATACCCAGCACGTCACGCACTTTGTTCGGTATATCCTCCAGCAGTTTGTCGGCATCGGCAACGCCGACTACCTTACCGTTGTCATTCATACCTATATATATCTTGCCGCCTGTGGCGTTGGCAAAGCCGCATATCCATTTCAGATACTCGTCACGCCAGCTTTCTTTCCATTCCGTATTTTGGTTTTCATTCATAATCATTTCTTTGTCTGCAAAATTAGTAAAAATACTGTCTGTCAGGAAAGAATATCGGTTATTCTTCCTCTTTTATAAGGTGGCATAGCTCCGGGTCGTTCTTAATCCGGGTTATCTCGTCCTCGACAATCTGCCGGACTTCCTGACGGATGCGGTCATAGTTGGCTTGTATCTCCTCCTGCATCCGGTCGTTGCCGTCCTTGTCGGTGAAGTCGATAATCTGTGGCAACTTCACGTAACGGGCGGTTTCCCGCTTCACCTTTTCATTGTCCACCACGATTTCACAGTGGAAAATCTTCTGCTCTATCCGTTCATCGAAGTTGTCCGCCACAGCACCCACGAACATACCTTGCGTGAGGTTGGATATTTTGCTGGCGGGTATCAGGCTGTCCATTTGGGTGCTTATCGAGGTGGATTTTTCCCGCTGGTTGATTGTCATGCTCTGCCGTTTCTGCAACACCTTTCCGAAACGCTCGGACAGTATTTTTGCCGTTTCACCGACTACCTGACCGCTGAACACGTTACCCACCGTATTTTGTATCACACGGCTTTCCTTGTCCCCATAATCACGGGTAAGCTGGCTGTAATCTTGAAAGCCCAGCAGAACCGCAACCTTGTTGCTTCGGGCGGTGGCAATCAAATTATCAAGCCCACGAAAATATATAGTCGGTAATTCATCTATAATCACCGAACTTTTAAGCTGACCTTTCTTGTTTATCAGCTTCACTATTCTACTGTTATATAATCCCAGTGCCGCCGAATAGATGTTCTGACGGTCGGGATTGTTGCCGACAACCAAGATTTTAGGCTCTTTCGGGTTGTTGATGTCCAGCGAGAAATCATCACCTGTCATTACCCAGTAAAGAGCGGGTGAAATCATCCTTGAAAGCGGGATTTTCGCACTTGCTATTTGACCCTGCAACTGCTCTTGGGCATCTGATTCCCAAGCATCCACGAACGGGGAAAGATAGTTTTCCAGTTCGGGATAACTGCGCAAAATCGTGAAAACATCGGCGTATTTCTTGTTCAACAACTCTATGGCGTGCGGGAACGTGCAATACTTACCGCCTTGATAGATACGGAGATACCAAATTATAGCCGCCAAAAGAATAATCGGGCTTTCCACGAAGAAGTCGCCCTGCTTGCTTATCCAACTTCGATTGAGGTTAAGCATTATCGTGTAGCTTGCTTCGTAGGCATCCGCAATGTCCGACATGAAACTGGCGTTTATCGGGTTGCATCGGTGGCTCTTGCGGGGGTCGTCAAAATTGATAATGTAAAACTTGGGCTTTACCTTGTAGCCGTCCAAGTGGTTAAGTAAGTGATTGTAAGCTATTTCCGAAAGGTCAGGGAATTTGTAATCATAACAGTACATCGCAAAACCTTTCTCGATTTGCTGTTTTATGTAGCTGTTTACCACCGCATACGACTTACCGCTGCCCGGTGTTCCCAGTACAAGACTGGCACGGAACGGGTTCACGACATTTATCCAGCCATTATTCCATTTCTTCTTATAGTAGAACCGGGTAGGCAGATTTACCGAATACTCGTTCTCGATAAGCCTTGTTTCCTGCATGAAACTCTCGTTCTCTGTATTAAAGACATCATCCATTAGGTTGTTCTTCAACAACCGGGACATCCATGTACCCGCCATGAGCATACAGATATAGCCCGCCGATAGCGTGGCGATATAAAACACAGCATCCGCCGTGTGTGGCAACGGAAGTTCCAGCAGCCACCAGTTCAGGAAAAACAACACGACACCCGCCACAAGGCTGCAATGTATCTTCGCCCACGTTATCTTTTCCTCTTTCACGCCCTTAGTGCCGATGCACGACAGGGCGAGGAACACCACCGCAAAAAGTTTCGTCCAAAGGACGGACGAGAACAACCCGGTCGTGCGCTGGAAGTTCCACAGTATCTTGTCTATCACTTCAAACGTCACTCCCCATTCTTTCAGGGTGGAGTAACAGAACCAGTACACGTTTATTCCCACGAATAGAATACTGACAGCCCGCATAAAGTCCATGACCCTTGCAAGCCCTCTCAAATCATCCTCTTGCTGCATAATTGTATGTTTTTAAGTTAGTCAATGCGCCTTGTGCGCTTCTTTTTCTTCTTTCTCTTTTGGCGGGCGGTGTCCTGCGGCTCGTCACCGCCAGATGCACCGCCGCCCAGCAAACCGCCGAAAGCACCCAGCACGGAAGCCATGCCCGAAACGATGTCGGATTTCGGCGTGAAGCCCGGTTGTTCCTGATGCGTGGGCTGGTCTTGCTGCGGTGCTGACACTTCGGGCTGGTGCATCTTTCCGGTTTCGCCCGAAAAACGTTCGTTGAACACGTTCGCCGAATACTCCTTGCCCAAGCGTGAACCGTTCAGCACCACCCGGCTGTCGTGGTCGATGAACGTAACGCCATAGATGCGCCCGCTGTCATTCTGACGGAATACCACGTCAATGCCCTGCTTCTTTAGCTGTTGTTCCAGTTCCTTGCGGCTGCGGGTAGTCTGCATGGCAGTGGCTACAATCTTCCGGGTGCGCTCTTTCAGTTTCCCGTTCCTGATTGCTTCGCCCGATTTCTCCATTCTGCGCTGCACCGCTTCATAACCCACCGACTTGCCGATGCGGGAAGCCTTTACCGGATTGCCTGTCTTTTCGCCCTTGTCGTTCATGGCGGAATAGACAATGCCCTGATAGGGCTTGCCGTTCACTTCACCCTTGACTTCCTCGGCGCACACGTTGTAAGCGGCAAGCAAAGCCTTGTACTCCCCGAACGACTGAAAACGATAGCCATAGCAAGCCGCTTTCACGGTATTGCCGATTTGGTGCTTCACGTCCCCGGCGGCATAGTCCACCTTTTTAAGTTCCGGACGTTCGGCACGTTCCTTCCGCTCTGCCGGGTACAGCCCGTATTTCTTTTCCAGTTCACGGGTGATTTGCTTGCTGCGCCGATGCTCGAACCTGTCATTCAGCGGTCTGCCGTTCTCGTCCACCCGCAACCCCACGATGTGGATATGGTGGCGGTCGATGTCGGTATGCTTGTACACCAAATAAGGCTGGTCGCCATAGCCCAACTTCCGCATATACTCTTTGGCGATGTCGGAAAGCTGCTGGTCGGTAAGCTCGTCTTCCGGGTGCGGGTTTATGGAAATATGAAGTATCGGCTTCTTGGTGGATAGCTGGACGGGCATCTGCATTTCAAAGCTGCGCATACACTCGCCGATAGAGAAATTCCCGTCCTCGCCCAACAGCATCCGGTTGGAGAAAAGCACCTTTGCTTCTTCCTTATCCACCTTGTTTTGGTTGTAAGCCAGTGCGCCGAACATATTGTCGCCCGTGCTTATTTTGGCAACCATAGTTCCCTGCATTCATTGGTTAACGCAATAACTTGGCGGTTCAGTGCCGCCAGTTCGGTGGTCGCTTTCTCCAGTTTATAGAGAAAAGCCAGTGCCTTTTTCTCCGAAAAGTTGCTGTGCAACGCCTTTACAACTTGGTTGTAATTGACCGCTACCGCTCTGAATTGGGCGTAAAATTCGGTCAGCCGGGCGCAATACTCGACCACCGATTTGTCCACTTTCACCACCCGGAACGGCTCGCCGAACAGCCGGGCGGCGATGAAACGGGACTTGCTCGTAACGCCCGACTGCTCCCATTGCGAGAGGAAGCGGGCATTCTCCCGGTCGTTCAGGTAAAGGACATGGCGATGCTTCGCCGGGTCTGCGAGGGCGGGGCGACCGCCCTTGTTAGGTTTTCTTGTTTCCATGCTTCTTTCAATTAAAAAATTACGACTTCGGAGTGATTTTTACCCCCGCAAGGGGCAAGGCGTTTTCAGGCACGGAAAACGGTTTTGTAGCATACAAAACACACCTTGCTATTTTCTGACGAAAATCGAAATCCGTCACGGACGGATTGGGGTTAGCGTGGAACGGCAAGCCCTGCCGTTCACCAGCCCGGTTTTACACCTTTGCCCCCTGCGGTTCGTTACTCCGCTGCAAAGTAACGGTGATTTATAATGCTGTAAAATAGGCGGTTGGTGGACAAATCGGGACAGCGCAGGACAAATCGGGACACATCTAAAAACGAACGTTTTTTCTCCTTTTATTTGCAGAAGATTTCAAGGTTGAAAGCCATATTTCAAGCAAGAAAGCAGGATAGAAAGCAGGATTTCAAGAAAACGTGATTGCAGGATTTCAATATTTCAAGAAAGAATGAAAGCTGGAAAACAAGATTGAAATAAAACAGTCTTTCAATATTTCAAGATTGCAATATGGAAACAAAGAAAGCTATATGGCTGGATTGATTGAAAGCAATAAATAAATCTATCAACCAATAATGAACGAAAGCAATATGGAAAACGAGAAAACACCCCTTTATGTCGCCTTTTCCACCCAAAAGGGCGGGGTCGGCAAAACCACCTTTACCGTGCTGGCAGCGAGTTACCTCTATTACCTCAAAGGCTACGATGTGGCGGTGGTCGATTGCGACTACCCGCAACACTCCATTGCCGGGATGCGCAAGCGGGATACCGAGCAGGTCGGGGCGGATGAAGATTACAAGCGAATGGCGTATGAACAGTTTACCCGACTGGGGAAGAAAGCCTACCCGGTATTGTGCAGTTCACCTGAAAAGGCGATTGCAACGGCTGACGAACATATAGCCGCCGGACACGTGCCGGATATAGTGTTTTTCGACCTGCCCGGCACGGTGAACAGCGAGGGCGTGATAAACTCCCTTGCGGGCATGGACTACATTTTCACCCCCATTTCCGCCGACAAGGTGGTGCTGGAAAGCAGCCTGTCGTTCGCAATGGCTATCCAAAAGCTATTGGTGAGGAATGAAGCCTGCCGACTTGCCGGGCTGTACCTCTTTTGGAATATGGTGGACGGTAGGGAGAAAACAGACCTTTACACCGCCTACGACAAGACCATTAAGGAACTGGAACTGCCGCTGATGAAAACCTTTATCCCCGATACCAAACGCTACAAAAAGGAACTGGTGGCGGATAAAAAGGCGGTGTTCCGCTCCACGCTCTTTCCCGCCAGCCGCCCGCTGGTAAGGGGAAGCAACTTGGAAGAACTGATAACCGAAATAGTGTACTACATCAAATTAAAATGATATGGCAAAGCAAAGCGGCGGGATGCCGAAGATAGACGAGGATTTCATGAAAGAGCTTATCTCGCAGGGTGTTCCCAGTAAAGAAGATAATAAACCGAATGATGCACCACATACCAATCTTGCATCACAAGTTACCCAAGAGGAACAGCAGACGGAAACGGTGCGGGTGGAGAAAACGACAAACCGCAAGCGCAAGGGCGGTTCGGGCGACTACCGGGAAACCTACTTTCAGAAAGTAGAACTGGCAGACCGACAGCCCTTGTACGTGAGCCGTACCACGCACGAAAAGCTGATGCGTATCGTGACAGTGATAGGCGGGCGCAAGGTGACGGTAAGCAGCTACGTGGAAAACATTCTGCTGCGGCACTTCGAGCAGTACCAAGACGAGATAAACACCCTGTACGAAAGCCACTTCCAAAAGCCTGTCTGACTATGGTAATCTATTGCATACTTACCGGGCTTTTGGTGTACTATATCGCCCTATGGCTGTGGTATCGCTACACGGACAGCCGGACATCACCGGGCAGAACGGATGATGCGCCACTCCCACGAAACGGGGTTTCGGGCTACACGCTGATAGGTGAAAGCCGATACAAGGGCGGACTAATCGGGACAGCGCAGGACAAATCGGGACACCTCCCGCAAGCGGCTGAAAATGATACTATTTTTGCGCCGCAGGCTGACGGACAGCCGGAAGAAAACATTCCGGAAACAGCAGCCGAAGCGGAAGAAACGCCCGGTTACGAGAATGACGAACCCGACTACGAGGACGAGGAAATAGCCGGGTACATGGACGGTGACGATGATACCGGGCGGGCTACGGGCGTGAGCTTCGATGAACTGGGCGAAGCGGTACGCACGGCGAACGCCGACAACCCCACCGAAGCGGAGAAACGGCAAACCGCCGGGACACTGGCAAGCATTGAGGGGACGAACCTCTACGATGCGGTGGTGGAGAACATCAACGGCGGGCTGGCAAAGGTGGCGGAACTGCTGGGACGCAACGAAGCGGAACTGGCTACGGCTGCTGTCCCTGCCGGAACTGGCGATACAAGCGAGGAACACGAAGCGTTCGACATGAACGATTTCCTATAATATAATAATGTATAAGCCTGACAGCATGAAACAACGGGATTACGGTTGATTGGCAACCTGAAAACAAACAGACAAACGGGACTATCCCCGACCACTAAAATTTCAAATTATTCACCAGCCGGGAAAGGCGGACTATCCACCCGCCGCCCGGCATTAAAAACAAATCACAATGAGAAAGAAAATCTTCTTGTCGGCGGCTATACTTGCCGCCGTGGTAAGTGCCTACGCACAAGGAAACGGGCAGGCGGGCATCACCGAAGCCACGAACCTAATCACCGGGTATTTTGACCCCGGAACAAAACTGGTGTACGCAATCGGGGCGGTCTGCGGCTTGATTGGCGGGGGAAAAGGATATAACAAGTTTTCAAGCGGCGACCCCGATACCTCAAAGACTGCCGCCAGTTGGTTCGGGGCGTGCATCTTCCTGATTGTCGCCGCCACTATCCTGCGTTCGTTCTTCCTCTAAAAAGGCGGCAATGTCTGAATATCCGGTAAACAGGGGTATCGGGAAGCCGGTAGAGTTCAAGGGGCTGAAAAGCCAGTACCTCTTTATCTTTTGCGGCGGCTTGCTCGCCGTCTTCGTGGTGTTCATCGTCCTGTTCATGGCAGGCGTGAACCAGTGGCTATGTATCGGTTTCATCGTGTCGGCTTCGCTGCTGCTCGTGTGGCAGACGTTCCGGCTCAACGCCAAGTACGGCACGCACGGGCTGATGAAAGCTGCCGCACGCAAAAGACACCCACGCTTCATTATCAGCCGAAAGGCGATACCCCGGCTGTTCAACTACAAAAGAAGAAAGGAAGAAAGAACATGAGGAATATGTTAAAGGCTACCACGCTGGAAAGGAAATTTCCCCTTTTGGCGGTGGAGAACGGCTGCATCATATCAAAGGATGCAGACCTGACGGTGGCTTTCAGGGTGGAACTGCCCGAACTGTTCACCGTCACCAGTGCCGAGTACGAAGCCATACATTCGGCGTGGTACAAGGCGGTCAAGGTGCTGCCCGACTACTCCATAGTACACAAGCAGGACTTCTTCATCAAGGAGAACTACCAGCCCGACACCGAAAGGGACGAGCTTAGTTTTTTAAGCCGCTCCTTTGAACGGCACTTCAATGAACGCCCGTTCCTGAACCATTACTGCTACCTGTTCCTGACGAAAACGACAAGGGAGAGAAGCCGCCGACAGAGCGACTTCTCCACCCTTTGCCGGGGAAGGATTGTACCGCAGGAGATAGCCGACAAGGAAGCGGCGGCAAAGTTCATCGAAGCGGTCGGGCAGTTTGAAAGGATTATGAACGACAGCGGTTTTGTCACCCTTACCCGGCTGGCGGCATCGGAAATCACCGGGCAGGACGGAAAGGCGGGCATCATCGAGAAATACTTCTCGCTCTCGCAAACCGACACTACTTGCCTGAAAGACATCGGGCTGTACCCGGAAGAAATGCGGGTCGGGGACGATATACTGTGCCTGCACACGCTTTCGGACGTGGAAGATTTGCCCGGAAAGGTCGGGACGGACTGCCGATTTGAGAAGCTGTCCACAGACAGAAGCGATTGCAGGTTAAGTTTTGCCGCCCCGGTGGGCGTGCTGTTGTCGTGTAACCACGTCTATAACCAGTTCATCTTCATAGACGACCACGCCGAAAACCTGAAGAACTTCGAGCAGACCGCCCGGAATATGCAATCGCTCTCCCGCTACTCCCGTGCCAACCAAGTGAACAAGGAATGGATAGACGAGTACCTGAACGAAGCGCATAGCAAGGGGCTTATCTCGGTGCGCTGCCACTGCAACGTCATGGCATGGAGCGATGACCGGGAAGAACTCAAACGCATACGCAACGATGTGGGAAGCCAGCTTGCATTAATGGAGTGCAAGCCACGCCACAACACCACCGACACGCCCACGCTCTTTTGGGCGGGCATACCCGGCAACGAGGCGGACTTCCCCGCAGAGGAAAGTTTCTACACGTTCTTGGGGCAGGCTCTCTGCCTGTTCGTGGAAGAAACGAACTACAAGAGTTCGCTTTCGCCGTTCGGCATCAAAATGGTGGACAGGGTAAGCGGTCGCCCGCTGCACATCGACATATCGGATTTGCCCATGAAGAAAGGCATCACGACCAACAGAAACAAGTTCATACTTGGGCCGAGCGGGTCGGGTAAGTCCTTCTTTACCAACCACATGGTGCGCCAGTATTACGAACAGGGTGCGCACGTGCTGCTGGTCGATACGGGTAACAGTTACTTGGGGCTGTCCCAGCTTATCCACAACCGCACGCACGGCGAGGACGGGATTTATTTCACCTACACCAACGAGAACCCGATAGCGTTCAACCCGTTCTATGTCGAGGACGGGGTATTTGACATCGAGAAGAAAGAGAGTATCAAGACCCTGATACTCACCCTGTGGAAGCGGGACGATGAAGCCCCCAAACGGTCGGAAGAAGTGGCGTTGTCCAATGCGGTAAGTGCCTATATCGACCTGATAGGCAAAGACAGTTCGGTAACGCCCTGCTTCAACACGTTCTACGAGTTTGTCCGGGATGATTACCGCCGACAGCTTGAACAGAAGAACGTCAGGGAAAAGGATTTTGACATTGACAATTTCCTGAACGTGCTTGAACCGTACTATCGTGGCGGTGAGTACGACTACCTGCTGAACTCCGACAAGGAACTGGATTTGCTGCATAAACGCTTCATTGTCTTTGAGTTGGATAACATCAAAGACCACAAGATTTTATTCCCGGTAACGACTATCATCATCATGGAAGCCTTTATAAACAAGATGCGCAAGTTAAAGGGGATAAGGAAGTTAATACTAATTGAGGAAGCGTGGAAAGCGATTGCATCGGCGAACATGGCGGACTACATAAAATATTTGTACAAAACCGTCCGAAAGTATTTCGGGGAAGCGATTGTAGTCACGCAAGAGGTAGAGGATATTATTTCTTCCCCTATCGTGAAAGAAAGTATCATCAATAACTCGGACTGCAAGATTTTGTTAGACCAGCGAAAATATCTCAACAAGTTTGACAGCATACAGAACCTCTTGGGACTGACCGACAAGGAGCGTTCGCAGATATTGTCTATCAACATGGCGAACCACCCCGGACGGAAGTACAAGGAAGTTTTCTTCTCGCTGGGCGGCACACAATCGGCGGTATATGCCACGGAAGTTTCGTTGGAAGAATATTACACGTACACGACCGAGGAAAGCGAGAAAATGGAACTGTTCGCCCTCGCCGACAAGCTGGGCGGCAACCTTGAACTGGCTATCAAGCGGCTTGCAGAAAGCAAAAGAAATCCCCAATCATCAACAACTTAAAAATTAGGAACATGAAATGGATTGACAATCTGATATACACGCTATTGTCCGCCTGCCTGCTGGCGGGCTGCGAGGACAGCGGAAGTAAGGAGCTGGAAAGGATGCAGGGCTATTGGGTACACGTCAGGGGACACCCGGCTTTCACACTCTCGGAAACGGGCGGCAGATACACCGTCACCCGGAAAGCGAATGTCAGGGGCAGAATACTGGAAACGGCTTACCCGGTAACAGAACGGAACGGCTGCCTGTTCATCGAAACAGGCTTCCGCATACAGTTCACCTATGACAAAAAGACCGACCGGATAACGCTCATGCCCGGCGGCGAATACAAACGAGTTACAAACCCTGAAAACAAAAGATAATGAAAAGAACAATTCTCCTTATGGCGGTATGCCTTTGCTTCATCGGCAAGGCATCCGCACAGTGGGTGGTGTCAGACCCCGGCAACTTGGCGCAGGGCATCATCAACACCACCAAGCAGATAGTGCAGACTTCCACCACTGCCAAGAACACGCTGGACGGCTTCATGGAAGCACAGAAGATTTTCCAGCAGGGTAAAAAATATTACGATGCGCTCAAAGCGGTACACGATGTTGTCAAGGGCGGCATCAAGGTGAAGAAGTCCATTGAGCTGGTGGCGGAAATATCCGAAATCTACGTGCGAAACTATCAGAACATGCTGGCAGACCCGAACTACACGCCGGATGAACTCACCGCCATTTCAGCCGGGTACGCCAAGCTGCTCTCCGAAAGTGCGGACGTGTTGCAGGACTTGAAGAATGTAGTGAACATCACGGGTATGTCGCTGACGGATGCCGAACGGCTGGCAATCATCGACAACGCTTATCGAAGCCTGCTCAACTACCGCAACCTTGTGAACTACTACACCCGCAAGAACATATCCGTGTCCTACCTGCGGGCAAAGAAGAAGAACGACACCGACCGGGTGCTGGCTCTCTACGGCTCGGCGGATGAACGCTACTGGTAACATATAAATCGGTATGCCTATGTTATTAGCAGCGGTGGATTTTGACAACCTGCACCAAGTGTTGCGGGTGCTGTACGATGAAATGATGCCCTTGTGCAGCAACATGACGGGGGTAGCGAAAGGGATAGCCGGGCTGGGAGCTTTGTTCTATGTAGCCGCCAAAGTGTGGCAGTCGCTCGCACGTGCCGAACCCATAGACGTGTACCCGCTCCTGCGCCCCTTTACGCTGGGGCTGTGCATCATGTTCTTTCCCACGTTCGTGCTGGGGACTATCAACACGGTATTGTCGCCAGTGGTGAAAGGGTGCAACCAGCTTATGGAAACGCAGACATTCGACATGAACGAGTACCGGGCGCAAAAAGACCGACTGGAATATGAAGCCCTGATGCGAAGCCCCGAAACGGCTTACCTCGCATCGGACGAGGAATTTGACCGACAACTGGAAGAACTGGGCTGGTCGCCCTCCGACATGGTGACTATGACGGGTATGTACATGGACAGGGCGGCGTACAATATCAAGAAGTCCGTCCGGGACTGGTTCAGGGAACTGCTGGAAATGCTCTTTCAGGCGGCGGGGCTGATTATAGACACGCTGCGCACGTTCTTCCTAATCGTGTTAAGCATACTGGGTCCGCTGGCGTTTGCGATTTCCGTCTATGACGGTTTCCAAAGCACGCTGACCCAGTGGATTTCACGCTATATCTCCATTTACCTGTGGTTGCCCGTGTCTGACTTGTTCAGCAGCGTGCTGGCACGCATACAAACCCTGATGCTCCAAAAAGACATCGAGCAGCTTTCAGACCCGGATTTCATCCCGGACGGGAGCAGCACCGTGTATATAATCTTTATGATTATCGGCATCGTGGGCTACTTCACCATTCCAACGGTGGCAAGCTGGATAGTGTCGGCTGGCGGTACGTCTGCCTATAACCGCAACGTGGCACGGGCTGGTTCAATCGCCGGGGCTGCGGTCGGTGCGGCAAGCGGGAAAGTAACCGGGAAACTACTCAAATAAGACGGTTTCCACTCGGTAGCTACCTTGACCGTCACTTGGTAGCTACTTTGACAACCTCTTGGTAGCTGCCTTGACAAAGGGGCTGCAATAGAACGATTTTAGAAACATTATTAGAACATACAAGAAAATGGAATTTAAATCATTAACGAACATCGAAACGAGTTTCCGGCAAATCCGGCTCTTTGCGCTGGTATTCATCTGCCTGTGCGCACTGGTGACGGGCTTTGCCGTGTGGAACTCGTACAGCTTCGCCGAAAAGCAGCGGCAGAAGATATACGTCCTCGACAACGGCAAAAGCCTGATGCTGGCACTCTCGCAGGACATGGCGCAGAACAGACCCGTGGAAGCGAAGTCGCACGTGCGGCGTTTCCACGAACTTTTCTTCACCTTATCACCCGACAAGGGGGCTATCGAAAGCAACATCAAACGCTCGCTGTTCCTCGCCGACAAGACCGCTTTCAACTATTACAAGGACTTGGCGGAAAAGGGCTACTACAACCGGGTGATTTCCGGAAACGTCACGCAGACGGTGGAGATTGACAGCGTGAAGTGCGACTTCGACCAGTACCCCTACAAGGTGAACACGTATGCCCGCCAGTTGATTGTCCGGGAAAGCAGCCTGACGGTGCGAAGCCTTGTGACCTCGTGCCGCCTGCTCAACGCCACACGGAGCGACAACAACCCGCACGGCTTCATCATCGAAGCGTTCACCATTACCGAGAACAAGGATTTGCAGACCATTAAAAGATAGCCTTATGGAGAGAAAACGAAACCACATCGAAAAGGTGCGGGACTGGGCGGACGACCGCCTGCGCCGAATGTGCGGACGGATTACGCCGGGCAAAAGGCTGGCGGTTATCCTCCTGATGTTCTTCTTTTTCGGCGGCTTGTCTATCTACATCACCGTTTCATCAATCTACAATATCGGGAAACGGGACGGGCAAAGGCTGCAAATAGAACACATCAGACAACTGCCGTTGCACGGCAATGACACAACCCAAAGTATCAACCCGTTAAACAGACCGCAATATGGAAGAAGTACAGAAGAATGAGAACGGCACGACCGTACCGCAGGCGGACGGGAAGCCGAAAAAGGAAGATAAACCCAAACGGGAACTTACCCCGCAGCAGGTGCAGCAGCGCAGGAAAATGATAGTCTTCCCGCTGATGTTCCTTGCCTTTGCAGGGTGCATGTACCTGATATTCGCACCCTCCGGCAAAGAGGACGTGAATGTGGAAAGCGTGGGCGGCTTCAATGCCGACATACCCTTGCCCGCAGAGGACGGGATTATAGCCGACAAGCAAAAGGCTTACGAGCAGGCGGTGACAAACCGCAAACAGCAGGACAAGATACAATCCTTGCAGGAGTTCGGTTTCACGGGGGACGATGAAACGGAAGAACCGCAAACGGAAATCGACCTGATGCCGGAAGATGATCCGAAGCCACAAAGGGGTGGCGGTGCTTCTTCGGCATACGCCTACCGGGACATCAACCGCCAATTAAGCACGTTCTATGAAACCCCGGCGGTGGACGAGGAAAAAGAGGATTTGAAGCGGCAGGTGGCGGAACTGACTGACAGACTGCAACAGCAGCAGAACGCCACGCCTACGGCTGACGACCAAATGGCACTCTTGGAAAAATCCTACGAACTGGCGGCAAAGTACCTGAATGACGGCGAGCAGAACAGGCAAACGGCACAAGTGCCTGTTGCCGGGACTGTCACCCAAAAGCCGCAAGCCCAGCCCGTGCAGGCAATCCGGGAAACGACCGTATCGGGATTGCAGCAACCCATGAGCGATGCCGACTTCATCCGGGCTTACAGCCAGCCACGAAACTACGGCTTCAACACGGCGGTAGGCACGGGCTACGCTATGGGCAGGAACACGATAGCCGCCTGCATCCACCAAGACCAAACCCTGACGGACGGGCAGGCGGTGAAACTACGGTTGCTCGAACCCATACAAGCGGAAAACATCGTTGTGCCGAAGAATACCCTTGTGGCGGGTACGGCAAAGGTGCAGGGCGAACGGCTCGACATACTGGTGTCCTCGATTGAGTATGCGGGCAACATCATCCCGGTGGAACTCGCCGTGTTCGACACGGACGGGCAAAAGGGACTTTCCGTACCCTCTTCTATGGAGCAGGAAGCGTTCAACGAAGCTATGGCGAATATCGGCAGCGGACTGGGTACAAGCATTTCCTTTGCACGGAGTGCCGGGCAGCAGGTGGCTATGGACGTGACAAGGGGATTGCTGCAAGGAACGTCCGGCTACCTCGCCAAGAAGTTCCGAACCGTGAAAGTAAAGCTGAAAGCAGGCTATAAAGTCATGCTTTACGCCAAACAACAATAACCATTTTATCAACCGTTAAAATTTCAATTGACAATGAAACAGATTTTTGGATTGTTCGCCCTCTTGCTGGGCGTGTGTGCGGCAAACGCACAAACCGCTGACACCGTGAAGTATGCGGCTGGCAACGACTTGTACCGGGGTATTACCCGGAAACTCCCGTACCGACAAATGGTAACGCCCTACGGTGTGGAAGTGACCTTTGCCAAGACGGTGCATATCATCTTCCCCGCCGCCGTCCGCTACGTGGATTTGGGAAGCAACCACATCATAGCGGGCAAGGCGGACGGTGCGGAGAACGTAATCCGGGTGAAAGCCACGACAGAGGGCTTTCCGGGCGAAACGAACTTCTCCGTTATCTGCGAGGACGGCAGTTTCTTTTCGTTCAACGCCAAGTACGCCCGTGAACCGGAAATGCTCAATATCGAAATGAAAGACTTCTTGGAGAACGAAGACACCAGCGATTTTTCACATACCCGTATGAACATCTATTTCCGGGAATTAGGTAATGAAAGCCCGCTGCTGGTGAAGCTGATAATGCAGAGCATCTACAAGAACAATGACCGGAAAGTGCGCCACTTGGGTAGCAAGCGGTTCGGCATACAGTTCTTAATCAAGGGTATTTATACCTATAACGGGATGCTCTATGTACACACGCAGACAAAGAACAGTTCCAACGTGCCTTTCGATACCGACTTCATCAAGTTTAAGATAGTCGATAAGAAAGTGCCGAAGCGCACGGCTATTCAGGAAACGGTGCTGGATGCGGTACGCAGCTACAACGAGGTGATAGAGATTGCCGGGAAATCGACCGTGCGCACGGTGTACGCCCTGCCGAAGTTTACCATTCCTGACGACAAGCTGCTGGTCGTGGAACTCTACGAGAAGAACGGCGGGCGGCATCAGGTTATCCGGGTGGAGAACGCCGACATCGTGAACGCAGAAGTGATTAACGAACTCAAAATCAAATAGGGAATGAAAAGGCACATCTTTATAATGATGCTCTTTGCGCTGTGCCTGACCTCGTTTCAGGCACACGCACAAAGATACCTGCCGGGCATGAAAGGCTTGCAGGTCACGGCGGGCATGACGGACGGGGTGCATTGGAACGCCAATACGGATTTTGCCTACCACATCGGGGCGGCGTACAGCGTTTACACCAAGAATGCCAACCGCTGGGTGATTGGCGGGGAATACCTGCACAAGAAGTATGACTACAAGGATATGAGAATACCAGTCGAACAGTTCACCGCAGAGGGCGGCTATTACCTGAAATTCCTTTCGGACAGGCGAAAGACCTTTTTCCTGTCGCTGGGACTGTCGGCACTCGCCGGGTATGAAACAAGCAACCGAAGCCAAAAACTCTTGCCGGACGGTTCTACGCTGCTGGATAAGGATTGCTTCATCTACGGTGGTGCGCTGACGCTGGAACTGGAAGCCTACCTGACCGACCGGGTGGCTCTGCTCCTGAACGCAAGGGAACGGGCGTTGTTCGGCTCGGACATCGGCAAGTTCCACACGCAGGTATCTTTGGGACTGAAATTCATTATCAACTGACCGCTATATAATAATGTATATGAAGAATGTAATGTATAAAATCATCATGGGCTGCTACATCGTGGCCGCCCTCGTGCTTGTCACCGCCTGTAATGACAACTTGGATATTCAGCAGGCGTACCCGTTCAGCATCGAAACACTGCCAGTACCCAAAAGGCTGAAAGTCGGGGAAACCGCCGAAATACGCTGCCGACTGGTGCGTGGCGGCTATTACCAGCCGACTGCCTATCAGATACGGTATTTCCAGCCGGACGGCAAAGGAAAGCTGGAAATGGATAACGGCACGGTGCTTTTGCTCAATGACCTTTACCCGTTGGAGAAAGAAACATTCAGGCTCTACTACACCTCGGCATCGACAGACCAGCAGACGATTGACATTTATATTATCGACAGCTTCGGGCAGATGCAACAACTTTCGTTCTCGTTTAACAATGACAGCAGCGAGGAAGAATAAATCTTTTGGAATTAGTATGTTGATAAACACCCAGTGTTTTATTGCTGGGTGTTTATTTTGTGATTACCTTTGTTCCTTGTAAATAACTTATAAAAAAATAACTGCACATTATGAGAATAAAGGATATTTCCGTTGAAAATTATCGAAACTTAAATTCTGCAACAATTACATTTGACGAATCGTGCAATTTTATTGTTGGAGAAAATAATTTAGGAAAATCAAATATATTAAACCTGTTAAATATCATTTTCACACGAAGAGGATTTGTTTATGATGATTTTAATGATGCAAATTTACCTATAACAGTTAATATACGAATAAAACTCACAAATGATGAAATAGGGCATTTTGAAGACTTGTTTGATATAGATGATTACACCTATATCAATATTATCTGTAAACAAGTATCACCTGATGATAATATGGAATTTTATCATTTAGAAACAGAAACATACATATCTCCAACCCTTATTAAATGCTTAAACTTTATATACTATGATTCCTTGAGAAATCCCATTTCTGAAATTAATTTTGACAGCAGTAAAGGCGTAGGGCGTTTTTTATCAAGAATGATTAAGGATTACGTATCGAATACAGATATAAATACTAATAATTTAGTTGATATTGAATTTACAAATGATTTATTAACTAATGTAAATACTAAATTAGAAAAAATAAAATCTTTTAAAGACCACGCAATTAAAGCTGTTTTGGAGGGGGATGTTTCATTGTTATTCCCAAAGTTAATCTCTTTACAAGATGCCAGAGGAGGGGCATTGTCAAAATGTGGATATGGAATTCAATTTTTATTACTAGTTACTTTATCTATTTTGAATAAACTTCAAACAATTTCCGACCAACGTGGAGAAACAGGGGTATTTGTTAATGAGGATACAGGAGAAAGGTCTATTTCTGTTGTATTAGGACTTGACGAGCCAGAGATACATTTACATCCTTATATGCAACGTTCTCTTATTAAATATCTCAATAAAGTTATCAATAATGAAGATTCTGACTTAAAGTTATTAATAAAAGAATTATTTGGAATTGATAAATTAGATGGTCAAATCATCATCGCAACACATTCACCAAGTATTATTCTTAATGATTTTAAGCAGATTATTCGACTTTATAAAGAAGGAACAAGCACTAAAATAGTTTCAGGAACAAATCTATCTCTCGGCGAACAACTTGAAAAACATCTTTTACTTCATTTTCCTTTTATCAAAGAAGCATTCTTTGCTCGCTGTGCTATTTTTGTCGAAGGGGATTCTGAATATGGAAGTTTTCCCTTGTTTGCAAAAAAATGTGATATAGATTTAGATGATTGCGGGATATGTGTTATTCAAGCAGGTGGAGATTCCGTTCTACAACTGATACAGTTAGCAGAAAAATTTGGTATACCTTGTATTGGGATTAGAGATAGTGATGGAGATAATACCCCAACAAGTATTCCTAATTTATGGAAAACAACAGAACGGGATTTTGAGGCTGAATTAATGAAATTGATTGATATAGGAAGAGAGGAAGTATTATGCGATATACTTTGTGAATATGATTCGGAAAAACAAGAACGAATTCTGAATGCACAAGCATTAAATAAACGAGCATATAAAAAATATGGCTATTTAACAGCACCTATCAGTACAGACCTCAAATTATCAGATATAGACAAAACAAATATCACAAACCTAAAAGCCTATTATTCTACATGGTTTGGAATCAATAAGTCTCAACCATTGGGACTTTTAATAGGAATGAAACTATCTAAAAGCGAAATCCCTCAAATATATGTCAATCTAATTGAACAAGCTAAAAGTTTATGCTGATGTATCAAAACGAAATAGAAATTATAAAATCTCGGATTGAGAACAAACACCAAGGGGATGAAAAACAATTAGAAATTATTTTTTCTCCTAACAAACGATTATTAGTTGAAGCACCTGCTGGCTATGGTAAAACACATACAATGGTAAGCCGGATAGCCTATTTAATATCTATCGGCAAGCTACCTGTTCCAAAAAAACTTTTAGCATTAACTTTTAGCGTAAATGCTGCATATAAAATTAAAAAAGATGTAAGTAAGAATATTCCAGAACTATTGCAGGATTTAGGCAAGCAAATTAATATTAAAGAAAAAATATATGTATCTAATTATCATGGTTTCTGTCGAAGCATTTTAAAAAAATACGGTCATAGACTACATCCTGCATTGTCGAATTTAGATACTCTACAATCCGTTGATGATAGTCGAAGTGATAGTATAATGCGAGTATTTAATAATATTTCAATAGATGAAGCGAATGTTTTGTCAGAATTCAACGCCGGAGTTAAAAACATAAAAGGAAAGTATTTAAAAGAAAATATTGATAAATATAATTCTATTGTCATCTCCAAACTATTAATAAAGAATGCCATTCCATATAATGCAATTATTACTTTAACAATTAAATTGTTTAAAGAACAAATTGGAATATTAGAATTTTACCGAAATTATTATACATCAATTCTCGTAGATGAATTTCAAGATACCAATCTACTAAGTTATTGGCTATTGAATTTCTTAATTACAGATAAAACAAATATATTGCTATTAGGAGATTCTTTACAGCGAATTTATGGATTTATAGGAGCCGTACCCAATTTACTTTCACATGCACAAAATACATTCAATTTACAACTTATTTCATTGGAGAAGAATTATCGTTTTGCATCCAATGAGAATATGCTTCAATTGGATAAAATAATACGGCAAAATGCTATTACTCCTTTTGATAACCCTAATAGCTTAAAATCCAAGGTGGAATTTAATATCTATGATAACCAAGAAGAAGAAGCTTTACAAGTTGTAATTAAGTCACAAAAAATATTACAAAACGATTCCTTTGCTAAAGTTGCCATACTTGCAAAGCAAAGAGGACCTAATATTGAGCATATTATAAAAACTTTCAATCACAATAAGATACCATTCTTTTATGGATTATTTACAGATGAAGACTCTGAATATATAACATTCAACAGAAAATGTCTGTATGAATTTATTGAATTACTAAAATCAAATTCAAAGATTACTAAAAAGATAGGGAAAAAACATATTGATAAAATACGAGAAATATATATTAACAATGATTCCGTACTTGTTAAAGCTCTTTTAGAATTACTCGAAATTTTTTGGGTTCAGCTTTTTGTCGATTATTCGTTTTTATCTAATGAAGATAAAATTAATCTGATTAAAGATACCTTTGAACATAATGGTATAAAACAATATATGGAATTCTTAAATACGTCTATAATAATCTCTACGGTACATGCAGCAAAAGGTTTAGAATGGGATTATGTAATACTTCCTGATATGGAAAAAGATTCATTTCCTAACTGGTATGGATTATGCGGTAGATGTAAAAATGGAAATGACTGTAATTTTGTGATGACTAAAGATATAGAAAAATCATTCTTTGAGGAATTAAGTGTATTTTATGTAGCAGTTACTCGGGCTAAAAAGCAAGTTTTTTTTACGGCAAGTCATAAACAACTCACAAATAGGGGCATTTTTGAAAAAAATTATAGTTGTTTTATGAAATTGCCAGGTATTGAATATATACAAACAGTATAGAGAGACAGAAAGTATTATTGGCTAACCAACAGCTAGTCAGAAGGCATTGGTTGCTAATAATTTTTGGGGAATATAGGCGGGGTTCTTTGCTACTTTTTTTTCCGG
>OLPF01000536.1_pt1 | contig 39674 bp, 38 predicted proteins | sample 1673121 | NCBI WGS metagenome assembly OLPF01 (sample SAMEA3136756, study PRJEB25190) | human gut metagenome
CCCATCGCCCCACCAAAGGGCTTTCCGATCGCCCTTTGGAAACCTTCGGGCAGAAAATCCTAGTTTTTCTTGAAATATCGGTTTTGTTAGCTTGACAGCCCCGTGATTTTCACTTGATCCGCGCTCAGGCGCCCGCGCCGTCCGCGTGCGCGCCCGCCGTGTGCGCGGCTTCCCGCGGGGTGAAGAGCATGGAGATGCTCCAAAGCCCCGCCGCGCCGACAATGGTATACAGCACGCGGGAGATCATCGCCGCCTGCCCGCCGAACAGGAAGGCAATCAGATCAAACTGAAACAGGCCGACAAGCCCCCAGTTGATCGCGCCGACGATCACCAGCAGCAGAGAAAAACGATCCATTGCATCCACTCCTTTCCGCCATGCAGTCTGCGCGGAAAGGGCGCGTTTTATTCGGTTTTTTTCGCGCCGGGGAACTCGATCACCTTGCCCCGCTCCATCCGCGCCTCCTCGGGCCACGCGCGGGCGGGCACGTCGGTCAGCAGTCCCTCCCGAATGCAGGCGTTCACCAGCCGAACGGCATAGCTGAGCGCCGCCTCCGGCGGATAGCCGATGGTTTCGGACAGCGTCAGCAGTTCGTCATAGGTGGCCTGCTCCATTTCCATCGTAACTTTGGGGCGCATGCACCAGCCCTCCTCGAAAAGATTCGCAAAAGCCGCGTTCTGTGTCACATCGCGTCGGCCTCGTCGGTTTGCAGCGTCAGCAGGTCGGAAACCCTGTCCCGCCTGGAAACGCAGACGCGGATATCGTTTCCCACGTCGAAGCCCGCCGCCGAAAGCGCGCCGCATACCGTATTATATGCCAGTTCAGGTAAATTATTGTCAGTAGAAAGGTGGGAAAGAAAGACGGCGCGCGTTCCGCTTTCCGCCAGCTCGCACAGCGCGCGGGCGCAGTCCTCGTTGTTGAGGTGCCCCCTCTGGCCGAGAATCCGCTGCTTGAGCCGCTGGGGATACGGCCCGCGGCGAACCATGTCCACATCGTGATTGGCCTCCAGCACCAGCGCCTGACAGCCGGAAACCGCGCGCATCCACGTCTCGCTGATGTGCCCGATATCCGTCGCCACGCCGCAGCGCAGCCCCTGACAGTCAAAGGCGAACCCGACGGGATCGGCCGCGTCGTGCGGAATCGGGAACGGATGGACATTGAGCGCGCCGATATAAAAATCCTCCCCGGTGTAAAACGTGCGCATGCACTTTTGCGGAATCCCGGTCTCCCTCTGCAAAATGCCCTGCCACGTGCCCTCGTTGGCATAGACGGGCATTCCGTACCGGCGGCAGAGCACGCCGAGCCCGCGAACATGGTCGATATGCTCGTGCGTGACCAGAATCGCGTCGATGTTCCGAATATCCACGCCGATTTCGCGCAGATTGGCCTCCACGCGCGCGGCGCTCATCCCTGCGTCCACCAGGAGCTTCACACCGCCGCAGGCCATATAAACGCTGTTTCCCGACGAGCCGGAAAACAGCGGGCAAAGGTTGAGCTGCATGACTTTACAAATTCCTCTCTATCCGTTACAATCCATAGATGTATTATAGCGCAACTCCGGCGCCGCGTAAAGGAGAAGAAACACGATGGAGCATTATCGCCTGTGGGGGCGCGTCATCAGCCGCCACCGCATTGTAAAAAACGAAACCGTCGAGATTCACGACGGGGATATCGAGTCCGCCTTTCTGGAGCTTTGCCGCCGCTTCGACGTGCAGCGCCCGCTGCAGCTGCCCAAGCATAACCGCGAATGGGAGAAGTTCGGCCGCACGTTTTACACGAAGGAGCATTTCACCGAGCCCATCGACTTTGACAAGCTTGAAGTCGAGCTGCTCACCCCGGACGGCGAAAAGAAGCACAGCGGCCCGCGCACCCCGCTGATGGACGCTTGAGCGCGCCGGTCATCGGCCGTTTCGCGCCCACGCCGAGCGGGCGGCTGCATTTGGGCAACCTGCTCTGCGCGCTGATCGCGTATCTCTCCGCCCGCAGTCAGGGCGGGCGCTTTCTGCTGCGCATCGAGGATCTGGATACGCCGCGCTGCCCCAAGCGCCTGTGCGACGCCGCCGTTTCCGATCTGGCGTGGCTGGGCGTCGCCTGGGATGAACCGCCGCTCGTGCAGAGCGAGCGTACTGACATCTATCGGCGCTATTTTGACGCGCTCGATGAAAAAGGCCTGCTCTATCCCTGCTTCTGCACCCGCGCGCAGCTCCACGCCGCCGACGCGCCCAACCGCGGCGACGACATGCCTGTTTACGCCGGCACATGCGCCCATCTCTCCCCGGAGACCGTCGCGGAGAAGCTGAAAACCCGCCGCCCCGCGTACCGCCTGCGCGTGCCGGATGAAACGATTGCCGTCTGCGACCGCCACTACGGGCTGTATCAGGAGAATCTCGCGCGCGACTGCGGCGATTTCATTCTGCGCCGCTCCGACGGGCTTTTCGGCTATCAGCTCGCCGTCGTCGTGGATGACGCGCTCAGCGGCGTAAACGAAATCGTGCGCGGGCACGACATCCTGTCCTCCACGCCGAGACAGCGCTATCTCCAGCGCCTTTTGGGCTTTGAAACGCCCGCCTACGCGCACATTCCGCTGCTTGAGGACGCGCAGGGCCGCCGCCTTGCCAAGCGCGACGGCGACACCGACCTGTCCGCGCTCTCCAAGCGCTTCACCCGCGAGGACATCCTCGGCATGCTGGCTTACAGCGCGGGGATTCTGCCTGAAAACCGCCCCGCGACCATGGAGGCGCTGATCGGCGCGTTCGACTGGAAGAACGTCAAAACGGAGGATATGCGCCTGCCGCCGTCCTTCCAATTTTCCGCCCGTTCCACTTGATATGATAAAAGAGACTGTCAAGCTTAACCTAACCATTTCAAGAATTAAAATCTGGCATTTTCAGGATATGGGGCTTTTCCCCATCGCCCCACCAAAGGGCTTTCCGCTCGCCCTTTGGAAACCTTCGGGCGCATGCCCTTCGTTTTATTCTTGAAACATCAGGTTTATTGGCTTAACAGTCTCTTTTTCATTTAGTCCCTTTGCGTTCTGCGCAGGGCGCAGGAGAGCGCCGCCAGCGCCAGCGGCATGAGATAGATCACCGGGAAGCCGTAGCGGTCCTGATGCTCGATGCACGGGCCGCAGAGAATGACCACCATCGTCAACATCTGCGGAAGCAGGATCGTCAGCATCCCGCCCGCTTTTCGGCTGCATGCAATCGCGCAAGCGCCCAAAAGCACCGCGCAGTAAAAGCCCAGCGTATTGAGCTGGAGCGCAAACGGGAGCGCCAGCGCGACCTGACGCAGACTGCTTTCCATCTTCTCCAGTCGGGTCAGTGTCCCGCTTCGGTGAATATCCATCGCTTCTTCCTCCTGCGCGGAAAGCCCGGTTCCCGTGAAAATCGCCAGATTGTAGGTGCTCACGTCGAACAGCAGCGCATTTTGGATGATCGTCGCAGACAGATAGCAGCCGGGGTGCCGGATCATCTGGCTCGCCCACGCCTGTCCATACGCCAGCCAGTCGCGCGGCGTCGCCGTCTTCCGATACATCGCCTTCACCGGGTCGGAAAGCTCCGGCTGATAGCGTTTTGCCAGCTCGTCGTAAACCAGCACCCCGTCGATCGCCGCGCGCTCCTCGTCGGTGACCTCCGAGGCGTATTCCGAAACAAACCGCGCCGTCTGCTGAAACGGCAGGGACAGCGCCTCGCCCAAGCTCGCCGCCTGCGGATGAAAGCGCGCGTCAAACGCCGCGTCAAACCCCGCGCCGAGCAAAAGTGGAAGCGCCGCAACCGCGGCAATCGCCGCCCGTCGTTTTCTGCCGCGCGTTCCCCAAAACAGCGCCGCGCAAATCGGAATCCAGACCATCGCGCCGTTCGGGCGCATCCGAAGCATCAAAAACGCGGACAGGGTCATGCGGAGCACAAACCCCGCGCTAAACCCGTCGCTTTCCTTTTCCAGAAAACGCTGTCGAACCATCTCGCAGAGCATCAACAGCATCGCGTAGCTGTAAGGAACATCCTTGAGGATCACCGTGATGTTGTCGCAGTACACCGGCGCGAAAGCGCACAGCGCAAGCGAAAGCGCCCGCAGCCAGACCGGCGCGCAAAGCCTGCGCATGATCCACTGGCTGTACCCGATCACCGCCGCCGCAAAGACCGCCTGCACCAGCACATAGGCAAACAAGCCCGCGTTTCCGCTGCCCAGCGCATACCCCAGCCGGGTCGTCCCCAGCAGGAAGAACGCCAGAAGCGTCGGATGATGCTTGCTCCACGGCAACAGCCCCAAAATCTGGTCAAACTGAGATTGCGTATCCGAATTCATGGAAGCCGGATAGCTGACCGCCAGATGCGGCAGCCAGCAGAGCAGCACGGCGGCCATGCAAAACAGCAGGGTATGCGCCCGATATGCCCTGCGCAGCGCGCCGTCTCTTTGTATCCGCAAATCCAGCCTTCCGTCCAGCCCGGCCTCCAGCAGGCGGAAAAGCAGCTCAAACAGGCTCGCCATGCCCAGCGCCAGCACCGCCGCCTTGAGCTTCTGGCTGCCGGAAAGGAAGGGCTGATTCAGGTCGTTCGTGTTGACCACGCTGACCGCGATCACCTGCCAAACGCCGAGAAACAGCGCCGCCAGCCGAACCCGAAGCCCCGCTTTGGGCAGGCGCTCGTCCGCCCAGCTCAGCGCCAGAAGACAGACCAGCGCCGCCAGCGCCACCGCGCCGCTCGTCCCCACGAGCGACTGGCCGATGTTGACGTAATTGTCGCCGCTGCGCACGTTCAAATCCATAAACATCGCCCACGCCATCAGCACGGCGCGCAGCACATTTCCGATTTTCAAAGCGCTCATTTGTTTTTCGTCACATACACCGCCGTCGCGACAGGTACCTCCTGCTCCGTGCCGGAACGGGTATACGCGCCGTCCGCCGGGAGGGTGATGGCCTCGCCGATCAGGTAGAATGTGTAAACGCCGCCCTGCTCCACCTCGTCCGTCGTGGACAGCACGACGTACAGCGCATCCTCCCACACGCCGGTGGCGGGATTGCTGACGCAGACCAGCGCGCACGGCTGACCGTCGTAATCCGTAAATTCCATCACCTTGCCGCGCAGGATGAAGCGCTTCTGCGCGTACTGCGCGGGCTTTTTCGCCAGCTCGTCGTAGTCAAGCGCGATCATCTTCTGCCGGAACTGGGCGATCAGCTCGCGCTGCGTCCATTCCCGCGTGAGGGTGATGCTCCGGGTGCTCTGGGCAAAGCCATCCGCCTTCGCGCGGAGGGTGAAGGTCTCCGTGCCCGCCTCGCTCATAAACACGCGGACGGAGAACCCGCCGTTCTTCCCTGCCTTGACGTTGGTATTCATGCCCTTGCCGTCGATATACACCGTCGCGTTCGGCTCGGTCACGCCGCGCACGGTCACGCTGCCGCCGGTGAACGTCGTGCTCTCCGGCTCGGTGATCTCCAGCCGCGCGTCCGGCTTTTCGTAGCGGATCGTGAACGTCGCGGTATCTTCCCCAGCCGTCACCACCAGCTCATGGTCGCCTTCGTCCGCCAGCTTGACCTTCAGGGAGAAGCTGCCGTCCTTCTTCGCGCCGGTCTTGGCGAGCTGCTTTCCGCTCTCCTCCACTCGGATCTCCGCAGAAGCCGCGGCATGGCCGGACAGCGTGAGCTGCGCCGAGGTCGTATACGCCGGGATTTCGTCCAGCGTCAGGCTGCCGCTGGTCTCCACCGCCGCGCTGCCCAAAATGGGTTCGGGCGTGGCGGTCGGCTGCATCGTGGCCGTGGCCTGCGGCGTGGGCGTCGCCTGCCCGAGCGAGGAAAGCAGCTTCATGCCCGAAAGGAGCTGCTCCATGCGCGCGTCGTCCGCCTCGTCCGGTTCGCGGCCCACGATGGTCTGCTCGATCATATACAGTTTGCCCAGATGCAGCGTCGCGTAGCGCAGGCTGTACACCGGCATGGACGCATACATGGCCGAGCTGGTCAGGCGCACGCAGGCGGGCGCGGTATCGACATAGGCGCAGGTTTCATACAGGCCGCTCATTTCAAACTGCGCCAGAAACGCGAGCCGCTGCTCCTGCGTCATCTTGTCCATATCCTGCACATCGGCGAATTTTCCCGCGTCCGTCACGCTGACGGCAATCTGCCCGCCGTCGTCCGGGATGACCTCCATCACAATGCCCGAGGCCACATAGCTGGCCAGCACGGCCTCGCTGCTCGTGCCCAGCGACTTGAGCAGCGCCTCGTGCTCGCCCAGATTCGTCTGCGTGAGCACGGTTTCATCCTCCCGCTGCGTGTAGCGGAATCCTTCGTAGGGAAAAACATACGTCGCCGTCTGCGCGAGCGCGCCCGCGCCCAGCGCAAGCAGCCCGGCGCACAGCAGCATACAAGCCTGTCGTTTCATCGAGAAAGCCCCCTTTGGGTGTCGGCGGTTGTTTTCTTATTTTTTCGCAACGTCGCGGCTCATGGCCGAAAGCTGCGCGAGCGCAAACATGAACATCAGGTTGATGGGCAGCATCGCGCTGAGCGTCGCGCTCTCCATCATGCCGATGAGCAAACTGGCGAACGTCATCATGCAAAGCCCCAGCGCGCCGCGCGGCCGCTTGGGCGCAAAGAAGACGCGAATCGTCTGCCAGACCGCAATCGCCAGGAAGACGATCTGCGGTACCAGACCGATCAGGCCGAAATCGGCCGCCCACTGCAGGTAGGCATTGTGAACGGCTATGCCGTCCGTCCAGGAAATATACTGACCGATTTTGTGCCCCGTCTGGTTGACGCCGTTGCCGATCATCATCATCTTCGGGTTATCGCGCCAGAACATGAAGACGGCGCGCCAGATATCGGTTCGATCGCTGAACGAGCCATCCGTGTTGGCCAGCACGCGCGCCCGTATCTTTCTGACCTGAATTTCCGGCACTGCGGGTTCGGCGGCTGCCTCCTGCGCCGGCGTTTCAGCCGCCTCGACCGACGCTTCCGCCGTCGTTTCTTCGGCGCTCGGTTCGACCGGCTGCGCTTCCGGCACTTCTTCGGCGCTCAATTCGGCCTGCTGCGCTTCCGCCTGCTCGGCCAGCGCCGCCTGAAGCGCCGCGTCATACGCCAGTTGGTTGTAGTGCGCAACCGCCGCGCGGGTCATCCTGTCCGCGCCCCAATAGCCGCCGCCCAGCACAACCGCACCGGTCAGCACCGCCGCCAGCAGACCCGCCGCGACATTCCGGCGGCAGAGCGCACGGCGAACGCCGTCAAACGCGGCAGCGGCCAGCACGGCCAACAGCGCATAGCGGGACGTGCGGCTCTGGGTCAACACGATAACCGCCATCGACATCACGGCCGGAATCAGGCAGAAGAGCTTAAGAAGGATGTTTCGGTGGTAGCCCACGCCCATCACGCACATCATGCACAGGCTGATGACAATCATGCCCGTGATGTTGTAATGCACGCCGGAACACAGCCATCCCTCGACCGCGCCGAAGCCAAACGGCCCCAGATCGGCGGCGTAAATCGTGCCGCTCCACGCGCAGAACAGAAGCGCCCCGCAGAATACATAGGCGAAGACCGCGCTCAATACGCTCATCGTCGCCATCAGCATTTCGCGCTCGCGCTGCTTTCTCTCGGAAATCGACGCATAAATGCCGAAGAACATCACCGCGTAGCCATACCACGCAGTCACGTTCTTGCCCGTAAAGCCGAAGCGAATCGCAAACGGCACCAGAATCCAGAGATACAGCACAAAGAGCGTCACCACGTCCGCCCTCGCCGGTTCGAGCGAGGACGCGCGCCGCTGCAAGCGCAGCAGGCACAGCGCCGCGCCCCACGGGACGACGATATAGCCGTACAGCAGGCTCATCGGCTCGCGATACCACGCCACAATGGCGCTATCCCCGAGCGTCGCGTATAAAAACGTCACGATCAGGAACAGCGCTTCATTGCCGAACACCGCCAGCAGGATATCCCGAATCAGGCTCTGGCCGCGCGCGAGCAACCCGTTTTCTCGTTTCTGTTCAGACATAATTTTTCTCATCCTTTTGATTTGAAAAAAGGCGGGGAGGATTACTCCTCCACGCCCAGCACATCGACGGCAGCCGGGCTTTCCGGCGCGGCAACGGTTTCCTGCGGTTCGTTCGCAGTCTGATTTTCCGCCGGGTTCACCGGCTTGCGCGGGCCGCGGCGGCGGCTGCGGCGGCTGCGGCTCGGCTTTTCGCCCTGCGGCTTATCGGCGCTCTTTTCAGGGCGCTCCGGCTGGTTTTTGAGCATGATGACCACGCGGCGGTTCGGCTCCTCGCCCTCCGAATGGGTGGTCACGGCCGGGTGATTTTGCAGCGCGGTGTGCAGCACGCGGCGCTCGTAGGGATTCATCGGCTCGAGCACAACCTTGCGGCCGGTCTTGACCGCGCGGTTGGCCATGCGCTGCGCCAGACGGCGCAGGCTGTCCTCGCGCTTGGCGCGGTAATTTTCGGTATCCAGCGTGACGCGGATATAGCCCTCGCGCCCCTTGTTCACCTGCAGGCTGGTGAGATACTGGAGCGCGTCCAGCGTCTCACCGCGGCGGCCGATGAGGATGCCCAGCGTGTCGCCGATCATGTGGATGGAAAGGTTATCCGCCTTGCTGTCATCCACATAGACATCCACCTTGACACCCATGCGGTCGGTCACGTCCATCAGGAATTTCTGCGCGCGTCCCGCCGGTGTGTCCTCCGGATGGATGACGGGCGGCTCGGTCGGCGCGAACGTCTCGGCGGGAACCATCGGCGCGAAATCGCGCTCCTCGCCCTCTTCGCGGGCGGGGCGCGGCGGGCGCGGTTTGCGCTCACGCAGCGGCTTCAGCGCTTCCGGCTTCTTTTCCGGCTTGGTCTCGGCCTTGGGCGCTTCCGGCTTGACTTCGGCCTTCGGCGCGGCGGGCTTGGCCTCCGGCTTCTTCTCCGGCTTCTTTTCCGGCTTCATTTCCGGCTTCGCCTCGGCCTTGGGCGCGTCCGGCTTCGCTTCCGGCTTTGGCGCTTCGGCCTTCGGCGCGGCGGGCTTCGGCGCGGACTTCTTTTTCTGCTCGTTCAGGCTGAAGCTGCCCAGCAGGTCGCTCAGCCCGTGATCGTCCTCGCGCTCATCCTCCATCACGGTCAGGCGCACACAGGCGGGCTTGCTGCCGAACAGGCCGAACAAGCCCTTCGCGCCCTCCTGAAGCACGTCCACGTGCACGTCGGCAATGGTGACGCCCAGCTCGGCCAAACCGTTGTCGATAGCCTCCTGCGTCGTTTTGCCGGTGAATTCCTTGATTCTCATCAGATGCCGACCTCCTCAGCCTTGGCCGCCTTGCGGTCCTGCTGCTCAAAGTACTTGTTGAAGCAAATCTGTTCGACGATGGCGTAGATGTTGGAAACCACCCAATACAGGGCGAACGCGGAGTTGTAGCTGGCGCAGAAGTAGAGGGACATGAAGGTCATCACGTAGATCATCATCTTCTGGCTGCCCGCCTGAGACGGATCCATCGGGCTGCTCTTCATGGTCAGCTTCTGCATGAAGATCTGGGAAACGACGGAGAGGATCGGCAGCAGGAACCAGCCGTTGCCCTCCTGATAGATGGAGAAGCGGATCAGGCCGAGGATGTTCAGGTTGCCCAGACCCGCCACCGGCGCGATATACGGCGCGTAGGCCGCGGAGCTGATGAACGGGGTGACGACGTCGTTGATATAGGTCGTCAGATCGGCGGCGCCGGCAAAGCTGAGCGCCTGCGGGATCACGCCGTCGGCGACGAGCTTGGCGCTCACGTCGTTCCAGACCTTGTAATCCACCAGACGGAGGGACTGCACATCCGGCATGTAGGTCGCAAACGGGCTGTCGGGCATCCAGAGGTTCTTGATCCACAGGAACGGCTCGACCAGCGTGTGCGGGTCAATCTCCGGGTTGTGGTAGAAGGTGAGGAACTGAGACACCAGCTGCTCGTTCGCGAACGTGCGCAGCGCGTAGAACATCGCGAAGAGGATGACCATTGAAATGAGCATCGGCAGGCAGGAGCCCATCGGGTTGATGCCCTCTTTGCGATACAGCTCCTGGAGCTTCTGGTTGAGCTTCTCCTGATCATCCTTGTATTTGGCCTGAAGGGCGGCCGCCTTGGGCTGGATGGTCGACATGCGCATGGTGGAGCGGCGGCTCTTGAGGTTGAGCGGCATGACCACCAGCTTGATCAGGATGGTGAAGACGATGATCGTCAGCGCGTAATTGTTGATGAACGTGTGCAGCGCTTTGATGAGCGTGAGCAGCAGCGAATTGAGAAAACTCATGGACGGAACGTCCTCCTTGCGTCAAAAATTGTCCTCAGCCTGTCCGCTTGGGCGAACGGCCTTCCCCGCCGGGGGATAAACGACTTTTTTGTCAGTTTTTTTCGATTTTCGGCTTCGTTTCGGGGGCACGGGGTCGTAAAAGCTTCCCTTATAAAAGGGCTGGCAGCGCAGCAGCCGCCGGATGGCCAGATAGCCGCCGTAGAGCGCGCCGTGCCGCTCGACGGCCTGCATCGCGTAGGTCGAGCAGGTCGGCGTAAACGGGCAGCAGGGCGCGTGCATCGGGCTGATAAACCGCCGGTAAAAGCGGATCAGCAGCAGCAGCAAACGCTTGATCACGGGCAATCCGCCGCCTTTTCAGCGGGTCTCGGCTTCTTCTGTGCGTCGGGAAGAAGCAGGTTCTGCCTGCGCAGCAGGTACTGCATGGAACGGCTGAGCTTGTCAAACGCCGCCTCCGCGGCGGGCTGGCGGGCGATGAACACATACAGCCCCGGCTTCATCTGGGGGAGCAGCGGCACACAGGCGGCGCGCAGGCGGCGCTTGATGCGGTTGCGCTGCACCGCGCAGCCGAGCTTTTTGCCCACCGAAAAGCCGACCTTGAGCACCGGGCCGCGCACGTAGAGCATCACCATCTCCCGCGCCCCGGCGGACGCGCCCCGGCGATACACATATTTGAACTGCGCGTTCTTTTTCAGGCTGTAAGTTCTTTGCAAATTAACAACGCTCTCCTCGGTTGACGCCAAAAACGGCAAATGAAAGAAAAAGGCCCGCTCCCGGTCTTTGCCGGGCCGGACCGAACGCCCCGAGCAGCCTCGGAACGGGTGCCGCCGATTGGCGGGCGCTGATTGTCAAATCAATCAGACGGGATTGGAAACGGTCAGCTTCGCGCGGCCGCGGGCGCGGCGGCGGGCAAGAACCTTGCGGCCGTTCTTGGTGGACATACGGGAACGGAAGCCATGCACCTTCGCGCGCTGGCGCTTCTTGGGCTGATAAGTTCTGACAGACGATGCCATTGTTACACACTCCTATCATCAGGTGAATTTGAACAAATGTAGAATCGCGCCGCGGCAGGCGGCACGTTGTTCCATGCGAAAGCGATTATAGTATACTTCACCGGCCGCGGTGAAGTCAAGAAGAATTTCCTGTAAAAAGCGGATAAAACCATAAAAAAGCGTCAAAAAGCGATTCATTTCCGCCGGAACAAACCGTTTGTCAGTAAAATATCACACTTTTTCCGCCGCACTTGACTTTTCCCCGCCCATCAGCGTATAATAAAGCCAAATTGGGGTTTTGCCGCAGGCGTTCCGGCCGGCGATCCCTCGCTGATTTCCGCGCATCCGCGCGTTTTTCATCCAATTTATGAAGGAGGCATATTCTTTATGCGTCGTATCGGTGTTTTGACTTCCGGCGGAGATTCCCCGGGCATGAACGCCGCCGTCATGGCGGTCGCCAAATCCGCGCGCTATTACGGCATGTCCCTCATCGGCATCAAGCGCGGCTATAACGGCACGCTCTGCCGAAGCCACCATATTGAGGATGACATGGTCGAGCTGGATCTGGATACCATTCTGGATATCGCCGATCAGCCGGGCACCTATCTGCGCACCGCGCGCTGCCTTGATTTCATACGACCGGAAATGCGCGTGCACGCAGCCAACAACATCCGCGAGATGGGCATCGAGGGCGTCGTCGTCATCGGCGGCGACGGTTCCTATCACGGCGCGATGGGGCTGTGCGAACTGGGCATCCCCTGCGTGGGCATCCCCGGCACGATTGACAACGACCTCGCCTATACCGAGATGACGCTGGGCTATGACACCGCCGTCAACTCCTGCATCGACGATATCCGCGCCATCCGCGCGACCAGCCGTTCCCACGACCGTCCGGGCGTGGTGGAGGTCATGGGCCGCCACTGCGGCGATATCGCCCTGAAGGCCGCCGCCGGTTCCGGCGCGGAAATCTGCCTTGTGCCGGAGGTGCCGTGGTCGATTCAGGAGGCCGCCGACCGCCTCTCCCGCCTGATCGACATGGGCAACCCGCGCGCAACCGTCGTCGTCGCCGAAGGCGCGTGGGACGCCATGCAGCCCGCCGACTGGCGCCGCTACCTCATCGAGAACGGCGCGAAGGGCATCCACGAGGACGACCCAATCAGCACCGAAAAGCTCGCCCTTCTGCTCAAATACAAGTGCAAGTGCGAGGCGCGCTCGACCGTGCTCGGCTACACCCAGCGCGGCCGCACGCCGTCCGCCTACGACAGCTGGTTCGCCTTCGAGGCCGGCAACCTTGCCGTCAACCTGCTGCGCAACGGCATCGGCAATCAGGTCATCGGCATCAAGGATGGCCGTGTGTACTACCTGCCGATCATCGAGGCGCTCAAGCAGAAGCGCGAGTTCAACCTCTCGCTGTACAACATGATTAACTCTCTGTAATTTCAACATTTCGTGGGGCTGTTCATGCGCAACAGCCCCATTCTTATCGAAAAGGAGAATCCTCCATGCTCGCCAAAAACCAATGCTTTGAAATGACCTGCGACGCCTTCGGTCAGGATGCGCAGGGCGTCTGCCGCCACGAGGGCATGGCCGTGTTTGTCCCCGGTCTGCTGCCCGGCGAACGCGCGCTGGTGCGCATCGTCAAGCCGGAAAAGCGCTATGCCTTTGGCCGCGTGGAAAAGCTGCTGGAAAAGAGCCCCAGCCGCGCCGAGCCGTTCTGCCCCATCTACAAGCGCTGCGGCGGCTGCGTCTGCCAGCACATGACCTACGAGGCCTCCCTTGCCTTCAAGCGCCAGCAGGTGCAGGATCTCCTCCGGCGCGTCGGCGGGCTTTCCATCGAGGTGCCGCCCGTTTGGGGCATGGCGCATCCCTTCGGCTACCGCAATAAGGGCGCATACCCCGTCGCGCAGACGGACGGCGCGCCTGCCTGCGGCTTCTTCGCGCCGCGCAGCCACGATCTCGTCCCCCTGCCCGAAAACGGGTGCGCCATTCAGGACAAAGCTTCCGCCAAGGCCACGCAGGCCGTCCTGAATTGGATGCGCGAAAACAGCGTCCCCGCCTACGATGAGCAGACCGGACGCGGCCTCGTCCGCCATATTATGACCCGTTCGACGACCTCCGGCGAGCTGATGGTCGTCGTCGTCGTCACCCGCGCGGATATCCCGAAGGCCAGTCGGCTGATCGAGCTGCTGCGCGCCGCCGTCCCCGGCCTGTGCAGCGTCTGCCTGAGCGTCAACAGCCGCCGCACCAACGTCATTTTGGGCACGGACATCCGCGTTCTCTGGGGCAAAGCCGCCATGGAGGACACGCTCTGCGGCCTGCGCTTCTCCGTTTCGCCGCTCTCCTTCTTCCAAGTGAATCCCCAACAGACCGAGAGACTCTACGGCCTCGCGCTGGAATACGCCGGCCTGACCGGCGCCGAAACCGTCGTGGATGCGTACTGCGGCGCGGGCACGATCTCCCTGCTGCTGGCGCAGAAGGCCAAAAAAGTCATCGGCATCGAAATCGTGCCGGAAGCCATTCAGAACGCGAATGAAAACGCCGCGCGCAACGGCATTGCCAACGCCGAGTTCCACGTCGGCGCAACCGAGGAACTGCTGCCCAAACTGGTGGAAAACGGCCTCCGCCCGGATGTGATCGTGCTCGATCCCCCGCGCAAGGGCTGCGATCCCGCCGTCTTGCAGGCCATTATCGCCGCTGCGCCCAAGCACGTGGTCTATGTTTCCTGCGGCGCGCCGACCCTCGCCCGCGACGCCAAGCTGCTCGCCGAAGGCGGGTACGCCGCCGAAAAGGTTCAGTGCGTCGATATGTTCTGCTGGACGGGGGCGGTGGAAACTGTTATGTCTTTGGTCCAACAAAATCCGGATGATATCGTCAAGGTCGGCATCGACGCAGACGAGCTCGCCGTCACCAAGGCCGAAAGCAAGGCGACCTACGGCGAGATTCAGGCGCGCGTGAAGGAACAGACCGGCCTGAACGTCACGCCGCTGTACATCGCGCAGGTGAAAAGAAAGCATGGGATTATCGAGCGCGAATGCTACAACAAAGCGAAGTCCGAGAGCGCAAAGATGCTGATCTGCCCGCCGGATAAGGAAAAGGCGATTGAAGATGCACTGAGGTTCTTTGGGATGATCGCGTAAAGATTTCAAACCGGATCGGTCGGGGAATACTACCCGCTCGATCCGGTTTAATAAATTGAACCGATGTAAATCTGAGCCAGAAACGAATCCGATGGATTGATAGGACGTCGTTCTATGTCATTTTTTCATCGTGACAAATTTCTTGTTGACGAAATGGAGATTTCATGTTATACTGCCATCAGCGAAAAGGATTCTAAATGTCCATACCTGTTATTTATCGCTCATGACAAATCGAGGTGAACCCATGAAGTTAGGCGAACTGGCAACCGTCCGAAGCGGGCTGGTTTTATCCAGAAAACAGGCGCGCAAAGGCGCCCCCGTCAAGATGCGGTATCCCCTACTGAGCTTTCGCGCCATCCACCCAAACGGATACATCGACATGGAACAGCTGGATGGTTTTGACGCTGCGGAGCAGTTATCACCGGAGTACCTGACACAGATCGGCGACGTCATCATCCGCCTGACCTCGCCGTACACCGCTGTTCTCATCGACGAAGCATCCGCCGGCATGGTCGTTTCATCAAACTTCGTCATCATCCGTGTTGATCGAAGCAGGCTCCTGCCCGGATATCTGGTCTGGCTGATCAACACGCCGAAGATCAGGAAAGCCATTTATGAAAACACCAGCAGCAACATGCTGGGCGCCATCAACGCCAGATTCTTTTCCGAATTTGAAATTCCCCCGCTGTCCATCCTCCAGCAGCAGAAAATCGCCGAACTGCATCTGCTGGCGAAAAAGGAGACGGCGCTGCTTCGCCAGTTGTCGGCAGAGAAGGAGCGCTACTACGATCTGCTGATCCGCAATGTACATTCGACCATGAAATGAGGTATGCACCATGACGACCCGCAACGATATCGAACGCGTTCTCTGGAAGGCCTGCGACAGCTTCCGGGGAAAAATAGACAGTTCCCGCTACAAGGACTACATCCTGTCCATGCTGTTCGTAAAATACCTGAGCGACGTCACCCTCGAAAGACGCGCCCTGTACATGGAGCAGTACGACGGTGACGAACGGCGCGTCGAGCGCGCCATGAGCCGGGAGCGGTTCTCCCTCGACAGGGAATCCACCTTCGATTATCTGTACGAAAACCGCACGGATACAGAGATCGGCCAGAAGATCAACGTCGCCCTTTCCCACATCGAGGATCACAACAGTGGAAAGCTGCGCAACGTGTTTCGCGCCATCGACTTCAACTCCCAGGTTGACTTCGGCGACGTCAAGGAAAAGAACGCGACACTCCGCAACCTGCTGGAAGACTTCCACGACCTCGATCTTCGTCCCGGTCAGCTCGGCTCCGCAGACATCATCGGCGACGCTTATGAGTACATGATCGCCAACTTTGCCTCCGACGCAGGCAAAAAGGGCGGCGAGTTCTTCACGCCAAGCCAGGTATCCGAGCTGGTGGCCTCGCTCGTCAAGCCGCGGGAAAATGACCGCATTTACGATCCCACCTGCGGCAGCGGCGGCCTGCTGCTCAAAGCCTACAAAAAGGTGCCCAGCGGCAAGGTTGCCGTCTACGGTCAGGAGCTGAACGCCCAGACTTGGGCGCTCTGCACGATGAACATGTTCCTCCACGGCGTGGATGACGCCCGCATCTGGCAGGGCGACACGCTCTCCAATCCGCAGAACCTTGAGGACGACAAGCTCATGAAGTTCCAGGTGGTGGTCGCCAACCCTCCGTTCAGCCTGGACAAGTGGGACAGCGGTTTCCTCTCCAAGGCCGGTCCAGATGCAAAGGGCAAGAAGCAGGAGAAAATGTCCGCTTCTCTGGACGAGCATCATCGATTTGACTGGGGCGTTCCGCCCTCCTCCAAGGGCGACTATGCCTTCGTGCTCCACATGCTTAACAGTCTGGATGCGGAGAACGGGCGCATGGCCGTCGTCCTGCCCCACGGCGTGCTCTTTCGCGGTGCCAGCGAAGGCAAGATTCGCAGGCAGCTGATTGAAATGAACCTGCTGGACGCGGTCATCGGCCTGCCCGCGAACCTGTTCTACGGCACGGGCATCCCCGCCTGCATTCTGGTGTTCAAAAAGGGCCGCACCCGAGACGACGTCCTGTTCATCGACGCCTCCGGCGAGGGCAATTACGAAAAGGGCAAGAACCAGAACCTCCTGCGGGACAGTGATATTGCCCGCATCGTCAGCACCTACGAGGCGCGCGAGGCCAAGGTGGACAAGTACAGCTACCGCGCCTCCCGCGCTGAAATCCGCGAGAACGACTATAACCTGAACATCCCCCGGTATGTGGATACCTTTGAGGAGGAGGAGCTGGTGGACATCGACGAGGTGAAGCGAAATATCGCCAGCATCGAGGCGGAGCTTTCGCAGGTGCGGGCGCAGATGGCGAAGTACATGGAGGAGCTGGGGCTATGAACAACGAGATTGAATCCGCGCAGATGGCTGGTGTCGAGGCAGGGCAGGATTTCGCCATTTTCCAGAATTACGGCTATCAAGGACTATACGGAGGCCTCGGCGCAAAAGAAATCCACGCTCGTAAAGGTCTCAAGGAAAACGAACAGATTCTTGATCACATGGGCAGCACCGAGCTGGCTGCTAACCTGTTCCGCGCTACGCAGACAGACGAAAAGCTGCGCCGCGAGAATATTCGAGGCAAGGCAAAGGCCAATCAAACCCACTATGAGGTCGGCAGGAAGGTCAGACAGACCATCGCCGAGCTGGGCGGCACCATGCCGGAAGACCTGCCGACGCCGGAAAAGAGCATCAGGCAGATTGAGAGCGAGCAGAAGAAGCGCTTGAAAGGAAATGAGCAATCATGAAAGATCATTTTAATTTTTATCGAGACCAGATACGATACAGCAATAGCCTTTCTATTCCAAGTCATCCTATAACATGCGGGTATTGCGGGCAAAACATTGCCCCGCATATCGGATACTGTTTATATGCCGATGCAATTGGCGGCAAAAAGGATGTGGGATATGTTTATCAGTGTCCGCTCTGCAAAAACCCCATTATCTTCTTTATCGATACTGAGGAAACCATTCCAGGCGCGCCCTATGGTCGAGAGATCAAGAATCTCCCCGACAACATTCAAACACTGTACAACGAATGCCGTACATGCTATGCCAATCAATGCTACACATCAGCCCAAATGATTGCGCGAACGCTGTTGATGCACATCGCCGTTGAGCAGGGCGCAGAAGAGGGATTGCCCTTTGCCCGGTATGTAACCTATTTGGATGAGAAAGGTTATATTCCTCCGAATGGCAAAAAATGGGTGGACTACATTCGCACTTCAGGAAATGTTGCAAATCATGAAATCGTCATCAAAGAAAGAGAAGAGACACAAAAGGTGATCACTTTCCTTTCGACGTTGTTGTTGGTCATTTATGAACTTCCAAATTCTCTGGAGGCATAGACCATGACACCCGAAGTTAAAAAACGAATCGAACAAATCCGTCAAGGGATTGTGCCGGAGGGGTATAAGAAGGGTAAGATAGGAATCGTGCCTATCAAATGGAATGAGGTTCCTTTTTCAACCCTTTTTACCAGTACGAGTGAATATACCGATGATTTGAAACAATATCCTCTATACAGCCTGACCATTGAGGATGGAATAACCGCAAAGACAGAGCGATATGAGCGTAGCCACCTTGTAAAGAAGGAGAATTCCTACAAGGTGGTTCGTCCCAACGACTATGCGTATAACCCTATGAACATCCGGTTTGGAGCAGTTGCACGTCACAAAGGAGATATTCCCGTAGCTGTATCCGGTTATTATGACATTTTCACTACCGTCCATGAAAGCGACCTTGTTTTCATGGATAGCTTCTTGACCTATGGCCCGATGATTACCTACTACAACAAAGTCTCAACAGGTTCGTTGGTTGAAAAGCAGCGCGTTCATTTTTCTGATTTCCTAGAGTTTTCTCTTGCATTACCTCCGTTAGAGGAACGCAAAAAGATTGCCAAAATCCTCTCCACGCAGGACAAAGCAATCGAACTGCAAGGGCGCAAAATCGAGGAGCTGAAAAGGTTCAAAAAGGGCTGTCTGGAAAAGATGTTTCCGCGGAAAGGGCAGAAGGTTCCCGAAAAGAGATTCCCCGGATTTACGGACGATTGGGAACAGCGTAAGTTGACTGAGTTTGTTGAGTTCTTTTCAGGATTAACTTATACGCCTAATGATGTTCAGGAAAATGGAACCCTTGTGCTTCGTTCATCAAATGTAAGCAACGGCGAGGTTGTCGATGCAGATAATGTCTATGTGAATCCGTAAGTTGTTAATTCTGAGAATGTTAAAGTCGGCGATATAGTTGTTGTTGTTCGTAATGGCTCTCGTTCGCTCATCGGAAAACACGCACAAATTAAGGCTTTTATGCCCAACACGGTAATCGGAGCGTTTATGACTGGTATTCGTTCAGAATGTCCAAAGTTTACAAATGCTTTGCTCAATACTTCAAGATTTGAAGAAGAAATCGCAATGAATATGGGAGCAACAATCAACCAAATCACGGGATATATGTTTTCCAAAATGGAATTCAAAGTGCCATGTTTGGATGAACAAAAGGAAATAGGCGAATATTTTGAAAATCTCGACCACCTTATCACCCTTCATCAGCGTAAGCTGGAAGAAATGAAAAAACAGAAAAAAGCCCTGATGCAGCTTCTGCTGACGGGGATTGTGAGGGTACAAGGAAATCGCTTCTGCTGTGATTTCAGAGATGATGAAGAGCGCAATGCCCAGAATGCTGTGAAAGGAGGTGAAAGCTATGGCAACGAATCCCCCTAAGGGCGATGGACATCGTAACGGAATGGTGCGGGAACGCTCTCAAACCTACAATCCCAAGACAGAGCAGTGGGTCAAGAGAGACACCAATACCGGCCGCTTCATGGATGTCAAGCAGGACGGTACACCGTTCAAGGGTGTACGCAAAGAAAAGTAACGATTCGGAAAAGCGAGGCAGCCCCCTGCCCCGCTATTCCTGCATATAACCCCTTTGCGAAAGGAGGTCTCTCCATGGACAAAGACGCCTATCTGGAAATCAACGCAAGCCAGCGCCCTGCCCTTGCGCTGTTTGAGGCCATGGGCTACACCTACATTTCCCCGGCGGATTGCGACAAGCAGCGCGGCAGCCGGTATCGCGTGCTGCTCCGGGACATCCTGCGCGGTCAGCTCCGCAGGCTCAACCGCTATGTCTATGCGGGCGCGGAAAACGAGTTTTCCGCCGCCAACATCGAGCGCGCCATGGAGGATCTGGACGAACCGCTGACGGACGGCCTCGTGCGCACCAGCGAGAAGATTTACGACGCGCTGCTGCTAGGCAAAAGCTATCCGGAGACTGTCGGCGACGGAAAAATGCTCAGCTTCAACCTCAAGTATATCGACTGGGACAATCCGCAGAACAACGTGTTCCACGTCACGGAGGAGTTCGCCGTGGACAGCCGGGACAGGCAGCACAACGCCCGCCCGGACATCGTGCTGTTCATCAATGGCATTCCCTTTGCCGTCATCGAGTGCAAGGCCCCGCATATCCCCGTGGAAGAGGCCGTCGGGCAGATGATCCGCAACCAGCAGGCGGCATATATTCCTCAGCTCTTCAAATTCGCGCAGCTCGTCGTGGCGACCAACAAGAACGCCGTCAAATACGCGACAGCCGGCACGCCCAAAAAGTTCTGGAGCGTATGGAAGGAGCAGGATGCTGACTGGCTGCAAGCCCGGCTGAGCGCGCTTGTCCCGGATCGCATGCCCACCGAACAGGACAGAAACACCGTCTCGCTGTTCAGCCGTGAGCGCGTGTTCGAGCTGATTCGCTATTTCATTCTCTTCGACGCCAACGTGAAGAAGGTCTGCCGCTATCAGCAGTTCTTCGCCGTCCGGGAAATCATGAAGACCATCGCCGAAAGCGACGAGCACGACAACCGCCAGAGCGGCGTCATTTGGCATACGCAGGGCAGCGGCAAGAGCCTGACCATGGTCATGCTGGCGAAGTATATCCTGATGGAGCTGAAGGACTGCCACCCCCGCGTGGTCATCGTCACGGATCGCAAGGAGCTGGACGCGCAGATTGCCGCCACCTTCGCGCATACGCGGCTAACCCCCGCCCGCGCGACCAGCGGACGTCATCTGGTGGAGCTGGTAAACAGCGCCCGGGCGGACGTCATCACCAGTATCATCAACAAGTTCAACACCGTCGAGCGGCAGGAGGTCAAAAACCCCTCCCGCGACATCTTCGTGCTCGTGGACGAAAGCCACCGCTCCAACTACGGCCTCATGGCGACCCGGATGCGCAGCGTATTCCCCAACGCCTGCTACATCGGCTTCACCGGCACGCCGCTGATGAAAAGCGAAAAGAACACCATGGCCCGGTTCGGCAGGCTGATTCACAAGTACACCATCCGGGACGGCGTGGAGGATGGCGCGATTGTCCCCCTGATCTATGAGGGGCGCTTTGTCGAGCAAAAGGTGGACGAAGAAAATATCGACCTCTGGTTTAAGCAAACCACCCGCCGCCTGACGGAGGCGCAGCGGGAGGATCTGCGCAGGAAGTGGAGCAGCATTCGTCGCCTAACCTCCACCGACGCGCGCATCAAGCGCATCGCGCTGGACATCAGCGAGCACTTCATTGAGGGCTACAAGGATACCGGCTTCAAGGCCATGCTCGCCACCAACTACAAGCGCGACGCGATCCGCTATCTGGAGTGCTTTGAGCAGTTCGGCGACCTGAACTGCGCCGTCGTTATCTCGCCGCCCGACATGCGCGAAGGCGTCGATGACGCCGACGAGGGAGCGGACGATCTGGTCGTCTCCTTCTGGAACAAGATGATGCAGCAGTACGGGGATGCCGACCGCTACGAGGAAGCCATCAAGAACAGGTTCTGCGATGGTGAAATCGACATTCTGATCGTGTGCAGCAAGCTGCTCACCGGCTTCGACGCGCCGCTGTGTCAGGTGCTCTACATCGACAAGGAGCTCAAGGAGCACGGCCTTTTGCAGGCCATCGCGAGGACAAACCGCCTGCACGAGGGCAAGGACTACGGCCTGATAGTCGATTACCGCGGCCTGATTGAAAAGCTCGACACCGCCATGGACATGTACAGTGGCGCTGGTCTGGAGAACTTCGACGGCGGCGATCTGAAGGGCGTCGTGGTCGATGTGATGTCTGCCATCGGGAATCTCCGCAGCGCCTATACGCAGCTGGTAGAGCTCTTTGCCCCGGTGGGCAGCATCAGCGATGCGGAAGCCGTCGAGGTGTTCCTCGCCGATGACAAGATGCGTCAGGATTTCTATACTCTGCTCTGTGCCTTCGGCCGGGCGCTGCATTTGGTGCTGAATGCGGAGCAGGCATACAACGCGCTGAGCAAGGAGGAACGGCAGAAGTATCAGGACACGTTCATCTTCTTTTCAAAGGTTCGCCGCAGCGTCAAGCTCCAGTACTGCGACGCCATCGACAACGCAGAGTATGAACCGCTGATGCAGAATCTGCTCGACACGCACCTGTCTGTCGCCAGGCTGAAGAAGATCACAAGCCCCATCGACATTCTGAACAAGGACGACTTTGAAAAGGAGCTTGAGGAGCTGGGCTCGCTGCGGTCAAAAGCTGATGCGATAGCCAGCCGGATGACCCGAAGCATCAGCGAGAAGCGCGACGAGAATCCCGCCTATTATGACAGCTTCTCCAAGCGGATCAGGGATGCCCTTGCACTCTACAAGGAAAAGGTTATCTCCGAAGCCGAATACCTTGCCAAGATGCGCACCATCATGGAGGATTACCACGCCGGCAGGAGCACCGTCAGCTATCCGGAGCGCATCAAGAATAATGTTCACGCACAGGCCTTTTTCGGTGTGCTGACCGCACTCTTTGACGAGGTGGAGGACGAACGGATTACACCCGATTTCGTTGCAGAGGTTTCCGAAGAAATCACAAAAATCGTCGCTTCCCACAGTCAGGTGGACTGGACGAACAACAAGACCATCCACGACCGCATTTCACAGGACATCGACGATCTGTTCTACAAATACGAAAAGGAGCATGGTCTGAAGCTCTCGTTCGATCTCATCGACAAGATCATCGACAATGTCAAGACTGTTGCCCTGCGGAGGTTCTGAGCGATGGACATCACCTGCCAACGAACCATAACCGCCGATGGGCGCGAAATCCTATACAGTCTTGAAAGAAAGCAGGTCAAAAACCTTAATCTGCGGGTGCGGAAGGATGGCAGCGTGTGGGTTTCAGCAGATCCGGGCGTCCCCTGCGGGGAAATCGACGCCTTTGTTGTCAGCAAGGCCCCGTATATTCAAAAGGGCCTTGACCACTTCCATGAGATGGCGCAATACAGATCTCAGCCGAAGCAGTACGTCAGTGGCGAGGCATTCAACATTCTGGGTCGAGGTCTGCGCCTGCAGGTCACACAGGCCGCAAAGGATTCCATTTCAGCGGACGGCGTCTACATCCATCTAGGTGTTCGGGATCTCCACGATATCGAAAGGAAGCGGCGCGTCGTCAACAGATTTCTGGGCCAGCAGTGCAGAACGGTATTTGGCGACGTGATGGATGCGCTGTATCCGTCGTTTCAAAAATACGGCGTGCAGAAGCCTTCTCTGCGAATCCGGGACATGGAAACGCGCTGGGGCTCCTGTCTGGCGAAGAAGGGAATCATCACACTGAACAAGCGTCTCCTCGAAGCACCAAGGCACTGCATTGAATATGTCGTCATGCACGAGCTTTGCCATCTGGTTCACCCCAACCACTCCAGGCAGTTTTATGCCTTTCTCACGATGCTGATGCCGGACTGGAAGGAACGGAAGCAGTATCTGGACAAGACCGCAGCCTATTGGCTCTGATCAAGCGCCAATGGGCTGCGGTCTTTTGCATATGCTACCTCACGTACAGCCACACATTGTTGTATGCATACTCTCTCGCATCTTCTTCACTGGAGCGCGTAAAGTACTCTCGTTCTGCTTCGGACGATGTGAATTCTTCCCGCCACGCTCTCGCCGCCCGGTAATAATCATTCGTCAAGACCAGTTCACTGTCCCAGTCTATTATCTGCACCACATCATGCTGGAAGCAATGTTTCAGTTCATATTGTCAATGATTATTTTTTAATTACAATACTGGTAAATCCGCTCAGATGCCTGTGAATATCAACGAATCTTTCTATGACAACACATGCCAGATTATTAGGTTATACGGAACCGGAGCTCGCCTTACTCCAAGTTATCAACACCACATTGTCCCCTTACCTGCATTCTGCCAGGTGAAACGCAGTCTTGTCAGGGTTCAGCACCATCAGTTTCCAACTAGCAGTGAATTATAAAGCTCTCATCTCTATTCTCATTTTCTATCACGGAATGGCCTTCCTTTTCCTCGCATGCTCATCTGCTTTTTGAACAGCCTGGACTTCTGCAACATGCTTCTGAACGCCCGGACCTCTTCCTCTGTGATCTTCTCCTCCGGGATCTGCATCTGAGCACAAAGCTGTTTCAAAAGCACCGTCGTTTCATCCTTTTGATCAAGTATCGAGTGCATCAGCACCTTGATTCCATCCTGTGTAGGCGTTGTTTCATCTGCCGTAGTGGTGTCCTTGCGATGATTCTCCCGGATGGTTTCAGTGATCTCATCCATATCTTCGTGAATGATATACGAAAAGTAATCCGTCTCATTGATTTGCGCCACCTCAAGTGTGCGCATATAAACATCCATCTCATCAGGCGTATATTCCTTCATGACCTTCTGGCGCGCCACTTCCAGTACCGTGTTCATATCCTGAATTCGCATATCCGCGATGCGATCTACGACGATCTCGATGTCTGCCATCAGCTGGCGGAATTTGGGGTGCGTCATCATTTCACAGAGCAAGTGGTTATTGATCTTCCCGCTGCGCAGCAGCTCCAATACTTCATCACTCAGATGCAGGGACGCCACGTCCACATCTGAGTGATTTTTTTGTTCTGTCAAGCCCAGGAGATAATCGGTGGATACGCCATAGAACTTTGCCAGCTTCTGAATGGCGTAGTGATTGATGTCGCCGCAATCCTCGTTCTCATATTTGCCAAGTGCAGACTTCGATAAGCCGGTCTGCTCCGCCAGCTGTTCCAGCGTCAGCTTCTTATCGATCACACGAAGGTCCTTCAGACGCTCGGCCATTGTCAGTTGAACGTACATTTTCCAGCCTCCATAACCAGTTTCAACCCTATCATACCACATTTCCATAAGCGTGGAAAGACAGGGGTTTTTGCGGGTTTTCCATCGTTTCGGACATAGGCCAAAGCATGGGGTTTGTCAGGTATACTGTCTGCGTTCCACAGAACACAGAACCTTGACAACCCATCCCGAAGCCCTTTGCCCGATATACCGCCATGACCTTCCGGTTACCCCCGCGTCCCCCTGGCAAGCACCTTCCCCGGAAGCAAGCGCCTCTTCAGGACTGACTGTGAGCCAAACAAGGTTTCTAGCCGGGAACAGGCAAGGGACACCCATACAATAGAATTCCAAATAAGAAGCATAACCTTTACTCTAAAAAACTGAAAGAGAGGTACATTATGAAACAGCTTAAGAACATGCAAATCATCGGAATTGACAATGGCTACGGCAACCTGAAAACCGCCAGCGGTATCTTCCCCGCCAGCGTCCTGACCTTCGACCACGAGCCCGTCCACGCGCAGGACCTGCTGGTTTACGACGGCAAATACCACGTCATTGGCAGCGGACACCGGGAGTTCACCCCGGACAAGGTCAGCAACCCGGATCACTACATCCTGACGCTCGCCGGTATCGGGCAGTCCAGCCAGCGCGCAGGCTGCTGCGTCAGCTTCATGCAGAGCGCGGCTTGTCCTACAGCGCGCTGATCGTTCCGGCGGTCAATGCTTATTATGGCAAGCCAACCGTGGATGAAGGCTTGCGGGAGACGATTCGCTCAATCGTCCGGGAGGAGCTGGCAGCTCCCTCTGTTCAGCTTGGCGATCTGCTGCAAACGCTGAACATAGTCACATCTTCGACAGCTCCTTCTCCCATCCGAAGTGATGAGCCTGACGACGACGATCTCGACGATGCGCTGGACAGCTTCGGTTGCTGATGCTCTTTGGTGCTCATACGCACTACAATTCTATCTCCAGCTTCGTATCGCGCGATACCTTTGGCACCAGAACGCACCACCGTGCACCAACCCCGCAAAGCAGGAAGCCATGCCGTCAAAAGCATGGCTTCCTGCTTTGAGCCGGGTGCAGGGTGGCAACACCTGCGCAGGATGCAAAGGGAAGCCCCTTGCAGTGAATGAGGCCGAAGGCCGACTCGCTCAGCAAATGCTTGCATTTGCCGAGCGTAGCCTCGGAAAGCTCTGCTTTTCGAGGCCGAGAAGTCCAGAGGCGAAGCCTTTGGCCCACGGCACTTTGCTGGATTCCGCAGGAAGACAGAAAGTGTCATAGTGGGTAGTTACACTTTCGCAGAAAGTGCCGTGCCCTCGTCACCCCGTGCCCCAAACGAAACCCATCACACCACCAAAGAAAGACTAACTATTAAAAGCCAAGCTGAAATGAGAGGAAAGGTGAGAAAAATTTAGACGGTCAAAAAAGGTATAGCAAAGCTAGCATCCCGAAGGATGCCTGCATGAGCTTAACTATCTTGGATACAATGCCGGATCTGTTGATGGTCGTTTGGGAACGAACACGAAGAATGCCGTCATGGCTCTTCAGTAAAACGCCGGAGCATATTTTAACCTCGCAGTTGACGGAAAAGTTGGAGACCAGACTAAAGAGACCCTTGCATTTTCCAAGGCTTGGCTTGTCTGATGCTTGATCATATGTTATTATAACATTGTGGAAGGAGAGATGATCGATGAAGAAGACCTCAGCATTGCTCATATTGATATTTTGTACTTTCCTTCCAGTTTGTGGCATAAGCGGGCAGCGCGGTTTATCTCCGGATATCTGCGAGGTGCTTAGTTCGACCATATTGATGCCGTATGAGATTCCCAATGCAACAAAGGGAAACAAGACTCAGAAGAATACGCCGGCAGCCTATTATTATGATGAACATGGTTATGCTGCCGCTTGCGCTTTTGTCAGGGTCGAAGGCTGCAACGAAGTATTCATACTGGGAAAGCACGATGGAACCTGGCAAATTGAAAATAGAAGCCGATCGATTGTTTATCAGCAGAATGAAAGATTCCCCAGTATAACATGTGAAGAGTATGGCAAGTTCTATTTGGCATATCTTGCAGAGGACGGTCAAGCGGAAGAAATGCTGACCATCGAAAAAACGAACAATGAATGGCGTGTGACGGCGTACAGCTTGGGTGTGGACAGTTACGTCAATATTGAAATGAACAAAAAGGGTGCTTCCTATCTTGGAGACATTACGCAATGGAAAAGAAAGAAATTAAGGGCAAAGGGAGTGCTCAAGACAGCTATCGAGGATTTTGACATCATCCGCCTGAACGAGATCGCAAGCAACCTGATCGCTCAGAAAAAGAATTGATATGTTTACGCTGTATTATCCGATGCAGCGTATTTTGTATCTGCTGCACGCGCGTATACTATATTTACAACTTCACATAGCAAGAAGGCAGCGCATGGCCTTCTTTTTTTGTGCCAACGTAAAGAAAAGAAAGGAGGTGCTTCCATGGCAAGAAACGATGGCGTGGATCGCACCACCGTCCGCAACCAGCCCCGAACCGAAAGCAATATCGCCGACGCAGAAGCCCACAACGAGCGCCAGAGAACCTGCTACCGGAACGAGGATATTGTCCCCGAACGCAGCCATATGAACATCCATTTCAAGACGCCCTCCGGCAGCTATCAGGAGATGTTCCGGCAGATGGAGCAGGATGGCACCATTTCCACCCGAGGTCTCAAGCAGGACGCCGTCCACTATGGCGAGCTGATTTTCGATGTCAACTCCGCGTATTTCCACAATCACGGCGGCTACGAGTTTGCGCAGGCGTTTTACGCCGAAGCGTACAGAGCCGCCGTCGATATTGTCGGCGGCGAGCAATACATCCTCTCCGCCGTCATGCACGCTGACGAACGCAACCAAGGCATGAGCAAGACCCTTGGCTACGACGTATGGCACTATCATCTTCATGTGGTCTATGCACCCACCACCGATCAACCCTTTATTGGAGGAATCATGGCTTTGTTCAAAAGAACGCCTGAACAGAACGCCGCCTTTGAGCGGTGCATCGGCTTTCTTGCCGAAATGATCGAAAAGTACAGCGGGAAGGTGGAGTTTCCCGTTCTTCCCGCTGACAGCAAAACGAGTTGGGACAGTTTATCCAATCCATCATCTCAAACAAATTCAGAAGAACCATTGACAAATGATATGGCTGCGTAATAAAATGCAGTTGGGACAAAATACACGAACAGTTACTGCACGATTGACAGGAGGTGCACCATGCTTCAGAATCATCCTGCTCCTGAGAGCCGCACGCTGCCCCAACATATTACCGACGAGCACAACGGCCTGAGCTACACCCTTCACGGCGATTATTACTTTCCGGATCTGGAGCTTCCGGAGCAGCAGCCCATCGGCAAATGGGGCCGGCTACACCTCCGGCACCTGGAATCGAACCATCCGGGGCATTTCCAAAGGCTTCTGCTTACGGGAGCACTGAATGCCTATCTGCACACTGTCGATGAGCAGGCCAGCGAGCGTTTCGATGTTCTCATGAAGGGATATGCCCAAAGCTGGGGCATCACCGAAGCCCTGAAGGCTGAAGATCCCATAAAGTGGGTCGGGCTCATGAATCTGGCGCGCGCCGAAGCGGAGCACAACGTGATGACCGAAATCATCTGCGCCTGAACCACCTTCCTTCACCGGCTCGTATCCAATCGGGCCGGGGAAGGCTTCCATAAACCGCACGAGGGGGAATTCCCATGTCCAGAGAAAAGCAGACGCCCGCGCCCATCCGTTCCAGCGCGGCGGAGGTGTTGACCTATGTCGCCTCCACGGGCGACCCGCAGGGCAGCATCGAAATACGCTACGAGGACGAAAACATCTGGCTGACGCAAAAGACGATGGCGCAGCTGTATGATGTGAGTGTCAAAACGATCAATTATCACATCAAGAAAATCTTCGATGATTCCGAGCTGTCAGAGGATTCAGTTATCCGAAAATTTCGGATAACTGCCACAGACGGCAAGCCGTACACTGTCCAGCACTATGCCCTGCAGATGATCATCGCGGTCGGCTTCAAGGTCAATTCCGAGCGCGCCGTTCAGTTCCGCAAATGGGTCAATCAGATCGCAACGCAGTACACCATTCGCGGCTGGGTCATGGACGACGAACGGCTCAAGCAGGGCACCTATCTGACCGACAAATACTTTGAGGAACAGCTGGAGCGCATCCGGGAGATCCGTGCCAGCGAGCGCAAGTTCTATCAGAAGATCACCGACCTGTACGCCACCGCCATCGACTATGACCGAACCTCCGCCGCCACGAAACGCTTCTATGCCACGGTGCAGAACAAGATGCACTTCGCCGTGCACGGGCACACCGCCGCCGAGCTCATCATGGAGCGCGCCGACCACACGAAGGATCACATGGGTCTGACCACCTGGCAGGACGCGCCGGACGGCAAGATCAAAAAGTCCGACGTGTCCATCGCCAAGAACTACCTCACCGAGGACGAGCTTGGGCAGCTGAACCGCATGGTCACCTCCTATCTGGACTTCGCCGAGAACATGGCCCAGCGCCACATCCCGCTGACCATGCAGGACTGGGAAACCCGCCTGAACCGCTTCATTGAAATGTTCGAATACGGTCTTCTCAGGGATGCGGGTAGGGTGTCTGCAGAAATCGCCCGGCTGCACGCAGAAACCGAATTTGAGAAGTACCGCGTCATTCAGGACCGCGAGTTCCTGTCCGACTACGACAGGTTCCTCCTTGAGCTTGAGGAACACGCCGACGCGGCAAAGGCTGGACCGCAGGAGGAAAAGCCATGAAGCGAATGAAATGCTACATCTATACCCGCGTCTCCACCTTCATGCAGGTGGACGGTTACAGCCTGGACGCGCAGAAGGACAAGCTGCGCAAGTACGCGGAGTTCCAGAACATGCTCGTCGCCGGGGAATACTGCGACGAGGGCAAGTCCGGCAAGAACATCGAGGGCCGTCCTGAGTTCCTGCGGATGCTGCGGGACATCGAATCCGGCAAGGACGGCGTCTCCTTCGTGCTGGTGTTCAAGCTCTCCCGCTTCGGCCGCAACGCCGCGGACGTGCTGACCTCCCTGCAACGGATGCAGGACTTCGGCGTCAACCTCATCTGCGTGGAGGACGGCATCGACTCCTCCAAGGACAGCGGCAAGCTGATGATTTCCGTTCTCTCCGCTGTCGCCGAGATCGAGCGCGAGAATATCCTCGTGCAGACGATGGAGGGCCGCAGACAAAAGGCTCGTGAGGGCAAATGGAACGGCGGCTTTGCTCCGTATGGCTATAAGCTCGAAGAAGGCCAACTGTTCATCAATGAAGAAGAAGCCGAAGTCGTGCGCATCATCTTCGATAAGTACATTCATACCACCATGGGTTCTAAAAAAATCGCCGACTGGCTCAACGCACATGGTTATTTCAAAACCTGTCGCTACAACGGCAAACAGGAAGCCTTTACCTCGCCTTTCTTAATTGGCGTCATTGACAACCCTATTTATTGCGGAAAACTGGCTTACGGTCGCAGGCGCAGCGAAAAAATTCCTGGAACGCGCAATCAATATCGTACGGTTAAAACAAACGATTATATGCTTCACGAAGCCATTATTTCTGAAGAAGATTGGCTGGCTGCCCAGAAGCAGCGCGAAAACACAAGCATCCGCCGGCCTAAAACACATAGTCTTGAACACGAGCATATATTATCCGGTTTATTGAAATGTCCAATCTGCGGCAGTGGCATGTACGGAAATGTCAACCGTAAGAAGAAAAAGGACGGAACATATTATAAAGATTATTTTTATTATGCCTGCAAGCACCGTCTGCATGTGGATGGCAAACGCTGTGACTATCACCATCAATGGGGCGAAGACGTAATTGATGCTGCCGTTGAAAAAATTATTCGTCAGTTAGTCAACACCCCCACTTTTGAACAGGGATTACGTGAAAAAATCGGAAGCCGTTTAGATACAGCCGATTTAGATCAGGAAATCGAGCAGCTTCGCAAACAGCTCCGACAATATACCGGAACCAAAGATAGGATTAGCGAACAGATGGATGCGCTCACCTTTGACGATCCGCATTACGATCGGAAACTTCAAGACCTGCAAACCCGTCAAAACAAGATTTACGATCAGATTGCCTCCGTCGAATCCGAAATCGCCGACACACAAATTCGGCTTGAAAACATCCAGCAAAACAAAGTTTCTGCTGATAACGTATATCAATTTCTTCTCTATTTCGATAAACTCTACGGCAAATTTTCAGATATCGAAAAGAAGACCTTCATGAACAGTTTCATCGAGCGCATAGAAATTTTCCCGGAACGTCAAGAAAATGGACGGATTCTCAAACATATCGAATTCCGCTTTCCTGTTTTCTACGAGGGCCAAACACTGACCGGTTTGGATTGGGACTCTAACGAATCCGTTGAGACGGTGATGGTGTTGTCCAAACTTTCCGATACTGAACAGACCGGTCTGCGATAAGACAGGAAAAAACAACGCTCCGCAAAAAGCCGACGCCGCTCCACGCGGGAGCAGCATCGGCTTTTTCTTTATTTCCCCATTCTTTTATCGCCGCATGGCCTTTGTTCTGCGCAGCAGAATATCCGCCAGCAGGCAGGCCATCGCCAGCATGGACAGCGGCAGCGTCGGGTCAATCGGCTGCGCCACTGGCGGCAGTTCCACCGCCTGCGCATCCGCCCACGAGGAGAAGACCGTGCCGCCCGTTCGCGCGCACATCTCCATCAGCAGCGCGCCGCCGTCCGGCCTGTCCAGCAGATCGTACTCGCTCGGGCGCGTCTGCGTCTTCGATTCGTCAACCGCCGAGAGCGTCTGCGGCAGCAGGCCGTGAATCATCTTCTGAATCATGCGCTTTCCCTGCTCGCTGGCGTACCACGTGCGCGACCATTCGCCGCTCAGGTCGCTCATCCAGCTCGCCGCTTTGCCCGCTCCGGCATTGCGCACCGCGTAGATGGGCCGCCCCTCCGGCGTTTTGAGGATCACATCTGCGTCGCCCTTTGCCGTCGCACGCACATAGCCAAAGAGCTGCACGATCTCCTCTTCATCGGCAAAGGCCGCGTCATACGCGCCGCGCTCGGGCTTAAACGGCGCTTTGACCGTGTATTCCACCTGCGAGAGCACCGAATCCACCGACATGATATCCGACAGGTCCCGGCCGCTTTCCACCAGATAGCAGCGGCCGCCGCCGATATACGCGAGATTTTCCAGCATGTTGACCACGTTGACCAGCCGCCCCACGACGATCGTGGAGAGCGTGATGCCGTTTGCGCGCATCTCCTTGGCAATCTGCTCAAAGCCCGCCTGCGCATCCGCCGGGCTGCCGTCGGTGATGAACATCACGTGCTTGCGCTTTGTGCCGTCAAACGCCTTGAGCGTGTCGCAGGCCAGACGCAGCGCCCCGGTAAATCGCGTCAGCTTGTTGGGGTCAGCGGTTTCGATGCTGTTGATCGCGTCCAGCACCGGCTTCTTGTCCCCCATCGCCGTCATTTCCACAAGCATCTGCGCGTCGTCTGAAAACGTGATGACGCCCGCGTAGTCGTTGCCGTTGAGCGCGTCCACGCACTTGATCGCGCCGCGCCTCGCCATGTCGATCGGCACGCCGATGGATTCGCGCGTCATGGAATCCGTCGTGTCGATGACCAGCATCAGCCCCACCGGATCGACGCTCTCCTTTTCCTCCACGCTCATCCGAATCGGAAGCAGCGCCTCGTAGCCGGAATCCTTCATGCCGCCGTAGAGGTACGTGTTTTCGCCGCCCGTCGTCAGTACGCTCCGCCCGTGGTTTTCCACCGCCTGCCGCAGCACGTCGTCCCAGCCTTCCGGCAGGTCACCCGCATGCACATTCATCAGCACCGTCAGGCCGTATTCGCACAGCGCATCGACGCTTCCGGGCACATTCTTCGGGTCGGTCACGGCCACCTGAACGCCTTCCGCGCGGAGAAGCTGCTCAAGCTGCTGCGCCTGCGCGCCCGTTCCGTCCACCAGCAGAACCTTTTCCCCTCGGCTGACGTTCATCGTCGCCGTCAGGCTGTCGTTTTCCGCAATCGTGTCGCCCGGCAGCGCCACCTCCGCGCGCAGCGTGTGCGCGCCGACCGCCCCGGCCTCGATGGCGCAGGCAAACGTCTGCCTGCCCGCCGTCAGCGCCACGCGCTGTTCATGCAGCAGCGTTTCGCCGTCCCAGATGCGCAGCGCGGCCTCGCCCTGCGTGTCGGCCAGCACCGTCACCGCCGCCTCCATGTGCCGCCCTTCCATCGCCTCGGCGGGCAGCTCAAACGCCGCCAGCTCCGCCTGCGGCGCGGGGAATTCGGGCTTCATCTGCACCGCGTCGAGCCGAACGCCCGCCTGTGCCGCGGTCTCTGCCGCAGTCAGCGCGTCGCCCTGCGTCTGCACGCCGTCCGAAATCAGGATGATCCTTCTGCCGCCCGGCCCCGCAAAGCGCGAAGCCGCCTCGTCGATGGCCGCCGCGATATCCGTCCCGTCCGAAGCGATTGCGCCCGCTTCATCCAGCGCGGCAAACGGCAGAACCGTCGTGTGTTCGTCCCGCTTCGCTTCCTGCGCCCATGCGTCCGCTTGTGCGCGCACGGGCTCCATGCTCGCCGATTGATCCAGCAGCACCACCGTCTGCCGCTCGGTCAGGTAGCGCGTTCCCCCCGGCCCCGCGGCGATGACCGCCAGCAGCGCCACGGCCACCGCGCGCAGAATCGCCGCCGCGCGATCCGTTCGGCTCTTTTCCTTTTCCCGGCGCAGCAGGCGCGGCGCCAGCAGCACAAACGCCGCGGCCGGAACGGCCAGCAGCAGAAGCCACGGCTGCGCAAAGAACAGATCAATACTTTTCACGGTGATACATCCCCCATTCCGCCAGCAGCAGCGCCAGCAGCGCCAAGGCCATCAGGCGCGCCGGATAGAATACGCGCGCATGCGCCGGGGCGCTCTCCGCCTGTCCGCCCGCCGTCAGCGTCAGCGGCTGATCGACCGGCTGCGTCTGCGTCGTCCTCTCCGCCTGCGGCACCTGCGCCGCAAAACGCACCACCTGCTGCTGCCCGCGCACCTCCTGCATGAGCGTATAGCTGCCGGGGCTGTCCACGCGAACGCCGTCTGCCGCCCGCGCGGGATCAAGCGCTTCCAGCCGCATATCCGGCGTCTGCAAAAACAGCCTGCTGCACAGCGGATGCGGCTGCGGATAGACCCGCGTTCCGCAATCCACCGTCTCCGCGTCCAAAAGCGTCGGCGCGCTCGCCTCCAGCATGTTGTTGACCAGCACGACGAAATCCGGCAGCAGCGGCAGATTGCTCTCCTGAATGTCAAAGGGCAGCACCGCCTGCAAACAGCCGCTCGCGTTGGTTCCCGCGGCCATCACGGGCATTTCGCCGCACAGCAGAACATTTTCCAGCCCGCCCTGCGCCGTCATCTCCCTGAACCGCGCGACGGCCGCATCCCGCAGCACGAGGCCGCGCGTCAGCCGTTCGCCCAGCTCTGTATCCGTCCGCGCTCCCTTCACATAAGCGCCCATCAGCCGCTCGCCCAGCACCACGCCGACCTCGCGCGGCGAACGCGGCGGGTTGAGCAGCCAGACCGCGCCGTCCTGCGGCAGCTTCTCCGGCAGGCAGCCGTCAAAGGCATAGACGTCGTATGCCTCGAGCGTCGCGCCGCGCCAGTCTTCCGCCGTCGTCAGCTCCACCCTCGGGAAGGCCTCCAGCGCCTTCTGCCAGAAATACGGGTTTTCGCCCGCCAGCAGCACGCGCGCCGGGCAGGCCGCCTGACGGCTGAGCTGCACCGCGTTATCCTGCGCCATGCCGTCCTCCGCGCAGACACGCACGCTCACATCCGTAAAATCATATACCTGCCGCAGCAGCAGGGACACGCTTTGCGCCTCGCCCTCCGGGCAGTATACGGTCTGCGCGGTCTGCTTCTGGCCGTTCACGCGCAGTTCGATTTCCTCCGCGCCGCGCGCCTTGCCGTCAACGATCAGCTCAAAGCTCACATCCGCGCTTCGGCCAAAGCTCTGCACCGTGGTTTCAAACGCCGTGCCGTAGATGGAGCCGCTGGTCTCCAGCGCGCCGAGGCTCACGTTCCACTCGTCCCCGCCGCGCAGGGAGACAACCTCCAGCCCCTCCGCCTGCGCATACGGCGCGTCCGTGTACAGCCGCACGTCCGAAATGCCGCCCTCGTCGAGCATCTGCTGGCACAGTGCCGCCGCGCCCGCCACGTCGCCCGCGCCCCAGCCGCACGAAACGCCCTCCAGCGCCGCGCGAAGCTCCGCGCCGCCGCTGACGTGATCCGCCGCAACGCGCGCCTCGTCCCCGGCCAGCACCACCGTCACGCTCGCGCCCCACGGCAGCCTGTCCATGTCGCGCTCCGCCGCGGCCACCGCGCGGGCAAAGCGCGTCTGTCCGCTCCCGTCCGCCATCTGCATGCTCGCCGAAGCGTCGAGAATCACCGCCACGTTCACGCCCGAACCGGGCATGGGCATGATCGGCTGCGCGATCAGCAGCGCCGAAAGCGTCAGCGCCAAAAATTGCAGCGCGAAAAACAGCGACCGCTTGAGCGTGCGCCAATAGCCCTTTTTCTTGCGCCGCTGTTCGGACAGCCGCCAGAGGTACGTGCTGGATACGGGCGTCACCTCCGAGCGATGCCGAATCAGGCACACCGCGGCGAACACGCCCAGCGCCAGCAGCGCCCACAGCCCCGCAGGATATACAAAACTCATCGGATCAGCTCCTCCATGCAGCCCTTCGTCCTGAGTGCTTCCTCCGCGCGCTCGTCGCTGCGCATCAGCATATAGGGCACCGCGCGCGACGCGCAGAAGCGGCGGGTCTCCGCCAGAAACTGGCGCACCGTCTCCCGGTATGCCCGGAGCGTGTCGCGGTCAACGTCCATCGTCAGGCGGGACACACGCGCGCCCGTCTCCTCCGCGTCGCAGAAGGTGTGCCTTCCGCTCAGCTGGGGATCGAGCTCCGCCGGCGAGAGCACCTGAATCAGCATCACCTCGCGGCGGCGGCTCAGCAGCAGATCGACTGCCGCCCGCCAGTCGCTGTCCGTCAGCAGATCGGAGAGAATAAACGTCACGCCGTCGTCCGCACCGGGATTCGGATCGTTTCGGATGCACGCATACAGGTCGGTCTCCCCCGCGAATTGCAGCGCGTCGAGCTTCTCGCCCGCGCGCAGGAACGATTCCCGCCCGCTGATTCGGGGGCACAGCTCCGTGCAGCGCGTGCCGGACAGCAGCCGGAAGGACACGCTGTCCATGTTGCACACCGACAGATAGCCCAGCGCGGCGGCCATCCGAAGCGCCGCGAAGCCCTTCTCCGGTTCAAAGCCCATGGAGGCGGACGTATCCAGATAGACGCAGTTGCGCCCCTGCTTTTCATCGATGAACCGCTTAATCAGGTATTTGTCAAACCGCGCGGCCGCGTTCCAATCAATCCGCCGCAGGTCGTCGCCCGGCACATATTCGCGGTAATCGGCAAACTCCGGCGAGGAGCCATAGGCGCGGGAGCGGCGCGCGCCGCTGTAATGGCCGCTCTTCATCTGCTGCACATTGATGTCCAGCGTCTCCAGCGCGTCAAGAAACGCGCCGTCCAGTATCCGCATGCTTCTCCCTCCCGCAATGCGCCGTTATCTGCGCTTTTTCTTCATGTCGTCCACGAGCTTGGCGATGACCTCGTCCGGCGTGACGCGCTCGGCCATCGCCTCATAGCTGAGCTTCACGCGGTGGCGCAGCACCGGGCAGGCCAGCGCGTCGATGTCCTCGTGGCTGACGTTGAAGCGGCCGGATACCATGGCGCGCACCTTCGCGCAGGTGATGAGCGCCTGCGCGGCGCGCGGGCTCGCGCCCAAACGGATCATCCGCGCGGCGGTCTCGCCCGCCTCCGGCGAGGAGGGCTGCGTCGAGGAAACCAGACGCATCGTGTAGTTGATGATGTCGTCCGTGACGGGGATTTCCTTGGCGGTCTCGCGCATGCGCAGCAGCGTTTCGCCGTCCACCACGCCGTCTGCGACCTCGTCCATGGTCTTCTGCGTCATCAGAACGATCTGCTTCATCTCCTCCACCGTCGGGTAGCGCATCAGCAGCTTGAACATGAAGCGGTCCACCTGTGCCTCCGGCAGGGCATAGGTGCCCTCCTGCTCGATCGGGTTCTGCGTCGCCAGCACGAAAAACGGCTCCTCCATGCGATAGTCCTTGCCGTCCACCGTCACCGTATGCTCCTGCATGGCTTCCAGCAGCGCGCTCTGGGATTTCGGCGTGGCGCGGTTGATTTCGTCCGCCAGCACGATGTGGCTGAAAATCGGGCCGGGGCGGAACGTGTATACCGCGTTGCCCTTCTCGTCCTTCTCCAGCACGTTGGTGCCGGTAATGTCGGCGGGCATGAGATCCGGCGTGAACTGAATCCGGGAGAAGGGCAGGGAAAACACGCGACCCAGCGAACGGATCAGACGTGTTTTGCCGATTCCCGGCACGCCCTCCAGCAGCACGTTGCCGCCCGCGATCATCGCGATCACCGTCAGCTCCACGATATCCTCCTGACCGATGATATCGCGCCCCACCTGCTCAAAAATCGCTTTGCACTTGTCGGCAAACAGCCGCACATCCGCTTCGTTGACCATCCTGTTATTCCTCCTGCATCCGTTATAATCCGTTCATATAGGCCTGCGCCGCTTCCCGAAGCGCCTGCGGGAACGTTTCATCCTCGATCATCGACAGATACGCCGCGTAATACCGGCCGTATACCTCGCCGTAGGGCACCGCGCCCATCGGCCGCTCGCGCGTGTCGGCCGAAAGCCGCTGCCGCTCGCCGCGCTCATTCAGCGCGCCGGGCTGATAGCCGCTGGCCTTGAGCGCCTCCGGCGGGTCGTAGACGTATTCCGTCTCCATCCGGCTCTTGGGCTTTTCGACGTTCGCCGCCTCGGCTGACGGCGCGCCGGACGGCTTGCTCCCCTTCCCGTAATCCATATGGGCAAAGGGATCGTAGCGCTCGCCCTCCTCGGGCACACCCAGATAATCCCGGATGTACGTTTCCACCGTTTCCAGCGCCGTGTCGATCATCTGCGTGTTATCCCGCCCGTTGTAGACCATCTCTGCGGCGCTTTCCAGTCCGCCCGCGAACATCATCATCGCCTGCCGAAGCTGCTCCTGGCTGTTGTCCCGCAGGGGCTTGGCCAGCGAACCGTTGACGTCGTAGACGAGGTTCATCAGCGCGTCCACCTGCTCCATGCCGGTCTTTTCATGCAGTCGGCGGCCCATGCTGTCCAGAATCATAACGACCGTGTCCATGTTCTGGTCGTAAATCGCCTCGCCCAGCTTTTGCAGGCTTTCGTATTCGATCATCGCCGCCGTGTAGGTGTCGCGCGGGGTCAGCTCCTGCACCGTCTGCTCCATGCCGGTCATCGCGTCGCGAATCTCCTGCACCGCCGCGATATCCGCATAGCCTTCGTCCAGCCGCGTCAGCAGCTCGTCCAGCCGCGCCACCAGCTTGTCGCGCTCCGCCGCGTCGATGTCGCTTTCCGCCACGTCGGCGCGCAGCGTCTGCATCATTTCGCGCAGCGCGGCGATTTCCTCGCTCTCCTGCTGCGCCTCCGGCGCCGCCGCCGCGACAAGCGCCCGCACGCGCTCCACCGCCGCCTCCGGTAGCAGCGGAACCGCCGCAATCATCGCCGCCAGCACGCAGCACGCGGCCAGCGCCTTCTTCGGCCAGCGCATCGGCAGCGCGCGCACGTCCGTTTTTTTCAGCCTGTCCGCCGTATCTTCCCGCTGAAGGCGGCAAAGCACGCCGGAATCGCCGGAAAATTCCATCGCGGTCGCCACGCGATCCATCCCGCAGAGCGCGTCCAGCCGCGCGGCCAGCCGCTTCTGCGTCGGGCGGTAGCGCAGCGCGTACAGCGCCGCCGCCAACAGCGCCCACACCGGCAGCATCAGCGCCTCCGGCCTTCCGACCGCGCCGCCGAAGCAGCGCCGTGCCAGCGCGAGCGCCAGCCAAACCGGCAGCGCAAACAAGCCGCTGACGCACACCGCGCGCAGCGCGGCTTCCGCGGCCAGCTTTTTTTGAAACGGGCGCAGCGCCCGGCTGATTTCCTTCTCCATCCCGCTTCTCCCGTCGTTCATGCCTCGCGCGCGGTCGCGCTCAGCGCTTTTTCGCCTCGTCTCCGCCATGGTTGGCGGTCATCATCTGCACCACGTATTCCACAAACCGACGCTCCGCGTCCGTCATGGCCACGCCCCGCATGACGGCCATGTTGAAATCCAGCGTCAGCCCCAGATCCTCGATTTCCCGCGTCTGGAGCCGCGCGTTGCTGAGGTTTCCCGGCGGCAGACAGAACGAGATATAGCCCGCGCTCTGGATCAGCTCGACCGCCTGTTCCCATTCCGCGCCGTCGAGCATAATCTGCGGCGGACAGCCCACGCTTTCCAGCCGGTTTTGGAGCTGGCGCATCACCTCGGGGTCGCTGTTGACCAAAATAACCTTGCAGCCCCTGAAATCCTCCATGCGCAGCGCCGCCTTTTCGCACAGCGCGTGCGTCGAGGACATCAGCACGCGCAGCGGCGCTTCCCGATGAAAGAGAATCTCCAGCTCCGGATCGTCAATCCGCCCGAAATACAGCCCGATCGTCTCGCGATACTCGTTGAGCGCCTCCTCCAGCTCCTGCAAAGAATAATTGTGCGTGCTCAGCGACATATCCGGGTTGGAGAGCACGAACCGTGAGAGAAAGTTGCGCGGGAAGAAGCTCAGCATGCCCCACGTCATGCAGACCTCCGCGCGCATCTCCCGCTGTGCCGCCGCCTTGCGGACATTGCTGACAATCATCTCGTATTTGCGGATATAGCGCGGCGCATAGCGCGCCAGCGCCTGCCCCGCCGGGGTCAGCGTCACGCCCGAACGCCTGCGCACAAAGAGCTGAACGCCCAGCTCGTTTTCCAGCGAGTTGATGGCGTGGCTGATGCCGGACTGGGTGAAGTTCATGGCCTCCGCCGCCTTGGAGAAGCTGCCGCAGGAGACCGTTTTCAGAAAGACCTGATATTTGGAAATACTCATGGCGCACCTCATTTCGAGGAGCATTATACTATACAAGTCCTCATGTTTTCAAGAACAAAGATGCGCTTCACGAAACTTGTTCAACCTGCTATGATAAGGACATGGTTCAGCCAACCATACTTTTACTTTTCTTTTCCATGAGGAACACCACCTCAAAGCAGCAC
>OLPF01000544.1_pt1 | contig 39270 bp, 43 predicted proteins | sample 1673121 | NCBI WGS metagenome assembly OLPF01 (sample SAMEA3136756, study PRJEB25190) | human gut metagenome
AGTTATTGCTGGATTCCTGAATGCTAGTGTGGTTATTCGGGAATCCAGGTTGAAATGCAGCAGGCAGCCGCCGAAGCACTTGGCATTCCCGCCGATGAAGTACTGGTGGGATCCACCGGAATTATCGGAAAGGAATTGAATATCCACCGAATTCGGGAAGGCATCGATGTGGTGGCCCATAATCTGGAACATACGGAAGATGCTTCCAACGAGGTGGCCCACGCCATTCTGACCACAGATACCTTTAAGAAAGAACTGGCCTGCCGTTTTCAAGTCGGCGGCCGCACCGTCACGCTGGGCGGCATCTCAAAGGGTTCCGGAATGGTGCATCCCAACATGGGAACCACCCTCACCTATCTCACCACCGATCTTGCCATCACGTCCACCATGCTCCGTCAGGTGCTGAAAGAAGTGTGCGATGTGACCTTCAACCGAGTCAGCATCGACGGTGAGATGTCCACCAACGATTCCTTGATTATTCTGGCCAACGGTCTGGCGGATAACGAGATTATCGACCGGGAATGCCGGGATCTGGATTTTTTCCGGGAAGCACTTCTGGACATCTGCACCCGCTTCGCCCGCATGATTGCGAAGGATGGCGAAGGCGCCAAGCATTTGGTGACCTGCACCGTTCAGGGCGCCTCCACGGAGGAGGAGGCGGTTGCTCTGGCCAAATCCGTCATCCAATCCACCCTCACCAAAACCGCCGTTTTCGCTAACGACGCCAACTGGGGACGGATTATGGTAGCTATGGGGTATTCCAATATTCCTTTTAATCCGGAACACGTGCGAATCGATTTCTTATCGGAAGCCGGCGAGATTACGGTATGCCGGAACGGCGTGGGCGTAGACATTGATGAAGAATACGCCTCGGAAATTCTGGGAGAAGATGAAATTGAAATTCGCATCACCATCGATAACGGAAATGCTTCCGCCACCTGCTGGGGCTGCGATATCACCTACGACTACATCAAACTGAACGGTAACTATCGCAAATAGCCAAAACTGTTTTTGGGGGAGAATTCATATAGAAAGGGGTTTATTAATATGAAAGATATTAAAGAGTTAGACCATCAATACATCACCGGCACTTACAATCGTTTTCCGGTAACTATCACCTGGGGCAGCAACGACATCGCCTACGACGAGAACGGCAAGGAGTACATCGATTTGGAGTCGGGGTACGGCACCAACTCCTTCGGATTCTGCGATCCGGACTGGATTAATGCGGTGGAGGAACAGCTCCACAAAGTCCAGCACACTTCTAACCTGTATTACACGGAACCTTGTGCCAAACTCGCCGAGCTTCTGGCCCGGTGCACCGGCATGGCGAATATGTTCTTCACCAACTCCGGCGGCGAGGCCAATGAGTGTGCGCTGAAAGCCGCCCGCCGCTACCAGCACCTGCACAAAGGATCGGATTGCTATGAAATCGTTTCCATGAAGAACAGTTTTCACGGCCGGAGCTACGGCGCCCTCTCCGCCACCGGAAATCCGCACTACCACGAAGGCTTCGAGCCGCTGGTTCCGGGCTTCAAGTATGCGGAGTTCAACAATCCGGAAAACGTGGAATCCCTGGTGGATGCAAACCGCACCGCGGCCATCATCGTGGAATGCGTTCAGGGAGAAGGCGGCGTCAATGTGATGACTCAAGAATTTGCCGATACGCTGACAAAGCTGTGCCGCGAGAAGGATGTCCTCCTCATCTGCGACGAAGTTCAGACGGGCAACGGCCGCACCGGCACCCTCTATTCTTATGAGCATCTGGGACTCCGGCCGGACATTGTCACCACTGCTAAAGGCGTAGGCGGCGGGCTCCCTATCGGCATCTGCATGTTCAGCGAGAAAACCAAAAACGCCCTGGTTCCGGGAACTCACGGCACCACCTTCGGCGGAAACCCGATAGCCTGTGCCGGCGCACTGAGCATCGTGGAGCGGCTGAATGAAGGTTTCCTGGATTCGGTAAAAAGAAAATCCGCCATGATCTTCGAGGCGTTCCGGGATGCTCCGGGTGTTGCGGCAGTAGAAGGTCTGGGCCTGATGATTGCCATTACACCGGCTTCCAAAAAAGCATCTGACATCGTCAATGAATGCCTGGAAAACGGTGTCCTGTGCATCACCGCCGGCCCTGCGGGGGAAAAGGTTCGCCTGCTCCCGCCGCTCACCGTCACGGAAGAACATTTGAAGCAGGCTCTGAAGGTTTTGCTCCGGGCTTTTGCAAAGTAGCGCTGAATCGGGTCTCGGACTTGGTGCAAAGCCAGCGGAAAATCAAGGGTTTCCGGGCTTTCGTGCACCAAGTCTTTTTGCAAACAGTGCCGAATCGGGTCTCGGACTTGGTGCAAAGCCAGCGGAAAACCAATGGTTTCCGGACTTTCGTGCACCAAGTCTTTTTGCAAACGGCGCTGAATCCGGCCTCGGACTTGGTGCAAGGCCAACGGAAAATCAAAGGTTTCCGGGCTTTCGTGCACCAAGTCCGAGAACCCCGCAATGAAAAAAGCAGTTCTTCCCAAAGGAAGCCCTGCTTTTTTCATTATACCCGATTGCTGCATCGCAGCTCGAACAGCAGGTCTCGCAGCTCCGCTGCTCGCTCGAATTGCAGGTCCTTTGCGGCCTGCTTCATTTCTTTTTCCATCTTCTTGATGGTTTCCTTCAGCTCCTTGGCCGTCATCTCCTTCGGATTCTTGAACTCGTTTTCCGGATTGTATGCCTCGGTCGCTGTAGCAATGTCGCGAATTGGTTTTACGATGGTCTTCGGCACGATGCCGTGTTCCTCGTTGTACGCACTCTGAATCTCCCGGCGGCGTTTGGATTCGTCGATGGTATACCGCATGGCTTTGGAAATTCGATCTGCATACATGATGACCCGGCCGTGGGAATTCCGGGCGGCACGGCCCACTGTCTGCATCAAAGAGGTTTCCGTACGGAGGAATCCCTCTTTGTCCGCATCCAGGATGGCCACCAATGAAACCTCCGGAAGATCCAATCCTTCCCGGAGGAGGTTGATGCCTACCAGAACATCGAATTTGCCCAGGCGCAGGTCCCGGATGATTTCCAGTCGCTCGAAGTTATCGATGTCGGAGTGGAGGTACCGCACCCGAATGCCTTGATTCTCCAGGTACTTGGACAGATCCTCAGCCATCCGCTTGGTCAAAGTGGTGATTAGCACCCGCTCCCCGGCATCCGTGGTTTTGTAGATTTCGCTCAGAAGGTCGTCAATCTGCCCTTCCGTCGGCCGCACGTCGATTTCCGGATCCAGAAGTCCCGTCGGACGAATCACCTGCTCTGCCGTTACGCCGCCGGACTGTTCCAGTTCGAACCGGGCCGGAGTAGCACTGACGTATACCGTCTGGTCCACCATCTCCTCAAATTCCTCGAACTTCAGCGGCCGGTTGTCCAGCGCAGACGGCAGCCGGAAACCGTACTCCACCAGAGACTGTTTCCGGGCTCGGTCGCCGTTGTACATGGCCCGAAGCTGAGGCAGCATGGCGTGAGACTCATCGATAATGGTGAGAAAATCCCCCTCCGGAAAGTAGTCCAGCAAGGTGTACGGCCGCTCCCCCGGCTCCAGGAAATTCAAATGGCGGGAGTAATTCTCGATTCCTTTGCAGGTGCCGATTTCCATCATCATCTCGATATCATAGTTGGTGCGCTGCTCCAAGCGCTGCGCCTCCAGCAGTTTTCCGTTATCCCGGAACCATTGCAGCCGCTCTTTCAGCTCCGCTTTGATGGATTTGGCCACCAGCTTCATGTCATCCCCGTTGGTGACGTAATGCGACGCCGGGAAAATGGAAATATGGTTCCGCACACCGGTAATCTCCCCGGTCACCGGGTTCATCTCCTTAATGGAATCAATTTCATCGCCGAACATCTCCACACGGACCGCCTCTTCGCCGCCGGCCGGATAGATATCGATAATATCTCCCCGGGCTCGGAAGGTGCCACGGTGAAAATCCATATCGTTCCGGTTGTACTGCATATCCACCAGCTTCCGAATCATGTCCGTCCGATCCATCTCCATGCCCGGCCGCAGGGACAGCAGTTGATTCCGGTAGGAATTCGGGCTTCCCAAGCCATAGATGCAGGACACGCTGGCCACCACGATGGTATCCGGCCGCTCCAGCAGGGCCGCCGTAGCGGAGTGCCGCAGCTTATCGATTTCGTCGTTGATATCCGCATCCTTCTCGATATAGGTATCCGTGGACGGCACGTACGCCTCCGGCTGATAGTAATCGTAGTAGGAGACGAAGTATTCCACCGCGTTCTCCGGAAAAAACTCCTTCATCTCCCCGTGGAGCTGCGCGGCCAGGGTTTTGTTGTGAGAAATAATCAGCGTTGGCTTCTGAATCTTCTCGATGATCTTCGCCATGGTGAACGTCTTTCCGGAACCGGTGACTCCCATCAGGATCTGGTGTCGATTCCCGGCCAGAATGCTGTCCACAATATGATCCACCGCCTGGGGCTGATCCCCGGTGAGGTCGAAATCGGAATGCACTTTAAATTCAGGCATAATATCCCTCCAATCTTTTTTCTCTATTTATTCTCGCCGGCCAAAATCAGGTTCATCGTCTCCCACACCGCCGGCATGGCCTTTACATCCACATCGGAATAGTTGATGATAAAATCATGGGCATCCGGCTTTTCGTCCGTGAGATAGTATTCCGAGATGGCCTGGATTTTAATCCCCTTCTCCGCCAGTGCCCGGCTCACCGCCTCATCGGAAAGCTCCGTATCCAATCGAATCCGAAAATGAAGTCCGGACTGATTCTCGATAATCCGGCAGTGCTCCCGAATCGGACTTTTCTCGATGGACTCGATCAGCCGCTTCCGCTGCCGGCTGTAATACAACCGCATCCGGTTGATATGCTTCTCAAAGTATCCGTTTCGGATAAACGCCGCCAGCGTGTACTGCTCAAAGGTCGATACCGTACAAGCATAGAAGGACAGCTGGCTGTAGAATCGGTTGGCCAGATGCACCGGAAGAATCATGTAGCTGATTCGAATGGTTGGCGTCAGGGACTTGGAAAAGGTATTCATATAGATCACCCGTTCGCAGGCATCGATGCTGAACAGCGTGGGCAGCGGTTTTCCGTTGGGCCGGAATTCGCTGTCGTAGTCGTCTTCGATGATGTATCTCCCCGGTTTTTCATTGGCCCAGGCCAGCACCTCGTATCGCCGGCTGGCCGGCATGGTGATACCACTGGGAAAATGATGATTCGGACTGATATGGACGATATCCGCTCCGGATCGGTGCAGTTCCGGTATGCAAATGCCATGCTCATCCATGGGAATGTACTTGCAGTCAATGCGGTGCTTCCGGTAGATGTTCGCCAGAATTTTATATCCCGGGTTCTCGATGCAGTACTCTCGGTCGCTGCCAATCAGTTGTATCAACAGGCTGTACAGGTACTCCGTTCCGGCACCGATGACAATCTGATTCGGATCCACCAGCATCCCCCGAAAGGAACGGAGATAATCCGCGATGGCCGAACGCAATGCCCGGATTCCCCCGGTAGGCGAAACCTCCATCAATTCTTTTTTTTGGGAAGAAATGGTCTCTCGGGACATTCGGGCCCATATCGAAAAAGGAAATGTGTCGGGATTCACCGCGTTGCTGGACAGGTCCACGTCGTAGGACTCCCGGTCTTTGGGAATCTCGATATCATAGGAAACCCGGCTTTCCCGGGGAATGCGGTTCATCTCCAAGATATCGGAGACGTAATAGCCTTTCTTCGGGATGGAGTAAATGTAACCCTCGCCGATCAACTGGTCATATGCATTCTGAATCGTTATGGTACTAATCCCGTTGTTACCGGCAAAAGAACGTTTCGACGGGAGTTTCTCCCCGGGACGCAGTCTTCCGGCCACAATGTCCTCCTTTATGTTGTCGTACACCTGTTCGTACAGCGGTTTTCCGTTATGCTCAAAGACGTAGGTCAGCATCGCTCCTCCCCTATCTGGAATGAAAAATATAAATGTTTTGATTATTTATTTATTACCAGTTAGATTGTACTATTATAACCAGTTAAATTCAAGGAGGTACATTCAACAATGGACAATAAACAGTATGAACTGAACAAAGGTTTAGCTCAGATGCTGAAGGGCGGAGTCATCATGGACGTTACAACACCGGAACAGGCAAAGATTGCAGAGGAAGCGGGTGCGTGTGCGGTAATGGCGCTGGAGAGAATTCCGGCAGATATTCGTGCAGCCGGCGGTGTATCCAGAATGAGCGATCCGAAGATGATCAAGGGCATTCAGGAAGCGGTCAGCATTCCGGTTATGGCGAAGTGCAGAATCGGTCATTTTGTAGAGGCGCAGCTCCTGGAAGCCATCGAAATCGACTACATCGATGAGTCGGAAGTGCTGTCCCCTGCCGATGATATTTACCACATCAACAAGAGAGATTTCAAGGTTCCGTTCGTATGCGGCGCAAGAGATCTGGGCGAGGCCCTGAGAAGAATCAATGAAGGTGCTTCCATGATTCGTACCAAGGGGGAACCGGGAACCGGCGACGTGGTTCAGGCCGTTCGTCATATGAGAAAGATGAATGCGGAAATCCGCAAAGTGGTTTCCATGCGGGAAGACGAGCTCTTTGAAGAAGCAAAGCAGCTTCAGGTTCCTTATGAACTGGTAAAATACGTACACGACAACGGCAAGCTTCCGGTAGTAAATTTTGCCGCCGGTGGCGTAGCGACTCCTGCAGATGCAGCCCTGATGATGCAGCTGGGTGCGGAAGGCGTATTCGTTGGTTCCGGCATCTTCAAGTCCGGCAACCCGGCAAAAAGAGCTTCCGCTATCGTTCAGGCGGTGACCAACTACACCGACGCGAAACTGATTGCAGAGCTTTCCGAGGATCTTGGCGAAGCGATGGTTGGCATCAACCCAAGTGAAATTGCCATCATCATGGAAGAGAGAGGTAAGTAGGATGAAAATCGGTGTGCTTGCAGTACAAGGTGCTTTCATCGAACACCGCAAAATGCTGGAATCTCTGGGCGCCGAGTGCGTGGAGATTCGACAGAAAGCCGACCTGGAAGGCATTCAGGGAATCGTTCTTCCGGGGGGCGAAAGTACGGTTCAGGGAAAGCTGCTCCACAAGCTGGATATGTTCGAGGAAATTCAGACCCGTATCCGGGAAGGACTTCCGGTACTGGCCACCTGCGCGGGAATGATTCTTCTGGCGCAGACCCTTTACAACGATTCGGTAACCCATCTGGCCATCCTTCCCGTTACGGTTCGGCGAAACGCATACGGAAGACAGCTGGGCAGCTTCATCACGGATCAGCCGGTCAAGGGCATCGGCGAATTTCCGATGGTATTCATCCGGGCGCCGTACATCGAATCCGTGGACGATTCCGATGTAGAAGTTCTGGCCACCGTGGACGACCACATCGTTGCCGTACGGTACGGCAACCAGCTGGGTCTGTCCTTCCATCCGGAAATGACGGAGGATACTCGGATTCACGAATTCTTCTTAAAGATGATTCAATAGCTTACGAAAAAAGCAGCGCCATCACCTCAGTGCGATGGTCGCTGCTTTTTTATTTTGCGAGCTTCGAACTAGAGAATTTCTCGCGCATTAACTTTAATATGCCTGGATTTTCATTCTAGTTCTGCTTTTTCTGTCTGCGACGCAGAGTAATGGTACCCACTCCTGCCAGTGCAGCCAGCATGACGGTCGCCCACAGAATGGTGTGGGACTCATCCCCTGTCTCCACAGAGGACTGCTTGCTGTTCTTATTTTTGTTCTTGTGGTTGCCGGTACCGGAAGAACCGTTGTCTCCCGGGTTTACCGGGCCTTGCGGCTTTGGTGTGGCAGAATCCCCATCGGATGGTTTTTCCGGCGTGGATGGTTTCTCCGGTTTATCGGTGCCATTTCCCGGCTTTTCCGGATTTTCTGTATCACCGCCCGGCTGCTCTCCAGGTGCATTTTTTTCCACCGGATAAAGATCCAGATTCGGCACGCTGAGAATATCCCTCCAGTAGGTGTCGTTGTCGTAATCGATTCTGACTCCGGTGGAGCCGTCAATCAGATTTCGGTTCGTGGTACCGGCCAGCTTGACCCCGCCGTCCAAGGCTTTTCCCGGAGTTCCGGATTTGGAAACCGAAGTACCGCCTTCCAGGTACGCATCAGCTACGGAAATCGTACCGTTTCCGCTCACCGCATTTCCGCCTTCGCCGAAATAGCCGTCTCCGCCAACGGCGATCAGCTTTCCTTCTCCGGTGATCGTGCCACCATTCAGAATGATTGCCGAACCGCCATTGGAAGTGGTGGCATCCTTTCCGCCGCCGTAAACCGCAAGTACGGCATCTTTATCCAGATTCAGTGTTCCGTTCACCTGCATTCCGGTCTGACCGGTGTAACTCTTTCCCGTCGCCGGATCCGTACCGGTCGGCGCTTCATCGCCTCGCAGGAACACCTTTCCTTTCAAGGTAACATTTCCGTTCACCACAACCACCGGATCCGTGTTGTGACGAGCTTCCGAGCCGTTGGCGATGTTGTTGGTGTTGGAATAGATCTTTGCATTTTCCAGCGTGGATCCATCCTTCAGAATCAGCTTTCCGTTGATGGATGCGCCGTTCAGGAACTCTCCGCCGCCGTAATCGTTGTAATTCATGGAGAACGTTCCGCCGTTCTCCACCTCTACCGCCCCTTGCACCACGGAATCCCGTAAGGTCAGCTTAGCCCCATCCTGCACAAGAATTTTCACGCTGCTCAGGATATCCATGTTCACCAGCGTCAGGTTGCAGCCCTTCGGCAAAACAAGCGTCTGGGTCTGCATGGTTCCTTCCGGAATAGCATATCCCAGTTTTCCGTATGTTCCGCTGGTATGGGATCCGTACCACGCTTTCAAATCTTCCGGAACCACAACGGTTTCATTGCTCGGATCCAAAGTGAAGTTCTTAATGGCCCACGGCTCCATGTCGTACATGTACTTTCCGTCGGACGTCTTGGTGCAGTTGGCAAGCACCAGCTGATTTTCCAGCATCTCCTCTCCGCTGAAGATGCGGAAGGTCAGTGCGTTGCCGGTGGCCTTCCGACCCAGCTCATCGGTGATGGTCACGCTGATATCGTAAGTTCCGGCCTTTGCAGGCGTACCGGCCAGTGTGACGGAACCGTCGTGAACGGAATAGACGCCGGCCATTCCGGAATCATTTCCTTTTGCAGGATCGTCGTGATTTACGATATTGACGGAAGACCCTTTGGATTTTACGCGGATGTCACTTTCGCTCAGGAGCTTCCAGTCGCTGTCCGCCGGATCCGTACCTGTTTTTACCAGTGCCACCTCAACGCTGGCATTGCTGTTCTTGTTCTGGGTAACGTTGGTGGATGCGCCGCTGATGGCATCGTACCCCTTCTGGTTCACCAAAGCGGATTCAAAGCTGCCCACCAGCCGAACGTGCAGCTGCATGTCATCGCCCGGGTTGGTCCCCTGAGAAACGGTAAGGTTGCCGTTATCGATGGAAACCTTAAAGGTCAAGCTTTTGTACCCTTTCGCCGTGATGGAAATCACGTCGCCGCTCTTCAGCGCCGCGGTCTGGCTGTAGCTCTTCTGCGCAAATTCCAATGCACCGTCTCGAACGCGATATTTTCCACCCGTGGACGGCGTAAAGCTATAGGCTTCCCAATCTGTTCCGTTGACGGAAACCTTCGTGATGGCATCCGGATACTTCGAATCCCCAAAAGATAACTGCCACAAGCCGTTAAAGGAATCCACTTTCACGGAAATATCCTTCGGGTCGATTTCCTTTTCACCCTCCTCCGGCTTCTTTTCAAAGGATGCACTTATCGTCACATCGGATGCCGGCATTTGGAACGTCGAATTGGTGACGGTAATCGCCTTTCCGTTGCTGTCCGCTGCCGAAAGGGACTTCAGCACGTATCCGTTCGCCGGATTTGCCGTAATGGTCACCGTTTCGCCTTCTTTCGCCGTGGTTTTGTCCACGCTCACCGTACCGTTTTCTGCTGTCGCCGCAGTAACCTTGTAAGTTTTCTCTGTCTCGTCTTCGGCAATCGCTGCGGTGTGCTTGGCTTTGTTCAAGGTCAGCTTCAAGTCGCTGTAGCCGGTGGCCGAAATAACACAGGTTGCCGTGGTGTCGGAAAATGCTTCCCCAATCAGAACCTGCTTATCCGTCGGCAGCACCCGGTAGTTCTCTCCCCGGTCATCGAAATCCCAGGAGCTGGTCACCTTCTTGTACTCCGTGCCGGCAACCTTTACGGACGAAATGGCGTTGAACCAGCTCTCGTCCTCTGCGTTAAAAGTAATGGCAAATCCCTTGCTGATGCCGGCTTGTTCGCATCGGGCAATGCTTGACGGCGGAGATTTTTCATCCGCCCACGCGGACGTCGTCCCCACCGCACTTCCCGTAATCAGCAGCAGCGCCGACAACAAGAACGCGGTCAATTGATCCCTTTTTTTCTTCAATTATGCTTTCCTCCTTGTAAAAATAACTTTCAAGATGATAACGTTCACCGAGTAGATGATGGTTGGATATCCACCAGTTAGGCTCGGTTAACTAAAGGATAGCATGGTAATCGGTTAGGGTCAACTAATTTGTGTAAGATAAGACTAATTATTGAAATTTGGTTAAAGAAAAAGAGTGCACGAAGCACTCTTTTTCATCGCTTGCTCCTAGTACACAGAACTGTCTTCTCCGTCGGTGACCTCAAATCCCATCCGCATCAGTGCCTTGGAAATTCGTTCCGCATAGTCCCGATTGGCGCCAAAACTAATATTCAAGATTCCTTCACCGCCGCCGGTTCCGGCAACCACCGCCCGCTGTTCTTCCCCAGAGTCCATAATTTGAACAACAGTTACCGCCATGCTGCCGTTCCGCCAATAGTATTTCTCAAAAACCATCAGCAACACCCGAACCCCTCCAGCCTCCGTAATCTTTCGAACTGCCAGCTCGGAAGACACGAAATCACCGGAAAGGTCTTCCTGTATCTTCTTTCCGATTTCTTCCAGTCCGGTGACTGCTTTTCGCTTCAGTTCAATGGTCGTGCAGCTCATTTCAAACCTCCTCTTCCTTCAAGAGATGTTCCAAGAGTCCTTCGCACCCCCGGTGCACATCCCGATACGTATCTTCAAAATTCCCGGTATACCACGGATCGGCGATATCGCCCTTCTCACCGGCAAACTCCAATAAAAGAAACATTTTTTTCTCCGAATCGCCGCCGACAATGCGCCTCATGTTTCGCAGATTGGCGGAATCCATGCCGATCAGATAATCGTATTCCTCGTAGTCCGACGCCTTCATCTGTACTGCCCGGTGTGGAATGACCGGAATGCTCTCCTTCTGAAGTTTTTCGACCGTTCCCGGATGCACCGGATTGCCGATTTCTTCCCGGCTGGTGGCCGCGGAATCAATCTGAAACGAGGCGGAACTTCCCTGTCGATTCACCAGATACTGCATCACGCTCTGCGCCATTGTGCTTCGGCAAATGTTGCCGTGGCAAATGAAAAGTACTTTAATCATAAAATTCTCCTGTTCTGAAATGCCCTATAATGCCGAGTTTTGCAAGGTTTTTCAAGGTTTCCCATGAAGCACACTATTTCTGATAATGTGGTAAAATCGGCAAAATGGAGCAAATCGTGGCAACGTGTAGTAGTCAAATGGTAGTCCGTTAAGGGGGTTCAGACTACTTCGATTTTGAACCTCATAACGATAGCTTTTGTAAAAGGGGTTCATTTTCCCCTAAAGCTCAAAAATTCAAATATCATTGTACCATAGAAGTCGCTTTTTCTCCACATTAAAGAAGGCATCCCCATCGCAATGATCAGGATGCCCAGTCTTAAATAGCTTTAAACATATTCTGTTTCATCGGTTTGATGCCGCTTGTCTTATCCAGTTCTTTTCTCGCCTGCTCTAACTCCTCAAGTCGTATCATCTCATCTTTCGCATCATCCAGTCCAAGGTGCGTGTAAGTATTCATCGTTACCCCTATGTCCGAATGTCCCATCAGATACTGCAAAGTCTTTGGATTCATTCCGGCTCTTGCCTGGTTACTGCAGTAGGTATGTCTGCAAACATGCGGAGTAATGTTCGGCATCTGGATTTTGAAAATGTCGTTGTATCTTTTTACTGCATGGTTAAATCGATGCTGCCAATGCATTGCCACTTCTGGCATTCCATTCTTATCTCTGAAAAGGAATCCTATGTAACCGTCAACCATCTTCTCTGGTAAATCTCTAGGTCTCTCCTTCAGTATTCTTCTAAATGTCTCATACACATCCTCTGTCATCGGAATCTTTCTTGTTCCGGCCTTTGTCTTGGTGGAATCGATGATGTATTCCATTTTTGAAGTTCTCTGCAATTGGTGATCAATGTTGATGATTCGATTGTCAAGATCTATATCATTGATGGTTAATCCACAGAACTCTGAAATTCGAAGTCCTGTATGAAAAAGAATATAGAAGGCATCGTAGTATTTGTAGTACACATTATCATCCTTGACAAACTTCAGGAACTGATTCATCTGTTTCTTTGTAATTGCCTCCCTAGTATGCTCCGTGTTAACAATAACTCCTACCAATTCAAATCCGAACGGATTCTTCATAAGAATATCATCATCAACCGCCATCTGAAAAGCAGGCCTTAAAACACCTCTGATGGTTTTGATCGTACTGGAACCTTTTCCATCCTGTTGCAATTTAATAAGAAATAATTTTGCATCAGATGTCTTAATCTCCGCAATCTTGCGATTCCCGAACTCTTCTTTATTCATGATGTTCTGTACAAAATTGTAGTTTGCCAATGTATTGGGCTTTACTCCTGTCTTTGTTCTCAGATAGCGAGCAATCAGTTCATTTACCGTCAACTTCTTTCCCATTGGATCAAGTCTTGATTCTAAATCCTTGCCAACCATCTTTTCAAGTTCTCTTAAGGATAGGCAGGGCTGCTTTCCTACTGGCTGAGGATCTGTTGGAACCAGTCGCCAGCTATAAAGGAATTTCGGTTTTCCGTCCACCATGTACTTATACTGGTATTTTCCATTTGCTCTTATCGACTCTCCCGTATGTAGTATTCTATGCTTTGAGTCTCTTCTTTGACCTCGGCTTGCCATTTGCTAACCCCTCCTTCACTCCCGGCTTTCCCAGGTATTTAACAAATTCATCTTTTATGATTAACTTTCGTGTTCCATACATAGCCATAAAAGGAAGATTACCCTCTTCGACCAAACGGAACAATTTTCTTCTGCTAAGTCCAAAGAACTCTGCCGTCTCAATCACTGTTAGAAAATCCTTATCTTCTAGCAAAGGTTTATTCATGCTTCATCACCTCCTAATTTTGGTAGTCATATATTGCCGTAAAGTACCTGTAATAGCAACTACTTTTAGCAGATAAATGCTTTTTATATCGTAGAATTATTGCATAGAAATTCTTCAAATTTTGTGCGTATAATCAGGTATCTATTTCCACTCCTCACCGCAAAAATCCCCAGGTTCTCTTCAGCCAGTTTTCTCATTTTCTTAATACCAATATTGAAATATGACGCTGCTTCTTTGATAGAAAGCGTGTAACGTTCTCCATATGCCATCTTACTCATTTTCTTTACCCCCAAAACGATGCTCTACATAACACTTATGGCTACAGTACTTTCTGTTTGCATTGCCATAAACAACAAAAGGTTTCTCACACCCCAGGCAGACAATCTCATAATTTGCTTTTCGTTTAACCAGATCAAGATGGCTATTCCACCATTTATTTCTGCAAATATCTGAACAGAACCTTTTCTGTTTTCTGCCAGGATTCTGACGGACTGGCTTACCACAGCATCTGCAGGCAGTTACCATCCCATCTCCCGGTCCGGCCGTCCCTGTTCTTACTCCACCTAATCCGTTTCTTTTGCAGAATGTTTTGATGGTATTAATGGATACCGATAATGTATCTGCTACTTCCTTATAGCTCATGCCCTTTTCCCGATATATTTGTACTAACTTTTTCTGATTCTCTGTCATCCTGACACCTCCAATTTCTGAGGTCATAACCTCTACCAGTGAAAGGACAACTAGCTCTGTTTTAAGTACCAAAGGGCAAAAAAAATAATGCCCGTCAGAGGTATTAATCTCTAACGGGCCTTCCTTTGCTTCCTTATTAAGTTATTTCAAAAGTCCGTTCACTCTCTTCTGCACGGCATTATAGTTATATCCGGCAGCTGTAAGTCTTTTCTTTCTGTCCGTGCCGTTTCCCCACTTGCCTTGAATAACTTCTCTGGCAACCTGATCGACCGATTTGGCACCGAAATTCTTCTTTTCACTCGGTGTATCTTTTTTCACGGCTGAAGTTCCGCTAAGATTTGCCGTTACCCTTTTGGCCAGATCACCTAGTCTTGAATAAAGCCAATCACCGGGACAAGACTTATTGGCGAACCAACGATGTACCGTAAGAACCATCTCATCTGATTTTGGCTTGTAATTCAGTGCCTTCGACTTGCTTCCAAGCCACAGAAGTTTCTTCTTTCCATTGCGCTTGCAAATATCGGTGCAAAGCTTGATAAGGGACGCATACACTTTATCGTTCATGGCATATGGATGCTTTGTATCCGATGCACATTCAATCGTCACAGCTCTCTGATCATTGGCATTGGAAGAGGAACACCAAGAGCGATTTTTCTCTTCCACATACATGCCGACTCTTCCATCTGGACCAATTCCATAGTTGCAGCTTGCCTGTCTGGATTTTGGTGCAAAGATGTTTCCTAAAGTTTCTACGCTGCACTGACCTACCACGCAATACATCCCTGCTGCATTCAATAATCAGCTCATCATGCACATGACCACAAATAAAACAGTGCGATAAGGTTCTCATTGCATAGGCAAGAATATCTCTGCTGATTGCCTGTACAATATTCTCCACAAATTTGGGACCATAGCTTTCGATCTGTTCCCACTTCTTCGTTCCTCCGATGCCTTCATAGACTACTGATTCACTTCCGAACTTATTGACACCCATCTTCGGTTTCACATAGGAAAGTCTTCTGCCACTTGGAAGTTCAATAAACAGCATCCCGCTTTTGTAATAGAAATGAATGCCATGTGTCTCTGTGTCGATACGTTCTTTGATGGTCTTTTTTACGCATCGATCTACCGCCCACCAAAACTGAACAATATTCGGATTGGCACTTCTCCAGGAATCCACAAGCGGCTGAAGTTCCTCTTCTGTCAATCCCATTTCAATTGCTCCCATCGCGGTTAATGCTCCCACAGATCCACCATATCCGAGAGCCAGTTCTGCAATCTTACCCTTTTGTCTCAGTTCCCCGTTCACGCCATGCTTTTCCACCGGGACTCCAAACATAGCGGACGCAGACGCACAGTAAATATCTCCGTTATTTTTGAAAACCTCACTTCTCCATTCTTCCTTCGCAAGGTAAGAAAGCACTCTTGCTTCAATAGCAGAAAAGTCTGCCACGATAAATTTCATCCCTTCTCTTGGAACAAACGCTGTACGGATAAGCTGTGATAACGTGTCCGGAATATCATCATACAGAAATTCCATCGCTTCATAATTTCCACTCTTCACAAGTTCTCTTGCTTCTCTTAAGTCCGGCAGATGATTCTGTGGCAGATTCTGCAGCTGAATCATTCGTCCCGCCCATCTGCCACTTCGGTTTGCACCATAAAAACGAAACATTCCTCTTGCCCTGTGGTCTTCACAGACAGCATTCTCCATTGCCTGGTATTTCTTTACAGAAGATTTCGCAAGCTTCTGTCTGATTTCCAAAACTTCACGGATATGAGCAGGAGTACTTCCAATTAGTTCTTTTACTGCTTTCTTATCCAGGCTGTCTGTCTCAATGCCGTTCTCTGACAGCCACGCTTTCATCTGTATCACGCTGTTGGGATTTTCGATTCCTGTCAAATGCTGTATCTTGGCTGTCAGCTTATCTTTAGAGTGTTTATCAAATGCAATCGCATTTTCTACAACAGCCATATCAAGAGCAATCCCTCTGTCATTGATTTCCTGGTCAAGCCAGAACTCTTCCCACACAAAATCCGGTACTGGGAACTTTGATAATCTCCTTTGAATAGCCAATTCCACCTCAACATCACGGATATTATATTTTACAAACGCATCCCACTTCTCTTTATCATGCTCTGGAAGATTTCGTGTTCTTCCACCATTTACTTTCGTAGGTTTACAAGGAACACAGAAATATCGGATGAGGTCTTTTCCTTCTTTCAGCTTCTGTTCGGACAACCCTAATACCTTTCCTGCACCCTCCAGTGACAGCGGCAGACCCATATAGGCTGACCAAGTCATCGTACATTTCCATGAAACCGGAGAAAGATAATCTCCCACTGTATCTTCCTGAATGCTGTAGCTAATAATCTTCTGCGGGTAACATCTTCTTAGATACTCCGACAGACAGATTCGTTCAAACTGACTGTTAAATGCCCATTTTGTCACGGTCTCATCCGTCAGTGCATCGATGATTTTATCCGGTATCTCTTCTCCCCGTGCTAGGTCAACCACTTGCACCATCTCTCCGTCTAAGGAATATCCAAACAGTAAGATTTCAAAATTCGGAGACTGCACATACTTATATACACCGCACTTCTTAAGATCCACATCCGAATAGCATTCCAAATCTATAGATAATTTTGTCATTTTGTCACCATCCTAAAAACAGGCAGCAGTGGAGATTTACCTCACTGCCGCCCTTTGATTTACTCGTTATTCTTTTCTTTCTTCTTCAGATTTGGAAACACCCAATGAACCAATCTCTTAATGACATTTAAAAGCCACTTCCAAATGGTCACAAGACCAAAGATCCAAAAGAATATTGTAATTCCGAGCATGGTACCTCTGATTGAGGCATCAATTAACGTATTTAATGTATCCATATGTTTTTACCGTCCTTTCTTAAGATAAGAAGTCATCATCGTCATCCGTTGCAAAATCATCCTCTGCTCTGGACTTACCACCAAGAGGCTCTCCATCGGCAATTTTCTGCAGATTGTTTAGACCGCAGGCAATGCCCTTGTTTCCGTTGGAGTTGAAGGCATAGAAGTTGATGCTGGCACGACCATAAACACCACTGTATACTTCAGAGCGTTCAAGAATAGGCTGACGGTCGGCATCCACGATACCAGGTGCAGATGCAGAATTGGCATTGATAAAGTAGCTGTCTGCATAAGCTGCATCATCCGGACGCTCCAAATCTCCGTCTCTGAGAGGTGTTTTTAATACCTTGAGAGAAGGTACGGACTTACCATTGCCCTTAAGCTTGGACTCCCCTTCCTCATACGCAGCCTGAATAGCGGCTTCAATCTTCTTCACGGTTGCCACATCAGACTTCGGAATGATAAGGCTCACACTGTACTTCGGTGTACCACCATTGATTGACTTCGGATCCCATACATTTGCATAGCTCCATCTTGTCTTAGGTCCTGTGATTACTTTCGTTGGGTTCTTATAATTGTTTGACATATTAGTTGTCCTCCTTAAAATCATTGATTGCTGTATTTTTCATTGCCGGACGCTTATCCGACATAGGTACTAAGGTTGGCTTGCCCTGTGGTTTCTCAATTAAACTGGAGAGCAATTCCTCAAATTTGGTTTTGCCAAGCATCTTTGTCATAGCTGTAATACCGATGACCTTTTTCTCATACGGATCATATCCGGCACTCTCAACCTTATCTGCTACGGCTTTATCGTTTACATACTTACGGTTGGAACGACCTTCGACCAATTTCCAGTCCTTCCATTCCTTACCGCTGACTGCCTGCTGAAGAGCATATTCTTTGATGTCGTTTGCCCAGAATACCAGCTCGTCTGCCTTTGCAAGAATGACCTCTATTTCATCATCTTCAAGGTTGGCAGGCATCTCAAAATCATAACGAGCAAGTTCCAGGTTATATTCGGCTCTCTTTCTGCAGGTAGCTTTGACCTTACAAAACTGACAATGACTTCCGGCTTTGTATTCGCCCTCACCCTTTGATGCCAGTTCTGCTGTCGGTGCGAGTGTTTCTTCTGCCCAGGAAAGCAGTGCTTCCTTGGAAATCGTAAAGGTACTGACATGTTCTCTTCTTGGCTGAAAGATGGTCATCGTTATCTCTTTGATGTCATAAATCCCATCAAAGAGAGATAAGGCTCCCAGTGCATAGCACATCATCTGTGGATTGTTTTCTGCATCTACTAGAATGCCGACACCATACTTGAAGTCAATTACGGTCAGCGTTTCATCTGCAACGATGACACAGTCTCCGGTACCAAATCCCTCCGGCACCCACTGTGAGAAATCCAAGTGCTGTTCAATGAGAACAATCGGATCACTGCATCTTTCTTTTGCTGCAGATAACTGCTCCATCACATACTGTGCATACATATCGGTGCAGTCTGCCATCTCTTCATCAAAGAAGGTAAGATCCTCTACCGGGTCTTTGGACTGCTGCCCCAGTGCTGTTTTCAGCTTATGTTCGCAAAGCGTATGAGCATCCGTTCCCTGCAGTGCAAATTCGCTGGGCTTGTCCTTTGCCTTTGCACAAAGAAGTGCTGATGGCGGGCAGGCAAGCCACCTGTGACTGGAAGATGCAGAAAGTACTGCGTGTTTATCCGGCATTTCCGATCACCTCCACTTCAGCAAGAAGTGCTGCATAATCCTTCGCATCCACATCTGACAGTTTGCTGACACCACGCTTGGTAAGAAGCGCTTTGACTTCTGCCGTATATCCCTTGCGAGACTTATCCGCCATAACTGCCCTTACATCTTCCAAGGAAAGAGTTTTTTCTTTCTTAATTGCCTTCGTAGGTGTTTCTTCAGTAACCTTCGCCTTCGGCTCTGCTTCTTTTGCATCTTCCGAACCACTAAAGAGATTCTTCAGATCTTCAGAGATACCGATGAGTGTGTTACCACATCTGTTCAGTTCTTCGATAAGCTGTGATAATTCGCTGACCTTTCCCATTTGGATTTCCTCCTTCCCTGGCTTTTTCCTGATTGCTGAGTGTATTCAATTTCTCAGCAAGTCTTTTTGACACTACACTGATGGCAACAAGCGTATCGATAAGCTCTGTATCAAGCTGAGTGCTGTCGCACTTTTCGGTGCAGATCCTACATCTGATTGTCATATTTGACACCGTCCTTTCCGAGTGGCTTTACTGCCTCTCTGACAGTAAAAGGACATCCGGTTCCGTTTTAAGTACCATTTCAATAAAATTTTTGACAAAATCTGCTCACCATAGATATTGGAAGTGATGAGCAGACAGAATGTTATTCAAAATCTTTCAGTCTTGTCTTAAGCTGAATCATAACCTTCTTTTTTCTCTTATTGACACCCTTCTGTGATAAATGAACGACCTCTGCAATCTGTTTTTCTGTAGCACCGTCACCAAACATTGTCATAATGGTGCGATCCATCTCTTCCAGTTCATCAAGAGCCGCATGAAGTTCTGCAATCATCTCCTGCTTTATAAGGTTGACTTCCAAATCGACTCCATCGGATACTTCGTATTCCGTACTCTCATAAAGCTGATCCAGTGATACTGGTTGCATTTTACTTTCCTCTTCCTGTTTGCTTGCTCTCTGTCCCTGCTTGTCCTCTCGCCACAAAGGTCTCATGTACTCCAAATACTGTTCCTTTGTTGCCGGGATCATGATGGCACGAACTGTGCGATGTCCAATCTTGGTCCATACTGCATCGGTCGATAAGTTATAACCGTTTGCAATGATGAAATCCTTTGATGCTTCATTTACCTCCATAGGGATGTAATACTGCTTTTCACTTTTTGTCTGTAAATTTTCCATTGTAGATCCTCCTTCGATCTGAAATCGAAGTGAGAATCCACACGGAACTTCCCATAAATATTGGCCATAAGAATGAATCCTCACTTCTTAAATGGCCAACCGTCCCAGTGGGTTGACTGTTATTAATCTGTTGCTGTCTCTCGGCTCTGGGCATCCTTGATCAGGGGATGAACCTCAAGACAGGTTTTGAGTGTCTGGCACTCAGATGAAGTTGCAAATGTTTTGCAGCCTCATCTCGGTGTCAGAAATACATTGTTATATAAGGTTAGAATTTTTCCAAAAGAAAAAGCCTGACAAAATACAGGTGCTGTAAACACCTATACTTCGTCAGGCTTTGCTCACTACAATATTCATTGTGTGGCGATTCGCTCAGTACGAACTTTCTGATTTTGGAAGCTGACTGCTATCACAGATTTACAAATCGGGCATTTTATTTTAATCACTCCGATTGTTGTTTCTGGATTAGCATCAAACAACCTTTTATTTTTACAAAATGGACAAGCCACATGCACTTCCTGCATTTTTCTTCGCCTCCCGTAAGAGGCCAGCCAAAGGGAAAAGTCAAACTGACCATTATTTTCTTTAATTATCCTTTGCACTTATTCCGTGACATAATCCCAATATAGCGATAATTTATTGTATCGAACATTTGTTCTTTTGTCAATTGTTGTAGAAAGTTCTGACGAAGTAATATTTCTCCCTTGCAGGAAGGGCAGGCTGATTATTCAAATCATTCTCTGCCCCAATCCAACCTATTTCTTTGGCTTTGCCTGCGCCAAAGCACTGCCTGCAACGGATTTTGCTTTTGAACCATATCGTCCATCTCTCAAGATCTTGCTTGCTGTAGAAGCAACTTTTCTACTTGTCTGCTTTGAGTTCTTTGCCATTACTCCACCTCCTTTCTACAGATTTTCTTGTTAAACGCCAAGAAATCTGATATAATTCTTGTAAAGATGTACTTAATGAGATAAATCTCATATCCAACTTCCTTACATGCACATGATACCAATTTGGCATCTCTGAAATTCGGATTCTGCGGATGCTCTCGGAAGTATTCGGAAGTTTGGAAATATACACGAAGGGAGAACGGAATTTGGAATTCACTGAATATGCCAAGGGGCTATTTCCTTTCATTTCGTTTGGAAAAAAGGAATCACCATATTTTATTGAGTTGATAGGAAATTATATAAAAGATTCCGCTATGGATAGCTGTGCTCTTTTACATAGAAAAGCCGACACTCAATACAGATATGTAAACGGAAGTTCTATTCAGGCTAAGGACGCACAATATCTTTATGACCACAGGGATACAGCCAAATTTTCTCAGTGGATTTTGGAACGTATGGATGACTCAGAATCTTTTGATTCAGTCTGTGAGTGGCTCAAAGAAAATGGTATGCCTGGTAATTATCCGGAAAACGAATGTGAAGAATTACTTACAGAAATAATTCTCTCTATTTGTAATGCTTCCAAAACGAAAAAAAAGCCTCCTTCACAATTTGAAGAAAGCCTTGATCTAATAAAGGATATTAATGCCAAAATAAACACTTTGCCTAGACCTACTAAAGTTCCCGTTCCACCTGTTGCAACATCAAATGAACAAGCCTATATCGGAGAATTGCTAAATGCCTATGGTGACGCAGAGGGAATCGCTGATTTTACAGAGGCAGAGTTACAAACCCATGCAGAATACCAAGAAGATTTGGATGATCGCCGTATTGATTATTACGCAGCTGTATCCGTTGAACGTGGCGTTATGGAATTAGATGCCGATAACCTTTCGGATCAATTTGATGTCCTTAAGGAAGAAACTTTAGATGGGGTAAAAGACACGGCAAAAAAAGTGTACCCCAACGGTTATGAAAAAATGTTAACCGTAATGGAACAAGCATCTGCGTTAACACTTGAAAACTATTTACTAAGTAAATCTCCATATTGGATAAGTGCAAAAATTAAGAAAGGGGTTTGTCATCACCTTGTAAATGACGGCAAGCTTAAATGGGTGAAGAAAAAATGAAAAAATCAACATTACTTGGCTCAGAATTTGAATCCTCACTCAGAATTTTATTACTTTTAGATGAACTGCGAGATATGTCTCTGGATGAAGTGCAAATTGCATGCATAGATTTTATTGCTATCTATGGAGCTGATTTTATGATCTTAGATGAAAATTTGCATGGTAATGGTTTGTTCCGATTCAGTGAATTCTCTGCTAAATCAAAACTTGTAACTTTATCACTTAAAAAACTTGTTTTGGATGGATTTATTACATTCACTGCGAATAAAAAAGGATATTCATATTCTATAAGCTCTGAGGGGACTAAAATTGCTAATAAATTAAAAGACACTTATTCAGATGAATATCGACTTGCGGTAAGAGAAGTTAGCACGACTTTTCCTGGACTTAATGCTTCTACAATGCAGAAGCAGATATATAAAACTACAATAAATTCTTTGGAGGCATACAATGAATAGATTTACAATAAAAAAACTGACTGTCTCCGGAGGCGGTCACCGGGATTCAATCATAGAATTTATAGATGGACTTAATTTAATCATTGGACCATCTAATACCGGAAAAAGTCTTATTATGGACTGCATTGATTATGTATTTGGTTTCACGCCAAAGGTCAATAGACCTTCTAAAATTGTAGATAACAGTAATGGATACACTCATGTCGCTCTAGAAATAAAAACTGATAATGGTTCAATATCCTTAAAAAGAGAGATTGGTACCACAAAAGTATCTGTAATAAGCCAAAATCCAGATATTGAAAACGGTACTTATAGCTCTGATCGCAACGCAAAGAAAAATATTAACGACATATTTCTTAAATTAATTGGGATTAATGATGTACATAAGATACTTTCTTCTCAAAAAGGAAGTACGCAAAGCTTAACTTGGCGCTCTATCTTGCATTTATTTTTTATGAAGCAAAATGATATTGATAGAGAATCGTCCGCACTATTATCTCCAAATGCAATGGGTTCCACTTCATCTGCTGCCGCCCTTCTTTATTTGCTTACAGGTAAAGATGCAAACGATTTTCAAAAGCCGGAAGATCCTGCAATAAGTGTTGCCAAACGTAATGCCATTATTATGTATATCCGTGATAAAAGGGATCAACTTTCACAGAGGAGAGAAGAATTAGAAACCCTTCTCTCCAAGCATAATATATCAGATGCACAAACCATGATTGATAAAATCAGTTCAGAAATACAAGCCCTTCAAACGGAATTGAACAGCGCAACACAAAAAAGCAAAAAGCTAATGTTCGAGATATATCAACAGAATAGTAAGCTTTCCGAATGTAACACTGTTCTGTACAATTTTAATTCTTTAAGCAAGCAGTATCAATCTGATGTGAAAAGACTTGGATTCATTGTGGACGGACAGGTTGTATCTTCTGGGCATCGACTTGTATCTCACTGCCCTTTCTGCAATGCTGAATTAAAATCGGATCCAGATAAAGATTATGTAACTGCTGCGACAAGTGAATTAGCAAAACTGGGAAAGCACATATCAGAGTTGTCAGACGCACAATCAAGCGCTGAAAATAAAAAGAAGTCTATAGAAGATCGTATTAGCAGCTTAGAGAAAGAAAAGAATACTTTAGATACCTACATCACGAATGAATTGCAGCCTAAAATATCCACCTTCAAATCTGAGCTGGATAGAAATTTACAAATTATTCGTTGGCAAGATGAACTGGATCGGATACATCAGGAAGAAATTCAATATAGCGCTGACCTGTTTGAAAAAGAAACAGAAGAAGATCCAAAGAAAGTTAAATATAATATTCTTACTTCCTATGAATATGACCTGGTAAATGGCTTTGAAAAGGAACTTATATCAGCATTGACAAGTTCTAATTTTAGTGGTGCTTCTTCTGCCAGACTAAACATGAAATCCTTTGATATCGAAATTGACGGGCACAGCAAACCTACATGCGTGGGTGGTGGATACAGTGCAGTCCTAAACGCATTAACAGTTTATGCAATGACCAACTATATCTACCAAAAAGATGGTTACGCTCCGGGATTCCTTGCAATGGATTCTGCCCTCTCACAGTTGTCAGAGGCAGAACACATTAAAACAGAAGACTCAATCACATATGGATTTATGCGACTCTTAATTTCAAATGCATTAAATCGGCAAGTAATTATTATTGAGCATAAAGATAAGATTCCATTTGTGCCAAAAACTGATGCTTCGAAAGGTATTCGTGTTACTGAATTTACAATGAATAAACAATCCGGTAGATATGGCTTTTTAAATGATGTTTTTAATCCCGAAGTTTAATAGTAGAAAAGGAGAGATATATGCACTTTAGCTATGAAAAGTTATGGCATTTATTATTGGATAAACATATGACTCGTGAACAACTCCGCACAAAGTGTGGTATTAGTTCAAACTCCATCGCCAAACTAGGTAAGGGGCAAAATATAACCACAGATATTCTTTTGAAAATCTGTAAGGAGTTAGACTGTGATGTCAAAGATATCATGGAAATCGTGAAAGATTAACATTTCTACAAATTAACTATGCAAAATATTACATTCAAACAAGGAGAAAGAAAAATGAATCAATACTACAGAGAAAAAATTGCTGATGAATTCCGTAACTGTGTTGATGGTACAATTGAGCGTATTACCAATAACAATCAGACTTATAGGCCATTCCATACAGCATTACTATCAGAAGATGCCATATTTTGGAGTGCATTCGAACGCTCTTTTAGTACATCATTTGGTCAACGAGTGATTGAAGAAATTGCAAAACTTGTTGCATTATCTAATGGAGCAGATGCCGCCGAGCGCCAAAAAGAAACTATGATTTCAATTGATACTGCATATGAAGATGCTATTCATCATTATATGCTAAAGCTTCGTGAAAAGAATAATGATGTTGCACGTGAATGGGAACCTGCCCTTAATGGGATATTATCTACTCCAAAGACAGGACAAGTGACAACAATAAGAGTTATTTCTGATATGTGGTGGCGAAAAAACGGTATAGACAATTATATTAGTTTAAAAACGGTAAAACCCAACATTGATCAGACTGCTGTTGCTAAAGAGGATTGTCTTCATCTAAAAGTAGCCGACCCAAACTGCAATGCATATTTTGGACTTCCATATAATCCGTATGGAGAAAATAAAGAAGACTATGCTCATAATCCGCCTATGGGGATTTTTGACTTTAGACATGATTCTGTTGTTTTAATCGGTAAAGAAATGTGGGATACAATCGGTGGAGACGGTTGCTACAATGAATTATTAGACATTGCAACTCAAGTTGGTGCGGAAACACGAGAAAAAATAAAGCAAATGCACCAATAAAATTTATTTGGAGAATTTTATGCGAGTTATAACATTACAAGAGCCTTGGGCAAGTTTAATAGCAGAAAATATAAAAGTAATAGAAACACGTAGTTGGCCATGTTACCAATACGGAGAATTATACATACATGCTGGGAAATCCGTCATTCCCAAAAGTGACAGTAGAAAAAATACCCTTGCAGGGCTACTGCAAGGGCCATTACACTATGGGAAAATATTTGCAAAATGCATTCTTTCAGATTGTATCAAAATCACTGAAGAATACGCAAAAAAAGTGCAAGAAGAAAATCCTAACTGCTATCTTTGTGGAGATTTTACCCCAGGAAGATATGCATGGATTTTAGAAAATATAGAACCTATTGAACCTATTGAAAAAAGCGGCAAATTAGGCATTTGGTACTATAATGAATCAAGCTAAATTATCTATCGAGAGCTGTTCATAATTTATATCATTCTGAGCAGCTCTCGCTTTTTCTAATGACTTATCCATAGCAATCTGCCATGTAATCTCACTTGTATTTTTATATCGAGAATATTTGAAACCTTGAATTGGGTTGTTTTTTTCACCTCTCATATCACCAATAATGGTTCTAGCAATCGCCTCTCCTAATTTGATTGGTACTGCATTTCCTATTTGTTTATATTGCTCTTTAATGGAACCGCAAATCATCCAATCATCTGGAAACTCCTGAATACGTGCATACTCTTCAACGCTTAAAGGTCTATCTTCAGTTGGATGTCCTAAATCTGTTGCCGGCATTATTGGGTCTGTTACCAATGTTGGGGATGGTTTACTAAAACTCAATCGTCTATAGAACCCCGTTTTGCCACCACCTAGTTTTAATTTTGCTCCCATTGCTTCTTTCTTAGCATCTTCCGGCAGATGTTTCCAATACTGACCTTCTTTAAGCATCCTATAGAATTTTAGTCTGTTTTCTGGAAATTCAACATAATGTTGCTCTTGGTCTTCAATATCATAGATAGCATCATGAAGAGTTCTCCATTTCGGAAGATTATATTCGCCATTTTCATCATTGGTTGGCGTAAGATAGGAAACCTTTTCATTTCCTAATTTTCCAATCATTACAACACGTTCACGTATTTGTGGTGCACCATAGTTAGCAGCATTATATAATTCAAATGAAATAGTATATCCTGCTTCTTTTAACCTGTCCAAAATGACACAAAGTGCTCCACCTTTTATAGGTTTTTCTATGTCCTTATAAGGATACGGTGCAGATAATAACCCTCTAACATTCTCAATTACAACATACGTTGGCCTTATTTTTTCAACTACCTCAATATACCTAAGAAAGACATTTCCTCTTTCATCATCTAATGCTCTTCTAGCTCCAGCTGTACTAAATGCTTGACACGGAGGACCACCAAAAATCACATCCACTTTCCTCCCTTCAGGAATCTTTGCCAATTTTAAAATCTCATCCGGTTCATATTTATTGATGTCACCTATTAACGCCATATCTGGCTCGTTTTGAGAAATTGTCATTCTACAATACTTATTGAATTCACATGCTAAAAGAGCTTTAATCCCTCCATTTTTCATGCCGATATCTAATCCCATCGCCCCAGAGAAAAAACTCAACGCAACAATATCCGGAACTTCATCATTGCGTCTCTCATGGTCATCTGGTTCAATGATAACATTATACTTTTCAACATATTCCTGTAAATCAGTTGGTTCCACCACCCACTGCGATCCTATTCTTTGTGCTTTAAGTTTCTCCTCTTTTATTAGTTTCCTAGCATACTGAGGTGTAACTTTAAGATGAGTAGCTACATCTTGTATTGTTAATAAATCTTCTATCTTTTTCACGGGTATACCATTCCTTTCGTTTACGAAACTTTTTACAGACCCATAATACCATAGCTATGAAAATAATTCAACTACTTCGTATTCTATCTCCAACTACCCATAATTCTCCGAACACCTTATCGCTAAATCATGAACCCCTCTAGGGTTCAAATCCTTGTTATCCATTCCTTAGTGTCAACCCTATCGAATAGATATGTTCCCATAGAACAGAAAAAAATGCAGAAAATAAGGCTTTTCACGTGGCTCCTTATACCTTTTAACGATAGCCAACGAGAAAGCCCTATAAACTCTACACTTTATTTACTTATTAGGGTTCACCTTTGACATTAAAACTACCGTCTCCACATGGCTCGACTGCTCTCTAAGTACGTCTGCCTGCTCTGTCCGTACACGGAAACATATCCACGAACCTTTTAACGATAGGTTGAGTCTATCGTTAAAAAGTGTAATCTTTAGATATTTCCTACTTTTTGAGCTTAGGGAGATTAATACCTTTCACATTTACGCCTAGTATTACTGCCCCCAATAAAAGTGCACCTGTCGTTAAGTGGGCTCCATATTTGACAAGGTTATCTATAAACTTCTTATTTTCAGTGTCTTTTGCAGATATACGATCTGCTACCTCTATCATTTGTTCAGTTATACGATTTCTTTCCTCCGGAGTCAGTTCCTCTTTCTTTAGTACTTCCCCCAAGTCATCAAGAATTTTACGGTATGCCAGAATTGCATCCTTCTGGCTATCTTTATTATTTTCCAAAGCATCATCGCATACCTTCTTAAACTGCTCTAACATTTTTATGCTAGACTCAGCATATGCCGGAAACTGATTAATGATACTTATTGCGACATCTTTATCCATATTAGGGATTAATGAAGCAAATTCCATGATTTTTTCTTTTGATAAATTTCTAAATGAATCAATTTGTAAAGCATCTTTTACCTGCTGCTCAGTTACCATTTGAGTCATTTGTATCCTTCCTCCTTTACTTTTGAATTCCTTCAATTACATAGGTTTTTCCCTGGAATAAAACTTCATCACCAATTCGGCAGCCTAAAAGCCTCTTTGCCAATGGTGGGATTTTTGTAGAATTCGGAAGATAATTCACCAGTATCGTTTTTGGCTCATTTGTTTCCTTAACATGAACATTCACTTTTTGACCAATAACTACATACTTATCTACTATACTATCTTGAAAGCTTTCCTCTTCTGCCACTTCATTACCATCAAGATCCATATCTTCGTACTCTTCGGATTCATCTTCAATTTCTACACCTTGCTCATCACCTTGTAATATACCATAAATATTATCAATGAGCATATCCGCGATTTCATCTTCATCAAGACAATCCAAAACGACTCCACCACCTACTGCATTTAAAAATTGCAATGCTGGTCTTATATGTTCCTTGAGCGATAGTTGTGTATTTTCCTCTTTAAAGTTCTTAAATGCTTTAACTATGCCATTCAAAATAACCGGATTTGCAGAGAAATTATTACTGTAAAAAATATCCGAAATTTTACTACTAATATCGTTGCTACCTATGATATCAAGTTTTTCAAATGGATTTGCATTACTAGGATCATATGTATTTCTGCCTACCCACCAACACTTCGCTATAGAGTTTCTGAATAATCCAGCTCTTGTACCACCAGAAAAGAAAAATCTCGATTTGATATTTGATACAGCTTCTTTCTGAGTTTTCGGTGATTTTGTATCATAATCCCATCTTTTTCTAAGATATTCATAATAGACTGAGTGACACAATCCTGCCCACAGTCTCTCATCACATGCCTGCGACTCCGTCAAAAATGACAAATGCTGATAAATAATCTTACAGTTTGCAAACTCAACTTCACCTTTTGTCAAATCAGAATCAATTGGTGCCAACTGAAAATCTTGTATCTCCTTAAATTCAACAAACGGATCTCCTCCACAAACTTTCCAAAGCCATTTATTATCCTTTTCTGTGAAGTACATGTTGTAAACCATATCCAGATTGGATTTGAGAATGTCCAATGCTTCTTTTTTCATAAAATATAATTTCATTTAGGCATCCTCCTCTTCTTCTCCAGTTTCAAATAGATCTGCAAATTTTCTCAATGCGGCATTTAACGGTAATTCCATTGCTTCCTGTGCTAACTGAACAGATGTCTTATCCGAATTTAGTAATTCATCTTCCAAATCAACACCATGTTTATCATAAGCTTTTGATAAAGAAATATACCAGTTTCTACCCGCATAGTTATCAATTCCATTCTCTTGTTTCAGTTCTTCAAAAACGTATACCAACGCAGGGAAAACCATCATAGAATTCAGTATCGGTTGGAATTCTTCTTTGTCACAGAAACGAGAATAAATCTCATACTCTTGCAATCCTAATCCAATACCAATTTGTGCAGTTGAAAGATCCACTTCCATCGGCTTTGATTCTGTTGTTAATCGTTTATATGCTAGAAAAACTTACACCTTCAGAACTCTTCTTTATTCCTGTACACCCCATCAATTCTGATGCAGAATTGATAGCAAGTCGATTTGATTTACCATTTTCACCAACTGTAACAATCTCAACATGCCCTGCACGAATATCCCGTGGCAAAATAAAGGAAACTCTATAGGTATTTCTTGATGTCTTTATAACTCTAACATTCTTAAGTTCTTGGTTTATATCCCCGCCATGTCTTTTATGTACGGTATCATGTCCACCTGCAACCGCTCTTCCTTTATGAGTATCCTTTTTGCTCCGATGTCTAGTACCACCTAAATTGCGTGTTGTTGGATCGCCACCATCGGCTCCAATGGTTCCTTCTGTATCCGAGTTCTTCGACTTTCCATTTCCCTCACTTCCGTAAAACAGTCCTTTTGGCTTTGTTTTTGACATTCGAGGCTGAATTGTAATAGAACCAATCGTGTCTTGAAGACTTTCTTTATTGCTATCATCTCCACGCTGAGTGGTCTTATCCGATTCCTTCTGAAGAACGCCAGCCAAACCTGCGACTTCAATTTCATCATCACTAGAATGTTCGCCCAATGTTTGAATGCATTCTCTTATCCAATCCTTTAATTCATTGTTATATTCCTTAGCAAGCGGTGCATTAGTTGAATGCCTGCTTGGTAACCACTTGTCATGTGCTGGAGTTTCCATTTCTCTAAAGAATTCATTGAGTTTTTTCCCCTCCATCTCAAGTATGCCAGAAAAAGAAATAATTCTTGACATATTTCCAAGTGCAAACAACTTCATTCCAGAAGATCTTGTAATCAAAATTTTTCTGTTTAATTTTTCTGATGGGTCAACTAAAACACTGAGTTTCAGTGTGCCTAGGCCGTGGAAATCTCTTGTAAATACTTTAGTTTCCGGGCGAATTAACACTTGATAATACCAATAAGCATTTTTAATTTTTGCATTATATACCCCGAGATATCTTGACAATGTTGAGCTATCAATTTTTTTACCAGCAACTGCCACACTCAATAAATCCTTATGGATTGCCATTAAAAAATTTTCAAGCACTTCATTAATAACGTCCTTATCCCATTCTGCACCAGCATTAAACCCATATACAAATACATCCGTTCCCATTTCAGATCTTTTATAAAGTTGTTCCAATTCTCTGATAGAATCAACTGGTAAATTACCTTGTGGATTTCCATAGTATCCTATTCCAGTCGTCATTGTATTCATACTATCGCTTAAATCTTCCGGGAAAGAAATAAAGCGTGACATTCCCTGTGCAGCAGTCTCATTAGCCTCATTCAAAGTTCTATAAAAAACCAATCTATAATCTGAATTTGTAAAAGGCGCATTTTTTCCTATTCCAAACGCTCCAGCTTTATCTCCTGTTTTAGTTGCACCGCCATCAAGTTTAGTCAATGCATTCCAACCCTCATCGCTATCCTCGTAGGGATGACTAAGTCCAGTTGTATTAAAATCACTGATACGTAATACATTTGCATTTGGCTTATTAATTGAATTCAATGCCTTGGTAAGTACCTTGATTGTTTTCTCACTATTCTTTTTTGACCAATAATCATATGCCTTTTTAATCTTAGATGCATATTGTTCATATCCAAGTATCCCCGAAGAAGGTATTCTATACTGTTCAAAATCAACTCTGACAGTTGCATTGCTGCCTTCTACTGCTGCATCCAATGAATTCTGACAAATCTCTCGTGCTAACGACTGTATTTCTGTTCCAGTAAATGTTTCAATACCCGCATCTGATACCCCACGTACTTGTCCATATCCATTGTGCGGAAAATTCCACTCATTAATCATTTGAATCACCTCAACGAAAATTTACTTTCTTTATTGCTGTTATCATGATACTTGTTTTTACAAGCTTTTAATTCCGATTCTAATGCAGAGAAAATCTTTTTTACGTCTTCATCAGTGTATTCGTAAGTTGCAGTATTTGAACAATTGCTCAATAATCTTATCATGTCAATGATTTTATTCGTTCTAGCCTCAGCAACTCTTATAAATTTATCATGTTTGACTCCGCCATATTTTTTCTCCTTTTCACTTTATTTTAATTATATCATAATTATTTCAATATTATTTGTCAATATTTATTATTTATCTTTATATTATTTTGAAAATAATTTTAAAATAATATAAAGATGGCATCCAACAAAATGTTGGATGCCATTAATACTCTGTTTTATGCCTTCAGACTTTGCGTTCCATCATCAGCAACTGTTCGCTTTGAACAGTTATTGCTAAATTATCGCTTTATTTCGTTCAAATATCCCTTTTACATTTTTAATTCTTGAATGTAGTAGTCTCTTGGTATAACCCTATTAACGATACCCAAGAGGGTTCACTTCCTATATAACCCTTTTAACGATAACTACTACATAATCTCTTTTAAAGTGCTTGAAAAGTAGTCTTTCGGTAGTCTTATTCTTTTCATTTACCTATGAATTGCCCCGTTTTGCCCCAGTATACGGCGAATTGCGGGTAGTCCCTCTGTCCTGCCGTGGCAGATGAATAGTATTTTTATCATTGTTGCATAACCTCGCATTTCTTGGTTTTTCTTTGATATTTCGGGCTTTGCGGACTTTTGCATTTTTTTGTCTTCGGCATAACCTGGTTTATTTTCGCATAATATCGTCCGCAAAAGGTGTAAAATAAGGTGTATGTTTTTCTATTTTACTCCTTGCTATTTTCAATTAAAAATCGTAATTACACAACCTGAATCCGGTCAACTTCTTCCTGCAAAATTACTTTTTCTCCTTCGCCACATGGTTCTTGAAAATCGTTATAATGATGCTCTAGTATCTCATTTGTTATTATGAATGGAGAATTAGCATTCAAAGACTGATTCCTTTTATACAATCTTTTTTGTAAGGTTCCTTTGCTGGCCTTCATATAAACAAGTTCTGGTGTACCGCCAGCTTTTTCTATAAGCCTTTTATAATACGCTCTGTTTGCCTTATTCCAAAAGCTGAAATCAAGGACTACATGTTTTCCTTGTTGAATGAGAGACAGGAGTTCCTTCTGGAGTGCCATTTCCACTATTTCTGAAAGTTTCTCATACTGTTCGTTTGGATAATCAATCCCCTTTCTCCCGTAAGTTTTCCACATTTCCTCATCAATGGACAAGCGAACATAGCCTTCTTTTTCTTTCTGCTTTGCATAAGTGGTTTTCCCGGAACCGCATATTCCACACATCATAATAACTTTAATCATAAAATCTCCTTGTTTTACTAATCAATACAGCCTTCTATTGATACTATACCTTCTACACCAGATTTATTTTGTATCTCTTCAATTGTCATTTCATTATTTAGAATATAAATGTAAAAAATCGGCAACTTCCCATTGTTCCTTAAAATTATACCAGCATTCATCAATTCCAAATTTTCAGAACATATCTCTTTCAGTCTCCACATGCCTTGACTACCGATTCGATCTTCCAAAGGAGTAAAAAAGGTGTAAATTCTACGTATTAGTCCACGAAACCCTCTATGTTCTCAATCACTTAATGATATATTTTGTTCCTCTGCCTTTTCCTTCAACTGCAATCACACCTTTTTTCTCCATAACTTTCAGCAATTGTGTTGTTTTTGATTTGCCAAATGGGACATATGGTGCAATTTCACTTATTGGTTTCAGCATCGTCTTACTTAAAAATTTGTAAATCACTTTTTCGTCTTCGGTTAAATTGACATTCGTTTCAAATATCGGTAGTACGATTTTTATAGCATTTTCTGACACTTCAAATTCTGGTTTTATCAAACTCTCTGCATACAGTTGTTTGATTCGTGTAATTCCTGTTCCAAATATCTCTACTAATCCCAGTCTGTAAAATACATTTGCAAGATTTCTATTTCTTAAAATAGATAGTTTACCTGATAAATATTCTTCTGCCGTTATTCCAGCCGGCAATCCACCAGGAGACACTACTTCTATTCTATCATCAAACATAGAAACTCTGATGTGTGAATTAACATCCCATACCCTATGAATCAAAGCATTTGCAATTGCTTCTCTGAAAGCTGCTTCCGGTATTTTCTCTACCATCTTTCTGTCAGCCCCCTGTATTACTTCATATTGGTAATAATCTCTAAATACAGCAAGTGCTTTTTCATATATTTCTAAAACCGATATATGTTCAAACGTTACTCTTTTTTGAATAATACTGATATTCTCACCGAACTTAACAATATCAATTCCTGAAAAATGATTTTTATCTGCCAAAAGTCCCGCTGCATTATTATAACCATTTATATTGTCATACAGGTTCAATGTCTTTAAAGTATCTTGATTGAACGTTTCAATGTAAATATTTTCTTTCAGTTTGCACTGTAAAATTTTAAAAGATAGCTCCTGATCTTTACAAGGTAATTCTTCGAAGCTAATATTTTTTCCATCTAATACAAGCCTTGAAAATTCCAATGTATCTACCTCTATCGTTGCTGTATCATTTCGTTTGTATGCTTTTGATTTATATAAATACGGTTTTTGAAGACCACTTTTTACAGTAAGTTTTATCGTCTGATCATTATTCTGTATTTCAAGTGTATAGTTTGGTTGAGGTGATATACTGTCATTGATTTTATTTTCGATATCCAAACAGCCCTGTTTTACATCTAGCAATCCTTTCACATTTCCATTATCATCAACCCCAAAAAGAATTGTTCCACCATTGTAATTCGAAAAGGCACTAACCGTTTTCAAAAAAGTATTCGTAATCGTTTCCTTGAATTCTAATATTCTTGTTTCACGCATAGTAATCGTTCCCTTTCCAACCATAATGATTATATTATATGCAAAATCAATTAAAAAATCAATCGTATTTTTTTACGATTGATTTTTTAATTGATTTTGGGTGTAGTATTATTTTTTGACCGCCGATGGTAACATCGTAAGCGCCTAATGACAGGGTGTCACACATATATAAAAATGTGACCATTTTACTGTATGTTTAATGGCCACATTTTCCGCAAGTCTTGCCATCTCAATAATGGTATAGATGTTCATGCTCGCTTCAGCTACATTTCAATATTAAGTTGAAGCGTTCGTTTTATTTTTCAAACTCTGGTTTCCAGTTTGCAAACTGTACAAGCTGTTCATCCGTGCGGTGATAATATCTTTCATTCTTGTCCAGCTTTGCAATCTGTTCCATTTCTTCATCTGTTAATGCAAAATCAAAGATATCCATATTGTCCTTAATGTGTTCTGCATTTTTACTTCCAGGAATTACAACAAATCCCATCTGAGTATGCCAACGGAGAATAACCTGTGCAGGTGTTTTTCCATATTTTTTGCCAAGTCCTGCAAATACCAACTCATTCATTAATGCTGTATCTCCATGTCCCAGCGGATACCAGCTCATAAGCTTAATTCCATATTTGTCTAAAGTTACACGAAGTTCTTTCTGTGTGAAATATGGATGTGCTTCCACCTGAATAAACTGAGGTACAATTTCCCACTTTGTTTCCAACTCTTCCATATATTTTCCTTCAAAATTCGAGATACCAATGGATTTTGCTTTGCCCTCTCTATACGCTTTTTCAAGCATTCTGTATCCGGCAAGCCAGTTGCCTGCAGGCTGGTGTATATAAAGTAAATCCACATAATCAACACCAAGTCTTTCTAGAGTTTCTTCTACAGTATTCTCATTTTCATATTCACTAGCCCATATTTTTGTTGATAGAAATATATTTTTTCTGTCAATTCCACTATCCTTGATTGCTCTTCCAACTGCACGCTCATTTACATAAGCATTTGCTGTATCAATTAGGGAATATCCCATTTTTAATGCCTCTAATGTACTTGTGTAGGCATCCTCTGGTGATAACATAAAAGTTCCTAGTCCAAGCATTGGACATTCCAAATTGTTATTCAACTTCATATTTTCCATCTTTTTAGTCCTCCTGAAATTTTTCTTTATCAAGCATTTTTATTACTTTTGCCGGATTTCCAACTGCTACTGCATAATCCGGTACATCCTTTGTCACTACAGATCCAGCTCCCACAATTGCGTGTCTTCCGATACATACTCCCGGAAGTATCGTAGCTCCAGCTCCTACCCAGGCATATTCTCTTATCAGAACAGGCTTACAAGTCAGAGTACACAAATCATATGGATCATGATTATTGGAAATAAGCTGTACATTTGCAGCAATCATAGCATTGTCTTCAATCGTTATTCCACCTCTTGCCATTGCAAGAAGATTAGAATTGATAAATACATTCCTGCCAATCTTTACGCTTCCAACACATGCTCCATTAAGCGGTGGTGATATCATACTCCCATCTCCTAGGTTATTTCCAAACAATTCCTTTAATAAATGATTATATTCATCAGTAAAAGGCATTGTATGATTAATCTGAAATAATATTTTTGTCTGACGTTGCCCTTCTGTACTTTCTTTTATTGACGCAGTTCTTACATCAACACGTATTTCCTTGCATTCCATTTTTCTAACCTCTATTTCTGTATCCATCTTTCAAGTACATCTTTCGCTTGATCTACGCTGCTTCCATGTATCGCAATGCCTTTCTCAATCACTGCACCTTTTGCACTTTTTTTAATATCACTCTCCGTATTTGACAATCCGCTTCCTTCATGCGTACAGAATGGATGAATTTTCTTTCCTGTAAAATCATAACTTTCCAGAAAAGTATATACAGCCATTGGCATGGTTCCCCAGTAATTCGGGTATCCAAGATAAATCTCGTCATATTGATCTATGTCCTGTGGCAGATTTAGTATCTCTGGTCGTTTTCCTGTCTGTTTATCCTCTTTTGCCTGTGCAATGCAGGTATTATAATCAGCGGCATAGGGAATCTTTTGCTCGATTTTGAAAAGGTCTGCTCCTGTCATATCAGCTATCATTTTTGCAGCTTTCTCAGTATTGCCAATCTGAATATATTTCATGGAACCGCCAAAATAATTTTCATCTGCTCTTGAATAAAATGCTACCAGCTTTGCCATTTGTACTATTCCTCCTTTGTCCATACCAGTTTTCCTGTTTTCACTGCTTCTTCATACCGTGATATCTTATAAGAAAGCCTGTCCATAGTTTCCTCTATCTGCTCTTTTTGCTTCTGAAGAATATCCATCTGCTCATTCAACAACTCAAGTCTCGCAGGTATTGTAGAATCTCCCGCCCTAAATAGCCTTTGATATTCAATCAGACTTTCTATGGGAAGTCCTGCATTTCTCATACATACTGCAAGCTCAACCCATCTAAGATCTTCTTCCTGGTAATCCCGAATTCCTCCGGATGTTCTTGTAACTTTAGGAATCACATTAACCCTCTCATAATAACGGAGGGTATCCTGTGAAATACCATATTTTTCTGACACTTCTTTTATTGTCATATTCTTCCTCCACAATTTAAAGAAGATTTTTCACACTCTGTATCCATTCATTAATTTGTTCCTGAGGTGTCTCCAGATTACTTCCACCTGTAGAATCAAACTGTATCTGCATATCGCAAACCACATTTGCGCCTTTGCAGGCTGCTTTCATATCCTTTATTACATGCCCTGGCCAGCCACCATTTGTCATAAAAGGTACTACTGTCTTTCCGGTAAAATCCTGTTGGTGCAGAAATGTTTTTACAGCCGGAGCCATTGTGTACCACCATGTAGGTGTCCCAACTGCGATGACATCATAATCTGCAATATTGATATCCAGCGGTTTAATTTCAGGTTCGTATCCGCGCTGCACTTCATTCTGTCCCTGATTTACCACATCATCATAACTGCCAGAATATGGAACTACGGTATCTATTTTTAGAATATCGCTATCAGTCTCACTCTGCAGCATTTTTGCAATTCTTTCCGTGTTTCCATTTGACCATGAATAATATATAATCAGTAATTTCTTCATCTTTTTACCTCCTGTTTCGATTAGTATACTACTTGAAGTTAACTCCAAGTCAAGAGCTTTTGATTTTTTCTTCATAAACGCTGGTATGACGCAGACTGTGGAAGACCCAAGACTCGCTACTGGCGGTTGGTTAGACCTTACCTGTTGTGATATAACATAGTTGTAACACCTCGACCTAATAAGATATAATCTTAGGAGGAAACGAGGTATGTTACAAATGAGTAAACACTATGAACCAGAATTCAAAAAGAAGATTGTACGTCTTCATCTTGAAGAGGGACGAACCCTCAAAGGTCTTGCTGCCGAATATGGCGTATCTAAGGCAAGTATATCTATTTGGGTAAAACAGTTTCGTGAAGAATGCCAAACAAATGAAGAAGCCAAAGCAGATTATGATTATATGAAGGAAAATTTGCAGTTGAAAAGGCAACTGGCAGAACTCCAAAAGGAAAATGACTTCCTAAAAAAAGCAGCGGCATTCTTTGCGAAGGAAATCGATTAGCGGCTTATCGATTTATTCAGCAGTATGGGCACAAATACAGTGTCCGTTGGTTATTGAAAAGACTGAACATCTTACCAAATGCTTATTATAATTTTCTGAAAAACAGGAAATCTGAATATCATAAGCATAAGGGAAAAATCAAGCATGAAATCGTGGATATCTATCACTCTCACAACGGCACTGATGGTTACAGAACTGTGCACGCTTATCTTATTCGCAAGGGATACAGCATCAGTTGTGCAACTGTCCATAAGTACATGAATACTGAGCTTCAGTTATTTTCAATTACAAGGAAACGCAAGCCAGACTATGAATATGGCGCTCCTCACAAAGTATTTGAAAATAAGCTCCATCAGGATTTTAAGGCAGAATCCATAAACCAGAAATGGTGCACTGATTTTACCTATTTATTTTTAACGGATGGTAGCAAGCGTTATAATTGTACAATCATTGATCTGCATGATAGAAGTGTTATTGCCAGCATTACCGATAAGCACATAACAGCAGATCTTGCAAAGAAAACACTGCAGAAGGCAATTGATTCACAGCCGGGATTAGATGCTAACCATTTAATTCTACACTCGGATCAAGGAAGTCAGTTTACCTCAAAGGTATTCACGGAATATTGTGAGTCAGTTGGTATCACGCAAAGCATGAGTAAGGCCGGATATCCGTATGATAATGCTCCTATGGAACGTTATTACAATACTCTCAAGAATGAACTGATTAATCATCATTACTATCATTCTGAAAAAGAATTATATACATCCATTGAAGAATTTGCGTACGTTCATTACAATCACGAACGACCGCATTCTTATAACAATTATAAAACGCCTTTTGAGGCACGCTACGGGGTATAAACCCTGTAGCAATAATTAGGTCAAAGTGTTATAAAAAAGCTTGACCACAACAACCAGACAGGCATTCCACCTGCTAGACTACTCGCCCTTATCTGGGCGCACAATTCCGATTTGACGGTAATTTCTGTTTCTCTACATCCTACAAACCCAGATAAAACTAATATACACAGACTAAATAACAGTACTCTTTTCAAACTCATAATTTCTTTCCAAGTTCATATGCTTTTTTCATCGCATCCACATGATCAGCCGCTGTATTTGCGTTATCAATTCCACCGCCACCGACCATGCCTTTTAAGGAAGCCTTTTCAAAACAGTCTACCCAGCCTTGCAGACCATTGTAGGCTTTTTCGAATGCAGTTTCATCATTCTCAGCGGCAGTTGCAATCATATAAATATCTCTGAATGAATAATCTGTCGAATATAAAGGATTCAATCTATCAAGAAGTGTTTTCATCTGGCCACACATCTCATAGTAATAAATTGGTGTTGCATAGACAATGACCTCCGCATCCTTTACTTTTGCCATAATATCTGCAACATCATCCTTCAGTACACACATCCCATTCCTCTGACAGGATAGACAACCGATACAATATTTTATATCTTTTCCTTTCAAAGAAAGAAGTT
>OLPF01000558.1_pt1 | contig 38528 bp, 32 predicted proteins | sample 1673121 | NCBI WGS metagenome assembly OLPF01 (sample SAMEA3136756, study PRJEB25190) | human gut metagenome
CTGCACCAGGTGCAGACGAGCCGAAGATCGAACTATTCCGCTACGGCATCGTAACCTGGAACGTCACGATCTCGTCATAGGTCTTGGAGTTCGTGACCTCGAAAGAGCCCTGCACGTTCACGAGATCGTCGATGCTCTTGATGCTGTCGTCCATGAAGGTCATGAACGTCTCGGCGTAAGCGTTCGGCTGAATCGTCTCGTAGATGTAGGGGCTGATCATCTTGCCGTTCACCGTCCAGGTGCCGTAAGAGCCGCTGAAGTCGATCGCCGTGTCGGCGCTCTTGTTCGTGATGACCAGGGTGTAGCCGCAGGAGTCGAGCCAATCCTGTTTCTTGTCGACAACCATCACGGAGATGTTGTCGTCGCTGTAGATTTCCTTGTCAATGGCCTGAATCGCCTGGTCGTCCGTCGCGCTCGAGCCGGAAGTCGCGCCGTCAGAGGAAATCGAGCTCGAGCCTAGGTCCTTGACCTCGTCGCTCGTCTTCTTGAACTTCATGCCCTCGCCGTCAACCTCGATGGAGAGCACGCCGTCCTTAATCGTCGCGTCAATGCTGTCGCCCTCGATCGTCAGGGACACCTTATCAGCTGACTTGGCGTCCCAGGTGCCGTCCATCGTCTCGCCGAACATACCGAGCTTGAACGTGCCGTCCTCGGCGAAGGTCGCCTCGATGGTGAGGCCGAACGCCTTCATCATGGCCATATCGTCTTCGGAAGCGCCCGTGAGCTCGGAGAGCTCCCACGTTCCGATGACCGCCTTCTTGGGGTCGGCCTTGTCCCCCCCGCCGCAGCCGACGAGCGCGAAGCATAGCGCGATAGCGAATGCGACAACTCCGAATACCTTCAACTTCGATTTCATGGTAGCACTTCCTTCCCGAATAGCTTTCCCATTCCAACCACTCTATCGTGCACGCCGGAGCTTGCCGCCCCGACGATGGTGCCCGCGGTGTTAAAGCCCGATCGCGCCGCCGCAGAACTCGCAGCGCCCGTTCGCATCCGGCATTGTGGTGGCCCCGCAGAACGGGCAGGTCACCGCTACCTTCGGAGCCTTTGCCGCCGCAACGTTCTCGCGCACCGTCTCGCGCAGGCTCGCGAGCGCCTCGCGTATCTCGTTGGCCTGGCGTTCCGCCTCGCGGAATTCGACCGAATAACGTTCCTCGATGCGGCTATCGTTGACCTTGAACGTGATCTCGTCGAAGTAAGGCGAGTTCACGTGGATGGTGAGGTACACGTCGTAGTCTATGTCGTAGCGCGGCGGGTCGTAGCTTTCCCGGTGGCCTTCGGAGTTCTCGCGATAGATTTCGGTGCGGGTCTCGCGAACCTCCGAATCGCACCCGATGACTTGGGAGAAGTCCATCACGTCCGGGTTCGCATCGCGCCACCGCGACGAGGAGGTGACGATGAAGCACTGCGCGTCCTCGTCGAGGAGCACCTTGGTGTCGCCACCGAGCGTGCGCGTCGTGTTGAACCCCGCGACGCGGTCCTTGTTCGCCTCGCGGTAATCGAGCTGCTCGCGAATCTGTTCGACCGTCGAGCGCCTGCGCTCGCTGAAGAAGGGGGAGAGCTTCTTGGCGCACTCTTTGCACAGGTTGCCGTCTTCAAGCTTCCTGTTGCCGAGCAAACCGATTTCCCCTCCGCAGATATCGCAGCTCTTCTTCTCGAAGATCTTTCCAAACAATCCCATACCCGCACTCCTTCCCGCGCATCCAACGAAGTTTTCGTTGACTTCATGGTGAGGGAAAGGGGCCGCCGCGGCAACGACCCTATGGCTCGCAGCGCGGCGCAAAGTGCGACCGCATGGCCATTTCGTGCGGAAAGGGAAGGATACGATTTAGCGCGTCTCCTGCTCATCGCGCATTTTCGGGACGATGAGCCCGCTTGAGACCGCATGGACCGCAAGGCGCAGGATGTTGTCGTAGCCGGTCTTCGCGAGAATCTCGGAGATGTGGCGCTTGACCGTACCCTCGGACAGGAAGAGCTCTTGCGCGATTTCCTTGCGCGTCTTGGTCTCGCACACGAGGCGCAGGATATCGACCTCCACGTCGGTCAGCGCAGCCGCGTCCGAGAAGATGCTCTGCTGGGCGCGCGGGAAGGTGGAGTAGCCCTCCATCGTGGAGCGGATGATGCCAAGAAGGTCGTTCGTGCCGACGTTTTTGTACACGAAGCTGTCAACGTGCGCGGCACGGGCTTGCTCGATGAAGGTGATCTCGGGCATGCCCGTCATAATGACGACGCGCACCTCGGGGTGGGATTCCTTTATGCGGCGCGCAGCAACGATACCGCTCGAGTCGTTTTCGGTACACACATCCAGAAGCGCGCAGGTGGCGCCCGTCTTCTCCACTTCATCAAGCGCGAAGGCGGCATCGGCGAGGGAAGCCACGACCTCCATGTCGGGCTGTGCGTCGATGGTCTGGGCGAGCGAATCGCGCAGCATGGTCTGGTCTTCTACGATGACGATCTTGATCATTGGTCCTCTCCTTCATGCGGCGGCGTGCACGGCGCCTGTGCCTCGATAGTGAACGGGGAAGTAGATACGATGGAAAGCGTGCCGCCCACGCGCGCAAGAGCCTGGCGCATCGAGGGGAAACCCGTGCCCTCGTGCACCTCTCCGCGCGCGGCGGCCCCGTCGTTTTGAACGGAAAGCGTGTAGCAACCTGACGATTCGCCCAGGCTCACATCAACCCGATGCGCCTGCCCGTGCTTGGCGGCGTTGGTCGCGGCCTCGCGGACGACGTCGACGAAGGCGATGGCGACCTCAGGGCGGCAGGGAAGCGGGCCTTCCACTGAAATGACAATTCCCACCAGGGAAAACGAGCTCTCAATTGCGCGAAGGGCGCCCTCGGCGTCGATGTCGTCGGGCTCGGCGAGATCTTCCACGACCGTGCGAGCGAGGTCTACCACGCATGCAAGCTTCTCGGGGTCGGGGTCGTCGTCTTCCAGATAGCGGTGGAGGATGGACAGGCGCTGACCGACGGTGTCGTGCACGCGCGAGCGCATGCGCAAGATCGCCTCGTTGCGCGAGACTTCGCGCGCGTTCTCGACGGCCGCGACAAGCTCGGTGTTCGCCACGTCGAGAAAATGGTTCATGCGCTCGATGTCGGAGTTGATGGACTCCTCCTCGGTCACATCGAAGGCCACCATCCGGCGGTACTCCTTGTGGCCGAGCCGCACCCGGTCGCGCATGAAAAGCCGCGTTTCATCGGGGGATATCTCAAGACGAATGCCTTCCGGCAAAACCGCGTCCGCGCCCCCTTCCGCCTTGTTCGCCATCTCTTCGAGGTCATCCCACACCCCGCGCGTCTCGGCAAGATCACCCGCAAAACCGAGCGCGGTCAGACACGAGCGCATCGACTCGTTCATGAAGAGGATGCGCCCCTCGTCATCGGCGCAGATGACGCCCTCGGGCAGTGCCCGAATAGAATCGATGATCGACAGGCGCGAGACGGAGCGCCGCCCGGCACGCACATCAAGGGTAAGCGCAGCTCCCACGCGGAAGATGAAGAACGCCGCATCGCCGATGAGGAGATACGGCACCAAATGGCCCAGCATATCGATGGACGGCGGGGTGATGAGCGCCATGAGGGCGATCTCACTCGTCATGATGGGGCGTCGGTAGGCAATCGCCAGCGCAAGCCCCAAAAGCGCCGCCACGGCGTCTATCCACAGAAGCGACTCAATGGGGAACGAGAACGCCTTCAGGCGAAAAAGCGCCACGCCGTAGCCGCTGTGAACGCTGTTCGCCGTAGCCGCCGCAAGCAGCAGATGCACGAAGAGCAGCACCTCGTAGAGTTTGACGAGAGAGAAGGGACGCGCGCCGCGGCGCGTCGAGAGGAAGAGCACATGGAGCAGCTGCCCTCCCGCGGCGACGTAGAACGACACCGCGAGCGCAACGATCACGGGGGTATCCAGCTCGAAGAGAAAACCCATGCGATCACCTTCCCTCGAGTGAAACCGAGAGGCTCGCGCTGTCCCTCGACGTTTCCAACGTGAAAGCCGCATGTTGCGAAATCAACGATTTTCGCAGCTCATCGAGCGATTCCTGGAATCTTGGCCCCACGGCGCCGTCCGATTCGAGAGCGGCACGCATCTCCACCTCGCCCGACTGCCCATCGCGCACGAACAGCATGAGAACCGGGTTTCTCGCCGAGAACGCCGCCGCCGCGAAGTCGTAGAGGCAGTCATAGAGCACGCTCACCGTAGCCGCAGGGAGCACCCCCGATGTCTCCACAAGTGCCGCGCACTCGATGTCGAGCGAGCGCAAATCGGCAGCTGTCTCGTTAAAGACGAGCTCGAGCCGCTCGCGATTGAAGTCGGGGTCGCTTTTCTCCGCCAAGATAAGCCCGCCTTTGCGCTTGCAGTACGCAACGAGCAGCTTCACTTCCATGAGCCGCTCGCGACGGGCGGCTGCAGAGACAGGGTCGCCTCCCTGCGGCAGGTCGTCGAGCAGCTCGCTTATACGCTGCGTCTTGCTTTCGAGCGCGCGCTCGATCTCGGCAAACAGCGCGCGGGCGTCCTCCTGGCGATGGAGGGTCATCGCGAGCTCCCGATCGCGCTTGAGCATGGCGTTCGCGCGCCGCAGCTTCGCCTGGCGCTCGGAAAGCAGGCGCCTGCGCTCATCGAGCGCCGTCATGTCCTCGGACAAAAGCGCGTCGCCGCCCACCACCGAATACACCTTGAACAGCGTCGAGGGAACGGCTGACGTGCGAAACGACACGATGCCGTAGCGCGGGGTCTCGATTTCCCCGAGCGTCGTTCGCACGGCATCGGGAATCTCAGTCGCGGCGGTGGTTTGGTACACAACGTCTCGCTCGCGCGAGAGGATTTTCAAATCGAAGGGGAGTTTTGAGAAGAATTGGTCATATCGGGCATATGAGGGAAGGATTCCCAGGTCAAGCGATAGTTCGAGCGCAACAATAACCAAGATGCTATAGACGAGAGCAATGTTCGTCGAGAATAGCCCCGCCTTGCGAGCGATGAACAACGCAAAGTACGCCGCACCAACGCCAAGGATGATGGCCATCGGCAGAAAGGCGCTTTTCAGCTGGGTCCGAGCAGCGGGAAATGCCGCCGCGAAAAAGCCCACATACTGTACAAGCGCCCACGCGGTCACGCACCAGTAACCCGCCTGATAGGTATAATCCCTGCTCCAATGCGGATCGGATAAGTCGAACGCGAACACGAGGTGATGGCAGTTGTTCGTCAGCACGAGCACGCAGAACACCGCGTCGATAACCCAAGCAATGCTGACAACCCTTCGCCATGCAACATGCCGATCAAGGGCGGCTGCGTGAAGGGCACTTGCCAGGAAGAACGTGGGGATGAACATCATCGGCACGTAGTAGAGGTACCACATAATCGAGGCGGCAAGATCGCTTTTCACGGGATATTTCAGCAGCACGTCCAAAAGCCAGGCGGCAAGAAGCGCGGCGATGATCTTCAAATTGCCTCGAATTTTTATGTCCGAGCAGCGCAAATGCACGGAGAACCCCCAGGCGACGCAGCCCGAGCCCGTCAAGATCATCAGTCCCGCCGTGCTCGACGGGCCGCTTCCCGGAAGACCGAAGAAGCGAATTTCCGCCTGAGAAACCAGCTGTACGGCGGCGAGCACGGCCCCAAGGACAAGGGCGAAGACGGCCCATGCCGCCACTATCCGCCCCTTGAGCGGGTCTGTTCCGCTTGCACGGCCCATCCGAGCTCCCTTTCCGCCTCGCACGATCCCCTTTTATCCAGTATACCTTGAGCGCCCTATCAAACGATGGCCTCACGGCCAACCGAGCCGCGTTTTTTTGGCCGCATGGCACGGTGAAATCGACAACGGAACCGCGCGGGATGGCGCGCATAAAGTATCATGGGGGCGAACGATGAAACTGCAGCCGCCTACGTCGGAGGTCAGCCAATGGCAACTGAATCGGTAAACTACCAGTGCCCTTCATGCATGGGTCCTTTGCACTTCGAAGGAGCCGACGGAAAGCTGCACTGCGACTACTGCGGCGGAGCCTTCACGCCCGCCGAGGTCGAGGCCGCCTATGCCGCCAAGCAGCAGAAAGCCGATGCACAGGCCGAGAGCGACACCGAGCGGGCAGAGGCAGGGGAGCGCAGCGACTTCGAGCGAATGGGCGACGAAGCGGCAGGCGCGGCATCGGTGCTGACCAACGAGACGATTTCCGCCGCGAAAGAAGTCTCCGCAAGCGCGAGCGACCCCATCCAGGCGTACCTTTCGCGCGCCTCCTGGAACGAGGACGAGCGTGAGGGAATGCGTTCCTTCACGTGCTCCTCCTGCGGCGCCGCGGTCACGGTCGATGCGACCACGGCGGTCTCGGAGTGCCCGTACTGCGGGAACCCCGCCGTCGTGCCCGGCACCTTCTCAAACGAGGCAAAGCCCGATTTCATCATTCCCTTCAAGGTGAGCAAAGAGGAAGCGACTTCCGCACTCACCTCGTACTACAAGGGAAAGAAGTTCCTTCCCAAAGAATTCGTGCAGAGCAACCGCATCGCGCACATGCAGGGCGCCTACGTGCCGTTTTGGCTTTACGACGGGAACGCCGAGGGAAGCGCAACCTACGAATGCAAGAACATCCGCGTCTACACCTCGGGCGACGAGGAAGTCACCGAGACCGACGTCTACGAGGCGTACCGCGAGGGATCGCTCGACTTCGAGCGCATTCCCGCCGACAGCTCGGCGAAGATACCCGATGCGCACATGGACGCGATCGAACCGTTCGACTTCAATGAGCTCGTGCCGTTCTCCGTGGCGTACCTGCCAGGATATCTGGCCGAGCGCTACGACCAGGAGGCCGGCACCTGCCAGCCGCGCGCCATACGGCGCATGAAGGGCAGCTTGGAAGACGAGCTGCAGGCCACCGTGACCGGGTATGACGACGTCACGCAGGAGTCGATCAACGCGAACAGCGAGGTCACGGGTCTTTCGCAAGCACTTTTCCCCGTGTGGCTTTTGCACACGCTCTACAAGGACGAGGACTACCTGTTCGCCATGAACGGCCAGACAGGGCGGTTCATCGGCGACTTGCCGGTGTCGCCTTTGAAGGTGGTGCTGTGGTTTTTGGGAATCTTCCTCGCGTGCATGGCGATCTTGATCGGACTCGACGTATCGGTGTTCCAGTTCGACGACGAGCTCACGAGCGTGCTTGTCGATTTTGGAATCCCGCTCGCCATCGCGACCTTCGTGTGCATCGCCTTCTACAATCAGATGAAGACGGCTCGCGAGCAGACCGACGCGCGGGGCTACATCACGATGGAAGGGCTCACGCTCACCGAGTCCGATGACCGGTACGTGACGACCCACATCACGCGCGTGCGCATCAGCAAGGACGACAACTAGCGGCAACTACGGGGCACGCGGCTTCGGACGTGCGCCCCGAGCGAATATACGATCAGGCAAAACGACGGAAAGGAAACGATCATGGGTCTACTGAAAGCGGGCGCGGGCGCCCTGGGTGGCGTGCTTGCCGATTCTTGGCGCGACTATTTCTACTGCGACGCCCTCAACGCCGACACGCTGGCGGTCAAGGGCATGAAGCGCACCTCCGACAAGGGCCGCTCTTCGAACACCAAGGGCGAGAGCAACATCATCTCCGACGGCTCGATCATCGCCGTAGCCGACGGCCAGTACATGATCATCGTCGAACAGGGCGCAATCGTCGACGCATGCGGCGAGCCTGGCGAATTCGTGTTCGACAACTCTTCCGAGCCAAGCCTGTTCTTCGGTGACGACAAGATCACCGACCGCATCAAGATGGCCTTCGAGCGCGTGGGCGGCCGTTTCACCTTCGGCGGCGACACGGGCAAAGACCAGCGCGTGTATTACTTCAACAAGAAAGAGATCATCGGCAACAAGTACGGCACGGCAACGCCGGTTCCCTTCCGCGTCGTCGATGCGAACATCGGCCTTGACGTGGACATTTCGGTGCGCTGCAACGGCGAGTACTCCTACAAGATCACCGACCCGCTGCTGTTCTACAAGAACGTGTGCGGCAACGTGGAGGAGCCCTACACGCGCGACAAGATCGACTCGCAGCTGAAAAGTGAGCTTCTGACGGCGCTGCAGCCCGCCTTCGCGAAGATTTCCGCCATGGGCGTGCGCTACTCCGCCGTGCCCGCGCACACCACCGAGCTCGCCGACGCCCTCAACGAGGTGCTTTCCGAGAAGTGGGCCGACCTGCGCGGCATCGAGGTAGCCTCCTTCGGCGTGAACGCGATCGCCGCGTCCGAAGAGGACGAGCGGATGATCAAGGACCTGCAGAAGGCCGCGGTCATGCGCGACCCGGCTATGGCTGCTGCGAACATCGCCGCTGCTCAGTCCGACGCGATGCGCACGGCTGCCGCGAACGAGTCGGGCGCCATGGCGGGCTTCATGGGCATGGGCATGGCGAACATGGCCGGCGGCATGAACGCCGGCAGCCTCTTCAACCAGCAGGGCGGTGGCGGCACACCGCAAAGCCAGTACAACGTTGCCGCAGGTGGCGGCTTTGCTACCGGCAACGGCGGAGGCAACGGCGGAGGTGGCTGGACCTGCTCGTGCGGCGCGCAGAACACGGGCAAGTTCTGCAGCAACTGCGGCTCGCCCAAGCCCGCGCCCGCCGGCAGCTGGACCTGCTCCTGCGGTACCGAGAACACCGGCAAGTTCTGCAGCAACTGCGGGTCGAAGAAGCCCGAAGCCGACACGTGGACGTGCTCGTGCGGCGCGCAGAACACGGGCGCCTTCTGCGGTAACTGCGGCTCTAAGCGGCCGTAAGCTATGCGGAACCGAAACTGATTGTTCGCTGGCGAGGAGTTTTTCTCGCTGGTGAGCCTGAAGGAGGGCAGCCCATCGTCTTCTACGCGATTGGGCTGCTCTTTATTCTTTGCGTGGCGCCGAAGAACAGAGCGACTTGCGAATGAGCCGATTTACTCGGTTGCCTTCTGCATGTTTTCCCACGAGCTTTTCGTGAGCACCGAGACTTGCTGCGTGCGCACCACGCCTGTGACAGGATTGGTCGCCTCCTCGAGGCGCACAAGCTCGAAGCCGAGCTTGTCCTTCGCGCGGGCGGATGTCGCATTTTCCACGAAGTTGCAGACCCAGATTGCGGAAAGCCCGCGCTCGCCGAATCCGTAGCGCAGCATCGCGCCCGCCACTTCGGAAGCGATGCCGAAGCCCCAAAAGGGAGCAGCCAGCCAGATTCCCATTTCCCGATCGTTGTCCCCGATAGCGCAGTTGGCGTGGTCGGGCTTGACAAACCTGATACTGCCGATGGGGTTCAATGGGGCCGAAGCCACCTTCTTGCGCTCACGCAAGAACGCACGACCCGAAAACCCGCGCGTCATGTCGCCGAAGTCGGCTGCGCCCTCGATGCGCGCGATGGCGGCGGCATCGAATTCCTCAGGATGCTTTGCGCAGATGGCGAACGTGTCGGGCGCGCAGTACACGGCATGGAGAACCTCGCGGGCATGCTCGACGCTCACGTAGGGCGCCCAATTGGCGGGAGGCCCCACCCGCGGGTCGCTTGCCCAGCGGAAAAGCGTCGGCGCGTCGGCATCGCGCCAGGGACGCAGGATGAACCGTTTTGTTTCGAGCATGGAAACCTCCTTGCCGGTGAGGGATTCGAGCAGACGCGACGCCCGAAGTCGAGGGAGCGGCTTCGCGGTTCGAGATGACCTCTGTACAAAAACGACGATAAAATGTGCAGAAATCGTCTACTAACAGATTATCAGCATTTTTGCCTAAGAATAATCCCCACTATCGTCCTATTTGGGGAATAACTCGCTGAATATTTGGTAGATTCCTACTTATTTTTGCAAACTATCGTCAATCTTGTACAGGCAGGGAAATGAGACGAGGGCTTGGCGATCCGTCTCATTCCCAAGCGCTGCTAATCGGTCGAAAAACACGCGCACCTTTCTCAAACCTGATGGGAAAAGTCCGCGAGCTTTCTCGTTCCTACGCGGTCACTTTGACGCTATGTTCTAATTCCAGGGATTCGGAAACAGATATGGCAAAAGCTACAAATTCGAATTGAGACGGTGTACCATTTGCGGTATACGCCACGGGCGATGGGCCCACGGCTGGAAATCCAAGAAGGGGGATTCAACATGTCCAAATACGCTGGAACCCAAACTGAGAAAAACCTGCAGGCTGCGTTCGCTGGCGAGTCGCAGGCGACCAATAAATACACGTACTTCGCGTCGGTCGCGAAGGGCGAAGGCTACGAGCAGATCGCCGAAATCTTCCGCAAGACTTCGGCAAACGAGCAATATCACGCCAAGATGTGGTTCCGCGAGCTCGAAGGCATTGGCAACACGGCGGAAAACCTTGCCGCTGCTGCCGATGGCGAGAACTTCGAGTGGACCGACATGTACGACAAGTTCGCCAAGACAGCTGAAGAAGAGGGCTTCCCCGAGCTCGCCGAAAAGTTCCGTCAGGTTGGCGCCATCGAGAAGCACCACGAAGAGCGTTACCGCGCGCTGCTGCACAATGTTGAAACCGCCGCTGTATTCGAAAAGAGCGAGGTCAAAGTGTGGGAATGCCGTAATTGCGGCCACATCGTCGTAGGCACGAAGGCTCCGGATGTGTGCCCCGTCTGCAACCACCCGCAGGCATACTTCGAAATTTCGGCTGAAAACTTCTAAGCCCTCGAACTGAAAGGCCGCAAGAAGGGATCCGCCATTTGCCCAGTTCGTCGGTTTTCACGACAAGGACGCAGCCCCGCGCCAGGCAGTCGAGCGCCGTCGCGGGGCCTTCTTCTCGAAAGCCGGGACGTCGTGGACAAATAGCGTCGATATGTGAGTCTCCGAGCGCGAACGAGACCGCCCGCTCGCGCTTCCATCGGCATCTCCCCAGGTCAGTTTTTTCGAAAGCAAGTTAGCCTATCGACACTCCTCACATATCGACGATTTCTGTCCACGAGAGGCAGAAATCGGGAAAGAACGCATTCGAAACGCCACCTTTGGGAACACACGCCCTCTGAGGCAGAGGCAACCTCACTAGGTGAGACAGGGGGTCGGGTGGGCGAGGCAGGGTCAGGTGATTCGTCCCACGGGGGTGGGGCGAAGGGTCGGGTGATTTACCTCGCTTTCAGAAAGCCCCGGACACCGCAAACGTCGCTAATCGGTCGGGAGCGGCATCGTCTCCGTGCGCTTCCCGAGGCGAATCTGCGCGATGCAAACTCCGGCGAGAATAATCGCTACGCCAAGCCATTCAACAGCGGAAATCGGCTCCCCGAGCACAAGCATGGCGAGGAGCAGACCCGCTGGCAGCTCGGCCGACGTCATGATGGTCGACATACCGGGCGTCAGGTGCGGCGTCCCCAAGCCGAAAAGCAGAACCGGCAGCGTCATGCCGAACAGCCCGCACACGAACGCATACGGAGCGAAGCCGTCGAGCAGCGCGCCGGAAACGATGAAGTCGGGGCACACCACGTGCGACGCGATGACCACGCCCGCGCACACGATCATCCCGCGCTGCTCGTTCGAGCAGGGAGCCTTCACCCTCCCTGAAAACGTCACGAAGCACGCGCAGCTGATGGCCGCGCCAAAGCCGCACACAAGCCCCAGCGGATCGTAGCCCGCGATGCCCGTTTTATAGACGCCGCTCGCGAACACGGTCCCGACAATGACGACCGCGGCCGCAATGACCTGGGAGAGCGCAGGCGGCTTGCGCGTCAAGATTATCTGGAGCACCGTGCCAATCCAGGTGAACTGGAACAAAAGCGTGAGCGCCACCGAAACGGGCAGAACGCTCATCGCGTAGCAATAGAGTATCGAGGTGCAGCAGGTGAAGCAACCCAGCCCCATAAGCGAAAGCGCCGAGCGGGCACCGACGCGCTGCCAGCGTTTTCCGCGCACCATCGACACCGCGAAGGCTATTGCGAACAGGATGAGGCCGAACCACCCTTGACCTGCGACGACTTGATTTGAAGTGAACCCCGCGGCGTAAGAAAGCTTGTAGGTAGTCGCCATGAAACCATAGCTTGCGCCGCCGAGAAACACCTCGAGCGTCGCGATCGCGCGCACTTTGGTCGCTTCGCTTGGGGTCGCCTTGCACGAGGCGGCCTCGCTTGGGGCAGTCACGTTCGCCACCGGCATCGCTGGGGAAACCGCGGCGGGCATATTGTTCGTTTTCACTGTGAGCTCCTTTTGCACATCGGCGCCCGAGGAGCGAGAAGAAAAACCACGCAACCGAGCGTTCGGCTACGTGGCGAAAAGTGACGCGCTGCCAAGGCAAAGGAGAAGACGGCTTTCCGTCGCCGTTCCTTCGAGAAAGAAGCCTTCTTGACGCACACGCCCAAAAAGTCCACGTGGGGTTTTAGCGAAAGAGATGATACCAGGTTGCGAGCACAAATGCGAACGGAGGCTAACAGGCGGGGGCGGGGAGCCGAGGAGCGGGCGGAAGCCAAGCAGCGGGGACCGAGAGAAGGGGCAGGGGCCTCGCGGGCAGAAAGTAAGGCGGAAAGCGATCGGACGCCTTGCAGGCGGCGAGCGCAAGACGGGTCGAAGCGGAAGTCGCGCTCGATTTTCGGGAATCTCACGGGCACCAAGCAAATGGAGCAGCCCCGCCGCAACGCCGCCTGGGAGACAGCCGCCGCCCGACATGTGCGCGCGCAGCGGCCAACTTAGGTGTACCATTGCCCCAGCAAGTTCGATGCAGGGGTGCCCATCGCGCGATGAAGCGCGCGGTCGGCTGAGAGGGCGCAAGCCTAACCCTTTGAACCTGTCAGTTAGTGCTGGCGTAGGGAGCATCTCAGGTTCTATCTGGGGCGCCCGCTTATGCTGGCGTCCCATTTTTATGCCATGCTCCGCAGACGGAGCGGGTCCTTGAAAGGAATGCGCATGATTGAGATGAACCAGTTGCAAAGCGGAATCGTAGAAGCGGCGAGCAAGGTGCGCGCCAACAATCCCATGGCGGGGTCAATCACCAACAGCGTGACCATCGACTTCGTGGCGAACGCGCAGCTCGCCGTCGGAGGCTCGGCTGCCATGGTGTACCTGCCTGACGAGGGCGAATGCCTCGTCGCCGCGGGCGGTGCCGTCTACATCAACATGGGAACGCTGCTTCCCGTGTACGAGGAGACGCTTCCCCGCACTGCCGCAGCAGCGCGCGCAGCGGGCAAGCCCTGGGTGCTCGACCCGGTCGGCATCGGCATCGGCAGCCTGCGCACCAAGCTTTTGCGCGGATTTAAGCCCTACAAGCCCGCGATCGTGCGCGGCAACGCCTCCGAGATCATCGCGCTTGCGGGCCTTTGGGATCTGGAAGGCGACGCGAGCGAGCTTTCCCGCGCCCGCGGCGTCGACACCACCGACACGGTGGCGGCCGCGCGCGACGCAGCCGTGGCCCTTGCGCGCTACACCGGCGGCGCAGTGGCTGTCTCGGGCGAATCCGACCTGGTCACCGATGGGTCGACCGTGGCATATTCCACAGGAGGCAGCGCGCTTATGGGCAAGGTGACGGGCTTCGGATGTTCCCTCGGTGGCGTGGCCGCGGTCTATGCCACGCAAGCCGACCCCTTTACCGCGGCGCTTGCCGCCGTCGCGCACTACAACGTGGCGGGAACGCGCGCGGCAGCTGCGGCGGATGCGCCCGCGAGCTTCAAAGTCGCCTTCATCGACGAGCTCTACCGCGCGACGCCCGACGACATCGCGAACAACCCGCTGCGCATCGAGGAGGCCTAGCATGAACACGCTCATCGCCGTGGCAATCGCACCCTTCGGCGTGGGAGACGAGCTGTCCTCCGAGGTCGCCGAGGTCGTAAAGGTCATCCGGGAGTCGGGCCTTCCGAACAGGACCTATTCCATGTTCACCGAGATCGAGGGTGAATGGGACGAGGTCATGCGCGTTGTGCGCGACGCAACGTTCGTACTTGCCGAGAAGGGTATTCGCACCGAGGTCATCCTGAAGGCAGACGTACGCCCCGGCTTCTCCCGCATGATGGACGAGAAGGTGGCGCGCGTGAATGCCCTTCTTGACGGCGAGGGCAACAAGGGTGCGCAGGATGCAGACAACCCGAACGGCGAAGGCAGCAAGACCAACGGGAGCAACCCTAACGGCAGCGACGATCCAAGCGACAAGTTCGCAGCCAACGAAAACAAGGAGGTTCGCGCATGAGCATGAGAGATGCGCTCGATATTTCGTCCTACCTGGTCATTGGCCCAGAAAACACGTGCGGCCGTCCCGTGGGCGATGTAATCTCAGCAGCACTTGCAGCCGGGTTCACCTGCGTGCAGGTGCGCTCGAAGGTGTGCTCGGCGCGCGAGCTCATGGCCTGCGCCGACGAGGCAGCACGCGCCATCGAGCGCGCGGGCGCGAGCGAGAAGGTCGCGCTGCTCATCGACGACAGGCTCGACGTGGCCTTCGCCGCGCGGGAAGCGGGCGTGAAGGTCGACGGCGTGCACGTCGGGCAGTCCGACGTTCCCGTTGAAGCGTGCCGCAAGCTCCTCGGCCCCGATGCGGTCGTGGGTCTCTCCGCCCGTGCGGACGAGATGCTTGAGTACGTGAAGACCGCGGACATGAGCCTTGTGGACTACCTGGGCATTGGTCCTTTGCACGAAACGCCCACCAAGCGCGACTGCGGACTCGCAGCCGACGGCACCATCATCACGAAAAGCATTGATGACCTGCGTGAACTCGCCATTGCAAGCCCCGTCCCCATCGTGGTCGGCGGGGGAGTGAAGGTGGCGGACATCCCCCTCGTGGCGCAAACGGGCGTCGACGGGTTCTTCGTCGTGTCCGCCGTCTGCGGCGCGAGCGATCCGGAGGCGGCGGCGCGCGAGCTGGTGTGCGCGTGGCGGGAAGCGAAGGCGAGCTGAGTCAGCCGCAAAGCTCCCGCAAGGGTATAATGGGCGAAGCCGATATGGTGTCGGCTTCTAATCAGCAGCAATGCGCAACGCAGCGCACGAAAGGGGCACGCGATGACTTACATGGTTCGCATCAAGGAATTCCATGGCACGGATGCGGTGTACACCTACACGTTCGACAACCTCAACGATGCCCTCGCGCGCGTGTCCCGCTTCCTCACGCCCGGAAACCTCTTCGACGAGCGCGTCGAGGTCGACCCCACCGGCTTCAAGGAGACCATCCGCATCGAGACCATCCAGGTGTGGCTCGGTGAGGCCAATGAGGAAGGCACCGAAATCGCGAAGGATCTGGGCTACTGGAAGTTCAAGTCCAAACTTGGGGAATAGCATTTGAAACCCGCAAGCTTCCGAATGCCGCCCGCGAGCTTCAAGTTCGCGGGCGGCATGCTTTATATCGCAAGCACGACTTGAGTTGCATGCGATAATGGAAGGCCAGACGAGAAGAGCAGGCACGGGAGGAAACCATGGGCAGCAAGAAACGATCGGCGCGGGCACGCGAAGTGGCCGATTTCAAATCGCAGCTCGAAAACGGCCTTGGGGGATTGGACGACCTGTTCGCAAACGAGGAGCGGCGCGAGCAAAAGCGAGAAGCCGATCATGATGCAGCGATGCGCTGGAAGTCGTGCGAGAAGAAAAACCGCTACGCAACCAGGGACGAAGCCGAAGAAGCGCGCAAATGGTGCGAGGAGCGCGGCACGCGCGGCCTTGAAATCTATCACTGCGAATACTGTGGCGGGTGGCACCTGACGTCGCACCCCTTCGAATAGCGAGGAGGAGCCGCCCCTAGCGCTCCGACAAGACGAGGCCTGTCACAGTAAGCGCCACACCGAGCACGATTTGCCAGGTGAGAGGCTCGGCGAGCACGATAACGGACGCGACCACTGTTACCACGGGAGTAAGGTAGAGGTAAGCGCTCACGCTCACGACGCCGACGATCGACGCCGCCTTGTTCCACATGACATAGCAGGTGGCAGACGCGACCAGCCCCAAAAACAGCAGATTGCCCAGCATGACAGGATCGAGAAGCTCCGCAAGGCCCGCGCCCTCGGCTCCCTGGCCAAAGCCCATCACCGGCAAAAACGGCAGCATGAACACAAGGCCCCACGCAAACGTGCGCTTCGTCGTAGCCACCGTCGAGAGGCCCAGCTTCGCAATGCGCTTGCCGATAGTGGAATAGACTGCCCAGGCCAGCGCCGCAAGCACGGCGAGCAGGCAACCCGCAAGCCCCGCGTCGCCTGCGGCAGCGCCCGTAAAGCTGATGAGCGCGATGCCCGATATCGCCATCACGAAACCCGCAAAGAACTTCACACCGACGCGCTCCTCGCGCGTGACGAACGTGGCAATGAGCGCGATGAACAGGGGCGCGATGGCGACGATCACGCCGACGTTCGAGGCGCTCGTCATGGTGAGCGCGATGTTCTCCATAAAGAAGTACAACGTCACGCCCGTTGCACCCGCCAGCGCGAACAGCGCCTCGACGCGCGCGCCCATGAAGGGGGTCACGCGGTGGTGGATGACGCACAGCGCGAGAAAGCCCAGCATGAAGCGCAAAAAGAGAATCTCTATCGGGGTGACGACGGTGAGCAGCACCTTTGTCGACACGAACGTAATGCCCCAGACGAACACGGTGAGGAAGGCGAGGATATGGCCTTTGGCGCGGCCTCGCGCGTTTAGGGAGAGTATCGCTTCTTGCATAGTTTTCGAAAGGGTCCTTACCACTCGTGAATCGTTTGTCTGCGGCATTATAGCAAGCCAGGCGCAGCGCAAACACGATGCAGCGACAGTCGGCGAGGCGGAGTCGGGCACAATCCTTTCGCCCCCCTCCGCCAATAACGCACCACGGGCGATGGCGAGCCCTGCAACCTCAACGCCGCCGCAGGACAAACCGACGCACGGCCGCTGCCTCTCCACCACAAAGATAGCTGGGCAGTCGCTTTCCCCAAGGTAACCCCCATTGTTTCCGACAATTGAATTATCCCAAACCCGTCGCTTTATAAGCGGAAATGAAATATGATGAAAGGTGCGACCGTTATTCATATCGGTTTTCAGGATATCGCGGGAAGGGGCTTTGATGCCAACTGGATTCGAACTGATCAAGCAGCAAGTCGAGACGAAGAAGCTCGGGGAAGAGCTCCCTATCGTGGGATGGTTCCATTTCCCCTTGGCAGACCCTGTCGCCGACGATTTCTACGCTGAAACCGTCAACACGGCAACCGCTGGACATTGGGACCTCATCAAGATTATGACCTGCGGAAACTATATGCCCGTCGCATATGGCGCCGACTATGAGTTCTCCACGAACCCGCAGAAGTGGGATGGCGTCTTCCACTCGCACCCCATCACCTCAGCCGAGGACGCCGGCAAGCTCGGAGTGCTCGACGCGACGAATGACACGCTCGCTGCCGAGGTCGCCGTCGACGGGCGCATTGTCGACACCTACAAAGGCGAGAAACCGGTGCTCGCGACGCTGTTCGACCCGCTGTCGTGGGTGCAGGAGCTTTCCACGCCGATGAACCCCGACTGGACCCTCGAGCTCATGCGCTCCGACCCGAAGGCGCTCACGCACGCGCTCGAGGCGCTGCAGGAGACCAACGACCACTTCCTCGATGCGCTTATCGACAAGGGCATCGACGGCATCTTCATGACCACGAAGTTCTCCCGCTCGACGCTGATCACTCCCGAGGAGCACCGCGAGTTCGTCGTGCCATACCTTGAGCACATGGCGAAAAAGCTCAAGGGCCGCACCTGGTTCTCCATGCTGCATGTCCATGGTGATGAGGGCCTCTACATGGATGACCTCATCGACCTCGACTATCAGGCGTTCAACTGGGAGTGCTGCGGCACTGCCCCGAATCTGACGAGCGTCGCCGATATGCGCAGAAAGACCGACAAGGTGCTCATCACCGGATTCGACCAGAATCACGACTTCTACGGCACGCCCGAGCAGGTCAAGCGCCGTCTGGCGACCCGCCTTGAGGACACGCTCGCGCAAAACGACGGCGGCGCGCTCATCTTCGGGCCTGGCTGCACGCTTCCGCTCGATGTCGACCGCTCGCTGTTCTCGCTCATCTACGAGGTGGTTCACGAGGCAGGACTGCGCTAACCCCTCATTCGCGCGCCAAGGACAAGCCCACACAAGCGAGCAGCAAGAAGGAAGCAGCCGTCATGAACGAAAGAACCTACAAAGCGTATGTGCAGATTCTCGAAGACGAGCTCATCGTCGCGACAGGCTGCACGGAGCCTATCGCCATCGCCTTTGCGTCGGCGAAGGCGGCACAGGTGCTCGGCAGCGAACCCGAGCGCATATCCATTTCCGTCAGCGGGAACATTATCAAGAACGTCCATAGCGTCACCGTTCCGAACACGGGCGGCCAGCATGGAGTAAAGACCGCGGTTGCGGCCGGTATCGCCGCGGGCGACGCCGGCAAGGGGCTCGACGTGCTCTCGGGGCTCAACAACGACGGGCGCGCCTACATGGCCCGTTATCTGGAAGAACACGAGATCCGAGTCGAATTTGCCGACACGAGCGAGCCTTTCTACATCGACGTGCGCGTGTTTGGTGACAACGGCGGGTCGGCGCGCGTCGTCATGGCGAAAAACCACACGAACGTGGTTCTCGTCGAACGCGACGGCGAGATTCTCCAGGACACGCGCACCGAAGACCCGAGCGATGGGGAAAACGCGCTGACCGAGCTTCTCAACGTTGCCGACATCCTCGAATTCGCCGACACCGTCGACTTGGCCGACGTGGAAGAGATGCTCAGTCGTCAGGCGGAATACAACTACGCCATCTCGTGCGAAGGGCTCAAAAACGACTGGGGCGGGCGCGTCGGCAAGCTTTACGCGTCCGACGCCTACCCCAACGACCTGCTCACGCAGGCAAAGGCTGCAGCAGCAGCCGGCAGCGACGCGCGCATGGGCGGCTGCCCCATGCCGGTCGTCATCGTATCGGGCAGCGGCAACCAGGGCATTACGGCCTCGGTCCCCATCGTGGTGTATGCCCGCGCGCTCAAAATCCCACGCGAGAAGATGCTTCGCGCGCTTGCCGTGTCTGACCTGATCAGCATCTACCAGAAATCGGGGATCGGATGCTTGTCCGCATTCTGCGGAGCCGTGAGCGCAGGCACCGGCGCAGCATGCGGCATCGCCTATCTCCTCGGCGGGCGCATGGAGGAAATCGAGCACACGATCGTCAATTCGCTCGGAACGGTGTCGGGCATGGTCTGCGACGGCGCGAAGCCTTCCTGCGCCGCCAAGATCGCAATGGCCATCGAGTCGGGCGTGTTCGGGTATCGCCTGTTCAAGAATGGAAACGAGTTCTACGCGGGCGATGGAATCGTCACCATGGGCGTCGACGAGACCATCCGCAACGTGAGCCGCATGGCCCGCGAGGGCATGAGGGAGACCGATCGCGAGATCTTGAGCATCATGATCGACTCCGAATAGCCGATAAATAGTTCGAGGCCGCTGGGCTTGCAGGTTGCGGAAAGCAATTCGCGACCCGCAAGCCCAGGCGGCCCCAGCTGTAGCAAAAGCGAAACAATAATGCAAAGCGCCCTCGGAGGAATTCCCGCTCGATGCGGGGATGCAGCCCTCCAGGGGCGCTTTCTTTACTCAGTGAGCGACAGGAACTCGGCGACCTGGGCCTCAATCACCTCAAAGCTGCTCTCCCAGAACTCGCGCGTCGTCACGTCGACGCCGGCAACGGCCGTCGCACCCTCGACCGTATCGGTCGTTGTGGCGCTCAAGAACGCCTTATAGCGCTCGACAAACGACGGGCCCACTTCCTGATAGCGCGCATACAGCCCGTGTGCGAGCAGCAGGCCGAACGTGTAAGGGAAGTTGTAGTAGCTGAGCGTCGTCATGTAGTAGTGCACCTTGTTCACCCACATGTAGGGGTGAAGCGCGTCGGCGTCGAGAGCGGACCCGTACGCCTTCTTCTGGGCATCCTCCATCAAACGACAGAGATCCTCGGCGACGAGGTACTTCTCGGCGCGCTGTTCGAAGACGGACTTCTCGAAAAGGAATCGTGAGAAGATATCGCACACCGTCTGAGCGACATCCGAGAGCCTCGCGTCCAGAAGCGCAATGCGCTCCTCGGTCGTCTTCGCCTCCTCGATGGCGGCGCTCATGAGCACAAGCTCGTCGAAGTTCGAGGCCGTCTCGGCTACAGGCATGGTATAGCACCTGTTCAGCGGTCGTTTCGTTTCAATCTGCTGTCCATGGAAGGCGTGCCCGAGCTCGTGTGCGATCGTGTCGACCGCGCGCAGCGTGCCATCGAAGTTGGTGAGCACGCGGCTTTGACGCTGGTTGGAGAGGTTCCGGCAGAAGGCACCGCCGCTCTTTCCCGGACGCGGGTCGAAGTCGATCCAGCGCTCGTCGAAGGCTCGCTCGATGAGCTCGCCGAGCTCGGAAGAGAAGCTTCCCAAGTGCTTGACCAGGTACGCGCGCGCCGACTCGATGGTAAACGAGGGCGCATCCGACGATTCGCTCACGACCGGGGCGAAGAAATCCCACCACGGAAGTCCGCTTTCGTGCCCAATAATCTCCGCTTTGCGCGTGAGGTAGGCTTGAAGCGTCGGCAAATGCTCCGACACGACCTCCCACAGCACATCGAGCGTCTCGCTGCTCATCCGCGACTGGAAGAGCGCCATATCGAGCGGGGAGGAGAACCCGCGCATCTCCGACTGCAGGATGACCTGCTCCTTGATGCCGTTAAGCGATGCAGCAACGCCCACCGAGATGGCTTTCGAGCACTCGATTTCGGCATCGAAGGCCTTCTTACGCGTCTCAGCATCGGTCGAACGGGCAAGGTTGCGCAGCTCGGTGAGCGTGAGCTCCTTCCCGTCGAGCCGCGCGGTCGCGAAACCGACCAAGCTCGAGCGCAGGTCAATCCACGCATCTCCCGCGCATCCCTGCATGCGAGCAAAGACGTCCTCCGCATCGGAGCTTCCCTGGTGAGCGCCCTCGAGCCTCATCTGCCCGATTACGAAGCGATAGTCATCAAGGAGGGAAGACGCGGCAAAATCTTCCTCGGTAAGCTCAAGGCCAGCCACGCAGCGACGAACGAAGAGACTCGGGCGCGCCATCTTCCCGTAGCCCTTGCGCAGGGCGGCCATCGCCGAGAGGGCCCGCTTGTCGCCTGCATCAACGGCGCTGCGCAGATAGGTGAACTCATGAAGGTCCTTGCCGATCAGCCACAGCTCCTCCTCGCGCTTGAGGAATTCGCAGAGCGCCTTAACGTCGAAGGTTCGCTCACCGCGCTCGATCGGTGCAAGTGCTGCGATATATTCATCGATGAGCTGGGAAAACTTCTCGCAGTCTTTCACATACGCCTTGTCATCGAAGCCTTTATAGAGCGCATCGAGGCTCCATTGGCGCGAGGTATCCACATTCGAGTTGCAATTCGTTGAAGTCATCGGCTCATCCTCTCCTCGATAAGCGTCTTAAAGAAGTCGACCCCGAAGGGCAGGGCTTCGCAATCGATGTTCTCGTCGATTCCATGGATAGTCGCGGTTTGCTCCGCCGAGAAGAGCATCGGTGTGAAGCGGATGCAGCACGGCGCGACCTCGGTGAAATGCTTGGTGTCGGTTCCGCCCGAGAGCAGAACTGCACGCGGCTCAGCTCCGGGATATACCGAAGAAATCGCACGTTCAACCTGGGCGTATGCATGCCCGCTCGTATCCGAGACGGGACTTGGCGGCGTGCTCTTGCCAAGCGTCACCTCGACATCGTGGCGCTTGGCAATTGTCTCGAGGACCTCGCGGGTCGATTCCACCGTTCGGCCAGGAGCCAGGCGCACGTCGCACACCACCCACGCCTCGCGCGGGACGACATTGGGCACGCTCGATGCGCCCGCCATGGTGAACGCAACGGTGGTTCCCGACGCATCGAGAAGGTCGGGGCACGCATCGCCCTCGAACAGGTTCGCGGCATCGACTTCGGCCATGAACGCACCCAAGCGTACAAGCGGCGTGTTCTTACCGACGTTCATGGCGTGGCCACCCGGCCCAAAGGCGCTGCACTTGAAGATGGCCTGGCCTTTCTCGGCCACGGCAACCTGCGCGATGAGCGAGCCGTCCTCGCTGCGGACGACGCAGGGACCCTCGTCGACGAGCAGGTCGATGTCGACCTGCTGCTCTTTCAGGTAGCTCGGCACAAGGTCGTTGCCGCCGATTTCCTCGCAGTCGCTCGAGGCAACGTAGATATCGAAGGCAGGGGAAAAGCCCGCCTCGATAAGCTCCTCAAGAGCCTGCAGGATGCACAGGAGATTGCCCTTGATATCAAGCGTACCGCGCCCCCAGACGCGACCTTCGGCGATTTCCCCGCCGAAGGGCTCATAGGTCCAAGGGCCCTCGGCATCGACGACGTCCTGGTGGCTCATAAGGAGCAGGGCAGGCTGTTTTTCCTCATCAGCTAACGTAGAACGCCAGCAGAAGAGCAGGCTTCCACCATCGTCTCCGAACATTTTGAGCTCACACCGTTCGAAAACGGCGGGGAACAGCTCTTCGAGAAGAGCGTGGAAATCCTCGAAGGACTGCGCATTACCCGGCTCCTGAACCGTCCGCACGCGAATCATGCGCGCAAGCTTCTCGGCATAAGCGCTCGCTCGCGCCGACCTGTCCTCACATTCCATCATTCGATTGCCTCCTTCAGCAATACCGCTTCAACGAAAATAGTCTCCGCTACCGAAGAGGGTTGGCGCTATGCCGCAGGCTTCACGAACTTCTGAACGAGGGCGACCAACATGTTGGAAATCTTCTGGAGCGCCTGCACGGAGCAATGCTCAAAGGGCCCGTGAGCATACTCGCACCCTGCGCACAGGTTGGGGCAGGGAAGACCCATGTAGGAAAGGCGCGCGCCGTCGGTGCCGCCGCGAACGGCGATGATGAGCGGCTCGATGCCCGTGTCCTCCATCGCCTCGCGCGCAAGGTCGACAAGCTCCATGTGGGGCAGAATCTGCTCTTTCATGTTGTAGTACTGATCAGTGATGGAAAGCTCGACGCATTCGCAGCCGTAGCGGGCGTTCATGAGCGCCGCCGCCTGCTCCATGATGCGCTTGCGCTCCTCGAAGCGCTCGCGATCGTGGTCACGGATGATGTAGTCGAGTGTGGCCGTCGCCACATCGCCCTCGATGGAGCCCAGGTGGAAAAATCCTTCGCGACCCTCGGTGGTCGCGGGAATCTCGGTCGCAGGAAGGAGCGCGGCGAATTCGCAGGCCAGAAGCGCGGCGTTGCGCATGCGGTTCTTCGCGGAACCGGGATGGACTACCTTACCCGTGATCTTCACGACAGCGCTCGCGGCATTGAAGTTCTCGTACTCGAGCTCGCCGAGCTCACCGCCGTCGACCGTGTAGGCAAGTTCGGCACCGAACTTCTCCACGTCGAAGAGGTCGGCACCGCGACCCACCTCCTCATCAGGGGTGAAGCCGATGGAGAGCGGTCCATGGGGAGTGTCGGGGTTCTCGTGCAGGTACTCCACAAGCGACATAATCTCCGCCACGCCCGCCTTGTTGTCGGCACCGAGCAACGTGGTGCCGTCGGTCACGATAAGGTCGTCGCCGATATGCTTCGCAAGCGTGGGGAAGTGCTCCTCGTCGAGCACCATACCGAGCTCCTCGTTGATGACGATGGGGCCACCCTGATAGTTCTCGACGATGCGGGGGTTCACGCCCTTGCCGCTCGTCTCGGTTGCGGTGTCCATATGGGAGATGAAACCGATTGCCGGAGCGGTAGTGCCTTCGGGAAGATTGGCGGGGATATGCCCCATTACGTAGCAGTGCTCATCGACGCTCGCGTCTTCCACGCCGAGGGCCCGCAGCTCCTCGACCAGCATATTCGCAAGATCCCACTGGCATGCAGTGCTCGGGATGGCTTCTTGACCCGCGCAGGACTGCGTATTGATCCTCACATAGCGCAAAAAACGCTCTTCAACCGGTTCCATACGTCTCCTCTCATTCAAAGACAGCCCTCACCTTGAAAAGGAAGGGCTGCCGGATATATCGATCGATTATTCGTACAGGAAGCAGGCCACTTTGTGCCCAGGCCGCGCCTCGACCAAGGCCGGATGCTCCGTCCTGCAACGCTCCGTGCAATGCGGGCACCTCGACGCGAGCGGGCAGCCCTTCATGTCCCCGATGGGGCTCGGGATATCGCCCGTGAGCGCGATGGTGTGCTTTTCCTCAAACGGGCTCGTGGGGGGAATTGCGGACAGGAGCGCCTGCGTGTAAGGATGGAGCGGCTCCTCGTAGATACCCTCGGCGTCGCAGAGCTCTACAACCTGGCCAAGATACATGATGGCGATACGGTCGGAAATGTGCTTGATGACGCTCAGGTCGTGCGAGATGAAGACATACGTCAAGCCGAGCTCGCGCTGCAGCCTCCCGAAGAGGTTGAGCACCTGAGCCTGGATGGACACGTCGAGCGCGGAAACCGGCTCGTCGCATACAAGCAGCTTAGGTCCGAGCGAAAGCGCGCGGGCGATGTTGATGCGCTGGCGCTGACCGCCCGAAAACTCGTGCGGGTAGCGGTGCATGTGCTGGGTGTCCAAGCCGACGAGCTCCATCAGCTTGCGAACGCGAGCCTCGCGCTTCTTCGGATCGGTCTCCGTCTTATGGATAATCATCGGCTCTTCGATGATCTTCGCGCAGGTCTTACGCGGATTAAGCGAAGAGTAGGGATCCTGGAAAATCATCTGAACGCTGCGGCGCTGGCGGCGTGCGCGGTCTTTCTTGAAGTCGAGCGGCTCGCCCTCGAACGTGACGGTTCCACTTGTCGGCTCATGGAGGCGAACAAGGCACCTTCCCAGGGTCGACTTGCCGCAGCCGGACTCGCCGATGATGCCGAGGGTCTCGCCCTTGTACACCTCGAGGTTCACGCGCGAGAGCGCATGCAAGTACTGGGACTTCTCGCCGAGCTTGTCGGAGCGAATCTCGAAGTCCTTCGACAGGTCGCTGATCTTCAAAATGACATTCGGGTCGGCAGGCGCTGCCTCATCGCCCGATTTCGGGACAGGCTGGGTTGCAGCAGCCTCATCGTTGGCGTTGATGCTCATCACTTGCCTCCTTTCGCGCGTTCGAGATGCGTATCGAGCGTCTGCCTATGGCAGGCAACGAGATGCCCTGGCTCGACCTCAACGAGCTCGGGAACTTCCTTGCTGCAGATGTCCTGCGCATAGGGGCAGCGGTTGGCGAAGTTGCACGCCTTACCCGTAAGGCGCAGGTCAGGCGGTGTCCCGGGAATCGTGGAAAGGTCGGCTTTGCGCTCGGAGGAAAGCGAGGGCATGGAATCGAGCAGGCCCCACGTATACGGGTGCATGGGTTTGGCGTAGAGCGACTTCACGTCGGCCGCCTCGACCACCTTGCCCGCGTACATGACCATGGCGCGATCGCACACGTCCCACACCACGCCCAGGTTGTGCGTGATGATCATAAGCCCGATGTTGTTCGTGCGCTGCAGTTCTTTAAGCAGGTGGAGCACCTGCGCCTGGACGGTAACGTCGAGGGCGGTCGTGGGCTCGTCGGCCAAGATCACCTTCGCGTTGCAGCAGAGCGCCATGGCGATGATGACGCGCTGGCACATGCCGCCCGAAAGCTCGAACGGGTAGGAGTTAAAGCGCGCCTCGGGATTCGGGATGTTCACCGAGCGCAGCGCGGCGATCGCGACCTCACGTGCCTCCGCCTTGCTCATGTTGCGATGGATGCGCAGGTTCTCGGTCATCTGCTGCCCGACTTTGAACACCGGGTCGAGCGAGGTCATGGGGTCTTGGAAGATCATGCCGATATCGCGCCCGCGGTAATCGCGCAGCTCCTTCTTCCCGAAGGAGAGCACGTCGCGGCCCTGAAACTTGATCGAGCCTTCCTCGATGCGCGCGTTAGCCTCGAACAGTCGGATGAGGCTTTTCGCCATCATCGACTTGCCCGAACCGCTCTCGCCGACCACGCCGAGCGTTTCCCCTCGTGAAAGGGTGAACGAGACGCCGTCAACGGCGCGGGCTATGCCGCTCGCGAGATGAAAATAGGTCTTGAGGTTTTTCACATCGAGAAGCACCTCGGACTCGGGATTGGCGGCAGAGCCGGCGTTTATTTCCTGTCCGTTAACTTCGTTTGCCATAAATCTCACCTACTTCTTCATCTTCGGATCGAGCACGTCGCGAATGCCGTCACCAAGCAGGTTGAACCCGATAACAGCCACGAAGATGAACAAGCCCGAAATGGTAGCGATATGCGGAGCGATTGCAAGGCAGGTCTGGCCTCCTCGCAGGATGTTTCCCCAGGACGGCGTCGGGATGAGGATGCCCAGGCCCAAAAAGCTCAGGCCGGCCTCGGCAATGATGGAGCCGCCGACGCAGAGCGTGGCGTAGACGACGACCTCGGACACCGTGCTCGGAAGGATGTGGAGCACCATAAGACGGAGGTTCGATGCGCCGAGCACGCGCTCGACGTTGCAGAACTCCTCGTTCTTCGCAACGATGACCTTGCTTCGAACCACGCGCGCGAACCGCGGCACATTGCCGATGCCGATCGCGAGGATGACGTTGAACACGCCCGATCCCAAGATAGTGACCAGAAGCAGGGACAGGAGGATGAACGGGAAGGCGAACAGGCCGTCCATGACGCGCATAATGATCGAGTCGACGATACCGCCCATGAAGCCGGCGACGAGGCCCAAGATGATGCCGATGACGCCGCCAAGCACCGTCGAGCCGATGGCGACGACGATACTCATGCGCGCACCGTAGACGATGCGGCTGAACAGGTCGCGGCCCAAATCGTCGGTGCCGAAGATATGGCCGTTCACGCCAGGCTCGAGATAGGTCTCGGTGATCGACGTGGCGTTCGGATCGAACGGCGCGATGAACGGGGCGAAGATGCCGATCGCGAGCATCACGATAACGATGATGAGGCCGATGACCGCAGACTTGTTCCTGATGAACTTGCGCCATGCGCTGTTGGCTTTGCGCTCCTTCTGGATCATCGCTTCTTTGGCGGCCTCGGTGATGGCGCCGTCAACGACTTCCATCTCGGCCCCGGAAGTCGCCGCAGCTGCCGATTTCTCTTTAAACATTGTTGGCCCCCTTCTTCGCCTCAGCAGCAACCTTGGGGTTGATGACCATGTACAGCAAGTCGGTGATGAGGTTGATGACGACGAACGCGATGGCGACGACGAGCACTGTCGCCTGGATAAGCGAGTAGTCGCGGTTGTCGATCGCCGACGTGATCATGGTGCCCATGCCGGGCCAAGCAAAGACGTTCTCGGTAAGAACAGCACCCGCGAAGCAGCCGGCGAACTGAATGGCGATAACGGTGATGATGGGAGGAAGCGCGTTTTTGAGCGCATGCTTCCACGTGATGGAGGCCTCGCTCACGCCGCGAGCACGCATGGCGCGCACGGAGTCGCTTCCGAGCGTCTCGATCATCGACGATCGAGTGATACGCGTGAACGTGCCCATCGGGATGATGGCCAAACAGAAGCAGGGGAGCACCAAGTGGCTGATGAAGCCTATGAGACCGTCCTTCTCTATCGATCCCATGCCATAGCTCGGAAGCCAACCAAGCGTGACCGAGAAAAGGAGCACGAGCATGATGCCGACCCAGAACACCGGCGCGGAAACGCCGAACAGGGACAGCACGGTCAAGACGTAGTCGACGATGCTGTTCTGCTTCCTCGCGGAGATAACACCGAAAACGACGCCGAAGATCACCGCGATGATGAGCGCGATGACCGAGATGAGCAGAGTGTTCGGGAGACGCTGCGCGATCATGTCGATAGCGGGCTGATTAAAATAGTACGAAGTCCCGAAATCACCTTGGCATATGCTCACAAGGTAGTTCCAAAATTGAACGATGATTGGATCGTCCAATCCAAGTGACGCACGCATCTCTTCGACTTTGCTTACGTCATATTGGTCGCCAACCATAGCGGCAACAGGGTCGCCAGGAATAAGGCGCGTCGCGATAAACGTGAAGGCAACGACAACGAAGAGCGTTGGAATCAGTTGAAGCAGACGCCGCAGGATGATTTTCGCCATGAGCGGTCACCATCTCCCTTCAAAAAGGTGCGACCCGGCAAACCGGGCCGCACCCAAAATCTCGTCTAGCAGGCCGATATCCTACTTCTCTTTCCAGATGTTGATGCCAGAGCCCTCAAGTCCGCAGACACGCATGACTGCCTTGTTCTCCTGAACAAAGCCGTGCACTTCCTTGCGCAGGCCCCAAGAGAGCTTGGTCGTCGCGTAGAAGGCGGCGATGTTGGTCTTGAGCGCAATCTCGTTGAGCTCCTCGTAGAGGTCCTTGCGCTCCTGCTGATCGGTGAGCGTCAGCGCCTCGTTGATGATCGCGTCGGTCGCGGGATCGCTGTAGCAGAAGGCGTTGTAGTTGGTGTGGATCTTGTCGGAGTTCAAGAAGTAGCCGACAAACGTCGCCGGGTCGGCCGAGCCGCCCTGGCCGTTGATCCACAGCTGCACCTTGTTGTTGAGGTAGCGGTCGGTGACCTCGGTAGAGGAGACGCTCTGGATCTCGACGTTCACGCCGATTTGCTTGAGCTGCTCCTGGACGAGGGTCGCGGCCTGCACGTAGGCATTCTGGGTGCCGATGGTGAGGACGATGTCGAAGCCGTCGGGATAGCCCGCCTCGGCGAGCAGGGACTTCGCCTTCTCCACGTCATATGCGGGAACGAGCGCTTCCTGCTCCTCGCTGTAGCCCCAGGAGACCTTCGGCACGGGCAGCAGCCTTGTTGGCCTCGAAGGATCGCTCCCACCGAAGTACTCAATCGCTTCGTAATGTTGCCTGCCCTGATACTCTATTCCGATGTTTAACGATGGAATGAACACATCAAGCGATTGAGCGCCAAGCCATTGTGTGCGGTACTGGTATATAGCGTCTCCGTACGAATCATGAACGAGTGAGAACAGTAGAAACTCTGGCAGGATGGCGAACATGTGCAGGACGGGCTGCAATTCGAGGTGCTCAAGGTGCGCCGGCGCGGCGTGCAACAAGGTATGCGAGAAGTACGTCGAGGTGCCCGAATGCCCCAAACTCTCGAGGGCGCCGTACGTGTGCAACGGGTGCCGGTCGAGAATCACGCTTGCATGCAGGCATCGCTGCTGGTTCTACGACGCGGACACGGCCAACGAGGAGGCGGCATGGGCGAAGGTGGCGGGGCGCCAGGGCGTCGACTGCTCGCCCGAGGAGCTCGCGGCCATGGTCGCCGTGGTGAAGCCGCTGATGAGGAAGGGGCAAAGCCTGAGCCAATATCTGGCAGACCCACGGGTCCGAGTTTCCCGTCGGGGCGCGGACGTTCTACCGCTACATCAATCTCGGAATCCTCGACATCTGCAACCTCGAGCTCCCCAAAAAAGTGAAGTACAAGCCGAGGCGGAGGCGCAAGAAGGACGAGGTCCCGTTCAGGCACTCCCTGGAGGGCAGGACATACGAAGACTTCCAGAGACTCGACTATGACGTCCAGATGTCGGCCGTCGAGATGGATTGCGTGGTATCGGCCAAGGGCTCCGACAAGGCCATCCTCACGCTCCTGTTCAGGCGCTTCTGCTTTCAGATCATGGTGATGCTGCCGGCGCACACCTCCGAGTGCGTGGCGAGGGCGCTCGGCAGCATCGAGATGCTCTGCGGGCGGCGGGCGTTCATGGGCAGCTTCAGCGTCCTCCTCACCGACAGGGGGTCCGAGTTCCTCGACTACGAGGCGATCGAGCGGAGCGTGGACGGAGGCAGGCGCTGCTCCGTCTACTACTGCGACCCGCTGCAGTCCGGGCAGAAGGGCCGTTGCGAGAAAAACCACGTCGAGCTGCGGAAAGTCCTCCCGAAGGGAACCTGCTTCGAGGGAATCACCGACTACGAGCTCTCGATCATATGCTCCCACGTCAACTCGTACACGAGGCCGGTGCTGGGCGGCGCTGCGCCCATAGACATCGCCGGCAGAATACTGCCCGCCGGCCTGCTCGACGGGTTGGCAATCAGGAAGATTGACCCCGATGAGGTCGTCATGAGGCCGAGCCTGCTCGCCGAGCTAGGGCTCAGGTAGGCGCGAGGACGAACCACGGAAAAGCAAGGCGCCCGGGACCGAACGGAATAGGCTCTCCGTTGCGCACCCCAAGCATGTGACTTAAGTCTGTCACATCATTTGACGGGGGCTTGGATACGCGTATGCTATAAGAGGGTCGGATACGCAGGCGCACAACCGCCGCCTGGCCTCGACGGACTTAAGTCAGCATCCTCCAAGGCGCCTGGCCTGGGATTGTCAGGGTTAAGTCACAGCTTCATCCAGACTTCACGAAATGCTGACTTTGACCTGTCAATCAACCCGCCAGGATTCCCCTTCTGCATTTTTCAATTCGTGATAATCGGGATTATGTAATCCAGTATTTCTATGTCCAGAAAACCGCCGATTGGAACCTTGCCAAGACTTGTTCTTGTTGCATCTTCGATAAGCTTAGACGCTGCTGTCTTTACAGGGAAAGAATGGCATCGATGACTAGGGAACTGGCCTTTCAGGCAGGAATACGCCCGCGCGAAAATCGCGCCGGCGCTGGAGGGATGACTGAGAGCGGAGCTAGCTACGCTCTAGAGAACAGCCGCGAAAAACGGCTCGAAACAACAACCTCTCAGGATACCCATGTAGTTCTTGTACCCGCCGCCAAATTTGGTTTGAATTTTGAGACGTCAATTCAAAGCCGCATGGAAGGCTCAAAAAGCCACCTCGGTGCCGAGACGGCAAGCTTTTGGTGATATCGCAGGTTTTTAATGCGTCACCGTATGGTTCCGCTGACCACGTCGAAGATAGGGTGTCCCATTCCGTCGAATTTGATTGCAGCAAAAGCCCTTGCCGCAGGCGAGGGGTTCGCGATCTCGACGTACTCGATCTCGGAGGCTTTGGCGCCGTTGATCTCCGTTGCCGTGACGTTGCCGTGCTCGTCGAGGGTGTAGCTTTGCAGCGTGTCTTTGCCGAAGACGTTTTTGTAGCTGATGCCGGTGACGTTGCCCGCTGAATCGCGTTTGACAGCATAGGCGCCCTCCTCCCCGTTTGTGCTGCTGGTTGCCATCCACCCTTTTTCGTCGAAAGTTTTTCCGTTCGTGTCGGAGCTGCTCGCGTAATAGGCTGTGGCGGCTTTGATTCGCCCGTCGTTGTCGTATTCGTATGTCATTCCGCTACCGGCTTTGTCAAGTTTTGTGTAGCGGCCCTCGCCGTCGACTTCAGCCGCCATATCGAGGGAGCCGACATAGACGTCGTTCTGTTTGTTCGATTGCGACTGAGACACGCCTTTGGGGAGGCCGTTCTCATCGTAATCGAGGGTGTAGATGTCGATCGACGTGCCGAGGTTCGCGGCGTTGGGGTGCTCGACGGTTTGGGCGATTTTCGCCAAGTTGCCCTTTTCGTCGTAAGCGTATTCGGTGGTGATGGTCCGAGCGTTTAAGCCAGAGCCGGAATAGCCGACAACCTTTGAAACCATGTAAACGGACCCGATGGTGGACGATTCGGCATCTCCCGCGCTACAACCAGTCACGCCGAATAAGGAGGCGGATGCCAATGTTGTGCCTAAAAGTTTTATAAAACATCTTCTAGTGATCATTGCCGATTGCCTTTCAGCTTGTTTTCGGCGGTTGACAATCGCGTCCAAATTTGCGGTGCATCAAGAGCCGTCGTCGAGACCGCATACCGCCCTTATCTGGAAAAGGTTAACCTGCTCGTCCCCGAGGTCAATCGCCGCCGCGATTATCGTGAATGCTGGCAAGGCCTCGGATTAATGGCTTGGAAAAAGTTCACACCCCCTAAATAACCTATTTAAAGCAAAATCAACCTTGCCGCCAAAAGCCACCAAATTCACGACTTACAACCACATATGTACGCTACGGAATATAATCTATCAATATAGCAATTCGTGAATCAATAGACTTCGGGAACAAGAATGGATTGAAGATGTCCGGGAAAACAAATAACCAAATCCTAATCCAGCAAATGATTCTAGAGGAATTTAAAGAGCAGTCTTCATTTGATTCTGAAGGAGCATATTTCGAATATGCAGCTGCATCAAGATATATGGCTTCATACAATCTCGATGACGACGAAATCCTTCTTGGCATAGTTGGAGGATCTAGAGATGGCGGATGTGATGCTGTCTATATTCTATGTAACGAGCTTTTAGTGGGCGAAGATGTAGACGTTGAAAAAACCATAAAGCGCTCATCGAAGATTGAAATCATAGTTATCCAAAGCAAAAAGACCCCATCATTTGCGGAGGACGTTTTCCTAAAGTGGAAGGATGTAAGCAGCGACCTCCTTACATTTGACAACAACGTCACTGATTTCAAGAACAAGTATTCTCCTCAGTTGCTGGAGGCATTTTCTCGAATTCGCGAGGTAATATCGCATGCGGCTCGAAAGGGCGCGACGATCAATATGAAGTATGTGTATATTGCAAATGCCGATCAAGTTGCTGATGGTGTTCGCATTCAACAGGAAAGCCTACCATCTTGCGTCGAGTCGATTGTTAATGCCGGACTATTCGCTTGCGAGTGTGAGCTTGTCGGCGCAGATAAACTTATGGAGATGTGGTTTCCTCCAGACGAAGCAGAGCTGCTGATTCGCTTCTCGTGCGCGTATGCCCCCGTTCCTAAACGGCAGGATGTATTCGGACTCGTCTCTCTTGACGACTATTACTCCTTTTTAACGGACGACAACGGAAGGCTTCGCGGATATCTGTTTGAAGCCAATATCCGCGACTATGAGGGAAAAGTCGAAGTCAACAAAGCCATCAGAGGAACTCTCGAATCGCCGCAGGGGCAAGACTTTTGGTGGCTCAATAACGGCGTGACGATACTTGCATCGAAAGCCGTTCAAGCAACTGGTGGCGAAATTCGGATGGAGCAACCAAGAATCGTCAATGGACTGCAAACATCCTATGAAATCTATAACTACCTCTCTGAAGTCACATCGCCGGATAAGGACGATCGCAATGTCATGGTGAAGATTCTCGTTCCGGAGGATGATGAAACAAGAAACAAAGTAATCATGGCGACCAATAGCCAAACGAAGGTAAAAAAGACTTCCCTGCGAGCTACGGATCCGATTCATTTGCAGATCGAGATGTACATGAAGTCTCAAAATCTATTCTATGAGAGGCGCAAGAATTTCTATAAGAACCAAGGTAAGAAGCCCGAAGAAATTGTGAGCATATCATTCCTGGCACAGTGCCTAATGTCTACGATTCTTCTTCAGCCCGACCAAGCGAGAGCTAGACCTTCGACCCTGCTTTCCGAAGACAAGAAATACAATCAGCTATTTAAGAAGAATGGCAATCTTGAGGCTTATCTTAAAGCTGCGCAATTGGGAAAGAAGGTTAATTCACGCCTTACGAAAGTTCGTCCTGGACTGAGTAGGGCCCAGATAAGCGACATAAGATTCTATGTGGTGATGGGTGCCGCTATTCTGCTGTGCCAAAAGGTTGACATATCATTCGGGGATTTAGCAAATATGAGAGTTGATTCATTGACGGATGAAGACATCGGAATTGCCATCGACGAGTCCTTAGTGGTTTATGAGCGGCTTGGCGGTACATCAAGGGTTGCAAAGTCTGCAATAATGGCAGATGAGGTGGCAAAAGAAATTATTCTTCATGTTGCCAATAGCCAGCTTGAATCTTCCGAGTATCCGTCCGCATGATTGCTTTAATCATTGGGCGAAGCCAACAGCTTAATCGGCTGAGGTTGCTAGCGATACCTACCATAACCGCCAGCAACCTCAGCCTTGTTGAGCTTTGTCCTTGATGAAGAGCAGCCATACTAGCGCGCGAAAGAATATGCCTTGGACGGTCTGTTAATCGCCAGCATCACATTCGCTGGAGGAGATGAGAGCATAACATCTTTTGGAAGCGTCCCATTCTCCTACGATTCCAATCATCCATTCAGGCTCTTCGACCATAAGTGACTTGTCGGTTTCACAATAATAGATGCGCTCGTTGTATCGCCGAACTAAACGGGCAATGCACTCACGTATACTGCTTGAGCTAAATTCGCCCATTTCTTCGATATTTGTTCCAACAAACGATTCGATGCTTTGAACGCCAACGCGGCTGTCTAACCCCTCGGATTCAAAAAGGCCGGTGGCAAACTGCACCTTTTCGTATGGCACAAGCATGACTGGCCGATAGCCTTCCCGGATGTTCTCCTGCGCCCGAGCTACCAGCTTTTGCATCGGCGACACCGTTACATGGAATGCCGTACTGCCTAGTTGGAAGTCCCCCTGACGATTCGTCTGCTGATCTGCGGCGTTGGCCTTGTCGCGACCGATATCCAGATTCGGAAAACGCAGCTCCAGCTTTGCGCCCACGAGATGCTGTGCCACAATTCCGGTTGGTTGATCAGGACGAGTATATGCTGCACGCAAGATATCTGCAACGATAGCTGAAACGGGCTTACATGGGTCTATGTCTATCTTCATGCGCTGCTTAGCGAAGTAGTCTATTTGGATGCACCGCACGAAATAGTTCTGTAGCCCCTTGGCCACCACGATGCGGTCTTTCTCCATCAGCCCTTCAGCAAACAGTCCATTAAGAATGCCCGCCAGCTCCTGCGCCGCAGGAAGTGATCCTCGGGACGTTCTTCCACCTTCAGACGTGAATTCCTGCTCCACGCCGTTATCTTTCAAGATACGCGACACCATAGATCCGCTCAACCCGCGAACCTGGCTATCGTTTTCGGATTTTACAATCTTATCCGTTAAGGGAAAGCTGTTCTTTAGAAGCTCCGCCACAGCAAGCCCAACACACATAATATTTGTGTTGACATTACCCTTCTTGCTACGCTTTCCTTCATACCAATCCACAGCTGCGTTGAGAGCCAAGTCGGCAACATCATTTTTATCATTATTGGTCACGGAATCAGCCCCTCTTCAATGCTGGCAATACGGCTTGCTCCATGATCCACGTCACCGCTGGAACCGCAACGGCATCGCCAAAAGCATACTGAATCTGCGACTCTTTAAAACCCTTCAGGTTAAAGTTGTTTGCGCCTTGCAATCGCGCGTATTCCAGCCCGGTCATCCAGCGCATACGTACTTTCCCCTTGCCGATAAACACGACAGCCTGCTTGGAGGAACCGCCTCGGGCGGTACGCAGGCAGCCGGAAATATCGTCTTCGCGCATCTCCCAGACAGGCTTTCCCGCTCTAGTACGACGATATGCCGTCCGAGCAACCATTTCATTCGCATTCCTCAGATGCTCAAATCGCTCTCGCTGAATACCGCTCAGAGAATCGATGAATGCCCCACATCGCTTCTCGTCCCACCACCGAAGATCGGAATCAGCTAGCTTTTCGGTGATGTCCGTAAAACCACTCGAAAGAAGTGCCGGTGCCTTCTCGACTGGCGTGACGTGTGTCTTTAATTCGGGATCAGCGTGAATCCAAGCAACCCGATCAGGACGTATAGAGGTGTCAATCTCACCGCCACTGATAGGATCCTTAACGCCGACAATGAACAAACGCGGGCGCGACTGCGGAACCCACCTTCGAGCATTTAGTTCAAATGCGTCAACTGAATATCCAAGTCGATTGAACTCCATAACAACAGTGCGAAAATCACTGCCTTCGTGAGATGATGAAAGTCCGCAAACGTTTTCAAGAACCACTGCACGGGGAGAGCGATTTCCCATGTGCTCGATAACATCAACAAATCCGAAAAAAGCCCTTGATTCTGGCCCATCAGCAAGACCACCGCGCTTGCCTGCAAGCGAGAGATCAGTGCAGGGACTCGATGCCCAAGCGACATCGGCTTCAGGGACCGTATCAGCATCTACGTCGAACACATCGCCGAAAGCCAGGTCATCTTCGCCCCACTGAGCAGCATATAATCTACGTTTAATCTCATCGATGTCATTGGCCCACACGGTTTTTATCCCAGCAGCGCTCATTCCAGCACGAGCTAGTCCAATACCTGAAAAAAACTCAAGAGCCCGAATTTGTCCGCTTTGCTTAGCCATGAAAACCCTAATATCGCCTTAAACCTAACGCAGACATGATAGCCGATAAAGCGCCTTTTGACGAATACGTTTCTTATCAACAGACTCATCAACCGCTTTTCATGTTGTCACCCAAAGAGCACACCAAACATAATCCTTGAAACCCGAATAACACTCAGCAGGACTCGGCGATGCAACGAAATAGCTCTCTGCCAACTAATAGTATCCAAAGTTGTGATAAGCCTTACCTGTATTCACTCACCAACCAATCTCGTCGGGCCAGTCTCCAGAAATTTGCAAGGATCGAGAAGCGCTTTCAGATTGCTTGAAGCTGCAACCTGGGGTTTCTTTTCGATAGGAAGCTGTTAACCCGTAACCGACTCCCAATCCGAGGCTCTATCCGTGGGGTACCTATGTTTTCGTGCCAAAATCTCGTGCCAACGGTGTACTTTTTACGAGAAGAGACAAGGTGCCTATTGGATACCAAGCAGAACAGAAAGAAGTGAATCAGAAGCGGAAGGAAGCTGACCCAATTTACCCCTCACCGGGCAATCTCGACATCCTAGCCAACGTCGGCAATCGCAGTCGAGGCCGCTACCCCCCTCCCCGAGCTGCATCGCAGAACTTAACGCCATCGCTGAAAATATCCGTCACGAAGGTACCTCATTGGGCGCCGCGCCGCCCCACCCCTTCCTCATAATCCGAGTGGAAAGAGAAGCTCAACCCTTCTCATTGGAAATAGCTTTGGGCGAGACGCCTGACGTCTTCGGTGAAGCCTTCAAGATCTCGGGGAGCGATAGCGCCGTCCCGCGCCAAAAGGGCGATCTCACGATGCATCGTGCTGCGGCTCATCCTTTCGATCAACACGCCCGAGCGCCTCTTGTCCTCGTTTACGCGCTTCTCCAGCGCCCAGAACTTCTCGGATGCAAGGTCCTCTCCGCTAAGCATCTCCATATACTCGACGATAAGCTTCTCCATGTAGCTTTCCTGCCACCTGGGAAGCCTCTCGCGGAACAGCTTCCAATCGCTCTCCGCCACGTCCCCCATGCTTCCCTCCGTTCCCGTTGCGCCGATTTAAGCATCATATCGAATGCCGGATGGATACCGCAAGCACCTCTTAAACGAAGAAGGGGACGTTAAAAACTAGAGCATCCCGCCCACATTTCTTCGCGACCTAATCGCAGAATACACTATCCCCTATCGTCATTCTTGCAGCCAAGCGCGAGCAATGTCATTCGCTTTACGAAGCAATGACCCCATTGTTCGCACGCGGAAATCTGCACAAGGCTAAGCCAATTTGCGAAAAAGGCTTTGAACCGAGCTTTGCGCTGCCCCTCGTCATCGCCCCCCTGAAAGGGTCCACGTCGCAGCTGCGATTGTCGTTGCGGCAAGGCTGTCAAAAACCAGGTAGAACCAGATGCATACCACGCTGCTGTCCCGCTGGTCTGAAAATGGTATGCGCGGACGCACGTTAACCTCCTTTTTACTTGCTCGCAATATTGCCTGCCTAGACTCCCACCTATCGAAGCGGCGAAATCCGGAGTCATCGTCTTCCCTTGGTTTGAAAACGAGCGAGGCAGGAGAAGCGCATGAACTGCAACGACTACCCGATGTACGGTTTCGCGGATAAGGCGGAAGTCCTCGACGCAGCGCGGAAGTACTGGAATCACGACAAGACCGATTTCTGGGTCAACGAGGGGATCCCTCTCGTCATCGGAAAACGCGAGGGATACGTGTTCGAGGACATCGACGGAAAATCCTTCATCGACATGCACCTGAACGGCGGCACGTTCAATCTGGGGCATCGCAACCCCGAGATCGTCGATACGCTGAAAGACGCTCTCGACCGAGTCGACGTCGGAAACCACCATTTCGCAACCTCAGGGCGCGCCGCCCTGGCGAAAGCCCTCATCGAAACCGTCCCGGGAAACACCATGGACAAGGTGGTGTTCGGCTCCTGCGGAGGCGAGGCGGTCGACGTCGCCATCAAAAGCGCCCGTTTCGCCACGGGACGCAAGAAGATAGTCTCCATCATCAAGGCCTATCACGGGCATACCGGCCTGTCCATCGCAACTGGCGACGACCGCTTCCTGAAGATGTTCAACTGCAGCCGCCCCGATGAGTTCGCGCACGTCCCCTTCAGCGACATCGACGCCATGGAGCGCGCCCTTTCAGGTGACGACGTGGCCGCAGTCATCATGGAAACCATACCGGCGACCTACGGCTTCCCCATGCCGGCGCCCAACTACCTCGACCAGGTCAAGGCGCTGTGCGAAAAGCACGGCGCGCTCTACATCGCCGACGAAGTGCAGACTGGACTCGGGCGAACGGTTGACTTCTGGTGCTTCGAGCATCACGGGATCACCCCCGACATCGTGGTGACGTCGAAAGGGCTCTCCGGCGGCATCTACCCGATTTCCGCGACCATCTTAAACAAGCGCGCCGCAAAATGGCTCTACGAGGACGGGTTCGCGCACATGGCCACCTTCGGCGGGTCCGACCTGGGATGCGCCGTCGCCCTTAAAACCATCGAGATTACCCGCCGGGCTGAGACGGTTGAACACGTCAAGGCGCTCGACGCGCTCTACTCCAAGCGATTCGCCGAGCTGCTCGAGAAGCGCGACGGGCTGATGTGCGGCATCTGCAACGGCTTTCAGGCGCTGATCAAATTGGGGCTGGTGCCGTTTGGCAAAATTTTGGAGCAGCCCACCGACGAATGC
>OLPF01000559.1_pt1 | contig 38482 bp, 32 predicted proteins | sample 1673121 | NCBI WGS metagenome assembly OLPF01 (sample SAMEA3136756, study PRJEB25190) | human gut metagenome
CATCGGAAAACCCGACAACGGTTAAGCCGCCACCGGATGAACCGATGACGGAAAAGCCCACGCAAATAAATACTAATCAAGTAATACCTAAAAAAAGAAATGACTCACTTAGTAAATATCAATCTATCAATCCTGATGGGATGGATGCGATGGATGAAAGAGAGCGTTATGAAGAGATTATTCGTGAGAACTTGGAGGTAGATATTTTATCTCAGGACAACCGGTATGACATTGATCGCGTGAATGAAATTATCGAGGTCATACTGGATGCCATCTGTTCTACAAGTTCAACGCTCCGTGTCAACAATACGGATATGCCGAAGGAGGTAGTCAAATCCCGTCTCTTAAAGCTGAACAGCAGCCATATTGATTATGTCTTTGACGCAATGCGGAAAAGTCCATCGGATATTAGGAACATCAGAGCCTATATGCTGACAGCACTTTATAACGCACCGGCTACGATAGACAATTACTATTCCGCATTGGTTAATCATGATCTCTACGGCGATCAAGAAACAAAGGGCTGGTAAGCTCAAATCAGCAGGAGGTGAAAGAGTGTACTTCAAAATCCATCATGTAGGTGTGCCGCCTTAGTATGGCAGCACTCCCCCCACAATTCTCTCAGGAAGGAGGTTTTAATCGGCAATGCAGGACGAAGTAAATACCAAAGTAATTGCCATCGCCATCAAGGGCGGCAAGATCACTGCTGAGGTGCTGGAAAAGGCACTCAAGAAGTTCGTCGAGGAAATTGAAAAGGCTCAGAAGCAAGCCCGTCAGCCAAAGACCTACCAAGGCAAGCAGTCCATCAAGCACCTTGTCCAGCAGAATGCCGCCATCAACAACATCGAAGTGACGGACGGAAACATTAAGTCCTTTCAGCGTACAGCCAACAAATACGGGATTGACTATGCGCTCAAGAAGGACACCTCAGAGCAACCTCCCCGATACCTTGTTTTCTTCAAAGGTCGGGATGTGGATGTTATGACCCAGGCGTTCAAGGAGTTTTCCGCAAAAACCGTCAAGCAGAGCGAAAGACCTTCGCTCAGACAGAAACTTTCTCGCAGCCGTGAACAGGCGCAAGCGCAGCACAAAGAGAAAGTCAAGATCAAAACGAAGGATCGGGGCGTGGAGCTGTGAAAAAGAAACTCGACGCAAAGCGCCTTGTCCTTCTAAACCTCCCGTATGTATTCGCGTTCTACTTCGTAGATAAGATTGCCTCCGTCTTTCGACTGGCACCCGGAACGGAGATGATCGAGAAGCTCACGGCTGGCTTTGCCAATTTCGGCAGTGCGTTTGCCAATCCCTTGCCCAGCTTTCATCCGGTGGATCTTCTCATCGGTGTTGCGGCAGGAGCTTTACTCAAACTTGCGGTCTATGTGAAAGGAAAGAACCGTAAAAAGTTCCGGCAAGGCGTTGAATACGGCTCTGCCCGTTGGGGCAAGCCGGAAGACATCAAGCCCTATATGGATGAGGACTTTGACAACAATGTCATTCTCACTCAGACAGAGGCTTTGACCATGAACAGCAGACCGAAGCAAGCGAAGTACGCCCGGAATAAAAACATCATGGTCATCGGCGGTTCCGGCTCAGGTAAGACGCGCTTTTTTGTCAAACCAAACCTGATGCAGTGTACCTCCAAGCTCTATCCGGTCAGCTTCATTGTCACCGATCCAAAAGGAACTCTTTTGGTCGAAACCGGAAAAATGCTGGAACGCAACGGCTATATCATCAAGTCGCTGAATACCATCAACTTCCGAAAATCCATGCACTACAACCCGTTCAGCTACATCCGCTCAGAGAAGGACATCCTCAAACTGGTCAATACGATCATCGTCAATACGAAGGGAGATGGCGATAAGTCCGGCGAGGATTTCTGGGTGAAGGCAGAAAAGCTGTACTACACAGCCCTCATCGGCTACATCTGGTACGAAGCACCAGATCACGAGAAAAACTTTACTACCTTGCTCGAAATGATCAACGCATCCGAAGCCAGAGAAGACGATGAAGCCTTCAAAAATCCCGTGGACATTATGTTCGACGAGCTGGAAGCCCGTGACCCGGATCACTTTGCTGTGAAGCAATACCGCAAATACAAGCTGGCGGCGGGCAAAACAGCCAAGTCGATCTTGATTTCCTGCGGCGCACGGCTTGCCCCATTTGACATCGCGGAACTCCGTGAGCTGATGAGCTATGATGAGATGGAGCTGGACACACTCGGAGACAGGAAAACGGCTCTGTTTGTAATCATCTCCGATACAGATGACACCTTCAATTTCATCGTGGCAATTATGTACTCCCAGATGTTCAATCTGCTTTGTGATAAGGCAGATGATGTCTACAACGGCAGACTGCCTGTTCATGTCCGCTGTTTGCTCGATGAGTTTGCGAACATCGGTCAAATTCCGAAGTTCGATAAGCTCATAGCTACCATCCGAAGCAGGGAAATCTCCGCCGCCATCATTTTGCAGTCCCAGTCTCAGCTCAAGACCATCTACAAAGATGCGGCTGATACCATCACTGGCAACTGCGACAGCATGATCTTTCTCGGAGGAAAAGAAAAATCGACGCTCAAGGAAATCAGCGAGGTGCTTGGGAAAGAGACGATTGATCTATACAACACCTCAGAAACCCGATCCAACAACAATTCCTATGGCTTGAACTATCAGAAGGTCGGTAAGGAATTGATGTCTCAGGATGAACTTGCTGTCATGGACGGCGGCAAATGTATTTTGCAGCTTAGAGGCGTTAGACCTTTTCTCAGTGATAAGTTTGATATAACGAAGCATCCAAAATACAAATTTCTGTCCGACTCTGACAAGCGGAACGCCTTTGACATTGAAAAATACCGGCAACACAAGCTGGTCATCAAGCCAAATGAAACCTTTGATCTCTATGATATGGGCGAGATCGAAGCGGAGTGAAGCCCCCGTCATGCACTGCGCATGGGCATTTGCCCGAAGCAGAACAAAGACGGGGGCTTCTTTTTTTATGCCCATTTTTCAATACACAAACCAAACTTTCATGTTTTTCAAGGAGGAAATTTCTTATGGCATTTATCAATCAGGCAGTTACGGTTCTGCAGACGCTCGTTATCGCCCTCGGTGCCGGTCTGGCAGTGTGGGGTGTTGTCAACCTGATGGAAGGCTACGGCAACGATAATCCGGGCGCAAAGTCGCAGGGCATCAAGCAGCTTATGGCTGGCGGTGGCGTAGTTCTCATTGGCACTACGCTCATTCCCTTGCTGTCCACCCTGTTCTAATCAAGCAAGCCCAGCTTAACCGAAAGGTGGTGGAATATTGGGCAGTATCTTAGAAAAACTCGAACAAGCGATTAAGGACTTGCTGATCGGCTGGATTGAAAGCAACCTGACCAATATGTTCACCGATGTCAATACCAAGGTCGGCACGATTGCCGGAGAGGTCGGACAAACTCCGTCCACTTGGAACAGCAGCATTTACCAGATGATTCGGGGACTATCCGAGAATGTGATAGTCCCCATCGCTGGTATCATCATTACCTTTGTCTTGTGTTATGAGCTGATCACCATGATCACCGAAAAGAACAACTTGTACGACATGGACACATGGATGTTCTTCAAGTGGTTCTTCAAAGCGGCTGTGGCGATCTACCTTGTGACCAACACCTTTGATATTGTGCTGGCAGTATTCGACATCGGACAGAATGTGGTTGCCGGTGCAGCCGGTTTTATTCATGGCACTACCAACATCGACATTCAAGCAACCCTTGACGCAATGCGAACAGGCATGGAGGCAATGAGCATCGGAGAACTGCTCGGACTGTCCATCGAAACACTGGTTATCAGTCTGTGCCTCAAAATCATGTCCATTCTCATTACGGTCATCCTCTACGGCAGAATGATTGAGATTTATTGCACCGTCAGCGTTGCACCAATCCCCATCGCAACGATGAGCAACCGCGAATGGGGCAGCATTGGAACGAACTACCTCAAGAGCCTGTTCGCTCTGGCTTTCCAAGGCTTCCTCATCATGATTTGCGTCGGCATCTATGCTGTGCTGATCAACAACATGATCATTGCCGCAAATATTCACTCGGCTCTCTTCTCGGTTGCGGCGTACACAGTCATTCTGTGCTTCTCGCTGTTCAAGACGGGCAGCCTCGCAAAATCCATCTTCCATGCGCACTAAGGAGGTCAGCAGCATGAAGAAATACAACATCATCTATGCCGACCCTCCTTGGTCGTATCGGACCTACTCCAAGAAAGGTCAAGGGCGTTCGGCAGAAAGCCATTATCCAACAATGAGGCTCGAAGACATCATGGCTTTGCCAGTGAGTGAGCTTGCCGCAAAAGACTGTACGCTGTTTATGTGGGTGACATTTCCGTGCTTGCAGGAGGCATTTCAAGTCCTTGAAGCATGGGGCTTTACCTACAAGACCGTTGCTTTTGTTTGGGTGAAGCAAAACCGTATCAGCGATAGCCTCTTCTGGGGCATGGGCTATTGGACACGAGCCAATGCCGAGCTGTGCATCCTGGCAACCAAGGGACATCCCAAACGGGCGCACACCGGCGTACATCAGGTCATCATGAGCCACATTGAGCAGCATTCAAAAAAGCCAGACGAAACCCGTGACCGCATCATTCAACTCATGGGCGATCTCCCCCGCATTGAACTTTTCGCGCGTCAGTCTCCCGATGGATGGGATGTGTGGGGCAACGAAGTAGAGTGCAGCATCACACTCGGAAAGGAGGCTACAAATGGCATTTGTACCGGTCCCGAAGGATCTTAACCGCGTAAAAACCAAGGTCATGTTCAATCTGACTAAGCGGCAGATTATCTGCTTCGCTTTGGCAGCGGCAGTCGGTGTGCCGGTTTTCTTTATTGCAAAACCGTATGTGGCACTGTCTACGGCTGCAATGCTCATGGTCGTGATCATGCTTCCGTTTATCTTCTTTGCTCTGTATGAGAAGGACGGTCAGCCGGCTGAGAAAATCCTCGGTCATGTTGTGAAATCCATGTTTTTGCGCGACAAGGTGCGTCCATACCGCACCAACAATTTATATGCCGCCATCCAGCGGCAAATCAAAGAACAGGAGGAATTGCAGATTGGCAAACAAATCCCAAAAGGCAAATAAGCCGAAACAGATCGTGAAAAACGGTCAGGTCTACGGCGATGCACTTTCCGCGCAGGAAAAGAAGCGGATCGTCATGCAGAAGAAAAAAGACAGGAAAGCAAAGAAAATTCCCAAGTCCGCACAGCAGACGATCCCCTATGTGGAGATGTGCAAAGACGGCATCTGCAAGGTCAACAGCCGTCTCTATACCAAAACTATCCGGTATAACGACATCAACTATCAGCTTGCCCAGAACGAGGACAAGACAGCCATCTTCGAGAACTGGTGTGACTTTCTGAACTACTTTGACAGCTCCATCTTTGTTCAGTTCTCTTTTATCAACCAGAAAGCCGACATCAGAGAGTTCAGAAAACAGATCACCATTCCCGAACAGCAGGATGCGTTCAATGACATCCGCAAGGAATATTCCGATATGCTCCAAGATCAGCTCACCAAAGGCAACAACGGTTTGCTCAAGCGTAAGTACATCACCTTCGGTGTGGAGGCTGACTCCATTCGTACCGCAAAAGCAAAGCTGGATCGTATCGAAACGGATATTCTCAACAATTTCAAAACTCTCGGTGTGGAGACTGAGCCGCTGTCCGGCTACGAAAGGCTGAAAGTGCTGCATGATGTGTTCAACATGGACACGCATGAGCCGTTCCGATTTTCCTATGACATGGTAGCCAGAACGGGGCTTTCTACCAAGGACTTTATTGCACCCACTTCCTTTGATTTCCGTGAAGGCAAGTGCTTCAAGATGGGCAGAACCATCGGTGCAGTGAGCTTCCTCCAAATCCTTGCCCCGGAGCTGAATGACCGTATGCTTGCCGACTTCCTTGAGATGGACAGCAACATTACGGTCAATTTTCATATCCGCACGATTGATCAGGCGAAGGCAATCAAGAGCATCAAGTCGAAGATCACAGACCTCGATAAGATGAAGATCGAAGAGCAGAAAAAGGCAGTCCGTTCCGGCTACGATATGGAAATCATCCCCTCCGATCTGGCAACCTACGGCGGTGAAGCCAAGCGTCTGTTGCAGGATCTCCAAACGAGAAATGAGCGAATGTTCCTTGTGACCATCATCCTGATGAACACGGCTGCTACCCGCCAGAAGCTCGAAAGTGCCATTTTTCAGACCGCATCCATCGCTCAGAAATACAACTGCGCACTCAAGCGGCTGGACTTTCAGCAGGAAGAAGGGCTGATGTCCTCTCTGCCCATCGGTCTGAACCAGATTGAGATTGAGCGTGGACTGACTACCTCTTCTACGGCGATCTTTGTTCCGTTCACCACGCAGGAGTTGTTTCAGGGCGGCGAAGCTCTGTACTACGGACTGAATGCGCTTTCCAACAACATGATCATGGTGGATAGAAAGCGGCTGAAAAACCCCAACGGGCTGATCCTCGGTACTCCCGGCAGCGGCAAGTCCTTCTCGGCAAAAAGAGAGATGACGAATGCCTTCCTCATCACAGAGGATGACATCATCGTCTGCGATCCCGAAGCTGAGTATTATCCGCTGGTGCAGAAGCTCGGCGGTCAGGTCATCCGTATCTCTCCGATCAGCACGGACTATATCAATCCGCTGGACATCAATGTCAACTACTCCGAAGAGGAAAACCCGCTGACGCTGAAATCCGACTTCATTCTTTCGATGTGTGAGCTGATTGTAGGCGGCAAGGACGGCTTGCAGCCGGTTGAGAAAACCATCATTGACCGAAGTGTCCGCATGGTCTATCAGGATTACCTCTCCGATCCCGTGCCGGAGAAGATGCCCATTCTGGAAGATCTCTACAACATTCTCCGCGACCAGAAAGAGCCGGAAGCGCAGCGCATCGCAACAGCTCTGGAAATCTATGTTCACGGCAGTTTGAATGTCTTCAATCACAGAACCAATGTGGATGTCAACAACCGTTTCGTCTGCTATGACATCAAGGAGCTGGGCAAGCAGCTTAAAAAGCTCGGAATGCTTATCGTTCAGGATCAGGTGTGGAACAGAGTGACCATCAACCGCGCCCAGCACAAGTCCACAAGGTACTACATGGACGAGTTCCATCTTCTGTTGAAGGAAGAGCAGACTGCGGCGTACAGCGTAGAAATCTGGAAGAGATTCAGAAAATGGGGCGGCATCCCCACCGGAATTACCCAGAATGTGAAAGACCTTTTGGCTTCCCGTGAAGTCGAGAACATCTTCGAGAACTCTGATTTTGTGTATCTTCTGAATCAGGCTTCCGGTGACAGAAAGATTCTCAGCTCCGCATTGAATATCTCCCCAAGCCAGCAGAACTACATCACCAATTCCAACGCCGGTGAAGGCTTGATCTTCTACGGCTCTACCATCGTCCCGTTTAAGGACAACTTCCCGAAGGACACGATGCTCTATCGCATCATGACCACCAAACCCGAAGAAACTTTACAGAATTAAGGAGATTTGAATATGAACAACAAGATGATTACCATGCCCTACGCAGTCGCTATCGAGTATGCAGAGAACACCACCGCGCTCTTCAAGGCTCTGTGGGAACTGACCGATTTGATCCGTCAGGAGAGTGACCTCAAGAAGCACCACCGCGCTTACCTCCATGTGAGGGAGGCTATTGACGAAAAGGTCAAGGAAACGCGCCGGATTATGACCAAAGTATCTGTGGATATGCTGGCGCTGCCCTTTGTGGTAGATGTCGCCAAGTGCGCTCAGTGTGACGAGGACACTCCCTTCGCTGATACCGAGGATGCTGAAAGTGTCTCCCTCCCCAAGGAAGAGTATGATCTGATGATCGACGATCTGCTCACGATGTCTGAAATCATCCAGTGTGTTGCGGATATGCGCACACAGGATGCGAAGGCAATCTGTGAGTTCGGCAAGTTTGTTCCTGCCTTTGCAGCCTACGAGAAGAACCGCCTGAGCCTCTACCGTGAGGCTGCTAAGGAAGCCGAAGAAATCTTCGACCGCTGGGCAGACCGTGTAGACGAAGAGGATGATGACGATTACGAGCCGGATGAGTATTTCTCCGACTAATCAATCTGCTCCAACAACTTCTAAAGATAGGAGGTAAATAGCTATACAACTCGACACCATTTATACCGGTGACTGTCTCGAAGTCCTGAAGACGCTGCCAGATGAGAGCGTCCACTGCTGCGTGACATCCCCTCCATATTACGCCTTGCGTGATTATGGCATGGATGGGCAGATTGGCAGAGAGACAACGCCCAAAGAATACATCTCGCGCCTGACCGAAGTTTTTACCGAAGTCAGGCGCGTTCTGCGTCCTGACGGTACGCTCTGGCTGAACATCTCGGACACCTATGCCGGAAAAAGCAATCAGGGCGGCTATGTTGACCCGAAGAACCCCAACGGCAGAAACGGTCAGGCGGTAGCTCTCAACCACAAGGTTGAGGGCTGCAAGCCCAAAGACATGATTGGCATTCCGTGGATGCTGGCATTTTCCCTCCGTGACTCCGGCTGGTATCTGAGAAACGACATCATCTGGATGAAGGAAAACCCAATGCCTGAAAGCGTGAAAGATCGCTGTGCCCGTTGTTATGAGCATATCTTTCTGTTCTCTAAGTCTCGGAAATATCATTTTGACTACAAGGCAATCTCTGAGCCGATTGCACCGGCTACTGCTGAACGACTCAAGCGCGGCATGAAGGGCGGCAACAAGTTCGGGAAAGCAATTCCCGGTCAGGCTCATGTGCAAACCATCAACCGCCCCCGTGGGCATGGCGAGATCACAGATGCCGAGATCAATCCGCTGAGGAATAAACGAGATGTGTGGACGATCAATACCGTTCCGTTCAAGGGTGGTCATTATGCCGCTTACCCTCCGAAGCTGGTTGAAACCTGTCTGCTTGCCGGATGTCCCGAAGACGGCATTGTCCTTGATCCGTTCTTAGGCAGCGGGACAACGGCGATGGTCGCAAAGAACATGGGACGGCACTATGTCGGGATTGAGCTGAATCCTGAGTTTACCGAGCTTGCCTATCAGCGGATCGGAGGTGAGATTTGATGTCGAAGGAACCGGAGCTAAAAGCCCGTGACAAGGTGGTTATGAAGATGACCCGCGACGGCGCGGTAGAAGAAAATCTGACCGAAGGCACAAGCAAAAGTATTTCCGGGCGATTGAAAGATGCCGAGCTTGTGAAGCCCATTGAAGAGCCTGAGCTTTCCGGTGGGCTTTCTGCGGAAGAGCAGAAAAAGGTGCGAATGCGCCGACAACAGCGTCAGTTTCGTGAGGAACATAAGGATGATACCGGCACTCAGCCGACTTCCGAAACGCCTGTCTCAGAAGAGAAAAAGCCAGAAAATCCACCCCAGAACGCACACGAAACTATGCCAGTGTCAGAAACACCGCTAAAGCCGCCTTTTTCAGAGCCACACAGCAGCACTTCCCATACCGGTGCGGTAATTGCCGAAACGGTTGTCGCCCGCAAGCTCAGGAAAACGGCGGCAGTTCAAAATGCAGATGCCGATGATGTGCTGTCCAAAGCGGCTGAAACCGCTACAAATGCCCCAAAGACGGATGCAGAGCCGTCTTCTCCAAGAGTTCAGAAATTGGAGCGCAAAGCAGAAAAGGCACACGAGCGTTTGGATGCCGCCCGTGAGAAGCTGCCTACGCATAAAGTTCTCAAAAAAGAGCGTGTCTTCGATGAGGAAAAAGGCAAAGCCACAACCCGTTTGTCCTTTGAAGATGAACTGAAAAAGCCCAAGGGACAAAGCAAGTTGAAGTTTGAGACAGATAAAACCGTCCGCAAGGTCGGTGATACGCTTGCCTCCGGCATTCACGGCAAAATCCATGAGGTTGAGCAGGAAAACTCAGCGGTTGAGGCGGCGCACCGTTCCGAAATTGTGGCAGAAGCGGCAATAAGGCATTACAGCCATCATCAGCAGAAAAGCGCTAATAAGCCTTACGAGAAGGTGTCCAAACTGGAACACGAGGCTCAGGTTGCCGACGCAAAGCTACACTATGAGAAAACCCAGCAGGAACATCCTGAGATGAAAATTCAGCGCAACATGAACAAGCATTATCAGAAGCAGAACATCAAGAAGGAATATGCTGCGGCTCGAAAAGCCGGTTCTCAGACCGCCTCCAATGCTGCCACCAAGAACACCGGCAAGAAGTTTTCGGAGAAAGCAGCGGATAAGATCAAGGAGTTCTTCACAGAAAACAAGAAGGTCTTTGTCTGGATCGGTTTAGGCGTGATGATCCTTGTACTGCTTGCTGCCGGTGTCAGCTCATGCACAGCGATGTTCAGTTCTACTACTTCATCCGTGATTGCTTCGTCCTATCTCAGTGAGGATGATGCGATGTTGGGTGCGGAGGAACAGTATTGCCGCATGGAGGCAGAGTTGCAGCGCAAGCTCGACACCTACGAAAGCACTCACGACTATGACGAGTATCACTTCGATCTGGATGACATCGAGCATGATCCCTATGTTCTGATCTCCATCCTCTCTGCTCTTCACGAGGGCGAGTTCGCGCTGGACGAGGTACAGGGGACACTTCAAATGCTGTTCGATAAACAGTATATCCTTACCGAAGAGGTCATCGTCGAAACCCGATACCGGACAGAAACCGACACATGGACGGATGCAGACGGCAATACCCATACGGAAACCTACCGTGTTCCTTATGACTACTATATCTGCTATGTGACGCTGGAAAACTTCAATCTTTCCCATGTTCCGGTCTACATCATGTCTCAGGATGAGCTTTCCATGTACGCAACCTATATGTCGGGACTTGGCAACCGAGAGGATCTGTTTCCCAATTCCGATTATGTGGGCAAGTACATCACAAATCCGCCGGATGAGTACACCGTCAATCCGGCATATCTCTCCGATGCCAAGTTTGCAACACTTATCGAAGAGGCTGAGAAATATCTGAATTATCCCTATGTCTGGGGCGGCTCCAATCCCGACACATCCTTTGACTGCTCCGGTTTTGTCTCCTATGTGCTGACAAACAGCGGACTTGTCAATACCGGACGGCTCGGTGCGCAAGGGCTTTACAATGTCTGCACACCGGTTTCAAAGGCGAATGCGCAGCCGGGTGATCTCATCTTCTTTCAGGGAACCTATGACACACCGGGCGTTTCTCATGTCGGCATTTATGTTGGTGATGGAGTCATGCTTCACTGCGGCGATCCCATCCAGTACACATCCATCAACTCTTCTTATTGGCAGTCTCATTTCTATGCCTTTGGAAGACCCAACTATTAAACGAAAGGAGATTTTTCTATGAATCCCAAGTATCAGAAGGTCTGTGCGGACATCGCAAAGACTGAAAAGAAGGTTGAGGACCTTCAGGAGCAGCTTAAAGAGCTGTATGACAAGAAGACGGAGCTGGAAAACCTTGAGATCGTGAACACCGTCCGTGCAATGGTCATGGACAAGGATCAGATCATGGCTTTCCTTTCCACCATGAAGGACGGTAAGTCCACCAAGAACGAAGACACTACGGAGGTATCTGCTGATGAGTAAGAAAAGAGGATTTCGCCTGATCACTATGCTGACCGTCTGCATTTTGCTGGTGGGCAGCTTTTCTATGACGGCATTTGCCTACGCGGATGACACCGACCAGAACTTGCCTGTTACCGAGGCAACACAGCCGGAGGAAACGCCTCAGCCTGAGCCTACCGCTACCATCGAGAAGCCTTCTGACGGAGAGCCTATCGACGATGAGGGCAACGCCTACACCCGTGATTTGCTCTATGATAAGGCAACGAACAAGCAGTTCATTACCGTCCAAACCAAAAACGGCAACACTTTCTACATTGTCATTGACTACGATGCGCCCATCAATGAGGAAGAGGAACAGTATAAAACCTATTTCCTGAATGTCGTGGATGACCGTGACCTCTTCGCCCTTCTGGATGATGAGGATGCGAACGAGCTGAAAACCTGTATTTGCGATGACAAATGCGTAGTCGGTGATGTGAATACCGATTGCCCTGTCTGCAAGACCAACATGAGTGAATGTACCGGCACCGAGCCTGTCCCTGAAACGCCTACGGAAGATGAGCCTCCCGTCACAGAAGAGCCGAAGCAGTCTTCCAATATGGGCATGATCATTGCCATTGTTGCCATTGCCGGTATCGGCGGTGCGGCTTATTACTACTTCAAGTTCATCAAGGGCAAAAAGCAGAAGGATGATGATATGGACTTCTTTGATGATGAGGGTTATGAGGAAGAGCCTTATATCAACGAAGACAGAGAGCCTGAAATTGCCGATGATGAGGAAACGGAGGAAGACGATTGATTTTAGTGATCGCTGAAAAGCCGAGTGTAGCTCAGTCTATTGGAAAGGTGTTGGGAGCAACATCCCGTAAGGACGGCTACACGGAAGGAAATAACTACATTGTCTCATGGTGCGTCGGTCATCTGGTGGGGCTTGCGGATGCAAGCTCCTACGATGAACGCTATGCCAAGTGGAGATATGACGATCTGCCCATTGTCCCGGAGCAGTGGTGTTTTGAGGTCCCAAAGGACAAGGCGCAACAGTTCAGAATCCTGCGTGATCTTATGACAGACAAGCGCGTCACCGAGCTTGTCTGTGCGACGGATGCCGGACGCGAGGGCGAGCTGATTTTTCGGCTTGTCTACAACAAAGCCGGATGCACAAAGCCGTTCAAGCGGCTGTGGATCAGCTCTCTTGAGGACGCTGCCATCCGAGAGGGCTTCAATCACCTGAAAGACAGCAAAGAATATGACCGTCTATATGAAGCGGCTCTGAGCCGTTCCAAGGCTGACTGGATTGTCGGCATAAACGGCACACGGCTGTTTACCACTCTCTACAACAAGAAGCTGGTAGTTGGTCGAGTGCAGACTCCGACGCTTGCCATGCTGGTTGAGCGTGACGGTAAGATCAGCACCTTCAAGAAAGAGAAATACTTCAATGCCCATATTCATGCCGACGGTCTGACGGCTGATATGGAGAAGATCAAAACCGAAGATGAAGCGAATGCGATTGCGGCGGCTTGCGATAAAAAGCAAGCCGTCGTTTCTTCTCTCAAAAAGGAGACTAAGACGGTCAATCCTCCGAGGCTCTACGACCTGACCACCTTGCAGCGCGAGGCAAACCGCTATTACGGCTTCACTGCCCAGCAGACGCTCGATCTCGTCCAGACGCTCTACGAAAAGAAGCTCCTGACCTATCCGCGCACGGACAGTCAGTTCATCACCGATGACATGGAGGCTACTGCCCGTCAGGTGATTGAGATGGTCTGTCGGAAAGTGTCGATTTTTAGCGGCTTGACGCATACGCCTGACATCAAGCGGATCACCAATAACGCTAAGGTTACTGACCACCATGCCATTATTCCCACCGTCCAGCTTGAAAAGCAGAACATCTCCGAGCTGCCGGAATCTGAGCAGAAGGTCATTCGCCTTGTTTCTATGCGGCTTCTGTGCGCCACCGGAGAAAAGCACATCTATGACGAAACATCCGTGACGCTCTCCTGTGAGGGGTATGCGTTCAAAGCCAAGGGCAAGACGGTTGTTCAGGACGGCTGGAAAGCCATTGAGCAGCGTTTCAAGAACTCCCTCAAAGACAAGGAAGCGGCTGATGATGAGAAAACCATTCCCAGCTTCAAAGAAAACGACATAATCCATTCTGTATCTGCCAGCGTGACGGAACACTTCACAAGCCCTCCCAAAGCCTTTACAGAAGATACTCTCCTGTCGGCTATGGAGACTGCCGGAAACGAAGACTTTGAGGATGACACCGAAAAGAAAGGACTTGGCACTCCTGCCACCCGCGCCGGGATCATCGAAAAGCTGGTCCGTTCCGGTTTTGCCGAGCGTAAAGGAAAGTCTCTCGTGCCGACAAAGGATGGTATCAATCTCGTGGCTGTCCTGCCGGAGCAGATCACATCGCCTACCATGACCGCCGAATGGGAAAATACGCTGATGCAGATTGAGCGCGGCAAGGCAGACGCAGATAAATTCCTTGCCGGAATCGTGGATATGACCACATCTCTTATCAAAGCCTATCCTTTCCTCTCGGACGCAGAGGCAAACCGTTTTGAAAGCGGTAAAGAGGTTATCGGCAAGTGTCCCCGCTGCGGATCTCCGGTCTATGTCGGCAAAGGCAACTACTATTGTTCCAGCAAGTTGTGTTCTTTCTGTCTGTGGGAAGACAACAAGTTCTTCTCTTCCAAGAAAAAGAAGCTGACAAAGAAGATTGCAATAGAGCTACTGGATAAGGGATGGTGCAGAGTGACCGGACTCTATACGCCTAAAAAGCCGCAGCTCTACGATGCTGTCATCCGGCTGGATGATACCGGCGGCAAGTATGTCAGCTTCAAGATGGAGTTTGACCGATGAACCGTCCGATGCACATTGCCGCTTGCAGTGGCGGCAAAGACAGCGTAGCAACAATCCTACTGGCTGCACAGCATGGCGATCCGCTGGATGAAGTTGTGTTCAGCGAGGTGATGTTCGACCAGAACACTACCGGAGAAGTCCCGGAACATCGAGACTTCATCTATGACAGGCTCAAGCCGTTCTGCGAAAAGGAACTTGGTGTTAAATTCACGATCCTTCACGGTCCGAAAACCTATGATGACATCTTTCATCACATTATCGTCCGTGGACCTCATGAGGGAGAAAAGCGAGGCTTTGCGTGGGCTGGAATGTGCGCTGCGAACCGAGAGTGTAAAACCAATCCCATGAGGAAGTACAACAAGTCTCTGTCTCCTGATGCCGTCAGCTATATTGGAATTGCCACCGATGAGCCGAAACGCCTTGCGCGGCTGGACGGTACAAACAAAGTTAGTCTTCTCGCCAAGTATGGGTACACCGAGGCTGACGCGCGAAAACTTTGTGAAGAGCATGGTCTGCTTTCTCCGATTTATGGTCACTGCCGGAGAAACGGATGCTGGTTCTGCCCCAATGCCAGCGATGCCGAGCTGCGCCACATGATTACTCATCACCCGAAAATGTTTGACCGGATTATTGAATGGGAGCATGAAGAAAATGTTTTCCATCGTCGGTTGACGCGAAAAGAAACCCCGTCTGAGATCAAGGCTCGTTTGATGAGCAATCCTCAGCCGGGGCTTTTTTCTAACCAAAATCAAGGATAAGGAGGTCGTAAATGGCTGAAAACAAAAATGCCCAGCAAGTCCGCGAGATTACGGACAAGCTGGAACAGGGTATCAAGGAATTGTTTGAATCGGAGCGTTTCAAGGAATACCTCCGCACGATGTCCAAGTTCTACAACTATTCCTTCAACAACACGCTGCTCATTGCGATGCAGAAGCCGGAGGCAACCTATGTTGCCGGTTATACCTCGTGGCAGCGTAACTTTGACCGTCAGGTCATGAAGGGCGAAAAGGGCATCAAGATTCTTGCTCCCGCGCCGTACAAGACGCAGGAAGAGCGTGAGAAGATTGACCCCGTGACGCAAAAACCGGTGATCGGCGCAGACGGAAATGCTGTCACGGAGACGGTCGAGGTTCTGCGTCCCGCCTTCAAGGTGGTGAGCGTCTTTGATGTTTCTCAGACGGACGGCAAAGAGCTTCCAGACATTATCGTTGATGAGCTGAAAGGCACCGTCGAAAACTACGAGGCGTTCTTCGATGCACTCAAGCAAGAGTCGCCCGTCCCCATTTCCTTTGAGGATATTCCGGGCGGCGCGAAGGGATTCTTCTCTCCGGTTGAAAGTCGCATTGCCATTCAGGAGGGCATGAGCGAAATCCAGACGGTCAAGACCGCCATTCACGAGATCGCTCATGCCAAGCTCCATGCCTTCAAGCCGGACGAGAAAGCCGCTCCCGAAGATAAGAAGGATCGGCATACCAAAGAGGTTGAGGCAGAAAGCGTAGCCTACACTGTCTGCCAGCGGTACGGCATTGAAACCTCGGACTACTCCTTCGGTTACATCGCCGGTTGGTCATCCGGCAAGGAAACCAAGGAACTGAAAAGCTCTCTGGACACCATCCGCAAGACGGCGGCTGAGATGATCGAGGGCATTGACGCCAAGCTCAAGGTGCTGCTGGCAGAGAAAGCACAGTCCACAGAGAAAGATGCCGAAGCGCCCGCAGAGCCGATGCAGGAAGTCCCCATTTACCGAGAGACGGCAAATTACGCCTACGAAGCCGGTGAGCTGGAAGCATATCACGCCTCTCTTGCAGCAAATGAGGAATGCCGCAGCGCGATTGAAGCTGCAATCAGCGGCAATTACGCTGAGAATCGACTGGATGCGGATGCTGCCGTCAAAAGTGTTCTTGAGCAATTCTCGCCGGAGCGCATCCGATATGTTCTCGCAAATACCATTCAGCAGAAGGATTTTGACGGACGGATTCCGCAGCCTCTCAAGGAATGGGCGAAGAATGTTGAAGTCTGTTCGGAGAATGCCTCACGCTTTCTTGTGGACAAATGCAATCCCGGTCTGACTGCGCTTTTCGTCGATGCGTTCCGGAATCAGACTGAACCGCAAAAGGATGTCGCTTCCGAAAAGGCAGAAGAAAGAGATCCGGAAGTCGTTGCGTGGGAAAACGATGAGATTACCTCTATTGAGGTAAAAACCGTGGAGATCAAGTCTCCCTTTGCGCCTTTGCCGGAGAAAGCAGATGCTCCCAAGCCCCACCGCCTGACGCCGGAGGAAAAGAAGATCAAGGATGCCGTCATGGACACGCTCAAGGGGCAGATCGCCTACCATAACGACGGCATGAGGTCAACCTACCGCTCGTCCGAGCAGTCATTCCGCACGATGGCGCAGTACAAGGTGAAAATCGAGGGCAGCACCGTCACCCGCAACGGTGAGCCGATGTTCAAAGTCCATCGCCGTCACGCCGCAAGAAAGACACAGGGCTGCTATCGGGAGCTGATGCCGACGCTGGAATACATCGGACGCGAGAAAGCTCAGGAAACGAAGCAGGAAAAGCCGTCCATTCGAGATCAGCTCAAGGCTGCTGCCAAGTCCCAGCCGGAGAAGAAAGCTCCTGCGAAGCAGAAATCTCACGACATTGGATTGGAGTGATGCCCATGAAGAAGAAACATACAAATGTGGATATTATCGCGGAGCTGCAAAAGCTGGTGGACTCCCATGTAGACAGTTACAAGGAGGACTTTGACATCGACAAGCGCATCATCCGCTGCGCAGCGGAAAGCAAGGAACCGGAGGATAAGGTGCTGATGTGGTTCTGCCGCCCGCATGGGACGCACTGTCTCAGAGAGAATCAGGTCTTCATTCAGGGAACAAGGGATCACAACACCTATCGTTTCTATGCCGAGCAGACCCGTGACGAGTGCATTGCCCGTGTCATCGTACCGAAGGAAGTGCGCAAAGGCAAGGTGTACGGAGATGTGTTCGAGGTCAATTACCGCGAACAGGCGGCGAATGTGGCGCAGAACTCTGTCGCACCGGATCATGACCGTCTGACATTTGCGGACGGCTATATGCTGGACGCTCCCTGCCGCAGCAGCTTCGATGCAGCAATGGCTCTGGTCGGTGAGCATGGCAGCGTCAAAACCCACCGGACGCTCCCGAAGGATGCGGATGCTCTGGCGGAAGTGTTGACCAAGCAGAAAAGCCGCCGTGACAGACTGCCGGAGACTGAGAGGACGGAGGTGCTTGCCCCTCTGCCCGTTGCAGAACTCCGCAAGTACGAGGCAGTCAAAGAGGCGCACCCTGACGCGCTGGTCTGCTTTGCTCAGAACGGCTATTTTGAGCTGTACGGCAAGGATGCAGAAAAAGCCGCGCCTCTTCTCGGCACAAAGGTTCTGGAGAAAAAGGTGCGCGGCAAGCCCGCTATGCCGGTCACGGGCTTTCGCGAAAGCGCGTGGGTAGCTGCGTCCCAAAAGCTCTGGCAGTCCGGCGCAGATGTCCTTCTCTCAAAGGACGGCGAAACCTTCAAGGAATTGAAAGGTGCAGACTTTATCCCCGTCGGCGCGACACTTCAAATGGATGGCATCCGCTGTCGGATCGATGCGGTGGACTTCGCCGCCAATGAAGTCAGGCTTACCAATATTGAGGACAAGAACAGACCAATTCGCTTCTCCGAAAACATTTCGTATGTCCGCAGCTTTGTGGAGGATGCCGGAATTGCGATTTATGACGCCATTCCGAAAAAGCCCGCCGTCCGTAAATCCATCCGGGAAAAGCTGAAAGCCTCACAGAAAGCACAGCCGTCCCAGCCGCAGAAAGTGCAGAAATTAAAAGGAAAGGATATGGAACTCTGATATGAAGAACTTTACCGTAGAAGAAACCAATCTGATGTGCTGCTTTAACACCTCCAGCCGGAAGCGGCTGATCGCTGATATGAAAAGCGTTACCTTGAACGATATGGACGGTGAGATCGCAGAGCTGATGTATAAAACCGTCCAGAAGCTCGAAGCGATGACTGACGCCGAGTTTGACGAACTCTATATCATGCCGGACAGCATGATGGATGACTGAAAGGAGGATGCCTATGCCCGTATTGGATGGAGATTTTGAAGCCTTTGTCACCAATCTCGGAAAGTACAACGAGGGTGAGTTGGTCGGTGAATGGGTGAAGTTTCCCACCACCGAGGAAGAAATGCAGAAGGTTTTTGAACGCATCGGGATCGGCTCGAAGGACGAGTTCGGTCAGCCCTATGAGGAATGGTTTATCACCGACTATGAATGCCCGATCTATGGAGTTCAGAAGATGCTTGGCGAGTACGAAAGCCTTGATAAGCTCAACTACCTTGCTACCTTGATTGACGAGCTTTCCCTGAGCGATCAGGAAAAGCTCGTTGCCATTATGGAAGCCGGATGCGATGAAGTCAGAGACATTGATGACCTCATCAATCTGACTTTCAATCTGGATTGCTATGATGTTATGCCCGGTATCAGCGACGAGTCCGATCTTGGCTATTACTACGCTCACGAAATCGGTATTTACTCCGAAAAGGATCTCGGACCGTTGGCAGACTACATCGACTATGAACGCTATGGACGCGACATTGCAATGGATGAGCAGGGACGCTTTACCGACGCCGGTTATGTCCGATGCACCGGTGATAGCTGGGACAGGCAGTTCGACGGTTCTCTGGATGACATTCCCGACGAATACCGGATCAGCGGCTCTGCTGAGTCTCAGGAGCGGGGCGGCAAAATGACCGTTGTAGTGGTCGAACCGGAAAAAGCTCCGCGCATTGCAGATGTCGACTCCGATCTCAAATCGCTGCAAGACATGGTGGGCGGCTATATCGAAGCCATTTACCCCTTTGATGACCCGGTTGCCATTGTCTGCAATGAGGAAGCCAAGCTCGAAGGTCTGCCCCTCAACCGCGCACTCCGCGACGAAGATGGAGACATCTATGACATTGTTGCCGGGACATTTATGATTGTGGGGTTGACGGAAGATAGCTTTGGTTCTCTCTCCGGCGATCTTGCGCTCAAGTATGCGGAGTTCTTCAAACAGCCGGAGATGTTCGCAAAGTTGGGAGATAAAATCGTGGCGATCCCCATGATCAGTGAGGAACAGCATAAGCAGGAAGCTGTGGAACAGAAGGTTTTTGAGATGAATATGGACACCTCCGGTCTGGCAGTTGCTGGTCATATCGGTACTTGGCACACCATTGACCACAAAGAGGTGGACGGTCACAGCTTCTTCCTCATGGAGCATGATACCTACGGAGACGATGCCGCCTGTATCATTGTCGATGAGCGCGGCAAGCTGGTTCTCGATCAGGTCTACAACGGCTTTGATGATGACACGCTGCGTCTTCTCAAGCTCGAAGTCATGGAAGTGCCGGAAATGCCCGATCCTGCGCTGTCCGTGCAGGACATGAAGAATTACGGCTACGCATGGGCTGGTGTTCTTCCTGCCGGTCAGGAGGCGGCTGAACAGGCACTTGAAAAGGGCTGCGAGGTTTATCGGCTCTATTCGGATAACACCGAAGACTTGTGTGTGGATGCCAAGGAGATTGCCGACCATGCTGCAAAGGGCGGGATGCTCGGCATCAGCAAGGAAAGCTGGATGGCGGCACTTGAAAAGGAAAACTATCTCAAGTCGGCTGAGATGGCAATGGAGGATGATTACGGCATGATTGACGGGATCATCAACAACGGTCCGAAGGAAGATAAAGCCCCGGAGCGAAGCGAGAAGTCCTCTATCATGGATCGGCTCAAGTCCGCAAAAGCAGATCATCCTCCAAAGGAATGCCCTCCTAAGCAAAAGCACAAAGGAGAGATAGACCTGTGAGCAAGAGTCAGAAGTGGAAGTTAGAATGGAGCTTCTATCTCGATACAGACGGGCGGCGCAAATACAATGATTTGTGCCGCCGCTGCATCCATTCCTGCAAGCAAAGTTTCAGGGCTGAAATCGTCAGATGTCCATGCTACATTTCCAAACGCAGCAGAGTAGACAGATAAGCCCGTTTTGTGTTGTGAAAAGGGTTGAAAATCAAGGATTTCTCGTCCTATAAACGGCACAGAGAAGTTGCCCTGTATGTTTTCCTATCTAAGTGTTCCCAACCGAAAGTGTAGGAATAAAGGTCGATTTTCTACCTTCCTTTGAAGGCAACAAAGTAGCACAAAGAGCCTCTGTCGATGCCCAGTCGGGTGTCGGCAGAGGCTCTTTTTTTGTGTCTTTTCCTTGAATTTTACCGTAAAATCATTCGTTAATCCATAGTGACACCATTAGCGTTTCTGTATCACTGTGGTTCTAATCCATATAATATTCATGAGCGATTTAGAAAAGGAACAGGTAAACGCCCATGATTGATAAACGAATAGGAAAGCGCGTTAAGCAAGCCCGTGAGCGTCTTGGTATTACACAAGAGGATCTTGCAGAAAAGACCGGCTTAACCACAAATTATATTTCCACCGTCGAGAGAGGGATGTCATTTCCGCGTTGCGAGAAGCTGATTATTTTGCTCAATGGCTTGGAGACATCCGCTGATTCAATTTTCTGCGATGTCTTAGAGCATAGCGGAGAGGCAAAAGCCTCAGAACTCTCAAAGAAAATTGCTGATCTTCCTCCCGAAGCGCAAAAGCGCATTTTGCAAATGGTTGAGTTGATGATCCAGCAAGAGAAGGATAACATGAAGTAAGCTCATTGAAGGCTGCGTGATTTTTCACGCAGTTTTTCTTTTGCCGACAAATTTCTACAAATTTCTTGATTTTCTATGCTATAATCTATGTATAAGCGATTTAGAAACACACGCTAATACATATAAGGAGATCAAGAATATGAAAAGTTGTGCCTTCACCGGACACCGACCTCAAAATTTACCCTTTGGCTTTCGTGAGGATGATGAACGCTGCACTACGCTCAAAAAAATCCTAAAAGAACAAATTGTTTCTCTGATTACAGATGAAAGTGTCACTCACTTTATCTCCGGCATGGCTCTCGGCGTTGATATGTATGCCGCCGAGATAGTGCTGGAACTGAAGAAGACTTATCCTGACATTACGCTTGAGAGTGCTATACCGTGCGAAACACAGGCAGCTAAGTGGAATGCAGCAATGCGCGAAAGGTACTATGGCATTGCTGCTCAATGTGATAAAGAAACGCTTCTTCAAACGCACTATACTCCTGACTGCATGGACAAGCGCAATCGGTACATGGTAGATCATGCTGATTACATCATTGCAGTATGGGACGGCAAGCCCAGCGGTACAGGTAAGACAGTTATGTACGCCCAAAGCAAGGGGAAGGTAATCATCAAAGTCAATCCGGCAACACTCACAGTTGACCGGTTGTAAACGCCCAAAAAAACGCCTCCGCAATTCAATCCTTGCTTAAATCGCAAAAATCTTTTCTAAAATACAAACGCAGTACACGATTCCGCGATTGTGGAATCCGTGTACTGCGTTCATTTTTTTGTGCAGCTTTTCACGGCTCAAGAAGAAGTCACTCTGTTTCGGAAAGTCGAATAGTGCCTCCTATGAACAGCACATCGAGTCAATGAATTTGAATCGCTGGAAACGGTTATTCGTTTCTGCTACACTGTAAAAGCAGAGTCAGAACTGAATAAGATTACAGTAGATCGTTCAGTAAATTCATACACTTGACCTTCTGTTGGAGGTTTGCACTTCCGTAGACATTCAGTGTAAAGGACACATTCTTATGACCGAGAATTTCAGAGAGCGACTTTATATCAAACTCCGGTATCTCAATCGCCCTGACCGCGAATGTGTGTCGGATCTCATGGAACTTCACCTTCTCCAATCCATTCCGTTTCAGGAAACGGGTGAAGAACTGTCGATAAGTACGAGGCTCTGTCGGCTTTGTTTTGCCGGTCAAGAAGTAGTGGTTAGGGTTATCCGTGTAGAACTTCTTGATAATGTTCATCAGAAGAGACGGAACAGGGATCGTCCTTGCAGAAGTTTTCGTTTTGGGCGGTCCGATGTGAAGATAGGACTCGCCCTTCTTTTTGTCATAGATGCGCTGGACAGTCTTATTGATGCTGATGGTCTTATCCGTCAACGAAATGTCCTTCATCTGCAATCCGCAGAGTTCTCCAATGCGTACTCCGGTAAAGAGTGCAATGAGAATGCCAGCAGTCTTCCTGTTCAAGTTCATGTAGATACACTGAATCAGAGCTTGCTCCTGATCCTTTGAAAGAGAAACTACCTTCTTAATGCCAAGTTCCTTCGGGTACTCGATGAGATCCCAGTTCAGCAGCGGAATCGCCCTTTCTTTGTACGCAAACTCCATTGAAAGTCTGAGAACGAGGATCACATCCCGGATGGTCTTTACCGTTAGCCCTCCGGTCTTGTCCAACCTACCGGCATCATGGAGATACGAAATGTAGCTCTGGATGTCCGTTTCGGTGATGCTGCCGATCTTACGCTTACCGAAGTATGGAATTAGATGATTTTCGGCAATCAGCGTAAAGCTGGCATGGGTTGACGGCGTGATCATTGGCTGCTTTTGATTTAGCCAAGTGTTCACAAGCGTCTTGAATTGTGTATTGTTAGTCATATTGACCACCTCCACGAACATTATCCGTTGGAGGGATAATCAGGGCAGTATATTCCTCAAGTAACGGTCTTGAGAAGCGTCCGAAACTCCGGTTTCCGGGCTTCGATGAGCCATACAAACAATGCCGCATTGGTGACATCTATGCAGAGCGAAGTCAGCGTGGCGCATCCGACATGGAATTACTGTCTGTTACAATGAACGATGGGGTCAAGCCTCGTTCTGAGATTGAAGGAAAGGACAATTCCAGCGAAGACAAAAGCAATTATAAGATCGTCCGCAATGGTGATATGGTCTACAATTCCATGCGAATGTGGCAAGGCGCAAACGGTATTTCTCCGTGCGACGGTATTGTCAGTCCAGCATATACCGTTCTTATGCCAAAACAAGAGATCAACAATGGATATTTTGCAGCACTCTTCAAAAGTGTGACATTGATCAATGAGTTCAGAAAGAACTCCCAAGGTATGACATCGGACACATGGAATTTGAAATACCCTCAGATAGAAACGATAAAGGTACAGATTCCATCTGTTTCTGAGCAGGACAAAGTATCAGAACTGTTCAGTGTCCTTGATGAAAGAATAGCTACTCAAGCTCAGTTAGTTGAGTCCCTCAAGAAGTATAAAAGAGGTGTCGTTCGCACTCTACTATCACCCAAACACTGCAAGCTCAAGAATGTCGAATGGACAACAGCCAAAATCGGTGATATAGGGACATTTATAAAGGGCGCACCGTTATCTAAGGCAGATATTTCATCCGATGGAACGCCATTCATATTGTATGGGGAACTTTATACAACCTATAACGAGGTCATATCCAAGGTGGTACGCAAAACACAAGCATCCGTAGATAAACAGTATTACAGCCAAATCGGTGATGTGATAATCCCCACCTCTGGCGAAACGCCGGAGGAAATATCGACCGCATCGTGTGTAATGCTCCCGGACATCATTCTTGCTGGTGATCTTAATATTTATCGTTGCACTCAAGTAGATGGGCGAATTATGAGCTACATTCTAAACCATGTAGTTAATGACAGAATTGCTCGTGTTGCCCAAGGCAAGTCCATTGTTCATGTTCAAGCGACTGAAATCTCTAAGATTGAGATTACATACCCTGATTTGATCTCACAAAAGAAACTGATTGAAACCTTCGACGCAATTACAGCCAGAATTGATCAGAGCATGAGAGAACTTGAACTATTGCAAGTTTATCGCAAGGCATTACTGCAACAGCTTTTTATATGAATAGTTGTTGCAGAAGGGCTTTCCTTGTTTCCATCAGTGCATATAAGGTTCGTTCAGCATTATAGATTTTGGCATCAAAGGTAGAAAGCATTTTTGAGATTTTCTTTCTTTCCTCTACGGGTGGAAGCGGCAACCTGCATTCGTTCAGGATTCCTTTGGTTATCTGGTTGATCGTTGCCGTTCCCGTATCTTTGAAGACTTGAGAAAAGAACATCTGACTGTTCAAATAGTGAAAAATATATGTGTCATTTAGTTTGCTCCGGACAATCATCATAAATGCCCCCCATGTTGTCTTGGGCATATCAATTGGAATCAAAGCAGTTTTTCCGACAAGACTTTTACTGCCATTTCGCACACACATAATGACATCTGCACATTTGACTTGTAAACTCTCAGGTATTGATTTGTCCACATAAACACAGTCATCAAAGGAAAGAGTACCATTTTGAATGTTGGATGATCTCAAAACAAGATGCCCTGCATTTGCAACATCACTCGGACTATAAGTGAGTCCTTGCAAGAAATCTGCAACTTCGGATAAGTATACCGTTGGATATATCTTTTCGTCAGTGTTTGAGAAAACCTTGTTTAATAATCCTCTTTTATACTTCTTGAGGGCGACTACTAATGTGCGCTGATTTTCTATCCGTGTGTTCAAGCACTCCAAAAAGGCGGCAATCTTGTCCTGCTCATCTTTACACGGCAAATCGAATTTTGCAGCCTTCAAAGCCTCAAATGAGAGAACTACCTGACTTGTGCCAACTGCAAGTACTGACAGCTTTTTCTTTACACGCGGTGATGAATTAAGAAACTCTGCCATGAAGGTGCTATTTGCATTAGTAAATCTGAATACTGGATAAAACTTACTTACGATAGCCTTTTCACTTATGGTATTGATGTTAAATGCAAACTTCCCGTCATCGCTTCTGTTTCGATATGTGCAGTAACCAAAAGGTATAATGTTATACCCGTCTGTATCATGCCGCTGTTTAGAACCAAAATGATCTTCTTGTCTTTGAAGACCTTCGCGAGAGGATGTTAAAACTTCATAGTCATGTTCTCCGTACACCTTTTCTGAGTATGGCTCGATAATGCAGCCAAGAGAAGTCTGTCTCCAACAAGGGAAATGCGATCCATCTGTGTTTCTAAATGCTAATCTCGGACGCTTCTCAAGACCGTTACTTGAGGGCTATTTCAGCAATTAAATAGAGGCTTGTAGGCAAAGGTAAATCCCTTGCAGTAGCAGAGATATTCCGCTACTGCAAGGGATTTTTTCGGTCATATAGCTCTATTCTGCTTGCTTGATCAGAAGTATAAAAGAGGATTGCTTTCTCAACTGATTGCACAGAAAAAAGCGTTTGATACTTCCGGAGAGTGGAAAACGGTTAAGCTCGGTCACATATTCAAAGAAAGGACAGAACGAGCAAAAGGAAATGAGACTCTGTTGGCGGTAACAATCAGCAACGGTGTGCAACGGAGAGACGAAATTGATCTGAAAGATAACTCAAGCGATGACAAGAGCAATTACAAATGTGTTTATATAGGGGATATTGCATACAACACCATGCGAATGTGGCAAGGCGCGAGTGGAGTATCTCCATATAACGGAATTGTGAGTCCAGCCTATACAATAGTTACGCCAATCCGACCAGATCTGCATAACATGACATTCTGGGCATACTACTTCAAATATAGTCCACTGGTGCAGACATTCCAAAAGTATTCACAGGGACTTACATCTGACACATGGAATCTAAAGTTTCCTCAGTTTTCGGAGATCGCTGTTACTATGCCTCCTATATCTGAACAGGATAAAATTGCTGAGTGCTTGTCCGTTTTTGATGAACATTGCAAATGTGAGGATGAAAAGCTGCAAGCACTGTTACTGGTTCGGACATCGCTATTGCAACAACTTTTTATATAAAGAGTTGCTGCATCAAGCCAACGCGAATCTGCAACAATCGTTTATATTCAAACTCAGCAATCTTGATTCTATTGTCAATAGAAGAGATGAGTGCAGAAATATGGCGTTGTTCTTCAATAGACGGCACAGGGACTTTAATATGCCAAAATGTGTTCATATTTATTGATTTGCCATCGCGTATTCCTTCGACAGAAATGCGAAGTTTGCTGTTGATGAACCAGTAAGATCTAAAGAAAGTATAGAAGAACAACGGAATAATTTCATTCCTTGCTCTCAAAATCGTATATGCGGGACTTACAACGCCCTCTTCGTTCACAATTTCCAGCCCACCCTCAAACGAGCGTAAATGAAGTATAAAATCATTTGGCAATACTCGCTTGTAAGACGAAATCGTTGATTTATCGTAAGCAATTCTTCTATCTACACTGTCACGGGGCATTGTACCTTCTCCCTGCACAATGGTTAAGACAATTTTGTCTGAATATCCCTTATCAGAGATTGGCATAAATAGCTCAGATATTTCCAACTCTGCCCATGTTTGCGGATATGAGAAATTTAGCTTTCTGCTGAATATCCCATCAACGACACCTCTTTTATACTTCTTGAGGTTATCAACGAGGGACTGCTGCGCCTCTATTCGACGCTCTAACGCAATCATGAAGTTTGCGATTTTTCGCTGCTCCGCTAAATCCTGCGGAATGTAATGTTTTGCGTCAAAGAACTCATCAGTTGGCACATTCAAAAGCCCGTGATTTCTTGCTCCTTCGGCAGAGATCATGTAAATCTCACGATACCATTTGAGCGAATCGAAGTAGGCTTTTATAAAATCAGAATCGTGTTTCTTGAGTGCAAAGCAGATGTAGAGTGTAGAAAGCGCACCCATATCGTAGCGGTCAAGACGCTTAACGGATCCAAAATCGTACCCGACTGAATAACTCTTGTTGTAGGCGTATTCACCATTCTTCAAGAGATAATAGCCACTCATGTCTTTGCTGGCTACGGTCTTATTGAAGTAGCTGATTTGATCCACAAGCCCATCTTTAGACGAAATTGTGAGAGGCAGACTCGTTTCGTTATTGGTATTCTTCCGTGTGACACGATCTGCAAAATCTGAAAGTTTCTCAGCCTTCCACGGTTCATCAAAGCCCGGAAACCGGAGTTTCGGACGCTTCTCAAGACCGTTACTTGAGGATACATTTGCCATAATTATTTGCCCTCCACATCAAAGGGAAAATCAAGTCCCAGCTCATCGAAAAACGGTTTCAGTTGTGCGTCGATGTCTTTGATCTCAGCCTGAATATTGCGGATTTCTGCTGCAACAGCATTGAGGTCAATTTCCTCTTCCGGCTCAAAGGTATCAACATAGCGAGGAATGTTCAGATTGAATCCGTTTTCTTCAATCTCCTGCATTGTGGCAACATGGGCGTACTTATCGACATCCACACGATGCTCGTAGGTTTCGACGATCTTATCAATGTCGCACTCACGGAGGATATTCTGATTCTTTCCGGCTTCAAAGTCGTTGGACGCATCAATGAAGAGAATGTTATCAGAGTTGCCGTTGCGCTCTCTCTTGAGGACAAGAACACATACCGGAATGCCCGTGCCAAAGAAGAGGTTTGCAGGAAGACCGATAACAGCGTCCAGCACATTCAACTTTTGGATCAGGTGCTTACGGATCACTTCTTCGGCTGCGCCACGGAACAGAACACCGTGAGGCAGCAGGACAACAGCTCGTCCGTCTTCGTCCATGTGGTAAACCATGTGCTGCACAAAAGCAAAGTCAGCCTTGCTCTTAGGCGCAAGTTTGCCGTATTCATTGAAACGCTCGTCCTCCATGAAGTGCATATCAGCAGACCAATTTGCAGAATACGGAGGATTTGCAACCTGAACACGGAACTTCATGTCTCCGAAGTAGTCATGCTCAAGCGTATCGCCATTGTAGATATTGAAGTTGCGATACGGGATGCCGCGAAGGATCATGTTCATTCGGGCAAGGTTATAAGTAGTCGAGGTCAATTCCTGACCGTAGTAGTTACGCACATTTGCATAGTTTTTGAGACGAAGCAGCAGAGAGCCGGAACCGCAAGTCGGATCGGCTGCGTCCTTAACATCGGTCAAGCCAAGACAAGCAAGGCGGCACAGCAGCTCGGCAGGACCCGAAGGCGTATAGAACTCACCGGCTTTCTTACCGGCTGTGGCAGCGAACTGACCAATCAGATACTCGTAGGCATTACCCAACACATCAATCTTCGTGTCATCCACGCTGAAATTGATCTCGTCCAGCGAAGCAATGATTTTCGCCATGACAGCACTTCTATCTTTAACGGTATGCCCCAGCTTCGTAGAATCAAGCTGCATATCGGAGAACAATCCGTCAAAGTCTTCCTGCGAATCGTTGCCGATAGTGGATTCCATCAGAGCGTTGATTGCTTTCTGCAAGAACTCAATGTCGAAGGAACGGTTCTCAACCATCTTGACCATCTTGCGGAACAAATACTCAGGTTCGATGATGTAGCCGAGGTCACGCAGAGCTTCTTCTACGATAGCAGCCTTGTATTCTTCGTCATTCCAAGCAGCCTCGTAACTGATATTATCGTCTTTGAGAAGATTAACCATGTACTTCTCGGTCTTATCGGAGAGGTAGTAATAGAAGATCATGCCCAAGATATAGTTCTTGAACTCGTATGCCTCCATGTTACCTCTCAGGGCATTTGCCATCGCCCATAGTTTGTTGCAAAGCTCTTTCTGGTGAGCCTGAATAGAATTATCCATTGTTCTCTCTCCTTATTGGTATTTCTCGGTGTGCTGCCGGATAAATTCGACGATCCGGTTGACCAAAGACCTCTTCTTGAGCAGCGGCATGGGCTTCTCAATACGGTCACGGATGTTTCCTGCATCCATTGTGCCGGAGAACTCATACTCAGAAATGATGTCCGTCAGCATGGAGGAATCAATATCCTCAGTCTTTGCGAAAGCAACGATTTCTTCTCGTTTCGCTTCATTTTCAAAGTCGTTGTATGCAGCATCAATCTCGTCCGCACTTTCAAGTCCAACAACGACACGATCCAAGAACGCTTGAAGAATTTCAACCTTGCGAAGCAACTGCGGATTATCCGTTCTGCTCAATTCTTCCTTGATGTGCTTGATGTCGTAGTCCTTCTGCTTCTTGTCATCAAAATGGATGTTGCGGATCAAGTTCATGATGTAGGCAACATTGATACGGTCACTCTCCATGATCTCAATGCAGAAGTCCACATCATTCAGGACAGATACGACTTCTCGATCAGTTTTTTGCCGGGAGTAAAGCATCAGATACTTGCTCTTGTAGTCCTGATACTCCTGCTCGGACATGATGAGCGCATCCTGATCAAAGCTGAACTCAATGAATGTCTGCAAGGATTGGAGGTATTTTGTCAGCTCACGGAAAGTGATGACAAACTTCTTTTGGTCATCTTCGCTCTGCATGGTATCGACGGACTCAGGGTAGAGTGCCACTTCCTTGAGCTTCATAACCATTTCATTGAACTTCTCAACAAAATACTGATAGCCCGGAACGACAATGCCGGAGGTGTCCTGGCTCTTGGAGAAGAGCGTCAGCGCATCATCTGTCCGTTTCTTGAGGTTGCGGTAGCAGATGATGATACCAAACGGTTTGGTTTCTTTCTCAACACGGTTCGTGCGAGAATAGGCTTGCAGCAGATCATGGTACTTCAAATCCTTGTCCACATACAGCACAGAGAGCTGCTTGCTGTCAAAACCGGTCAGGAACATATTTACGACAATGAGAATGTCCAGAGACTTCGTTTTCTTGCCTTTGACACGATCTGAAATATCCTTGTGATACGCGGAGAAGGTGTCGGTAGAGAAATTCGTGCCGTACATCTCGTTATAGTCCTTGATGATACGCTCCAAGGCATCTCGGCTATGCTCGTCCTTGCCCTCGGCATCTTCGTTCTGCCCATAGGAGAAGATACCGCTAATGTTCAGATCATGTTTGATCTTCTTGAAGATGTCGTAATATTTGACAAGAGCTTCAATGGAGGAAACAGCAAAGATAGCTGTGTACTGACCATTTCTTGTTTTGGCTTTGTGGTTCTGGACGATGTGGTTTGCAATGAGGGACATTCTCTCATCCGACATATAGAGTTCGCCAACATCAATCGCGTCAGCCAATGTCGGATCGTCCCAGTCAAAATCGCCTTCCATCGTCTTTATGTACTCAATATGGAAACCGAGGACATTGTTATCGAAGATAGCATCCTTGATCAGATAGTTATGCAAACATTCCCCAAACAGCATTTCGGTGGTCTGTGTGATCTTGCCCTCCGTCTTTCCGTTCACTTCAAAACGGGGCGTACCGGTAAAGCCAAAGAACTGCGCTTTCTTGAAATGCCGAACAATATCCTTGTGCATATCTCCGAACTGGCTGCGGTGGCATTCGTCAATGATGAAGACAACCTTTTCGTCACGGTATGCGTCCATTACCTTTTCGTATTGAGGACGCTTAACGGCATTTGCCATCTTCTGCATCGTCGTGACAATGAGCTGCCGGTTCTTATCCTTCATTTGCCGCACAAGAATGTCCGTGCGATCTGTGACATCCACAGAGCCAGCCTCAAACTTGTTGAACTCTTCGGTGGTCTGAGAGTCCAAGTCCTTACGGTCAACAAGGAAGATAACCTTCTTGATGTTCGGATTGGCTGCGAGGATTTGAGCTGTCTTAAAGGATGTCAGCGTCTTTCCTGCACCGGTGGTATGCCAGATATAGGCGTTGCGATTTGTGAGCGTAGCCTGCCTTATAAGGGCTTCTACGGCATACACCTGATAGGGGCGCATAACCATCAGAATCTTATCCGTATCGTTCAGAATGGTATAGCGTGTCAGCATCTTGATGATGTGATCCCTTGCCAGAAAAGAGATTGAGAAGTCCTTCAGGTTGGTAATACGGATGTTGTTGAAATCCGTCCAGAAGAAGGCGAGGCTATACATCAATTCCCTGTCGGAGTTGGCAAAATATTTGGTATCAACGCCGTTTGAGACAATGAAAAGCTGAATGAAGTGATATAGTCCGTTATAGGAGTGCTTCTTATAGCGCATGACCTGATTGACCGCCTCTCGAATGTCAATACCTCTGCGCTTTAGCTCGACCTGAATCAACGGCAAGCCATTCACAAGAATCGTCACATCATAGCGGTTGACATACTTTCCTACAACCGTTGTCTGATGTGTAACTTGGAAGATATTCTTGGTGTGATCCTGATCGAAGAAAGACAGGTAAACCTTCGTCCCGTCCTCACGCTCAAGGACAAACTTGTCTCTCAGAATTTTTGCGCTCTGGAACACGGACTTTCCAAGCATGAGGTTAAAGATACGCTCCCACTCTTTATCGGTGATAGGCGTATCAAGTTTGGGTGCATTGAAGGCTTCAAACTGAACTTTGAAGTTCTCCACCAATGCGTCATAATCAGGAATATCGACTGTGCTGTATTCCTGCTTGTTTAGCTGCTCTATGAATTGCTGCTCAAGAGCCGCTTCGCTTTGGTATGCCATATCTTCATCTCCAATACTTGAGGATCATTTTTTGTTGCCAACCGATCCTCATTTTATTTTATCACGGCTACTGTCCGATATAACGGACTCATTTTCGTCTTATTTCCAATGTCACATCGCCATTATCCGCAATGGACATTTGCATCGTTTTCAAATACTTGTCCACAAACTGTTTCTGTTCCGAAGAACTCATTTCAATTCGAGTCGCTTTTAACGCCTCTGTGAACATCTCGTAGATATTCAGCCGCACCGCCTGGTCTATGTAATGATACATCTCTTTGAACAGTGCGCCGATCTTAATATCCTCTGCATTGCCGGAGTAGAAGTCATCAATGTAGCAATAGAATATACCGGCATTGACAAGTGCGTTCTTCAAATCCGGTCCGCAGTTTTCGCGCTCTATCATGACAAGGAATCGAGCCTCCGGTAAAGAAGAAATCAGTCCCCAATAGTCGGAGTCGCTGGACACCAAAATAAAGGAATCCACATTGTTTTTGTAATGCTCCTGACAAGTTCGGGCAATCAGCATCACATCGACCAGAGACTTGTTCTGCTTTACCCGTTCGGTCATCATGTGTTCGACCGGGATGTGGGTAAAACTATCCAGAATACGCCAAGCAGATGCACTATGCACATCATCAAACAGGATGATGGATGCTATCTTCTGTGTGTACTGATAGTCAAGATTCTTGAGCGTAGCGCAGAGCTTGTACGGATCAGAGTTTTCACAATCTACCACTACGACAACCTTTTCGCTGCTACCAATAAACTCGTAGATGCTTCCTTTAATGTAACTTCCAGCATCAGAAACTTTACTGTACTCTGTAAAGTAGTCACCGTTCATTTGATAAAGCAGCGTCACGAATTTTTTATCGTTATAGAGCAGATTACCGACATCCTCCGGTTCCCAGTTTATATACATCTGGTAAGGATAAAAGAGCAAGTGAGCGTAATAAATATCTGCTGCTGCTTTTGTCCCTTCCTCTTTCAAGCCATCTGGCATGAGAAAGAGGTTTTTTACATACAGCCAATTCAGCCAAAGAGGAAATAGCTTCTTGCAATTATTGATCCGATCAGAAATCAGCTTGTTTATCTCAACGATATGCTGATTTAGCTTCGTGCTGGACTTCTTTATAAAACTAATGCCATCCGCATTTAGTTGTTGAAGGCTATCCTGCGGCACATATTCCGGCATACTGCTGATTGAGAGATAACTAAACTTCATGCGCTCGTTGATATGCTTGAAGTTTCTTTCAATCGCTGTCCTGATGATACACAAATGACGGATTATCCGTGCCGTTTTGTCTGCATCAAGTTTTTCGTATATCTCTATTTTGGGTGCTTCATGCTCATTATCAAAAATTCGTTTCGGAACACCAATCAAATATGCAACCTTAGAAATAATTTCATAGGTGCTGTCTTTGTAGGTGACTCGATCATCTGTGGGAAACGCCTCCGCTTCAACGAGGGCATTTTTCTCAATCACAGCATTCTCAAGGACATCCATATATGCTCCTTTCGCTGAGGTATTTTTCTCTACCTATAACAAAATAGCCGCACGAAAACTCGGACCTACTTCTTGCCCGTTCGCACAGCTTCACATATATCTCCAATGTCACAATTCAAATAGTCGCAAATGCGCAGCAGAACAGAGAGAGCTACATCCTCGTTCTTATTGAGCTTACTCATCGTGCCGGGAGACAGCTCTATATCCTTGCGTAAAGTTGATTTTGGGATCTCTCTTTCAATGAGCATTACCCATAATTTCTTATAGCTTATCTTCATAAAAGCACCTCTCTCAAACGCTTATAGTGAGACTCATTATATTATACACCAAACGCTTCAAATTTTCAATACGATGCTCCAAAAATTCAAAATATATTTCAAGTTCATGGAGCGCATTACGAAGAAGAAAGCCTGAGCCGATTTATTCATACGGCTCAGGCTTTGGTGGTTATTCCAACTCGCTACTTTTGGCTTTTTCATGCTCCTGTGAAAGCGTTGGACTGAGGAAATCATCGACATTTGCCTTCATGGTATCAATCACTTTAGCCTCTTTTTTGAGCCTTGCTCGTTCGTCGTAGAGACGCTGCTGCTCTTCCAAAAGGCGTTGCTGCTCGGCTTGCAGAGACTTCATACTTGGAAGTTTTTCACCATCTTGCATAGCAAGCAATGTACTCTTTGCTGCTTCAAAAACGACAAGCTCTGCCTCGTGCGCAGCTCGAAAACTCTGCTTGTTCTTCGTCTTTGAGTAGGCATCATAGACCGGCTTGAGCTTTTGATAGGTTGAGATATTCTTGATAAGCGGCTGCACCTTTCGGAGCTGCGCTTCAACGACTTTCAAGTCAGCGCCGGTACGCTCATAAGAACTATGGATGTCTTCGACTTTCTTTTCAAGATCGGCATATTGAAGTAGCTCGTTCTCAGTGAGGTAATTGAGCGTTCTGGCGGCTTCTTTGAGGATCTTAATCTTCATAGAATGCTCAAAGCCCTTGCTGTCGATCTGCTTAATTCTGTTTTGAATATCGCTGATGAGAGAGATTTTCTTCCTACCGTTCTGCATCTGCCGTCTGCGGGCATTGCGTCCTTGAATGCGTTCCTTGATCCGGTCCTCGGTGTAGTTATCTCCGATGGTTTTTGCACGGGTGAAACGCTCTTGCCCTTCGGCACGGAAGGAGATGTATTTGCCGGTTTTGATTTCATATCCGGTGTCCTGCATCAGCTTCAAAAACTCATCGTAGTCCTTTGCTGTGACCACGCAGCGATCAATGGTCTGCTTGAGTTTTTGCTTCCAACTTGTACCGCGTTTGGCTTCGGTGTATTCCTTGTAGTCCATGCCTTTTCCCTGAGAGGGAGGAATAACTGACAGCCCGTGTTCAGCACATATCTCATCACTGAGATGCCGCATCTCACGATAGGTTTTCTTATTGCTTCGGTACGCATGGAAGTCAACATAGTTGACAGCGTTAAAGATAATATGATTGTGGCAATGCCCCTTGTCGATGTGCGTTGCAATCACATACTCGTACTTTCCCTTGAGCCATTCGTCGGCAAACTGCTTACCGATTTCATGCGCTTGTTCCGGCGTGACTTCATCAACCGCAAAGGATTGGATCAGATGTCGGGCGATCACCTTCGGTATCTGCATTCCTTGTTGAGCAGCAAGATTTCTTGTCCACTCAAATTCCTTCGCTGCGGCATCGCTGGCAGCGCAACCATAGGAAGAGACATAGAGCTGGTCATCTGTTTTCTGCGGATCAAGAATGTATGCGAGAGCCTTGTTCACAGTTCCTCGGATTGGCTTGATTTTAGTAATCGCCATATCTCAGCCTGCCTTTCTTTCAGCTCTGCAACATCGTCCTCATAGAAGTGTCCTGTGGAGTTGATTCGGCGGCAAATGTGGTTGATATTTGCCGCTGCGCGAGATACTGCTGCGGCAAGTTTCTTCTGCTGCGTGTAGTCCACTTTGATGATGTAACCGTCAATCGCCATCTTGCGAAGATACGCTCCCATGTTGTTTGTACCAAGCTGTTTCATCTTTCCTTTGATAATCCGTTTCTCGTCATCTGAAACAAAGAAGAGTATCTGATTTGGTCGTGTTCTGTTTGCCATAAGCGGTTTGTCCTTTCATAAAGATAGAGGGTTTGGGAGACATCCCAACAAGCATTTTCTGGATTAAGGGGAGGGTTTCCTTAATCCAAAATCGCCGTGTGTATATACACCGGCTGTGCTTGCTATTCTCTAAAATCGTAATCTTAGTTGGAAGTCCCCCGTAAATTACCCCTTCGTAATACAACGGACAAATTCCGCGTTTTTGTCTCACGCATAAAAGAAAAAGACGCTCGAAAGCGTCTTTTTAGTATTGTTCAAGCGATGAGAACGCATCACTCTCAATGGTCAGAATGTCATCCATCGGAATCTTTGTGCCGTCCTGCATGGTAATCAGCCGCTCAAAATCATCCAGCTTTTTCACGATGCCTGTTGCTTCAAGATAAGCACCACCGGCTTTTCTCTCATCTGCTTTGAAATATGTGACTGCTACCTCCGGCTCATCTTCAAGGTGCTCCACAAGAAACTGAAACTTCAAATTTAGACTATGGAGTTCTTCATCATCCAACTCAATCTTTGTGTCGGTCAGACGCCCGGTTTCTTTGATAGCAGCATCATAACCAGTGAGAGCTGCGAACGGAGAAAACTGAGCTGCACGATCTGACATCGGCATCTGCTGACGAGTGGGAGAGATATGGTGTGGAAGATTGATAATATCTTCATAGCCTTTCATGCAGCTCATTCCTCCTTTGGCTATTCCATTATATTGCTTCTTTCAATTCATGAAAGCTAAGAACCTTATTATCGTAAAGCATTACAACGGGCTTATTGGATAGTTGATTGATTGTTGCGATGTGTTCAGCTATCGGAGTAAGCCCGCTGTCTTTGTACTGAATGAAGTACGCCAGAGTTTTCTCCAACTTCTTCTTTTCTGTATCACTGATGGAATCGCCAACACCAATCAGGAACTCATCCACTGGACCTTCTTTAACAAGAGGGATTTTCCCAATGAAATTCCCCACTGTGCGTGATACATCTGCCAGCTTATTTGCAGTCTGAGTTGTCACAGCGTCCTTCTTGATCGATTCAATCTTATCGAAGCAAGCGGTGTAGAGATTGCGGAACTTCATAGCGTGTTCTCTGATCTCGTCCTCGATTTTATTCAGGTACTCGGCTTGAAAATTCTTTGACAGCATGACTTCCATGTATTCTGACAAAGCGAATACATGGAGAGCCAGTTTGTAGTGAACGAACCTGTCAAGAAGTTGCCCGATCTTGTTTGATGCAGTCTGCATTTTCAAGAGGTTTTTCTTTGCGGACAGCATATTCTCAATCTGATCGGTGTAGGATCGAATATCTTTCATTGCATTACGCTTGATGTTCTTAACTTGATTGAGATTAACCACAAGGCTTGCTTCGTTCTCCCAGTAAAACTTGTACTCATCCATATAGGATGTAAGCAAATCGTAGTCCGCAAGAAGCTGAGATTTCTTATCACGCTCAAGGATGCCAACAATCTCTTTCTGCCCATCCTTTATATCTTGAACCTGCTTAGCAACCGTAAGAACTGCTACTGCTACCAATGTTGCTTTCAAGCAAGCAGGACCGATCGCCTTATCAACAGGAATCCATCTGGCTTGACCGACAATACCGTCATTTAGGATTGTACCTAATGCACCTGAGCCGTCCTTCGCCATTGCAAGAGTTCCCGTTATGCCTTTAGGAAATACGCAGCGATAAAGTCCCTCTGCTGCCGGAGTAGCAATAGTCTCTGCAACACCGGCGAACGAGCCTCCAAGTGCCGCGATCTCCGTGAAAGGAATCTTTGCCAGCGGGGATGTTTGGAAGGTGTCCTTAATTTCTGCAAGAGCGCGTTCCACTTGTATACTCGGTCTTAAACTACCACCGGATTCGGTCAATTCGTTCAGAACTAATAAATCGTTATTTGCCATTTGATGTGCCTCCTTTTTGTTATGGTCATCTGCTGACCATAACAGCAGTTGTAATTTTCGCGTGTCCCTTTCACCGATTACGCCTTATGCCCACCAATCTGCTCATTACGATCCTTTGCGGTTGCGCCTTCCTCCAAGTTCATGCCTTTGAGTATGGCGTTCTTTCCATACTTCTTCTTGATGATGAGCATTGCCTGTTGCATTTTCTTTTCCCGATCCAGCTCTGCTTTTTCGCGCTTTCGTTGTGCTTCTAAGGCAGTGAAATCTGTGAAGAGATCAAGCTGCTCATAGCCTCCGTTTTTTACTGGCGCGTCTGCTTCTGGAACAACATGATTTGCTGTGAAATTCAGCCGACGCACAAGAAGATTCTTGTCCACGATCCTATCAAAGAGTTCTGCCGTAGCACACATTATTTTCTTCGTAGATGATGTGTGACCGTCAAGATTGATTGAGCCGTGCGCCTGTTTTGGTATCTGCCGTCCGTAATGGTCTTTTACAACTGTCCCGTGATATTTTCGGCTTCGTTCGGGATCGGTGAGGTTTTCTATATCGTAGCCAACTGTGATGACGATTTGATCTGTCACAAGTCCTTTGTCCACCAAGTCCAGCACGAGAAGATCAGCCATCTCACGGAGGACGAGCTTTGCCTTTTCAGCCTCATAGGGGCAATGCAGGACTTGTCCTGAGCCTAAGCTGTTGGTGCTGGGCTTGTAGGCTTTGATTGCTTCAACCGTGCAAGGCTCCCAGCCCCACGCATGGTCGATCAGCAGTTCTGCGTTCTTGCCGAAAAGTTTGTAAAGCAAGTCCTCATTTTTCACTGAGCATCGGGCAACATCGCCCATCGTAAACATTCCGTTTTCTTCGAGCTTCTTTGCATAGCCTCTACCGACTCTCCAAAAGTCTGTGAGCGGCTGGTGCGTCCAAAGCTCACGGCGAAACTTCATCTCATCCAACTCTGCAATGCGAACACCGTTTTTATCTGCCGGAATGTGCTTTGCCACAATATCCATCGCAACTTTGCTGAGAAAAAGGTTTGTTCCAATCCCGGCGGTTGCGGTGATACCGGTTGTCTCAAGCACATCCAAGATCATCTTCATCGCAAGGTCATGTGGCGTGAGATGATAGGTGTTCAGATAATCCGTCACATCCATAAACACCTCGTCGATGGAGTAGACTACGATGTCCTCCGGCGCGATATACTTGAGGTAGACCTGATAGATGCGGGTGCTGTACTCCATGTAGTACGCCATCCGAGGCGGCG
>OLPF01000567.1_pt1 | contig 38179 bp, 39 predicted proteins | sample 1673121 | NCBI WGS metagenome assembly OLPF01 (sample SAMEA3136756, study PRJEB25190) | human gut metagenome
CCATATAAATTAAATTCAAAATCCCATAACCAATTTAAAAATTTTTCTCTTTCTTTTTTATCTGTGATTTTTCCAGCTTGATGTACCATATTGGCTGTTGTATATCTATCTGCTAATATAATGCCTCCTCGTTCATAATATTCTTCTAAATTCTTTTTATAAGTTGCATACCTATCTGCTGCATAAAATGTAGAAGCTATATATGGACTAACACTTTTAGCATTTTCCCCAAATTCTCCTCCAAGGTACATTTTTACTAAACTAGAAGATGGACTATTATAATTTGGAAACGAAATTTTTTTAAAATTAATTTTTTCCTTTTCTAACTTTTCTGCCAATTTGTTAAATTGAGTTTGTTTTCCACTACCATCTGTTCCATCTATTACAAATAATTTTCCCATATTGTATTACTTATTCCTTTCCTAATATAATGGAAGGTTGCATAATATGCAACCCATAAATAATAGTCTTTATATTATTTTCCCCAGAACCAATCCATTCCAGATTCAAAAGTTTTCTTTTTACCTAATTTGCTTTCTGTATTATCTACCCATAAATATGATAGGAATGATAATAATATCATTACAAAATCTACTGTAATACAATTAGATAATATAGATTTATATGCACTAAATTCTGTTGTTAAAGTCATTAGTTGTACCACATGTGTTACTAAAAGAACTAAGTAAATGAATAAAGATATGGCTGTAATATAGCCTTTTTTTACTTCCTTTCCTAGGAATATTAGTATTAATGTAATTGCTAACATTAATATTAAAGTAATTGGGTTTGAAATGTTAAAAATAAACATTTAATCTTCCTCCTTTGTTTTATTTTTATATTTTTTAAATGATAAACTAACCACCGAATCTTCTTTCATAAGCATCTCCACCAGGTGTTCTTTGAAGTTCCTCATATTCTTCTTCTATTTCTTCTATTGTCATAGTTTCTCTTGTATATGATATTTCATATAAAGCCTCTTGTAGTTCATTATCTAAATCTTGAGCATATTCTTCTGCTACATTTTGTGATTTCTCGTTTTCTTCTGCTGCACCTTTTATTGCCATCATTGTACTTACTCCAGGTAACATGCCACCGTGTCATTACATTAGCGGTTTCTCCTATAATTGCTCCTTTTGTTGCACCAGCCATTATAGCTATATAGTCTGGGTTTTTTGCTTTTGCTTCATAATATTGTTGTAATTCATAAAGTTCAATTACATCTCTTAATTTTTGCATTCTTTCAGCATCTTGTTTTAATTGCTTTATTGGTTCTGGTGGCTGCTCCTCTATTCCGAAAACGTTTATCTGTTAAATCAATTGTGTCTTCGTGTATATGCTCTGTACATAATGGCTCTAAAACACCATCATTTACTTGTTTAAAAGCATGTATTTCTGAATCATGTTCTCTATCTACACTTATTACTACAATTTTGTCTTGAAATCGATATTTTCGTACTTCAATATTTCTTTCTCCTGTTGATTTAACATCTGACTTTACTTCTCCATAATTCAATTCTACATTTTGCATTGTATCTGTAATGCTTAATTCTTGTGCAATATCATTTAATGGTTCTGATACTTTTTCTTCTCCTGCTACTTCTTGATAAGTACCGATCCGGCAATACTTCAATTGCAATCCAATCATGTGAACCTCTGCCAGCAGAATCCTGTTTTAATTTTACCGTATAAATTTCTGAATTTTCTTTATCTTGATCTGAAATGGCTGTTTTTGTTTCTCTATCTTTAATTTGAATTACATTTAATATTTGGTATTCTGATACTCTTAAAGCTTTAGCAATATTAGCTGTTCTTGTTAATCCTTCTACCTCTTCCCTATTGTTACCTTTACTACTAACTTCTCTTCCTTGTATACTTGATATAGTTTTTCCTTCTTTTTGCATTTGTAATAGTTCTTCTTTTGTTTTAGTTACTAAATTTCCTTTTTCGTCTTCTGCTAAAAAATATTCTGCATTTAAATTATAGTTTTCTTTTTGCCCGAGGTGTTTGCTTGCCTGATTTTCCAATCAGTTCTTCAAACCTAGCTTGAGTTAAAGCAGTTAATTCAATATGGTTATTTTCTTGTATAGTTGCTAATGGTTGCAAATTTTTATCCACTATAACTGTTTCAATTGCACCTGCCTTATTTTGTATTTTAACAGCATATGAATCATGTGCCTCTAACATTCCACCTAATGGAATTGTATCAATTCTATCAGAAACAGACAGTACTGTTGAAATATCAAGAAAATTTAATGAGGCAATTATTTTTTGTTGCAAATCAGAAAACTCTGTTTTAACTTGTTCTATTTTTTGCTCAATTACCATTTTATTATTTAAATCTATCTCCGATTTGTTTTCTTCGTCCACTAGTACCTCCTTCTCTTTATTTCTATTATATTAATTTTTCTATCATTAAATTTATTTTAGTTTACTTTCTAATAAATTTACTAATTCTTGTGCCTTTTTTGTTATATAGTTCTTATCTTCACCTTCTATCATTACTCTAATTACTGGTTCTGTTCCAGAAGCTCTAATTAAAACTCTACCATTATTTTCAAACTCTTTTTCTACAGTAGCAATAGCTTTTTTAATTTCTTCATCTTTATTAAAGTCATATTTTTTGTTATTATTAACATGTGCATTTAACAATACTTGCGGATATAGTTTTATTATCTTGCTTATTTGAGAAGCTGATAATTTTTTTTCTAAAATAATTTTTATTAACATTAATGATGTTAATATTCCATCTCCTGTTGGATTGTAATCTAAAAAAATAATATGACCAGACTGTTCTCCTCCCAAGTTATATCCATTATTCAACATTTCTTCTAAAACGTATCTGTCCCCTACTTTTGTCTGTTTTAAATCCACATTGTTATTTTCAGCATATTTTTTTAATCCTAAATTGCTCATAACAGTAGCAACTAATGTATTTTTATTTAATTTTCCTTTTTCTTTTAAGTAATTTGAGCAAATTGCTAGAATTATATCCCCATCAATTTCATTACCATTTTCATCAACTGCTAAACATCTATCTCCATCACCATCATAAGCAATTCCTAAACTTAATTTGTTTTCCACTACAAATTTTTTTATTCCATCTAGGTGAGTAGAACCACAATTATTGTTAATATTAATTCCATCTGGTTGATTATTAATTATTTTATACTTAATTCCTAAAGTTGTAAAGATTTTTTCTGCAATTTTATAAGTAGCACCGTTAGCAACATCCAAACCAACAATAAAATTATCTGTTAAGTATTCATCTATTTCTTCTTCAAAATTTTTTCGAAAGAAATACACATATTCATCTATTAAATCTTCTGCTATTTCTGAAACACCAATTTGATCTTTTATTGCAATTAATTCATTAATTTTTTCAGAGTCCATTACTTCTTCTATTTCTTCTTCTATTTCATCTGGTATTTTCATACCTTTATTACTAAAATATTTTACACCATTAAATTCAAATGTGTTGTGAGATGCTGAAATAACTACACTTGCATCTGCTTTTAATTTTTTTGTTAAGTATGCAACTGCTGGTGTTGGTATAACTCCTAATAATTTTACATTAGCACCATAACTTAAAAATCCTGCTGTCATAGCACTTTCTATTAAAGTACCAGATAATCTAGTATCTCTTCCTATTAAAATAGTAGGATTGTGATTTGTATGTTTTGATAATACATATGCCCCCGCTTTAGCAACTTTATATACTAATTCAGGTGTTAAATCTGTATTAGCAATTCTTCTAATTCCATCTGTCCCAAAGTATTTTCTCAAAGTTTAATTCCTCCTCTATTATCACATTTTTGTTTTACATTTGTAATTATATTATAACTTTTTTATATTTACAACATTTTTTTCTAATTTTATTTATACTATTTTTTCAATATTCCTATACAATAGCAAAAAGCACAACTACTGTGCTTTTTACCATTTAAATTTTTAGTTTGATAAAATATTAGGTCTCTAATTATTTTTTATAAATATTATCAATCATATCTTGTTTCATTTGTTCTGCATCAGCGACAAAATAATATACTCCATCTATCATTTGTCCTTTTGCATAATCTGTACTTGGTACTTGGAGAGACGTAATATTATTCATATATTCATTAGAATTTATCATAATGTTTGTAAGTTGTCCAATATAATTTGCAACATTGATATTTGTTTTTACTTCTCTTAAAAGAGTATCTGATAGTTCTAATAATTTAGAAGTTCCTAAGCCAACCATTTTGTTCATTATTGCCTCTAAAACTTCCCTTTGACGTCCGGCTCTTGTAAAATCATTTCCTATAGTTCTATTCCTTGAATGTGTTAAAGCTTGTTCACCTGTCAAAGTTACATTTCCATAACTACTTACATCCTTTTTTGTATTTCCTGTTATCCTGTATGCTTCTTTAGAATTATTGTTAATATATTCCATTTCTGATTTGGTAATATTTAATTGAATACCACCAATTTTATTAATAATATGAATTAATCCAGAAAAATCAATTGTAGCATACTCTGTAATACTTAATCCAAAGTTTTGGTTAATTGTTTTAATTGCTAGTTGCTCTTGACCATAAGCATAAGCATGGTTAATTTTTGTTTTTCCATGTCCAGGTACTTCTACATAAGTATCTCTAGGAATACTAATTAACTTAACAGTTTTAAATTTAGTGTTAATAGAAACAACAATAATGGTATCACTCCTACCAGCATTCATATTGCTAGGATCTCTTGAATCTGTTCCAAAAAGTGCAATACAAATAACATCTTCAAATTCATTTTTTGTTAATGTATCTGAAACAGAATTATATAAATCACTATTTACAGCTAAATCTGATGTATCAATTTCTTGTATATTTAGATTTGCTAGTTTTCCTGCAATAAAGCTACCAATTGCTATTCCTAACCCTATTAGCAATACTAAAATTAAAACTAATACAATTCTTCCTATTTTCCACTTTCTTTTTTTTCTAGCTTGTTGTACCATCTACATTCCTACTTTCTATATAAATAATCTAACATCTCTTCTTGCATTTTTTCTATACTGCTTGGTATAAAATAGTATGTTGGTCCAATATATTGCCCTGTTGCAATATCTTTACTAGGGCATTGTGCAGAAATAATTCCATTTAGGTATGTATCTTTATTAAATAACACATCTGTCAGAATACCAATATAATCAATTATATTAATATTCGTTGTAACTTGCTGTAAGAATACATCAATATGTTCATTTATTTCGCCCATACTCATTTTAGATAATTTATTCATAATAGCTTCTAGGACTTGTCTTTGGCGACCAGCTCTTGTAAAGTCATCTCCTACTTTTCTATTTCTTGAATGAGTTAATGCCTGCTCTCCGTCTAAAGTAACTAATCCAGCTGAAGATATTTTTTTTGTTTTAGTATTTGTTAATCCATATGCAAATTTCGAATTATTGTTAATAAAATCTCGTTCTGCTTCTGTTATAGTTAACTGAACTCCTCCAATATCATTAATTACATTAATTAATCCTGCAAAGTCTATAGTTACAAATTCTGTTAAATCCAAACCAAAATTTTGATTAATTGTTTTTAATGCCAATTGTTCTTGTCCATATTCATAAGCATGATTAATTTTTGTTTTTCCATAATCTTCAATCTCTGCATAAGTATCCCTCGGAATACTAATCATTTTTAGGGTTTTATATTTAGGATTAATAGATACAATAATAATACTATCACTTCTACCTGTATCTCCTTCGTATTCTGGATTCATGGTGTCTATTCCAAATAAAACAATATTTTTTATTGCATTAAACTCACTTTTACTTAAATCATCTGATACCTTCGCGAATAGTTCTTCATTAACAGCCAAATTTTCTTCATCTAGTGATTTAAATGTTAAATTGGATAGTTTGGATGCTATAAAACTACCAGACAATACTCCAAAAAATATTAATACTAAAATAATATTAATAACTATTAATATCCATATTTTACTTTTTTTCTTATGTTGTGACAATTTAAACCTCCTAAATTTACAATTCATAATCTTTTTATTATAACAAAAAATTTATGTAATTATATCAAAGCTAAAATTTGTTGTCAAATCCAGTTTTTATATCTAATTTAGAAGCAAGAAAACAACTTAATTCGGCAAATCCATTTTCAAAGTAATCTGGCCACTGTACATATTTATTTCTTTCTCTAGTAGTATTTGGTCCTACATATGTTTTAATTGCATTTTGTGATAATGGAAATGTCTCATAAATTTGTTTATATATTTGATTCATGTCATTTCCTAAAAATGCCCACCATCCCATAAGCATTGTTCCTGATAATTCATATGGAAGATATGCATCATCTTTTTGCGTTTTATAATTGTATCTATATACTCCATTTCTTGAATCCATGAAATTTGTCGTTCTATAATAATTATGAGCTTTATCAGGTTTTACTAAAACATTTTCTATAAACTGCTCTTTTAAACCTTTTATTAGCCTGTTATAATATTCGACTTTCTCTTCATTTCCTTTGTTAGCTTTTTTGATTATTTGTAAAAATACTGGTATTCTATGAAAGTGTGATGTATCCCAAGTGGTACTTTCTTGTTTCTTAGGTTGCATATCAGTTTTAATGTCATTATAATGCATATAAGCATAATCATTATATTCATCAAAATCTCCAACATTTAATAGCCATTTATCTCCTTCTATAAAAGTTACATCTTCTTCATATATTCTATTGATTATATCTAATGCCTGATTAATTTTATTTATTCTTTCTTCACTTAATTCATATTCATTATTGTCACTAAATTCTTTTAAATTAAATAAGATTGTTACATGAAATTGATATAAGTCTGCTGTAGGTCTCCCAGCTTTATAGTCCCTTTCCATTGCATATAAATAATCATTTTGTGGATTTTGATCTATATTATATTTTTCTCTTTTTAATAGGCAAGCAAAAAATGCTTCATCATATAGGTAATCTAAAAGTTCACTTCTTATTCTATTAACTGAATTAGTTTCTGTACACAAATTAATATAATTACTTGCTAAAAAATTAAATTGCATATGGTTTAAATTCCAATATCTATAGTTATATTCCACTTCTTTCAAATAATTTGCATATCTTTCAAATAAATCATGAAAATCTTCCATTTTTTCTTGGTCATTTTCTGTAAATGCATAATACATAGGAACTAATAATACATGACCTGCATCATAACAATTAATCTCATCCCACAAATCATATTCCAAATATTTTGAAACAGTATTTTTCCATAAATCCACATTGTTAACTGTATTATTAGTTCCGTGCATATATACTTAAAACTATAACTAAAACTATTAATATGGCAAATATTTTCATAATGTACTTTCTCCGCTACGTAATTTAAAATCAAATTTCATTATGAACAATACTATTAAATATGCTATTCCTCCTATTACTCCACCTATAATTGCTTTTGCCACACTTGATATCAATTCGTTAATAATAAATATATTAGTTGTTAATTGATTAATTATAAGTATAATAACTAGCATTATAACTGATGCTATAATAATTTTTATAATATTTTTCCATAATTCTTTATCTATTAGTTTTTCATGTTTTATGTTAAATTTCCTTACTAATAGGAAAGTTGATGCTATAGAAGATATAATTGTAGCTATTATTATACCTTTATACCCAAATGGTTTTACAAATGCAATACTTAGTACAATGTTCAATAAAATTGATATTATTGCCGATGTAGTTGGGCTTTTTGTATCCTGCAATGCATAAAATACTTTAAATAAAATAGTTTTCATACTAACAAAAACAATTGCTAAAGAATATATTGAAACAGCTACACTTGTTATGTGTAATGAATTTTCATCAAAAGCTCCTCTAAAGAATAATAATCTTACAATTGCTTCAGAATATACTGAAATTAATACAGTACAAGGTATTGATACAAATATAATTGTTTTCAATATTATATTTGTTTTATGTTTTACAGCTTTAATTCCATTGTCTCTAAATGTTTTTATTACATTAGGGAAAAATACAGTTACAACAGATGTAGCAAAAACAGATGTAATCATATCTACAATATAATGTGAGTAATTAATAGCAGATATGTATCCTTCCCCTATTGTACTTGCAATAGATTTGTCTACTATACCATTAATTTGCCAAACGACATCATTTAGTAAAATTGGTATTGTTAATACTACTAATTCTTTTAAATAGCTGTCTTTGATATTAAAATTAAGTTTTGCATTAAATTTATTAAGTCTTGCTATTATAAATAATGCAATAAATGCTAAAATATAACCAAGTAATACTCCTAATCCCAATATTTGATAATTTTCTACAGAACTTAAGACAATACCTAATATCATTCCTATATTTAGGAGTATGCCATATAACGCTGTTCCTATGAACTTTCCTTTAAATTCTAAATATCCCTTTAATATATGAGCCATTATAATAAAATACATACAGAATATTGTTATTTTTGACAAATTAACTAAGCATCCAAGCGCCTCATCATCAAATCCTACTGCAAATATTTTCACTATGGGTTTAGTGAATAACATAAATAGCATGATTAAAATTGTTGACACTATAAGAAATATAATCATTAAATTACCATTAAGTTTTGCTGCTCTCTCCTCAGACTCTTTTTCCGCTTTTGAATATAATGGTATATAATTTGTTAAAATAGCTGTAGCTATCGCAGATATGATAACAGTAGGTATGTTTAGTGATAATATAAAAGAATCACTAATATAGCCTGTACCATATTTTTGTGCTAATAATACTTCTCTTATTAAGCCTAATACTTTTGAAAGTAATGTTCCTACCATTACTATAAAAACTGATGTTTTAAATTTTTTCATATTATTCCTTCTTAAAATATAACTTTGGTTTTTTCTATAATTTCTACTATTAATTGAGCAGCATTTCCGTCTCCATAGTAATTTATTTTTTCTTTGCTTTTATCTATTTTACTATCAACTATTTTATTATATAGTTCATTAATATCTGGACTAGATAATACATTATATCCATCTTTTAATGTTTCTACCCATTCTGTTTGTTCTCTAATAGTAATGCATGGTGTGTTTAAAATGTAACATTCTTTTTGTAAGCCTCCTGAATCTGTTACAACTTTACATGCATTTTTTGTTAAATATAACATAGTCAAATAATCAACTGGCTCTATAAAATATATGTTTTTATACTTATTCTTTTCATTTAAACTATCTATTGTTTTTCTAATTCTTGGGTGTACTGGAAAAATTACCATTTTGTCTAATTTTTCAAAGACTTCAAGTATATTAGAAATGTTTTTGTCATCAACTGTATTTTCTGCTCTATGTATTGTTGTTAAATACCATTCTTTTACATCTTTTTTATTATATATTGGTTTTAAGTCTAACTGGTTTTCTCCTTTAAATTTACTATCAGCTAAGTTAGAATAGTATAGCACAGAATCACACATAACATCTCCTGTTTTGAATACATTATTTGTAATTCCCTCTTTTTTTAAATTCTCTACCGCCACATCTGTAGGACATATTAATATACTAGATATGTGATCAGTTAAAACTCTATTTTGTTCTTCCGGCATTTTCATATTATATGACCTAAGACCTGCTTCTACATGAATTATAGGTATTAGTAATTTTGATGCTGCTAAAGCACCTGCAACAGTTGAATTCGTGTCTCCATATACCATAACATAATTTGGTTTTTCATTTAATAAAACTTCTTCTATTTTTATAAGCATTTCTCCTGTTTGTTTTCCATGTGAACCTGATCCAACACCTAGATTATATTTAGGCTTTGGTATGCTTAATTGTTCAAAAAAAATATCTGACATGTTTTTGTCATAATGTTGACCTGTGTGAACAATAGCCTCATCAAATTTACCATTTAATGCTCTTGATACCATTGCTGCTTTTATAAATTGTGGTCTTGCTCCTATAATTGTAACTATCTTTTTCACTACAACTCCTCCTTATTTTCTAAATTTCTACTTTTATTAAATAATCTTATATTTTTCTTGTTTTCACAAACATAATTTGTGTCGAAAAATAGTACTACAATAACTAATAAAAGTATTGCTCCAAACATCAATGAACCTAATAAATATCCATCATTCAAGTTCATGAGTGGATATATTGATATTCCAGCTATAAAACATAGTTCGCCTTTTTTTAAACCTTTGTTATTAATAAAATATATTATTAGTCCTAGAATTATTGGCAAAATAATTAACCCAATATATCCGAATCTTGCAAATCCCTCAGATAAAAAACCTGTATTTGCATATGTTTCATAATTTCCAGTATATAACCCTGATATCAAATTCTGATATGGTATTTCAGCATATGGATCTGGAAATTTTATTATTGCATTTAATAAGGTTCCTACTATCCCTATTTTAGGATTATGAGCAAAAAAATTCATATGCCAAAACTTTAAATTAGCTGGAGTTATTAATAATCTACTTACTAATACTGCATAAAACATATTATATATTTTATATGTTAATATAGAAAATACTATCATTATTGCTAAAGCAGGTGCAATATAATTATCTATCTTGTCTAACTTCTTATGTTTTTCAAATAATCTAAATATAAAATATACTCCTACAACCAGAAATAATGACAAAAGTGTCATTTTATCGCCCTTGTATAAATATGTAACTAACAAAGCAATAATAGATAGAGTCAATTTGATATAAGATCTTTTATGTATGTACAAAACTATCAAAAATGTTAATATAAATGTAATTTCAAAATTATATAAGTAATTTATTAATTTTGGTAAATAAAAAGACTCTCTTACTTCATAAACTTCTTCTAAATTTAATGCTGTTAAACTAGGTAATCCATTATAATAAGAGCATGCAAGTAAAACAAATATTGTATTTATTATAAAACCATAATATATAACTTTTGTTGTTATTTTAATAAACTTGTTGTCTTTGGTTTTTCCATCATCATTTACTATTCTATTTTTTTTCTTTTTTTCTTCCATGTACTCAAGTATTTTTATAGTGAATATTATAATAATAAACTCCATAAAAAATAATAAAAAATTTATTGTTGAAAAATTTTTTCCAGCATATATTGTCGAAATCGGGATAAACATCAGACAAAATAGAAGTTTCACCATGAATTTACTTAATTTGCCATTTAATCTATTAATTATTACATATAACAAAATAACTAATATATAACCTAAAATAAATTTATATATATTAAAATCAATTTTATACCATTCTTTTACATATGGTTGTATAAACACCATATATGCAAAATCTAGTATAATTTTATACAATATAATTCCAATAAATCCAAAATATTTACAATTATCTATTTTATTAAATAATATCTTTGTTTTGTTCTTTATTTTTTCTTTCATCTTTTCTCCTATATTAACTATTATATATTTTGTCTAAATTTCTTACAATATTTTCCCATATAAATTTTGATGAAATTTTATTTATATTTTCACTTTTCTGTTTTAATATCTCCTTATTATTAACAATTGGCTCTAATTTGGCTTTTATATCTAAATAATCTGTACCATCAACCGTAATACCTATATCATTCTTTTCCACATAATCTCCCATATCAGTATTTTTAGAAACTATAACAGGAGTATTAGTGATCATTGCTTCATAAAATTTTGTTGGAAATGCTGTTTTGTCGTTTTTATTTCCTTTATTATATACTACATATAGCATGTCTGAATTTTCATAAAATTTGGCAATATCATCATGATTATATGAACCTGTTAGCACAAAATTTTTAAGCTTTCCTTCTTCTTTTTTTAGTTTCTCATACGCATCTCCTGAACCATTAATAGAAACTTCTATATTTTCTAGCCCGTTTGCTGCTTTTATTAAATTTAGTAGTGGTATATAATGTCTTACATAACCTGTATAACTTATCCTAAACTTATCAGATTTTACTCTATTAAAATTTTTAAATTTTTCCTTTTGAGGATAATTAGGTATAAATACAAGTTTTTCTCTTTGTTTTACATCTTTTACTTGAAAGTTATTTACATGTACAATCCATGTTGCTCTTTTTTGAGTATATTTTACAATCTTATCTATTATCCAGTTTAAAAACTTATTTTTTTTGTTTGAATAATATTCATGCATATCAAATACTATTTTTTTATTTCTAAAAAAAACTACTCCGCAGAAAGCCATTGTTAAATCATGACAATGTAAAATTTCAAAATCTTCATTTTTCACATACTTCTTACATTCTTTTATAAATTTAAGTAGCCAAAAAAAATATATAAAGTATTTTAATTTTCCTATAATTTTATTATTGTTTATCTTTTCTGTTGTCTTTTCTGTTCTTGGATAAAATCTTTTAATTTTTATTCCATTATATATCTCTTCTGGTTTATCTTTATAATCATTTTTTAAGTCTATGCACATTATTTCTACATTGCATCCCTGTTCATTTAAATATTTCGCCTCTTTATATACTCTTATATCTGGAGCAAATCCATTTGCCAACAACATTTTTACATTTTTCATTAATTATTTCTCCCATATATTTTATCTAAATTTTTTACTACATCTTCCCAAATAAATTTATTTTTTATTTTTTCAATATTTCTCTTTTTTTGCTCTAAGATTTCTCTATTATTTTGTATGCTTTCTATTAATTTTTTTATATTTTCTTCATTAGTTCCATCTACACTAAAGCCAATATCATATTTTTCTACTGTTTTCTCCATTAAAGAGTCTTTAGAAACTATAAGAGGTACTCCGCTGATAATAGACTCAAAAAACTTAGTTGGTAAAGCTGTTTCATCATTTTTGTTTCCTTTGTTATATACTACATAAATAATATCTGATTCAGAATAAAATTTATTAATTTCTTCATGTTTAAATTCACCTGTAACTTCTAAGTTTTTACTAAACTCTTCCATTTTTTTTATATTATCCCAGCACGTTCCTGTACCGTGAATTGAGACCTTTACATTCTCCATATCTTTGGTTGCATTTATTAAATTAGTTAATGGTACTAAATATCTTACATATCCTGCATACATAATTCTGAGTTTGTTTGATGGAATATGTTTTACGCTTTCAAATTTTTCTGCTTCAGGATAATTAGGTAGGTATACTAATTTATCTTTGTTTTTTGGAGAAATCGCTTCTATTTGTTTTTCATTAACATGAATTATTTTATAACTTTTATTTTGCATAAATTTTAAAAGTCTTTTTACTATAAAATAAATTTTTGCATAACTACCAGAATTATAATATTCATGCATGTCAAATACTATTTTATCTCCATGTTTATGTATTAACCATCCAACAACCATTCCATCCAAGTCATGGCAGTGAATGTAATCATAATTTATTTGTTCATTTTTCAAATATTTTTTACATTCATTTTTAAATTTCATCAGTCCAGAAATCTGTTTTAATCCACTACCATATTTTTCATTTCCACAAAAACGTATAATTTTTATTTTTTCAATTTGTTCTACTGGTTTCTCTTTATATCTTCCATCTCTATCCCAACACAGAATTTCTACATCATGTCCATTTTTAGATAAATATTTTGCTTCTTTGTATACCCTTAAATCTGGAAAAAAACCATTTGTTAAAACCATTATAATTTTCATTATGAGTTCTCCTTTACATAACCTTCCCATCTATTTATATAATATTTAAATGTAGAATTATCTTCAATTTGATCAAGAGTCTTTAGTTGTATTATATGAATTGTGTGATAGCTTTCTGAATAATGTAGTGGCAAATTCCTATCTGTTAAATGTGCTAGGTGATATAAACTAATTCCTGTACTATCATAAAAAGGTAAGCAATATTCTAATGTTTCTATCCCTTTATTATATAATTCTTGGGCTTGTGTATCACCAGTTACATTGTATAAGTCATATAATCCTATTAATGTAAACATAAATCCATTTAATGTGTATGATTCAGGTATTGTTGGATATTCTTCATAGTAATCATATCCAAAGAAATCTGCTTTTAATCCTCCATCTTGTACAGATATTGTAAGTGGTTTCATTGCTAATTTAGATGCTTCTATATACTTTTCATCACCACTAACAGAATAAATTCTTACAAGTAAAGATATAACTTGTCCCTGTGCCATTGCAGAAGACCACGGAGCTTTTAAAGTTTGATTTGTTCCACTTACCTTAAAGTCATAATCATAATAAAATTTACCCGTTTCTTTATCTTGAACATTAATTAAATAATCTGCTTGAATTTTTGCTTTGTCATAATATTGATTGTCTCCAGTTTCTATGTAATTACTATATTGCTTTAAACCATATTGCGATATTGTAACTGGATTATATCTACTTTCATCTTTATATTTAGTTAATGCAATTCCATTATCATCTTTTAAAACAGTATCTTGTTTTTGCAAGTCTTGTTTTGTATAACTAAAATATTGTTTTGTTGAATCATAGTTTTCTTGATAATCCCTTAAACCTTCATAATCAAAAAATTTTTTATCATCATCGATCAATGATATTTTACTTTGTATGTTTCCATTTATTTTATTTAATTTATTATTAAACCATAATGCAATTATTAAATTCGAAACTAAAATAATTATTAATAACATTCCTATTATTAAATATCCAAAATTTCTTTTTCTTCCGATACTAATTAAATGATTCTCTCTTCTGTTACAAGGTTTTTCCGGCTTATCACTTCCACTATTCCCCATTTGAAGTCCTCCTATAAAATTTACAATAACTCAATATTGTCTCTATTTTTTACATTCTTCATAGCATTTCTTGTGTCAAAAATAGCTTTTGCATTTTTTGAGATCATGTCATAATCAAAATTACTATGTGCTGCTGTAAATATGACAATATCAGAATCAGCTACTATTTTTTCATCTATTTTTTCTAGTCCTTCATGAATTTCACCTTTATATTTATATTTGCTAATCCATGGATCATAGAATTCTACTTCTGCTCCTTCTTTTTGTAATTCTTCTATTACCTTTAATGCAGGACTTTCTCTATAATCATCTATATCGTTTTTATATGCAACTCCAAGTACTAAAACTTTTGCACCATTCATTGCTTTTTTGAATTTTGAACTTAGAATTTTACTTGCTCTTTCAACACAATATTCTGGCATTCTATCATTTATAATTCCTGATGCTTGTATTAATGATGTATGGAACCCATATTCTCTTGCTTTCCAATCTAAATAATATGGGTCAAGTGGAATACAATGTCCTCCAAGACCTGGTCCTGGGTAGAATGGTTGGAATCCATATGGCTTAGTTTTAGCTGCATCTACTACTTCCCATAAACTTATTCCCATTTTTTCACATAACATTGCTAATTCGTTTACTAAACCTATATTAATATTTCTATATGTATTTTCTAATATTTTCTCCATTTCTGCTACTGCTGGAGATGAAACTTCATGTATATCAGCCCCAAGAACAGCTCTATACATTTTTGCAATAACCTCTGTTGCTTCTTTTCCTATTGCTCCTACAACTTTTGGAGTATTTTTTGTTTTATATAGCATATTTCCTGGATCAACTCTTTCTGGTGAAAATCCTAAATAAAAGTCTTGTCCACATTTTAGTCCTGAACCGTTTTCTAAAATTGGTTTTATTAGTTCTTCAGTTGTTCCTGGGTATGTTGTAGATTCTAATACTACCATTGTTTCTTTTGATAAATATTTTGATATTTCTTTTGCACTATTTTCTACATAACTAATATCTGGTTGTTGGTGTTCGTCAAGTGGTGTTGGTACACAAATAGCAATAAAATCAACATCTTTTATAAAAGAAAAATCTGATGTTGCTTTAAACATTCCTTGTTTTACTATTTTTTTCAAATCATCATCAACAACATCACCTATATAGTTATGTCCTTCATTAACCATTTTTACTTTTTCTTCTTGTACATCAAATCCAATTGTTTTAAAACCTGCTTTTGCTTTTTCAACAGCAAGAGGCAAACCAACATAACCTAATCCCACAACTCCTACTGTAATCTCTTTTTTTTCAATTTTATTTAATAAATTTTCTTTAATTCCCATTTCAATAACTCCCTTTCTTGTTTTATATATTTTTTAATATATTTCCTCTACATGTTCATCTTTAAGAATATATTTTTTTCCACAACACGGACATATAAACTTACTATTTTGCCAAACCATTTTTTCTGCACACTCACATACATAGTATTTTACTCTAGCTGGATTTCCCATAACAAGAGCATAATCTGGTACATCTTTTGTAACAACAGCTCCAGCTGCTATAAAAGCATATTTTCCTATGTTATGTCCACATACAATGGTTGCATTTGCTCCTATCGAAGCCCCCCTTCCTATTATTGTTTTTTTATATTCATTTCTCCTTGAAATAAAACTTCTAGGATTTGTTACATTTGTAAATACACATGAAGGACCTAAAAACACATCATCTTCACATATAACCCCTGTATATACTGAAACATTATTTTGTATTTTTACACCATTACCTAATATAACATCTGGAGAAATTACAACATTTTGTCCTATATTACAATTATTGCCTATTTTACAGTTTTGCATTATATGTGAAAAATGCCATATTTTTGTCCCTTTTCCGATTGTACATGGTTCATCTATGTAACTAGATTCATGTACAAAAAAATTCTTTTTTTCCATAATTTCACCTTTAAAATATTCTTAATTATTTCTAAATTCTTTTAATATTTTTATTATTTCATTAGATATTGTTTCTATTTGTTCTTCACTCATATATGGATGCATTGGCAAACTTAAAACACATTTGCATAAATTTTCTGAAACTTTTAAATCTTCTAGATTGAAATCATAACCATTATACACTATTTGTTTATGTAATGGAATAGGATAATAAATCATTGTTGGAATTCCTATTTCTTTTAGTTTTGCTTGCAAATTATTTCTTTCTTCTTCATTTTCTAGTATTAATGTATATTGTGCATAACTACTTATATATCCTTCTAAGATTAGTGGTGTTTTTACAACATCTTTTAATTTTTCATTATATAATTTTGCAAATTTATTTCTTTCATCTAGTTCATATTCTTCAAATGCCTCTAATTTTGCTAAAAGAATAGCAGCTTGAATTGTATCTAATCTGGAATTTAATCCTACTCTTATATTTTCATATTTATATGAACCTTTCCCATGTATTCTTATAGATAGTATTTTTTTGTACATTTCTTCATCATCTGTAAAAATTGCACCGCCATCTCCATAACAGCCTAATGGTTTAGCTGGGAAAAATGATGTTGTAGAAATTTCACCAAAAGAACATGCCTTTTTACCATTAATGCTTCCTCCAAATCCTTGTGCTCCATCTTCTATAACTTTTAGATTATATTTGTTTGCAATTTCTAGTATCTCATTGAAATTTGCTGGTTGTCCAAATAAGTCAACTGGTATAATGGCTCTTGGTGTTAATTTTCCTTCATCTATTACTTTTTTTATTGCTTTTTCTAATTTTTTTGTATCTATGTTAAATGTTCTTTCATCAACATCAATAAATATTGGTGTTGCACCTTCTAATGAAACTACTTCTGATGTTGAATAAAATGTAAAACTTGGCACAAAAACTGCATCATTTTCTTTTATATCAAATACTTTCATTGCTATTGTTAATGCATCTGTCCCATTTGCACATGTAGCACAGTATTTTCTTCCAACATATTTTGCTAATTTTTCTTCTAGTATTTTTACCTCTTCTCCCATTATATAATCAGCATCTTTTAAAACCTTTTGAATATTATTATCTATTTTTCCTTTTAAAACTTCATATTGTTTTTTTAAATCTATATATTCCATAATTCTACCTTCTTTCTATTTTCCAAATCTTCCTGTAAAATCTGTTGTAGAACATTTATCTAAAGGTAATTTTACTGGTTTTCCTTCTGCAGCAGATTTATATATAGCAAGTACCAATTCTAATGCTCTTTTTCCAGCTTCAGCATCAACTAATGGTTTTGTATGATTTTGTATTGCTGTTATTACATTTTTATATAATGGAGTATGTCCGAATCCATAAATATTTTTTGGCATTTCACTATTTTCTTGTTTTACTTTTTCAGGGTCTTCTTTCTCATTTTCAAATAACCATTCTTCTATAATATTAACAGATTTTCCTCCTGCTTTAACAGTTCCTTTTTGTCCAAATAAGTAAAGAGTTTCTTCTAAATTTTTAGGATATATATCTGTTGTGCCTTCAATTATTCCATAAGAACCATTTTTAAATTTCACTATAGCCATTCCTAAATCTTCTGCTTCTATGTAATCATGGTTTAATTTATCTGTATAAGCACATACTTCTGATACTTCATCACCCATCATCCATCTTAATAAATCAATATTATGGATGCATTGATTCATAAGTGCACCACCATCTTGCTCCCAAGTTCCTCTCCATGGTGCTTGAGTATAATAGTCTTTTCCTCTATTCCATCTTATATGTGCTGTTCCATATAACATTTTACCAAAACTTCCATCTTCAACAGCTTTTCTAATTTTTTGTATTGATTTATTAAACCTATTTTGGTGGTTTGCACATACAGCAAGTCCTTTTTCTTTTGATTTTTTAATAATTTTATCTGCATCTTCTAAAGATAATGCAATAGGTTTTTCAATAATTAAATTAGCACCTAAATCTAAACATTCAAGTGCAATTTTGGCATGTTTTCCACTTTCAGTTGCAATAGCAACTAATTCAGGTTTTTCCTTTTCTAGCATTTCATGATAATCTGTATAGTGTTTTATTTGGTCTTTGTTTATATTAAGTTTTTCTAATAAGCTGTCCATGTGTTCTGGTACTATGTCACAAATGCCCACTATCTCTAAATTATTATTTAATGCTGCTTCTATATGATTTGGTGAAATTCTTCCACACCCAATTAATGCATATTTCATTTTATATTTCCTCCTTATTTTTAAACTCTTCTATTAGTTTTAATATTCTTATATATGTTTTCTTTCTATCAAATTTTTCTTCTGCTAATTTTCTATTATTTAATCCCATCTCTTTTCTCTCGTTTACATTGTTGTATAATTCATAAATCTTATTCGCCATGTCGATACTATTATTGTTTTCACAGTTTACACCTATTTTAAAATTTGTAACAATATTTCTGTATTCTTCACATTCCTGAGTATTTACCACAGGTAATCCGGCAGCTGCATAATCTCCCACTTTGTTAATTATACTTTGTGCCGCTCCCTTGACAATAGGATTCACAGCAATATCACATTCACATAGTATTTTTACCATTTCTTCATATGGTAATCTCCCCATAAATGTTGCATTTATTTTTCTATCTTTAGCATAGTTTTCAAATTTTTCTTTTAAAGGTCCATCCCCCATAACTATAAATTCAATATTTTTAATTTCTTTATCCTGTAGTATCTTAATTGCTTCAATAGTAGTTGTTATATCATAACTATGCCCTAAAGTACCTATATATACAACTTTTACCATTTTAGTTTTAGTGGCATTTTCTCCCTTTAAACTATCAAAATATTCTAAATCAGTACCCAAAAATACCGATAAACCATCATTTGCTTTTTTATTAACTTTTAGAGCTCTATTTGCATAAGTTTGTGAAACAGCAATAATTGAATCTGCATGTGAATATATGTAATTTGCCTGACTCTTGAACGGATAGAAAACAAGGTTTCTTAAAACAGGCACTTTGAATACCATTTGAAAAGCCTCTGGCCACAAGTCTTGTATATCTATTATAAAAGGAATATTATGCTTTTTTGCAAATTTACATACTATAACTCCAACATCAAGGCTAGGTATAGCACAATAAATCACATCTGGCCTCTTTTTCATAGATTCTATATATTTTCCCACATTTTTTCCAAATATCCTGTGACTGTAAAATCTAGATAATGTTACATTTTTTTTATATCCAGGTTCATATAGCATTGTAAATTTGTAACTTACACTTTCTATTTTCTCTTCTTCTGTTTTTCTTTGTTCTTTTCTTTTATGTGAAAAAGTAGATGTTAAAAGTTCAACGTCATGGCCATAATCTGTTAATAATTTTGCTATGTAATTAAATCTATTATTACCTTTTTCATTTGGTGTTTGGCAATAATTAGTAATAATTAATACATTCATTTTCTCACCCATCATATAATTAATATAAACTTTGATAATATTATCTTAATATTTTCACTTCATTATATTTCATCATGTATACATTCTCATCATAGTTTCCTATCTGTTCATTATTTGTTTTTCCTTCTAAATTATTTATAATCATTCTTGGTATATTTACTTTACTCTCATATGCGTGAGGATATCCCCCTCCAAATCTTGGATTCACTTCTGATATATAGTATTTTCCATCGATTTTAAAAATGTCAATATCGATAATTCCTTTAAATTTAGCCATTTCAACAAAATCCTTAATAAATAAAAATAATTCTTCGTCTTTTATAGACACTGATTTATCTGTTTCTCCTGCTCTCATTTTAATTTTCTTTTTAGTAAATATACTAACAATCTCATTAGAAATCATATCAATATAAACATCTGCACCTAATTCTTCACCATTCATGAATTGTTGTATTAATAACCCACTTTCTTTATTCCAAAGCATTTCTAATTCTTCTTTATTATTAATTTTATTAATATTAATACTTGCACTTCCTTCAATTGGCTTTACAAAAACAGGAAATTCTATTAACTTATTTTCTAAATCTTTGTAAAACTCTTCTTTGTGTGCATAACTTCTTGCTGTATTAATATTATTCTCTACCAAAAACTGATACATTTTATATTTATTGAAACAAATATCTACCTTATCATAATCTGATAGTATTGGTTTAACACCTATTTCTTTAAACTTTTCAACATTTTTTGATATTAGACTTAGCTCTGGATCTATAAGAGAAATAAGCCCATTAATTTTTTCTTTTATGCATATATCTAAAATGGTGTTTAAATAATCTTTATCATCAATTCTTGGCACAATATAATATTTATCTGCTTCATAAATTGCTGGTGCCAATTTAGAACAATCTGTTGCAATTACTATCCCTTTTCCTTTTAATTCTTTTTTAAAATATTGAACAATTTTATTTCTTGTTCCAACACTTAATATTAGTATATTCATCTATTCTTTCCTTTCAATATAATTTTGTTTTATAAATGCATATCTTTTTCTATCTATTAATTTATTTTTATGTAATAAATCTTGAATAAAATAGCCTTCTTGCTTAAATCCAATTTTCTCATATAATTCACATGCAGGAATATTATCAGCATCTACATTTAAATATATTTTGTTTAGCTGTAATTCATGAAATCCATAATATAAAATCATATTTATTGATTTAAATGCAATTCCTTTACGTTTATAATCTGTATTACCGATTGTAATATATAATTCAGCTTTTTGGTTGATTTTATCTATCTGTAATAGTCCAATTAGTCCAACAGGAATCGAATCATATTCAATAATACAATCAATCCTTTTTGAATCGTCTTTAACTTTGTACCAATTTAATGTATCTTTATAATTCAAAGGAATATTGTAATGTAAAAAACTATTGTTTTTAGAGTCATTAATCCATTTTATTTTCATATCAATATCATTTTCTTTAAAATCTCTAATTAAAATATTTCCATCTTTTAAATTTATTATTTTAAATCCCTCCGTTTTTTCTTATTCGTCCTTTTCCTTTGAGCGACAAAATTTCCTGCTCTAAATTCATTTCCAACTAATACATCTTCTCGATTTATTGTTTTTTTTATTGTTTTTAATATTATTTTTAAATCATTGTAAAAAGAAATGTCTTTTATATATTGAATATCATATTTTAATTTATCGTCCCAGCTAATTGAATTTCTTCCATTCACCTGTGCTAACCCAGTTAAACCTGGTCTTACATCATGTCTATGTTTTTCTTCGTTTGTATAATATGGTAAATATTCAACTAACAAAGGTCTTGGTCCTACTATTGACATATCTCCTTTTAATATATTTATTAGTTCTGGAAGTTCATCTAGACTTGTACTTCTTAATACTTTTCCAAATTTGGTTAGCCTTTGTTCGTCTGGCAATAATTTTCCATTTTCATCTTTTTTATCTGTCATTGTTCTAAATTTATATAATATAAATGTTTTTTCATTTTTTCCTGGCCTTTGTTGTTTAAATATTACTGGTTTTCCTAATTTTATTCTAACTAATATTGCTACAATTAGAAGTAATGGTGACAATACTAGTATAGCTATTAGGCTTAATATAAAGTCTAATATTCTTTTTATGTATTTTTCATACATTATTGTGTCTCCCCTTTGTGGCGCTAATGGTAGCGTCCCTTACAATTATTCAAAGCATTTCTTTATTACATCTATAACTCTTGCTTGTTCTTCCTTTGTCATCTTTGTATCAGAAGGTAAGCATACTCCTTCTGTAAACAGTTCTTCAGAAACTGAAATTTTTTCACTTGTAGTAATAAAATCATATTTTTTAAAAACTGGTTGCATATGCATTGGTTTCCATACTGGCCTTGATTCAATATTTTCTTTTTCGAGATTCTCCATAATTTGAAGTGGTGTTACTCTACTATTATTGTCAATTGTAATAACAGATAACCAGTAATTTGGCTTTGTATCTTTTGGAATTGGTTTCATTTTTATTTCTTTTATATCTTCAAATGCTTTCTGATAAGTTTCATATATTTCTTTTTTCTTTGCAATTCTCTTCGGTAATACCTTTAATTGTCCTCTTCCTATACCAGCTACAATATTGCTCATTCGATAATTATATCCGATTTCCTTGTGTTCATAATGTCTAGCTTTTTCACGTGCTTGCGTTGACCAAAAACGTACTTTTGCAATTCGTTCTTCATCGTCGGATACAAGCATTCCTCCTCCGCTAGTAGTAATAATTTTGTTCCCATTAAAAGAAAAAATACCATATTTACCAAAAGTTCCTGTTTGCTTTCCTTTATAGGTAGCTCCTAAACTTTCTGCTGCATCTTCTATTAATGGCACATTATGTTCTTTGCAAATGTTAATAATTTCTTCTAACTTTGATGGCGTTCCGTATAAATGTACAATAATAACAGCCTTTGGATTTGGATATTTTTTAAATGCCTTTTTTAATGCCTCTGGATCCATATTCCAAGAATCTCTCTCGCTATCAATAAATATAGGAACAGCCTTCTCATATATAATAGGATTAGCTGTTGCAGAAAAAGTAAGCGATGAACAAAATACAATATCTCCTTCTTTTATACCCACTGCCTTTAAGGCCATGTGAATAGCCGCTGTTCCAGAAGATAATGCTGCTGCATATCTTACATTAACATAACTTGCTAGTTCTTCTTCAAATTTATTAACATTTTCACCGAAGAGGCGCTATCCAGTTTGTGTCAAATGCCTCCATTATATATTGCTTTTCATATTCTTCTTCAGACATATGAGGTGAAGATAAGTATATTTTTTTATTCATATTTTTTCCTTCTTCCTATTATTTTTATTATCAAATCAGCTACAGCTATTCCTAGCATAACACCTAGTGAATCAATAATAACATCTTGTATTTGTCCAGCTCTTCCGTGGAATAAATAATTGATGTAACTCATCTGTTATAGCATATAAAATTCCTGTCAATGCACTAAAACTAATTTTATTTTTTTCTTCTATATTGTATGTATTAGCAAAAGTAAATAAAAGTACTCCTCCTAAAACATAAATACTTAAATGTGCTAATTTTCTTACTATTGGTTGCAGTAATTCTACTATTTCTTCTTTTTGTGTATAATTATAATCTTTTATAATTGGTATATGATTAATAATAAATCGGATAGTATCTCCACTGGTATTACTAGATATTTTAGCTGGTTGATGTGAAAATATAAATATAGTAACCATCCAAATAATGATGAAACTTAAAAGTACAGTTTTATAAATTTTCATGGTTTACTTCCTCTGGGTCTTTATATGTTGGAACAACATCTTTCATAATTGCTTTTATATTTTCTTTACTATAATTTTCATCATATTCCAATTTACTTAATATTTCAAGTTTTTCTTCTAAAGCTTTCATTTCTAAATGCATTGGTTCAGATACAAATATTTTATCATGTTTAGTAGCTGTTAACCCTTCTTCTGCCATTAAAAGCTCCTCATATAACTTTTCTCCTGGTCTTAATCCTGTTATTTTTATTGGAATATCTACTTCTGGTTCTAGTCCAGATAACTTAATAACTGATTTTGCCAAATCATATATTTTTACTGGTTCTCCCATATCTAATACAAATATTTCTCCACCTTTAGCATATGTTACTGCTTGTAATATTAGTTGTACTGCTTCTGGAATTGTCATAAAAAATCTAGTTATTTCTTTATGTGTTACTGTAACTGGTCCACCATTTGCAATTTGTTTCTTAAATAAAGGAATAACCGAACCATTACTTCCTAAAACATTGCCAAATCTAACTGCTGCAAATTCTGTATTACTTACTTTATTTTTAGCTTGTACAATCATTTCACATACTCTTTTAGATGCCCCCATTACATTGGTTGGATTAACTGCCTTGTCTGTAGAAATTAATACAAATCTTTTTGTATGATATTTGTCTGCAGTATTTACTACATTATATGTTCCAAAAACATTGTTTTTAATTGCTTCTAATGGACTATTTTCCATTAGTGGTACATGTTTATGTGCCGCAGCATGAAATACTAAGCTTGGTCTAAACTCGTGGAACACTTCTTCTACCCTTTTCTTATCTCTTACACTTCCTACAATTGCTTTAATTTTTTCTTCTGAATATTTTGATTTTAATTCCAATTCAATATCATATAAATTATTTTCATAAATATCTAATATAATGAGTTGTTTTGGTTCATATTGCATAATTTGTCTACAAAGTTCTGAACCAATAGAACCTCCTCCTCCTGTTACTAATACAACATCATCTTTAATTAAAGAACTAATATTTTTGTTATCAAGTATAATAGTATCTCTACCTAATACATCTTCTATTTCTATGTTTCTAAAACTTTGCACAATATTTTTATTTTTAATAATGTCTACGGTACTTGGCAATATCCTAATTTTTGATCCAGTTTCCTGACATATGTCTAAAATTTCCTTTTTGTTTTTATTGTCAATACTGGAAATACAGAAAAATATTACTTCTACTTTATAATTTCTACATATTTCTCTTATTTTGTACCTATCTCCCACAATTCGTACACCAGAAATTGCATAATTTATTTTTTCTGGATTGTCATCAATAATTCCAACAATATTGTAGTTTTTTTGCATATCTGTTTTTATAATTCTTATAACATCTTTTGTTGCTCTTCCAGCCCCTATAATTAGCAAATTTTTTTGTGTCCTTGCATTAATAATTTCTGATTTATACACAATGCTATCCGTTAATAATAGTCTAATAATTAATCGATATGTAATCATAATAACAGAAATAAGGACTCCTGCTAATAAATTAGATCTTGGTCCCATCATATTAATATTAAAGATGCTGCCAATCATAGAAGAAATAACACAAGATACCATACATCCAAATCCATAAATTAAATAATCTTTTCCATTTTCGTATCGAATAATGTTCTTATAACTATCAAATAAAGTTAAAAATACTTGGTATACAAATATTGCCACAATAATTGTATTAATTAGTGTATTTATATTTGTACTTGTAAAAATAGCTAATGTTTCGCTTTTAAATGCTTCTATAAAAATATAAGCAACAATTATTGCTAAAATATCGGTTAATCTAAGAATAAAATTTCTATGTTTTTTCATAAACTCTACAAATTTCACTGTTTATCCCCTTTTCCCAATTGCATTTGTTTAATTATATTATATTATATATTTATATAAATCAATTGTAAAGTTTTTTAATGTTTTTTTTTATTTTTCAACACAAAATACATATTATTGGTTAAACTATTAAAATAATAGCATTTTTCTGCTTTTTCTTACATCTTATCTGGCATTTGCATTCCTAATAAGTTTACTCCTTCTTTTAATACCACACCACAAATATATGTAAGCATTAGTCTTGCATCTTGTATTTTTTTATCTTCTACGATAATGTGGTGTTCATTATAAAAGCTACTATAACTTTGACTTAAATTAATTAAATATCTTGCTAAAATCGATGGTTCATTTTTTTCTGCTACTTGTTCTAGTATACTACTAAAAGAATATAATAAGGTAATGGTTTCTATGGCTTCTTTATTTAAAAGTTTAGAAACATCAATTGTAGTAACATCTGGAATATATCCTGCTTTTTCTAAAACACTTTTTGTTCTTACATAAATATATTGTATATATGGCCCTGTTTCTCCATTAAAATTTAGGACTTGATTCCAGTCAAATAGTTCGTCTTTTATTCTGCTATTAGACAAGTCGTTAAATATAACTGCACCTATTCCCACTTTTTTTGCTATATCTTCTTTATTTTCTAATTGTGGATTTTTTTCTTCAATAATTTGGCTTGCTCTTGCAATAGCTTCTTTTAGCAAATCTTCTAATTTAATCATGTTACCTTCTCTAGTAGACATTTTTCCATCTTTTAGTAAAACCATACCAAAAGGAACGTGAATTAATCCATTGGTATACTTTTCGCTTACTCCTAGTAACTTTGCTACTTCAAATACTTGCTTAAAATGTAGGATTTGTTCATAAGATGTAACATAGATTGCTTTATCAAAATCGTAAGTTCTTGCACGATAAAGTATTGCTGCCAAATCTCTTGTTGCATAAGTTGTAGAACCATTACTTTTTTCAATAATGCATGGTGCAATATCTTCTCCTAGTTCAATTACTTTTGCTCCCTGTGATTCTATTAACTTTCCAGTTGCTTGTAATTTTTCAATTATTTCTTGCATTTTGTCAGAATAAAATGCTTCTCCATTCCAAGAGTCAAATTGGCTGCCTAGCATGTCATATACTTTTTGAAATTCTTTTAAGCTTAATTGCCTAAATTTATTCCAAACCTCTATACAATACGGATCCTTGTTTTCTAATTTTTTAAAGTTATCTCTACATGTCTCTAAAACTTCTTCATCTTCTTTACACAAATTGTTAATTCTAATATAAATTTTTGTTAATTCATTAATAGGGTCTTCATCAATATTATACTGGTCTCCCCATCTTTTATATCCTTCTATTAATTTTCCAAATTGTGTACCATAATCTCCTAAATGATTAATTCCAATTACATGGTATCCTAGTTTCTTATATATGTTATATAGTGCTCCTCCAATTACAGTTGATCTTAGATGTCCTATGTGAAACGGTTTTGCTATATTTGGAGCAGAATAGTCTATTACAACATTTTTTCCTTTGCCCAAGTTAGAATTGCCATATTTTTCTTTTTGTTTGCAAATTTCTTCTAATACTGTTTTTATCAGAGTTTCTTTTTTAATATAAAAATTTAAATATCCACCAACAATCTCTATTTTTTCAACAATATTATGATCAACTTGTATTTTCTCTTTTATTTCATTTGCAATAATAACTGGCGATTTTTTTAATTCTTTTGCTAATTTAAAACATGGAAATGCATAGTCACCATGAATAGTATCTGTTGGAACTTCTATTGCATTTTCGATAATGTCTTGTTCTGTCTTAATTGCTTGTGTTATATTTTTTGCAATTTCTTGTTTAAAATTTATCATTGTTATCTCTCCTTATTTTATTTTCCCTTGTACAAGAATAGCACAAATTAAACTATTTAGCAAACGATTTTTAGCATTATTGGATTTTGCATCTATATTATTATTTTATCACTTTTGTATCACTACTATATTCTTCTCCTATTAAAGATTGAAAATTATCCAATTCTATTGAAGCATATAGTCTTTCTACTTTTTATATTTTATCACCTGTTTAATATTAATATAATGCGTATCATTTGTCAATTATTGTTTTTATAGCAGCCCTTTCATAATTCAATAACATTCTTGAATTGTGAAAGGGCTGTGTTAGATATTTTTTGTTTTAATATATTTTTGCAAATAATTCTTCCTGATGTTCTTTTATATATCTATTTAATAAATAAATTACTCCTATTAGGAAAAGTGTTGTTATACTAAATGCTATTATTGGATTACAATTAGCCACTGTAAATATCACTGTTAATCCTACAATTATTCCTATACAAACCATTCCAAATATCATTGTCCACATTAAATTCATATTTTGCTTTACAACTGCATATTCTGTATCCCATTTTAATTTTGGCTTTTTTAAATCTATTATTAAATTTAAAAAGCTTTGTATAATATTAAATAGTGTTGAAAGTATTAATACTACAATTAAATATAAAATTGGAATTGGTGCTACAAGCTTTGCAAGAATAAATACAATTAAGTTCATTATGGTATTCATTATTATATGTGGTATTGACTTATATAAAAACTGTCTATAAAGAGAAAGTGGTATATATTTTACAAACACTGCACTTGCTCCATCTCTTGAAATAGCCGTAATAGAAATATAATTCATCATAGCAAAAAATTGCGTTATTCCTAATATAATAGCTACTATTAAAATTACTGGTGTTGCTTCAATAAAACTTACTAAGTTAAATCCTTCCTCTCCGTACTGTGCTTTGGTTACCTCCTGCTCCAGCTATAAATGCTACTAGAAATACAATAGGCATTAATAAGCTTGGCAAAATACATTGTGTAAAATAAATTGGATTTCTAAATAATATTTTTATTTCTTTTATTACATAACTTATACTAATTCTTTTTCGTCTATAAGCTTTTTCTATGTTAATTTTTTGCTGTTTTGTCCCTCCGCCACTTCTACTACTAAGTGCTCCTCTTAAATATAATTTTTGTCCTATTAAAATAAATATTACATAAAACGCAAATGTTATTCCTATTACTTTAGCCATTTCTAATATACTATTTCCTACTTCTGGAGCTGTTAAGGCATTGGTAATTGGCTTTAATGTTGGTATATAACCACTAACCATATTTGCCATTCCATTTGCTTCTACTAGTTTTAAAGCTATTTGTTCATCTGTTAGTTCTTCTTGTCCATTTAACATAAATTGCATTCCTATAACAATTACTATAATTAAAATTGTAGCAATTACTTGGAATTTGTCTCTATCTTTTGTTAGTTTTGCAAAACTCATAATTGCCATTACTAAAATAGCTGCTATTACAATTGGTAATATTGGAAATGCTAGTAATGCTATTATTGCCAAAATATAATACAATATATTAGCTCCTGTTAATATACCATAAAGAATAAGAGGTACAAGTCCAAACATAATTCCTACAATATGCTCTGTAATAAGCATTACATTAAATTTCGCCATTAAAATTTGAATTGGTTTTACTGGAAATGGTAATACATATTCTATATCTTTAGAAAAATAGAATATATTCATACAGGATGCAACAGATTGTATTAAAAATAGTACTCCCAATGCCAAGAAAAATAAACTTAAAAATACTTGTTCTTGTCCAATTATTTTTAAACTACTAATCATTCCAAAGCTTAATGTTCCCATAATGGTTCCCATATATATCATTAAAAAACTATATAGTAAAATCCATTTTAAAGAGTTTTGTTTTTTATTGTTTGTTTCTTTCTTGCTCCCCATGTTGGCAAAAGAGCATTTAAGGAAAACTTTTGTTAAAATTCCTACTTTACTTTTCATCTTCTGTTAACTCCAAAAATAGTTCTTCTAGAGATGCATTTTCTTTGAATTTTTCTTTCATTTCATTATAAGTACCAACAAAAATAAGTTTTCCTTTATTAATAATTCCAATTCTATCGCATAATTTTTCTGCTACTTCTAAAACATGAGTAGAAAAAAATACAGAATTTCCTTCTTTAGCATGTTTTCTCATCATTTCTTTTAAATCATAAGATGATTTTGGATCTAGTCCAGTCATTGGCTCATCTAAAATCCAATTTTTAGGATTATTTAATAATACTCCACAAATAATAATCTTTTGTCTCATTCCATGAGAATATGTTTGCATTTGATTCTGCAACACATCATGGATTTCAAATTTTTGGGTTAATTCTTCTATTCTTTTCTTTCTTAGTTCTTCTGAAATTTCGTAAATATCTGCTATAAAGTTCAAATATTCAATTCCTTTTAGTCTTAAAAACATATCTGGACTATCTGGAACAAATCCGAAGTTTTTCTTTGCCTCTAAACTTTGTGTCTTAATGCTTTTTCCATCAATAAAAATATCACCCTCATCTGGGTTTAGTATTCCTGTTATCATTTTTATAGTCGTTGTTTTTCCTGCACCATTTGGACCTAAAAATCCAAAAATCTCGCCATCTTTTATTGTTAAATTTAGTGTATCTACTGACTTTTTATCCTTCACATAGGATTTTGATAAATTTTGTATTTCTATCATATTTTCTTTCCCTTTCTACATAATATGTTATTTTAATATATCCATCATTTCTTTTGATGCTTTTTTGTTTTTCTTGTGAACAAAATATAGGAAAATTCCTGTAATTAAAAAAGTAACTGCATAAATAAAAATTGTTATATGCCAATCTCCATTAGTTAGGGTATCTCCTGCCATAGTAGAAGAAATAACAGAAGGAAATCTTGCCAATGTTGCAATTAATATAAATTTAAAAGGCTTCATTGGTAATAATGCTCCAATATATGTTAGCAAGTCTTTTGGCGTTCCTGGAATTAAAAATAATATCAACATAATAGCTTCTATTGTAGTTGGATTTTTAAATAGTTTACTATTTTCTATTTTATCTATTTTTTCTTTAGAAAAAAAGTTATATAAAAATTTTTTTCCTAACTTTACTGTTAAAAAATAAATTCCTGTGGTTGTAATGGCTACCGAAGCAAAAATAAATAGTAATCCTCCCCAAGTTCCGTAACACATTCCTGCTAAAATTTCTAATGGCTCACCTGGTAATATAATTAACATAATTTGTGCTAATTGTAATCCAAATAGCAGAAAAACTCCACTCCATCCCATACTTCTTATTTTTTCTTTAAATTCTATTTTTCCTGTTTCTGTTGACAAGTTCATCATTAAAGGAAACAATTTTATTACTAATATAATGGCAATAATTATAAAAATAATTAAAAATATTAGCTTCCCTATTAATGCTTTGTAATTTGTTTTTTGATTAGCTTTTTTCATTTTGAGTTATTATATTACCTTTCTAATAATTTTTTTAATTTTTTTTGCTATTTTACTCTTTTTTAATGGTTCCCATAATCCTAGTCCTTTTAAAATTTTAACTACTACACGATAAAATGGATTTTTCCATAATCTAGATTTTAAATTTGCTGTTCTATAATTTGTATTTCTCTCTGTTATACCCCCAATTGGTATATTGTAATTTCTTTGGTCAATTACATTATATAAAACTAAATATTGTTTATACAATTCTTTATTCTGTATTTGGTCATGTCCTATTTTGGTACCTTGTTTTACTAACTCTTGAAATTCTTTATCCATAGTATCTGCCATATTATCAATTGAAAAATTATTTACTATTTTTTCTCTACATCTCTCTTTTATTTTTTTATAGTCTTTTGAAAGGGTAATTTCAAGGATTGCTTTTGTGTATTCTTCTATTTCTTCTTGTTTATAATTTCTTTTAAAGATATCTGTTTCTTGATTTTGCATTAGCGGAATTATTCTTCCAACAGTATTATCAATTAACTCTTTTTGTCCTCCCACATCAGAAGAAACAACAGGAACTCCCATTGCTAACGATTCATAAGCAGTTAATGCAATTCCTTCTGAAAAAGAGCAAATTACAGTAACATCTGCCATTTTATAATATTGTTTTGTTTGATTATTATCCTTCATTCCTGTAAATATAATAAAATCATTTAAATTAAGTACATTAGCTGTTTTTTTCATTTCCGCCATTTGTTCTCCATCACCAACAACTAATAATACAAAGTCCTTGTTTTGTTTTAATATGTTTTCTAATACTTTTAAAATAAAGATTGGTCGTTTAATTTCTACAATTCTACAAATAAATAGAATTATTTTTTTTCCTTCTAATTTATTTTTTACTTGTATGTCTTCTATTGCTATTTTTGTTTCATCAAACTCTTCTGGTGTTACTCCAATGTAAACAGTTTTTAATTTTTCTTGTTTTCTTCCCATATCATTTGTCATAATTTTTTGAACATATTGATTACAAGTAAAAGTTCTGTCTACAAAATTAGAAACTGCTACAGATTCTCTTGCATATCCACCATTTCTCCAACTCCAGTCATGTGCGTGTACGTAATCTGTAAAAACAACCTCTGGAAATTCAGATTTTAGCCATGGTAGTACATAATAACCATAATAACTATTGGTTTGCATTACAATATCAATGTTTCTAGTTTTTATTATATAATGAATAAACGCTGCCCAATTTTTTCTATGTAAAAATGTTGTTAAATCAAAAATGGTAGCATATTTTTCAAATTTTTGCCTCCATATATATTCACAAGGCTCTGTACTAATAATTGTTATATTGTATATATTTTTATCTAGTCTTGCAATTAAGTCATAATTAAATTTATCTGCTCCTCCTATTGCAAACCAAGGAACAATTAAAAGAAGATTTATCTTTTCTCCTTTTATGTTGATTGGTTTTCTGTCCCAATCAAAATTAGTTGGATAACTATAATATCCATCTTGGCTACTTACTGGATACTCTATTGGATCTATAAAATGTTTTATTTTTTTTGCTTGTTGCTTTATTACTTTATTGGCATGTTTATCTTTTGATTTATTCCCATTAATTGTATGGCGAATGCTTCCACTTCTTTGCCTATACCAAAAGCCATACATATTCATTTTTACAGGGAATTTTCCTTTTTCTAACATACGTAACCACAAATGCCAATCCTCGTGTACATCTTGGTCTACAACATTATATCCCCCAACTTCTAAAAGGTCTTTTTTTACAATAAATGAACTTCCAATTACTAAATTTTCTTTTTTTTCTTGTTCTGAATTAAATTCTGGCCTATATAAAAATTCCATTTTGTCAAAATTAACACAATTGCAATATGCCCAAGAAGCTGTTGGATTTGTCCTCAATGTCCAATAGCCACATTCTAATAAAGTTGGATCAAGAACATCATCTGAATCTAACATATAAATAATATCTGCTGAAGTTCTTGCAATCGCTTCATCTCTTGCAACCAGTCTTCCTTGGTTTTTTTGATGATATACTTTAATTCTTTTATCTTTTTTTGTTAACTCTTTTAGTAGTTCTTCTGTCCCTTCCTCTGTACTACCATCATTAACAATAACCCATTCCCAATGTGGAAATGTTTGGTTAAGAACAGAATTAGCTGTTTGCATAATATATTCCTTGCAATTATAGTAAGCAGTTATAATACTAATTAATGGTTTGCCATCCGGTATAGATAAATTTTCTTTTAAAAATTTTCCTGGTTCTACAGTATAATCAAAATATTTTTCCTCTAAATTCATTCTTCCTTTTCCTCCTACATAACAAGCTTAAAGTTCGTTTATTGTACTTTGTATAAATTTCTTCATATCCACCTCTATAAAGCTTGTATCTATGGTTCATTTTTACAATTCCTCTGCAAATCCTTTTTGTAATTTATTAAATATACCATAGCCTATAGCACAACCTATAATTGCAATTACTATAAATAAACAAAGTCCTCCAATATTTGGCATTGCTTGATTATAAAAAATATCTCGATATGCATCAATAATATAGGTCATTGGATTTAAGTTCAAAATCCAACTTAAATTTGCTGGTATTCCATCTACCGAATATACAATTGGAGTAGCATAAAACAATAGTTGTAGAGCAATTCCAATTAAATGTTGTAAATCTCTAAAATAAACTGTTATTCCAGCTAACACAAAAGAAATCCCTAAAGTTAAGAGGTATTGTGCAAGTAAAATAATAGGGTAGCATAACATATATATGTTAAATCCTATTCCATTTGCTAAAACAATTCCTACTATAATAACTGTGGAAATAATAAAGTTAATTGTTTCACTGGTGACAACAGAAATTGGCAATATTTCCCTTGGAAAATACACTTTTTTAAGAATATTACCATTTTCAATAATAGTAAAAGCAGATCTTGATATTGCTGTTGAGAAAAAAGTCCATGGAATTAAACCAGCACACAAGAATACAACATAGTTTTCTTGTGGGTTTTTTAAAATTACTTGAAATACAATTGTATAAACAAGAATTTGTAACAATGGATTTAAAAATGACCAAAATACACCTAAAACTGAATTTTTATATTTTCCCCTTACTTCTTTTTTTATATTTGTTTTTAATAATTCTCTATAATTATAAATATTTTTAAATATATTCATTTTTTATTTCATTCCTTTCCAATGTACAAAAAGTATTATGTTGTATCTTTTAAATATTCTTCAGTAACCTCTTGTGTTCCTCCATCCATTTTTATCTCACCTTCATGTAACCATACAGCTCTTGTACAAAATTCTTTTACAGAATGCATACTATGAGTAACAAAAACCATCGTTTTTCCTTCATCTTTTAATTCTTTCATTTTGGCAAAACATTTTTCTTGAAAATGCTGGTCTCCCACTGACAAAATTTCATCAATTAATAAAATATCTGCATCTACGTTAATAGCAACCGAAAAAGCTAATCTCATATACATACCCGAAGAATATGTTCTAACAGGATTATCAATAAATTCTTCTAGTTCAGAAAATTCTATAATTTTATTAATTCTTTCGTCAATTTCCTTTCTTGTTAATCCAAAAATAGAGGCATTAAAATAAATATTTTCTCTTCCTGAAAAATCTGGGTGAAATCCTGCCCCTAATTCTAGCATAGAAGTCAGTTTTCCATTTGTAACAATTTTACCTTTATTAGGATATATAATTTTAGTCATTAGTTTTAAAAGGGTTGACTTGCCACTTCCATTAACTCCAATTAAAGCAACCGCTTCCCCTTGTTTTATTTTTAAATTAATTCCTTTTAAAACTTCTCTTTTTTCTTTTTTATTTCTTGTAAAAAATAATAGTTTTTCTTTAAGTGTATTTGCTTTATCCAAATACACATTAAAAGACTTATATACGTTGTCTACCACAATTTTATATTCTGTTTCTTGCATCTTTGCCTCCATTTTAAACTAATACCGTATGAGTTTATATTATATCATAAACCCTATGATTGTCAAAATTTTTTAGAAAAAAACCTTCCTGGTAAATATAATCCTATGTATAAAATTTTATTAAAAGTTCCTCTTATCTGTTTTATTGGATTTTTTGCACCAGATAAATAAGCAAAAAGAATATAATGTTTTATTACATATAATCTTTTTTGAAAAGAAACATTTTTCATATTATGCTCAAATATTTCTTTAAAATAAGCATAATACCCTTTTGGGTTTTTTTTGAAAATTTCTTTAATGTTTTTAGTATACCCATCTTTTTGATATTGACATATCATAATTGCTTTATTATAGCATTTAATTTGATAATTTTTGTCCATTTGGTGATACAGTCTAGCTTCTGTTACAAATTTCTCGTTTTCTTCTAATTGGTGACAATATTTTTTGCGAATAGCAGTATTAAAAACAAGTGCTTTTTCTCCATCCTCCCCTTGCTTAAAATACAAGTCAAACATTGTATTTTCCATACCATCTACGTTAAATAATCTACCTATATTGCAATTATCTTGGTCATATTTTAAAAATGCATATGCATATATTTTTTCATCCACAATACATTTTTCTTTTATATATTTTAGTGCCGTATCTGTAAGATAATCATCTGAATCACATTCAATAATAAATTCGCCTGTTGCTTCTGTCACTAAATGATTCAGTGCACTCATTTTCCCCTGGTTCTCTTGAAAAAAATATCGAATAGGGAAAACATTTTCGTCAACAAATTGTTTAACTATCTCTTTTGTGTTATCATTTGACCCATCATCCATAATAAGCCATTCTATTTCTACTTCATATTTCAAATTGTTTTTTAAACTTGTATATAGTTTACTCAATGTTTTAGCTCTATTATAGGTTGGTGTTAGTACAGATACTTTCATATATTATTTTTTCCTTTCATTCTATTTTTAATTATTTTATTTACATTATACATATATTTTAAGGCAGGTACAAGACCTGCCGTTATAAATTAAAATATTTTTTTAATTTGTTCTATAATTTGTGAATTATCATATTCTTTTGCTTGCATGGAAAAAGTTTTTTTGCTTTTTAATACCTCCTCTAGTCCTTCTTTTATTCCGTTCTTCTGTGTTAGGAAAGATGCTTGAATTTGGATAGTCTATAATCGCTTCTCTAGCAGCAGTATCTGTAATTAAAATGGGTTTATTCAATATTTTTGCTTCCTCTAAAACCATTCCATAGCCTTCAAAATACGAAAACAAACAAAAATAATCTGCCATTCTTATATATGGATATGGGTTTTGTTTTTTTCCTAATAAGTGAATTGTTTTTTCAACATTTGCTTTTCTAATCTGTTCTTCCAGTTTTTCTTTTAATGGTCCATCTCCAATAACATAAATATGATGATTTATTTGCTCTTGTATTAATTGAGCATGTACTTTAATTAGTCTATCAATTGCTTTTTGTTCAACAAGTCTTGCTACAGTTACTAAATTAGGAACATCTTTGTTAAAATGAATATTTACTTCTTCTTTTACTTTTTCTAAAACATTTTGAGGATTAATATAGTTATAAATTACTCTTGTATTTGCATTTGTTTGATAAGTAGTTTTGAACTTTTCTAAATTATCTTTACTAACAAAAATAATTTCTTGGTATTGTTGATATAAATTTTTATCTAATATTTTTTTGCACTTTGCTTTTATTCCTTTTCCAAATACTTGTAAAATATCATTATGGATCCAAGCAATTTTTTTTACTTTTTTATTTTTTACACTAAAAAGCCTTGTGATAGGTCCTTCTAAAAAAGCAACCTCTATGTCATAACAATTAGCAATTGTTTTTTTATAAATTTGCTTTCTAAAAAGAAATATCTTCAAAGGTATCCATAATTTTTCCCATTTAGTCAAGTCATTATATTGTTTTGAATATAATGACTTGACTTGAATATTGGGATTTAAGTTTTTTTCAAAATCTCCTTTTGCATAAATCGTAAAAATTGTAATATTGTCTTCTTGTAATTGATTAGCAATATCTACTAGTACTCTTTCTGCCCCACCTATTGTTAAACTAGTTATGCCAAACACTATTTTTTTCATTTTCTCTCCTATACTTTTTTTCTGTCTTTTAAGTTTTGTCCTTTTTCTTGTAGTCCGAGTATTATATTTTAATTTGCTTCCCATAATCTTGTATACAACTTATAGGTATATTTATTTGTTGTTCTCATATATAATTTTTTCCATGAAAAACCTGTTCTTAAAATTCTATTTTTCTTCCACTCTGGAAAATTTGCATTTAGGTTTTCCCATGTTTCTTTAAATAATTGTTTTTTTAAGTTCTCATCTGCTACTCTTGCCATTCTTTTTAATGAACTGCAAAGCAAATATCGTGTATACGTATATTCTAATTCTTCTTTATACTCTTCATAAATTCCTTTTTCTTTATAATATTGAATAACATTTCCTAATGCAGTAAAAATATCTCTTGTTTTTTCATTTTGTGTATTTGATATAGAGTTTTCTCGTTGCATATAATATACAAGTGGTTTTTCTACAAACCCTATTTTATTTAATTTTGGTAAAATTTTATAAAAAAATTCTACATCTTCATATTGTATGCCTTTTGTGAATAATACATCAGAATTAGTAATAATTTCTCTTTTATATAATTTGTTCCAAGCAACGACTCTTGCTTTTTCTAGAGCTTCTTTTTTGGTAGTATAGATAGAGCCAATATCTTTTTTTAATCTGTTGTCTGGATACTTCCAAAAAAAGTTGCATTCTACCATATCGTAATCGCCCTCTTTTGCTTTTTCATATAAATATTCATATGCTTCAAATTCCACATAATCGTCAGAGTCTAAAAATGCAATATATTCTCCTGTTGCTTGTTGTATTCCATAGTTTCTTGCATCTGACAAGCCTCCATTCTCTTTTTTAAAATATTTAATTGCTTTTTTAGGATAAATTTCTTGGTATTCTGTAATATATTTTTC
>OLPF01000569.1_pt1 | contig 38117 bp, 38 predicted proteins | sample 1673121 | NCBI WGS metagenome assembly OLPF01 (sample SAMEA3136756, study PRJEB25190) | human gut metagenome
TGCTGTCGGAAGTTTCGGCAGTTTCCACAGCGGCGGTCGTTTCTTCTTTTTTGTCGTTGTTTGCGGCAAGGGCGGTTGCGGCAATTCCGCTTCCCACAAAGCAGCAGGACAGCGCCACAGCAAGCACACTTTTCATCTTTTTATTCATAATGAAGTTCCTCCTTCTCAAATTCGGTTGGATTGCGGCTTCATGCCGAGGGTGGTTTTTCTTATAACCGGGTCGCAAAGTCTGAGCAGCGCCGGCAGAATGAAGATAACGAGAATCATACTGATTATTGCGCCTCGTGCCATAAGCATACACATGGAGCTTATAATGTCAATATCCGAATAGACGGCCACACCGAAGGTTGCGGCAAAAAGTCCCATACCGCTGACTATGATTGAAGGAATGGAGGTGTAAAGCGCGGTGGTGACGGCGTCTTTCTTGGAGGCTCCCGCTCTTCTCTCGCTCTTATAACGGGTGGTCATAAGAATTGCATAGTCGACCGTTGCGCCGAGCTGAATCGTGCTTATGCAGATTGGCGCGATAAAGGGAAGCGACTGGCCGAGATAGTGAGGAAGGCCGAGGTTTATGAATATTGCAAGTTCGATAACCGCAATGAGTATAAAGGGAAGTGTTATGCTCTTTTCCACCACGGCGATTATGACGAATATGGCAAGTATCGAAACTGCGTTAACAACCTGGAAGTCGTGGTCGGTGGTTTCTATCATGTCCTTGGTGCAAGGCGCCTCACCGATGAGCATTCCGTTCGGGTCGTATTTTTTAAGAATGTTGTTAAGCTCGGTTATCTGATTGTTAACCTCGTCGCTTGCGACCTTATACTGAGAATTTATGAGCATTAACTTCCAGTTGTCGCTTTCAAGCACGCTCTTTATGCTGTCGGGAATTATTTCCTCGGGGACGAGAGAACCGACAACGCTCTCCATGCCGAGAACATATTTGACTCCGTCCACCTTATCCATTTCCTTTATCATGGAACGGACGTCCTTGTCGGGCGTGTTCGCGTCCACAAGAAGCATATGGGTCGAGGCCATGTCAAATTCTTCCGAAAGCTTGGTGTTGGCGATTACATATGCCATGTCGTCGGGCAGGCACTCGCCGATGTTGTAGTATACCTCGCTGTTGGTCTTGCTGTATCCGTAATAGGCCGGAACGATAAGCAGAGCAAATATGACAAGGAATACGGGGAAAATCTTGACAAGCTTTGTTGCCATTTTCTTGGTATCGGGAATAAGCGAACGGTGGCGGGTCTTGTTAAGAGGCTTGTCGAATATAAGAATGAGCGAAGGAAGAACGGTGACACAGCCGATAACTCCGAGCAGAACACCCTTTGCCATAACAAGTCCGAGGTCGAAACCGAGGGTAAAGGACATAAAGCAAAGTGCGATAAAGCCGGCAATCGTGGTTATCGAGCTTCCAAGCACCGAGGTGAAGGTCTCGTGAATTGCGACGGCCATTGCCTCTTTGTGGTCGGAGATTTTTTCCTTTTGCTCGTTATAGCTGTGCCACAGGAAGATTGAATAGTCCATTGTGACGGCGAGCTGAAGCACCGCAGACAACGCCTTTGTTATGTAGGAAATTTCTCCGAATATAACGTTGGTTCCCATGTTCAGCATGATCATCATACCGATACTCAGCAGGAAAACGAAAGGAATGAGCCAACCGTCGAGGAAAAGCATCATGGCAACGCAGGCAAGCACAACCGCTATACCGACATATATGGGCTCTTCCTTTTCGCAAAGGTCCTTAAGGTCGGTAACCATGGCCGACATACCCGAAACGAAGCATTTTTCTCCGGTTATCGAACGGATTTCTCTGATAGCGTCCATGGTGACGTCGGAAGATGTCGAGCTGTCAAAGAAAACTGCGATAACGGTGGAGTTTTCACTGTTGAAGGCGTTATACACCTCGTCGGGAAGAATTTCCATAGGCACCGAGATGTCGGCAAGAGAATCATACCAAAGTGCCGTTTCCACATGGTCGACCTGCTCGATTTTCTCCTTTAAGGCCGCCACGTCTTTTTCGGGCATATCCTCAACGATTATAAATGAGAACGCACCCTTTCCGAACTCGTCGAGCAGAATGTCCTGCCCCTTGACCGTATCCATATCACTCGGCAGATAGGTCAACATGTCGTAGTTTATGCGGGTAGCGGCCATTCCGATAAATGACGGTATCATCAAGAGAACTGTGATGATAAGAATGGGCACTCGGAATTTGACTACCGCTCGTGCTAATTTCATAAACTGACCCCTTTTCTATCTTTTTCGTTCTCATTATATACACGTCGGTGTATCAAATAAATATGCACTTTTCATTTCATGTCACATTTTTAGGCAACGGGGCGAATTTGCACAAAATAAAAGAGACAGCCCGTCGGCTGTCCCAAAGATTATATATGTTTGCACCGTTTAACGGTCTCCTCGACCATTCCGCGGCGCAGCTCGCATATGCGGAGGAAATCGCCCTTTATGTCCCCCTTCATGCCGTTTAAAAGCCAATCGTAAACCAATCCGAAACACTCGGAAGCGTAAAGCGACACAATAAGCCTACGGTCGCTTTCGCACACATTTTGTTCGGCAAAAAGCGAATCGAGATAACGGGAAACGACATAGTTGCACATTTTCATCATAAACCTGTCGAAAAGATCTCTGCTCGCCGAGTTGTAAATATGATAGGCCGCCTTTTTGTTGTCAAGTGCAAATTTCATGGCAACGTCAAAGGCCTGCTCAACCGTTCCGATTGTGGGAAAGCTATCGACTATTTCCTCGGCCTGCTCCTCAATCATATCCTCGAGAAGGGTCGGCAAATCGGCGAAATGATAGTAAAAGGTGTTGCGGTTAATTCCGCAGTCGTCGGCAATATCCCGAACGGTTATTTTGTTTACCGGGCGCAGATTTAAAAGCTTCAAATATGATTTTTTTATTTCGTCTGAAGTAAATTTCCCCATGTTTCACCTCTTATTGAAAAGCTCCCCCGCACAGGGTACGGAGGAGCAGAAAAATTCAAAACTTATTTCTGATCAAAAATTCCCATAATGTCGGAATAATCGTCGTCATTGTCGGTGGACGAGAAAATATCGTCGAGGGCTCCGCCGCTGCTCTTGCGATGCTTGTCGTTCTCGTTGGGAGCACCGGTGGCAATAACGGTGACGCGGATTTCATCCTCAAGGCTGTCGTCGATCTGAGCACCCCAGATGATGTTTGCGTTTTCGTCGGCCGCCTCGGCAACGATGGCAGAAGCCGCAGTAACTTCTTCAAGACCGATGTCGGAAGGACCGGTGATATTGATGATAACGCCCTTGGAGCCGTTCATAGAGGTCTCGATGAGCTTGGAGGTGATGGCTGCATTTGCGGCAACCTCGGCCTTATCCTTGCCGGTGGCAACACCGACGCCCATGTGAGCATAGCCGGAATTCTTCATGACCGCAGTAACATCGGCAAAGTCGAGGTTGACAAGCGCGGGAATGGAGATAAGCTCGGAAATACTCTGAACGCCCTGACGGAGAACGTCGTCGGCAATATTGAAAGCGTTGGTGAGAGTGATCTTTGTGTCGGAAACATACTGGAGACGCTCGTTGGGGATAACAACGAGGCTGTCGACGTTTTCGCGGAGAGCGGCAATACCGATCTCGGCCTGTTCCATACGGCGCTTACCCTCAAAGGAGAATGGCTTGGTCACGATACCGACGGTAAGTATATCCATTTCCTTTGCGATCTGAGCAACGATGGGAGCCGCACCGGTTCCGGTTCCGCCGCCCATGCCGCTTGTGATAAATACCATGTCGGCGGTCTTTATGGCGTCGACAATGAGGTCTCTCGACTCCTCGGCGGCCTTTGCGCCGACATCGGGATTGGCGCCTGCGCCCTTACCCTGAGTAGCCTTTTCGCCGATCTGAATTTTCTGGTCGGCCTTGGAATGATAGAGAGCCATGCTGTCGGTATTGATGGCGATAAATTCAACACCCTTAACACCGGCGTCAACCATGCGGTTTACGGCGTTTCCGCCGCCTCCGCCGACACCGATGACCTTAATTTGTACCACATTTGAATATTCCTGTGCAAGTTCGTAACCCATTTATTATACCTCCAGTTTTTTTACGACCGTTTTTCTTTATTTAATAAACATTTTCACACAAGTCATAACTATAATTCACAAAGTATTTTAACACAAATATTTTTGCATTTCAATATCTTTATCGCTATTTTTAAAAAAATTTTCTCAAAATTCGGCTTTAGGTATTTTCAGACGGGGAAAAGAATGACAATCCCTCCGTCACGGCTACGCCGTGTCATCTCCCTTTACACAAGAGAGGCTTGAATGTGCAGAGCCCATTGCTTTTTCCATGCGGAAAAATATAAAATCGGGTTTTTGTCTGATTTCGGTGCCTTCACAAAAATACGAAATTATATTTTTGCTCGGCCCCCGGCTCCCTCGTGGAAAATTAAAAGAAGTTTTCGCATAACGTCGGCTCCCTTGTGTAAAGGGAGCTGGGCAGATTATAATTTGAAGTGCAACACAGCAAAAAAAGAAAGACAACACGCTAACCATAGTGTAGAATGTAGTTACCACACAACATCAAACACGAGGTGAGCGTATTGTCCTACACACATTTTACACTAGAAGAGAGAAAATATCTACAGCAACTTTTATCAGAAGGGTACTCTTTTCGGAAAATTGCAATAATATTGGAGCGCAGCCCTTCTTCTGTTAGCCGTGAGGTAAGAAGAAACAAGGCAAAATGGAAACCTCATCATAAGCCCGATAATCCATATTGGTATAACCATTGGCGTGCTCAAAATCTCTACATCCGTCGACGCAGGAAATCAATACGCATGGCGCTGCTTCCCGGCGGCGAAGAATGGAACTATATTGTTTCACATTTAGAGCAATACTGGTCTCCTGAAGCCATTTGCGGTCGTTGGCATAAAGATTATCCCGGCAAAAAGACTTTGTGTGTTTCGACAATATACCGATATATTTATCTAAAACGATTTCCGGGCATCACGGCAAAAACACACTTAAGACGGCGTGGAAAACGGATTTTGCCCGGGAATTCCTGTTACAACTCCATTCAGCCAGACCGGATTATTCCCCAGTGGCCGGAGGAGATTTGCCGTAGGACCCGAATCGGTGATTGGGAAGGCGACACGATTTACGGAGGTATCGGCAAAGGCTTGTTAGTAACGCAGGTTGATCGAAAAAGCCGCTTTTTACGGGCGGGACTGTTAGCAAAACGCGACGCTTCGCTAACAAAGGATGTAATCTGCCAACTGCTCAAAGGGTTTCCGGTAAAGAGTATCAGCTTGGATAACGGATCCGAATTTGCAGAATTTCGTGCTGTGGAGAAGGAACTTTGCACAGTAATCTATTTTGCCGAGCCGCACAAGCCATGGCAGCGCGGGACAAACGAGAATACCAACGACTTATTGCGTTTCTTCTTTCCGAAAGGTTTCGATTTTCGTACAATTACGCAAGAGACTGTAGATTATGTTGTCAATCTTATTAACCATCGCCCCAGAAAATGTCTCGGTTGGAAATCTCCGGCTGAGGTTTTTGAAGGCCAATAGTGTTGCACTTGCTTGACTTTCTGCCCTGTCGCGAAGCGACTGAGGGATTGTGGATTTACAAACATATTTCCACGCAAAACGTGATTTGAGTTTTTGCTTTGTACCCGTTGTAGGTCCGATTTAAATTGAAAAAACAAAGCAGGCTTTACGTTACCGTGAAAACCTGCTTTATCTTTTTTTCGAAAGCCTCAGACGTTATGTCTGCAGCCTTTTTGTCATTATAACCGCGTCGTCCGTCGGGTCGGAATAATATCCCCTGCGGACGCCGACGGGGACAAATCCGCATTTTTCGTAGAGCTTCTTTGCGGGAATGTTGCCCGAGCGCACCTCAAGAGTCAGCTCAAGACAGCCTTTTTCTTTGGCTCTTTCTTCAAGGGCGGCTATGAGCGAAAGGGCCGCGCCCCTTTTGCGAAAGAGCGGGTCAACGGCGACGTTGTTTATATATGCCGTTTCAAGGACGGCGTCGGCCGAGATATAACCCGCCACGGTCCCGTTTTCAAGGGCGCAGAGAAATATGCTGTGCCCGTTTTTTTGTGTGTCGAGAATGTTCTGCCGAGTCCACGGGTGGGAAAAACACATTTTTTCCACCCGTTCCACCGCGTCAAGCATGCTTTCGTCAAAATCAGCCGTTTTCATCAAGCAGCTCCCCGATTTTTTTCACAAGCTCGTCCCGACAGGCACGGTAGACGTCAAGATTTCCGCCGAAGGGGTCGTCGACGCCAAGCGGTTCGGTCACCTTTTCGCCGTCGTTAAAGGCGTCGGTGAGAATGATTTTGTGGGTGGTGTTCAGCGGAACCACACGGTCGGCCTCATAAAAAAGGTCGTTTGACAGCATGACCGAGCGGTGATTTGAAATGTCTACGCCGATTTCCTTGCAGGCCGAAACGGCATTTTCGGCGGGGAGCATACCGGGAGAAACCGAAATGCCCGCGCTTTTGGCGGCGGCGTCAATTCCGCGCTCTTTTGCCATTTTGTTAAAAATACCCTGAGCCATGGGGCTTCGGCAGGTGTTGCCGGTGCAGATAAAAAGATATTTTTTCATCAGTCGTTCACGCTTTCGGCGGCAGATTCCTCCGAGGCGGCGGGAGCGGGCTCAATGACGGTTTTGGAAGAAAGGTTTATGTCGGGGAAGGCTATAAAGGAGGTTCCCGCATTGACCGAAAGCTCGCTGCCGTCGGTGTTTTTAAGAGTCAGACAATCGGAGGCGTCGCCCTTTGACCATTTGATTTCCTTGATTTTGCCGTTGGAAATATAATATCCCGAGCCGCCGTCAAGATCGGTGCGGACGTGATAACCGTCGGAAAATTCATGTGTGGGGGCATAGAGCACGAAAACGTTGTCAAATTCGAATTTTTCGTCGGTAAAATAATCCGTCTGAGCCTTTCCGAAGGGGCAGCGGCGGTATTTGCCTGTGTCGGCGTCATAGGTAAAGGTCGAGTAGTTGTCTCCCGACATATAATATTTTATCGAGGTGCACTCGTTGCCTTCGGCCGTCTTTTTGTCGGGGTCGTTAAAGTTGAAAAGGGTTTTGCCCGAAAGATCGGAGGAAATGCTGCTGCGGTATTTGTCGTAAACGGCGTCCGCAATTGTTTTTCCGTTTATGTAGAGGGTGTGTTCATAGGCAAGACCGTTCTTTATGCGGGTGGAAAGACTGTCGCTTTGGGCGCCCAGGTCGAAGAAATCGAAGTTGTCAAGCTCGTTTGCGTAGGGACGGGTGTAGCGGTCATCCATGCCGCAGTGGACATATATCGCGTCGAGGGATTTGGCAAGCTGAACATAGGAATATCTTGCCGAGCGGATGGTTCCGAGTCTTTCGCATTTTGAAATGTCGGAAAAGACCGCCATGAGACGGGAAATTCCTCCCTCCACAAGGCATTCGAAAACCACGTCGGCGTCGTTAAGACCGGTTTGAACGGGCTGAGCGGTGGAAATGTTGTTGACCATAACCGCAACGGGACGTTTGCCTACGGCGCTGTCGTCAAGCTCACCGTAAATTCCCGTGAGAAGATTGAGATTTCCTTTGTCCTCCTCTATGGAAACCGCCGACTGTCCGCCGTCGCTTTCGGATACGGGGTCGGTCTTTTCGACGCAGCCCGAAAGCAGGAGGGCGAAAATTATCGCCGAAGAAATCAAAGCATAAAACTTTTTCATAAGCACTCTTTCCTTTACATTTGTATATTTATTATATGATAACCGATTTTACCCGTTTTTACAAGTGCTTTGAAAAAAACAGCCGTCAAAAACCGCCTCCTTTTCGGGGAGGCGGCGAAAAAAACTGCAATCAGAGCGTTCCTGTGACGGTCAGAACAGCCTTTGAGGGAGTGACCGTGACGGCTCCCGTCGTCGAATCCTGAACGAAGGTTGCAGCGGGAAGTGTGATTTGCCCTGCGGTTGTGGAGAAAACTCCCGTCGCGGCGTCATAGGTGTATCCGTCGGGGGAGGTGAGCGCCGTGCCGTTAAGGGTGACCGAGATGTCGGATAAAATGGGATTGAAGGTATCGGTTATGATGAGGTTGTCGGCGGCGGTCGCTTCGGTGTTGCCTCGGTTTTCCACCGTGAAGGTGTAGGTCACACGTCCGTTTTCGGCAACGGGGGAGGGAGAAATGCTCTTGCCGATGGAAAGAATCGGGCGGGCTGCGGCGGTGACGGTTTCGTCGGCGGTGACGGCGGTGATTCCCGTGCCCGAAAGAGTGACCGTATTGGTTATCGACGAGGCGGCGGACAGGGGAGCCGCATTTGTCAGCTCGGCGTCATAAACTATTACGGCGGTGGCTCCGGCGGGAATGCTTATTCCCGAAACCGACATGGGCGGACCTGCCGTGACGGTGGGAGCGGTTTGAAGTGTGCCGTTTATATAATAGAGAAGCGAGCCGCCGCGATAGCTTAAGGGATAGACCGTTTGGGTTCCGATCGAGTAGGCTCCGAGGTTGTCGGTGAGGGTGAGCCCGGTAAAGGGCGCCGAACCGGAATTTGTCGCCGTGACGACATAGGTCACTCGCCCGAGCTCGGCGTCATAGCCCGCTCCCACCGCGGTTTTTGTCAGCGCAAGGGTTTCCACAAGTTCGGCGGTGGCGATGTTGGAATTTGTCGAACCGCCGTTATAGGACAGAGTAGCTTGGTTTGTAATGGTTGCCATAAAAATCCTCCTTAAATTCAAGACCGGTCTACACTTCAGTATATGTCCCGAAAAAGCAAGGTTGACAACCTGTTTGCCGAGCTTTCAGCCCTCGACGCGGGCGGAAAGGCCGTCGGAAAGCGAAAAGCTTTGGGGCTGTCCGTTTTTGTATGAGATTTTATATGTTTTTCCCTCAAGATTTCCCGAAAAGGTTTCTTCGCCGCCTTTTTTGCCGCAGTATGTCAGCCTGTTCGGCAGCGAACTGTCGTCGAAAATCCGAGCCGTTTTTGCAAAAACCGAGCGGGTGTCGGCGCTCGGCAAGGTGTTTTTCATGCCGAAAAAAGCAAGCTCGGTTACTCCGTCGGCATATGTGACGGTCAGTCCCTCAAGGGTGCTCGGAGCAATAACCGTGAAAATATATTTGCCCGTTTGCTCCTTTATCATGTCAAATTCATATTGCTCCGACATAAACTCCGCCGATATTTTTGCCGAAAAGCACTCGGGAGTTTTTGCAAAGTTCCCGGAATTACAGCCGCAAAAAAACAGCAGCAAAAAAATCATTGCCGCTGTTTTGAAAAAATTTTTCTTTTTCATTTATTCTCCGCCCTTCTCGTATTCGAGAAACAGTCGGGGAAGCTCGTTTAAAATGTCGGAAGGCAGCATACTGCGCTGGGATTTTTTCTCTGCCGCCAAGTCTCCCGCGGCGCCGTGGATGTAAACGGCGGCCTTTGCGGCGGTTTCCGGCGAAAGCCCTTGAGCCAAAAAGGAAACGAGCATACCGGAAAGCACGTCTCCGCTGCCGCCCGTCGCCATGCCGGGATTGCCGGTGGGATTGATAAAAACGCGCCCGTCTTTCAGCGCTATGACGGTGCCGTGTCCCTTGAGAATTACCGTCACACCGTATTTTTTCGCAAAATCGGAGGCTGTTTTTTGCCTGTTTTGCTGCACCGTTTTGACGTCGGAATTTATAAGCCGAGCCATCTCGGCGGGATGAGGGGTCAGCAGAATTTCGCCCGAATGTTTCTCTAAAAGATTTATATGCTCAGACAGGGCGTTTATGCCGTCGGCGTCGATAACAAGAGGGGCGGCACATTCCTCTATGCAAAGCCCGATTTCAAGGGCGGTTTGCTCGGTGTTGCCCTTGCCGCAGCCGATGAGCACCGCGTCGGAGCTTTTTATGCCGCTGAAAAGAAGGGAAAGAGCGTCCCCGCCGGTTTTGCACACTGAAAATACGGCCTCCGGAACCGAAGAGGAAACAATGGGATATATGTCCTCGCCGACAAGACCTCTGCAAAGGCCGACGCCGCAAAGAAGGGCCGCTCTCATTGAAAGCACGGCTGCGCCTGCCATACCGAGGGAACCGGTGTCGCAAAGACATTTTCCGAAGGTGCCCTTGTGACTTTCGGGGTCGCGTTTTGAGAAAAATCCGACAAAATCCGAAGGGTTTACCATGGTTCAACCTCTTTTATAATCAAGCTTTACCTGATAGGGCAGGGCGTTTATGACATTTTCGAGAATTCTTTGGTCGGGCTCAAAAACGACAAGCACCCTTCCCATTTTCGGGTGGCGGAGTGTGGCGCAGAAAAGGTCGCCGTTTTCGTCGCCCACGGCAAAGATTTTTTGGTCAAAGGTTTTGCCCGACAACTTTTTTTCGTCATATTTCGAAAAGCTTTCAAAGCTGTCCACCGTGGTGGAAATGAGGTGCTTTCGGCTGCTTTTGTTGATTATTTTGTCGATGTCAAAGGAGCCGTTTGTGACCGAATATTCATATTCCACGTTGAAAAATGCCGCAAGCTTAATTGCGCCGTAAAAGACGAGCACGGCAAGCATTATGCCGAGCAAAAAGAAGTTGGGCATATATTTTATGACCGAAAACATTATGACGGCTCCCACGGCAAGCCCGCCGAGATAGGTCGCAAAAACGGCGGCAAGGTCGAGAGCGGTTTTCTTTTTCTTTATTATCTGTTCAAAAAAAATATCCATAAAAACCTCCGAAAAGTTGCACGGAAAAATGCAACCAAAGCATATTTTTGAACCCATTTATGAAGCCGTCTTTTCGGCGGCTTGCTGTTGTCCGTCAAAAAAAGAAAGGAGTTTAAAAATGAGAACACTTAATATTATAATCGATGAATGGGGGAGAGTCAAGACCGCAGGCTTTGCGGGACACGCGGGCGAGCACAACGCAACGGCGGTTTCGGTCGAGTTTGAGGCCGATTTCGGCTGTGATTACTACCGAATGTTCTTTTGCGCCGACGGAGGCGAGCCGATTAAGACAAACCCCATGTATGTCAAAAGCGGCAAGCTTTATTACACTCTGCCCCAAAGCGTGACCGAGCTGGGAAGCAGGGTCGCATGGCAGCTTGTGGGGTATAAAAACAGCGGCACTCAGACCGTCATGACGGTGAAAAGCGATACCGTCACCCTTGATTTCGGCGGTTCGCTTAACGACACGACGCTCACGGCGTCCGGCGAAACGGGAAACACCGTGGAGAGCGAGCTTAAGAAGTTTGAGGATTTTCTTTCGTCGTCGGACGGTTTTGCAAAAACCGAAAGCAAGGCGCAGGCCGATTTTGAGACCTCGGCTCTCTTCGGCAATCACTACGCGCCCACCGACAAAACGGGAGAGCATCTTAAATTTGTGCGGGTGGGGAACATGGTTACCGTGTGCGGCTCGGGGATCTTAAATACCTCTCTCGACCGCGGCCACACCGAAACTCTGAATGAAAGGGTCGTGATTTACCTGCCCTTTAAGCCGGCGGGACTTTATTATGTCACGGGGCTTTCGGGAACCTCCCAAAGGGTCATGTATCTTAACCCGACCTATTCCTCCCTTGTCATGGCGTCGGGCGAGCAAAACAACGGCGAAACCGTGAGACTTTGTTTTTCCTATATATGCGAGGAGGACAAATGATATGGAAAACGCACCGGTGACCGAAAACCTCTGCAAGGAGCGGCGAAGCAAGTTTGATGAACGCTGCGCGCGGGACATAAGAGACATAGCCTCTCAGGAGCGGCGGCTCAAGACCCTTGAGGAAATGTCCATAACAATGGGTCAGATCCTCAAAAACATGGATTTGAAAACCGAGCAGCACGAACGGCGTATAACCGCCCTTGAGGGACGGCGGATTTCTGTTTTAAACAAATGGGAAACCGCCTTTATCGCAAGTTTGACAGGTATTGTGCTTGGATTTATATTTTCCTTTATTTTTTGAAAAAGGTCTCCCCTTGAGGGGAGACCTTTTTGTTTTACTCTATGTCGCCCTTGGCCTTTGCCTCGGCAATGACCTTTTCCACCACGGCGGGGGGAGCGGGGTCATACCGCAAAAAGTCGAGGGTGAAAGAACCGCGTCCCTGGGTTGCCGAACGCAGCACGGTAGAAAAGCTGCCCATTTCAGCCATGGGAACCTCGGCCTCGATGATGTGCATACCGTCGTCGTCCTGATCCATACCCACCGGGCGGCCGCGGCGTTTTGTTATGTCGCCGTTTACGTCGCCCATGCTTTCGGCCGGAACGGTTACCTTAAGCATACCGATGGGCTCAAGCAGGGTGGGGTTGGCAGACTCAAAGGCGTTTTTAAAGGCGATGGACGCAGCCGTCTTAAAGGCCATTTCCGACGAATCTACGGGATGATATGAGCCGTCGTAAAGCGTGGCCTTTATACCCACAACGGGATAGCCTGCGAGGGGACCCTTTTTCATGCTGTCACGAAGTCCTTTTTCAACGGCGGGGAAGAAGTTTTTGGGAACCGAGCCGCCGAAAACCTCCTCGGCAAAAATAAGCTCGTCGGAGTCGCAGGGCTCAAAGCGAATCCAAACGTCGCCGAATTGGCCGTGGCCGCCCGACTGTTTTTTGTGACGGCCCTGAACCTCGACCTTTTTGCGAATGGTTTCGCGGTAGGCGACCCTCGGAACCGACAGCTCCACGTCGACGCCGAATTTGTTTTTAAGCTTCGAGCAGACCACGTCCAGATGCTGCTCGCCCAGGCCGGAGAGCACCTGCTCTACCGTCTCTGCGTTTACCTCGTAGCCGATGGTGGGGTCCTCTTCCATCAGGCGGGCCAGCGCGCTGCTGATCTTGCCCTCATCGCCCTGAATGGGCTGCCCATCCGCATCACAAAGAGTGAAATCGACCTCGGCCCCCTCGGAGCGGCCGATCCAGTTAGCCTGCATCTGCTTCACGCGCTCAGGCCATCCGGGAAGTTTCTCGAGGTCATCCAAGAGCTCCTGAGCGTAATCGGTGATCTTGAAGTACCACTGTTCGAGCTCGCGCTTCTCGGGCACCGATCCGCAACGCCAGCAATGGCCTTCCGTCACCTGCTCGTTCGCGAGCACGGTGTTGCAGCCGGGGCACCAGTTGACCGGGCTCTTCTTGCGGTAGACGAGCCCGCGCTCCCAAAGCTTCTCGAAAATCCACTGACCCCACTTGTAATAGTCGGGGTCGCAGGTCTTCACCAGGCGGTCCATATCGTAAGAGAAGCCCATGCGCTTCATCGTGGCGAGCGCCTGGTCCATGTTCTTATACGTCCAAGCGGCAGCCTGCGTGTTGTGCTTGATGGCGGCGTTCTCGGCGGGCAGGCCAAAGGCGTCAAAGCCGATGGGATGCAGCACGTCGTAGCCGCGCATGCGGGCCTGACGGGCCATGGCATCGCCGATGGTATAGTTGCGAGCGTGGCCCATGTGCAGGTCGCCCGACGGATACGGGAACATCTCGAGCACGTACTTCTTGGGCTTGCTGTCGTCGGTGTCGACGGCAAAGAGGTTGGAGTCCTCCCAGGCCTTCATCCACTTGGACTCAATGGCCTGCGCGTCGTAGGCAGGGATCTCGTCCTTATGATCTGTGCAATCGCACATATCAGCTCCTTTAATCTTAGCTGGGGTCGGGCGGCTTGGCTTTATTCGCTACTGCGGACAGTCCTGCGCAAGACGAAGAGCACATTAAGTGCTCTTCTTTGCGTGCGGAACTTGTAGCGAACAAAGCCAAGCCGCCCGACCCTAAGGTTAACTTGACTGATGATAGCAAATACGACAAGCGAGATGCCTGCGACTTGCAGGCATCTCGCTTTATCTAAATAACGTGGTTGATACTCAACCTTTATGTGAGGCTCTTACCTTATCGATAAGATACGGACTGCTGCGAATCTTTGACTACAACGTCGTGGGCGCCGCCTTCGACGATGGAGGTCGAGCTCACCAGGGTCAGGCGCGCCTTTTCCTGGAGCTCGGGGATCGAGAGGGCACCGCAGTTGCACATCGTGGACTTGACCTTGTAGAGCGTGCCGCCCACGCCGTCCTTGAGGGAACCGGCGTAGGGAACGTAGGAGTCGACGCCCTCGACGAAGCTGAGCTTCGCGGCGCCGCCCAGGTCGTAGCGCTGCCAGTTGCGGGCACGCGCAGAACCCTCGCCCCAGTACTCCTTCATGTACTGACCGTTCACGTTGACGCGCTCAGTCGGGCTCTCGTCAAAGCGAGCGAAGTAGCGGCCCAGCATCATAAAGTCAGCACCCATGGCAAGGGCGAGCGTCATGTGATAGTCGTAGACGATGCCGCCGTCGGAGCACACGGGCACGTAGACGCCGGTCTCCTCGTAGTACTCGTCGCGAGCGCGACAGACGTCGATCAGCGCGGTGGCCTGGCCACGACCGATACCCTTGGTCTCGCGGGTAATGCAGATGGAACCGCCGCCGATACCGACCTTGATGAAGTCAGCGCCGCAGTCTGCCAGGAAGCGGAAGCCCTCGGCGTCGACGACGTTACCGGCACCGACCTTGACGTCCTCACCGTAGTTGGCGCGAATCCACTCGATGGTGCGCTTCTGCCACTCGCTGAAGCCCTCGGAGGAGTCGATGCACAGGACATCGGCGCCGGCCTCGATGAGCAGCGGCACGCGCTCGGCATAGTCGCGGGTGTTGATACCGGCACCGACCATGTAACGCTTGTCGCCGTCGAGCAGCTCGTTGGGGTTGGTCTTGTGGCTGTCGTAGTCCTTGCGGAAGACGATGCCCATGAGGTGATCGTTGTCGTCGACGATGGGTAGGGCGTTGAGCTTGTTGTCCCAGATGACGTCGTTGGCAACCTTGAGGCTGATGTTCTTGTCGCCAACGATGAGCTGCTCACGCGGGGTCATGAACTCGGAGACCTTCGTCTGGTGGTCATCGCGACTGGGGCGATAGTCACGGCTGGTGACGATACCCAGGAGCTTACCCTTGGGAGTGCCGTCGTCGGTAACCGGCATGGTGGAGTGACCGGTCTTCTCCTTGAGCTCGATGACCTGCTCCATGGTCATGTCGGGGGTCAGCGTGGAATCGGACTGAACGAAGCCAGCCTTGTGATCCTTGACGGCCTTGACCATAGCGGCCTCGGACTCGGCGCTCTGGGAACCGTAAATGAAGGACAGGCCACCCTCGGTAGCGAGCGCGACACCCATATCGACGCCCGAGACGGACTGCATGATGGCGGAAACCATGGGGATGTTCAAGGTGATTGCCGGCTTCTCACCGCGCTTAAAGCGGGTTAGCGGCGTCTTAAGAGAGACGTTGTTGGGGATGCACTGCGAGGACGAGTAACCAGGGACCAGCAGATACTCCGAAAACGTGTGGGACTCACCGGGAAAGAACGTAGCCATGTTTCTCCTTTTTCCATGCGACCGGTCGGCTGCAGGCCTCGTAGGACCCAGCCCAACCTTGGGCACCCAATACTGGGGAAGTATCTTAACGCACTTTGACTGCTACAATGCATGATTTAAGAAGAGCACACGAGGGTTTGACGCAGGCTTTGCGTTTGCCCAGCAAACACTTTAGCGGGGAGACGCGGAGCACATGGAGTACAAGACGACGGCAAAGTTGGTCATTCAAGCGTGCGACAAGGATTTGCCGGGCGTCTTCGGCCACGGCTGCGTCTTGCTGCTGCAAGGTATCGCCCGCGAGCACTCGCTCAACCGTGCCGCCAAGAGCATGGGCATGGCATATTCCAAGGCCTGGCGCATTGTGAACGAAGCCGAAGGCCAGCTGGGCTGCAAGCTCATCGAGCGCGACGGCGCCCGCGGATCCACGCTCACCCCCGCCGGCGAGCGAGCCATAGCAGTCTACGAGGAGCTGCAGGCCGACATCAACAACGTCATCGTCACCAAAGCCAACGACCTCATCGCCAGCATCAAAAAGTAGCCAATTTTGGACAGGGCTTTATAGCCACACAACCCATTCTCATAAGTTGCGGTGAAATAGGGACTGTTTATGCGATTAAAGCCGTAAAACAATCCCTATTTCACCGCAACTTATGGAGTTGAAGATGATTTAGCTAGTTGCGGAGGGCATTATCTAGGGTGGCGGCCACGATCAAGGGATCGTCGGTACCGGCGAAGAGACGGATGGTGCTCCCCTGCTTGCCACGTGGGGCCGAAAGACGTGTCGTTGCGCCGCCGGCAGGCGATGTGCGAAACTCCCCCGGCAAAGCGTCGAACAGCTCTCCCGCACTACGCTCGATAAGGTCGAATTCAACCGCCGGGCCAAAACCGTGCTCGAGAATTCCCGTTGCAACCGCATGGTCAGGATGCGAGCTCAACCCGGGATAACGCACGTTACGCACCATCTCGTTGGCAGCCAGATACTCGGCCAGCGCACGGGCGCGGTCGAAATGCGCCTGCATGCGGGCGTTAAGCGAGGAAAGCCCACGCTCCAGCACGTCGGTCTCCTCGGTAGAAAGGTCGAGTGCCAAAGCACCGCAGCCTGCAAACAATACGTGCGCGCACTCGGCAGCAGCATCCACACGATGGCGCTTGAGCTGCGAGCGCGCCACCGAAGCGGCAACGAGCTTGCGCGGAGCCTTACCGGCACACACGCGGTCGAGCGCCTCGAGCGACAGCGCAGCACCCAGCTGCAGCGGATCGCAGCCAAAAGCCGACGCCACGGTGTTGTCCACAACCAGCAGCGCGCGGGCATCACGAGCCGCGCGACCCAGGGCGCGAAGATCGGGCACGCGCAGACCAAACCCGCCGATAGAGTTGACGAACCACCACAGATTCGGCCCCTCGGCATCAAACGAAGCATCAAAGTTCTCGGAGGCGGCGGCAAACGCCTCGACGGACGGCGAACCCACCAGCGCGACATCGCAGCAATCAAAACCGCTCGCAAACGCATCGGCAAAGTCGTCCGCAAAGGCCACCAGGCGGTCACCGGAGCGCACAATTCCCAATAGCGACAACGCTGCTGGCACATGCGAGGCCGCGAGCAACCGCGCTTCACGCGCGCCGGCCCTTGCAGCCCAGGCCTCTTCTAGCTGTTGCACGTCCACGCGGCAACCTCCCTACATAAACAAAAACCCACGATGCGGGTGTTCCCCGCATCGTGGGCAACTGCTGCAGTATAGCGCCGATATGCGACGAATCGCCTAGATTTTGAGCATGTGATAGGTCACGCTCGCACCCGGGGCGTCAACGGTCACGCCATAGACCTCGGGATAGATGCGCGTCGAGAACACGAGCGCGCCATCGTTCACAAACACCTCGACCGATGAGACATCGCCGACAATGCGCACGTTACGAACCTCGTCGACGGGCTCCCAACGCACGGTGCGACCGCAGCCGGCAGAAGCGCGACCTTCATCGGTAAATCGCATCTCAAAGCGCGCGGGCAGCTCGCGCTCGGCGGGCACAAACGCCAGCTGCAGCTCGCCATCAACGGTCGCGGTAAATGCGCCGTCGATACCGCTAGAAATAACGTCAAAGCAGGTATCGCCGGCAACCTCCAACGAGCCCTCCCCCACACGCACCGAGGCATAATAGCGCTCGATCTCACGCGCCGGTTGCTGCAGCACCACGCCGCCGGCACCGGCTGTAAGCTCGCGCGGCACCGTCATGCAGTGCTGCCAGCCGCACGCCACGGTGGGCGCGTTGCCATAAGTCGGCTCATCGGGCATGCCCATCCAGCCGATCAGAATGTGGCGACCGTCCTCGGACGTAAACTCCTGCGGAGCATAGAAGTCAAAACCGGCGTCCCACAGGCGGAACTCGCCCAGCTCATAAGCGTCATTGCCACTGGTAATGTCGCCCGTTACGGGCATGTAGCCAGCAGCGTATACGTTGCCGCGGTCCCAACGACCGCCCTCGAGCCCCTGGGGAGAGAAGGACAGCCACTTCGCCGGTACACCGCCATCCGCCTCAAGCTCAAGGTATCCCGGGCACTCCCACATAAAGCCGAAACGCTCGGGAGTAGACACACGGCTCTCGAGCTCCCAGCTCAACATGTCGGCCGAGCCATACACCAAGATCTCGCCCACATCGCGCCCGGCACCCTCGCCGTGCATAGCGCAAAATCGACTATCGACATGCGGGCCATCCACGCGACGACGCGCGCCCAGCACCATGTGATAACGCCCGTCCGCGTCACGCCACACCTTGGGATCGCGCACGTGGCAGGTCAAATCCTCGGGATAATCCTCGGACGCCAGCACCACACGCTTTTGGCTGAACTCCCGACCGGCAAGGCCATCAACGCTCTCCACATAGACGGTATCGGCACGACGGCCGGTATTGACGTAGTCGTACGTACCGTCCGCATCGGAAAGCTTCACGTTGCCTGTGTACAGCACGCGAATGCGGCCGTCTTCGGCAAGCGCGGAGCCCGAATACACGCCGTGACAATCGAACGGCTCGTCGGGCAGCAGCGGGGCGCCAACGTAGTCCCACGTCATAAGGTCACGGCTCGTCGCATGGCCCCACATCTTTACGCCGCCGTTCACATCAAACGGGGCATACTGAAAGTACGCGTGAAATACGCCATCTGCCTGGCAAAGACCGTTGGGGTCGTTGAGCCAGCCCGCCGGCGGCATAATATGGAAGCGCTGGCCATACGCACCATGACCGCACTCAGAGGCGGCGTCAACAGCGGCGACCAGCTTTGCAAGATCGCGACCAAGGGCATTAGACATATCAAAGTCCTAACGGATCGAAAGTTACAAGGCGCCAGAGATCGGCACCAGATACGGGAAACGCCCGCGAGCATACAACCCGCGGGCACCCCCTCAATCAAAAGCTCCTAGGCCTGCTCGGAAGCCTTGGGCTCGTCCTTGTACAGGACAAACGAGACGCCAAAGGAAACCAGCGCGGCGACCGCAAACATGATCGCGTACTGCACGGGCTGGGCCAAGCACAGCAGGATACCGAAGATACCGGTAACGCCGGTGCCGGAAGCGGCAAGCGAGGTGAGCGCGCAGACCAGGGCACCGCAACCGCCGCCGATGCAACCGGCGATGAAGGGCTTAAAGAAGCGCAGGTTCACACCGAAGATGGCAGGCTCGGTAATGCCCATGAAGGCGGACAGAGCCGAAGGAAGCGCCAAGCCCTTGATCTTGGCATCGCGGGTCTTAAAGGCAACGGCAAGCGCTGCGCCACCCTGGGCGATATTGGCAGCGCTGGCGATGGGCAGCCAGTAGGTCACGCCGTACTGGGCGAGCTGGCCCAGGTCGATGGCGGTGTACATCTGGTGGATACCGGTAACGACCGTGGGGGCATAGAACAGGCCGACGATAAAGGAACCGATGCCGAAGGGCAGGGTCAGCAGAGTCTGGATCAGACCGAGGATGGCGTTCTCGGCCCACACGAAGATGGGGCCGACGGCAACGAGCGTCACGAGCACGGTCACGAACACGGAGACGAGCGGGGTCACAAAGAGGTCGAACATCTCGGGAACGATCTTGTGCAGGCGCTTCTCGAGGAAGGCCAGAATGGCGCAGGCGATAACGATGGGGATCACATGGCCCTGATAGCCGACCCACTCAAAGCTGTACACACCGGGAATAACGGTGACCATGGTCTGCACGCCCTCGGAGGCAACCGTGTAGGCGCTCTGCAGCGAGGAGTTGATAAACGCACCGCCGACGACGGCACCCAGGTACGGATTGGCGCCAAAGGCCTTAGCCGCGGAGTAGCCGATCAGGATCTGCAGAATGCCAAAGGACGTGCCCGAGACCAGGTCGGCGATCTTGTAGATAAAGTTATTGGTGTCGAGCGCGATAAAGCCGTTGGAGGCCATAAAGTTGAGGGCACTCATAATGCCCAGCAGCAGGCCCGAAGCCACGATGGCGGGGATGATGGGGACAAAGACGTCGCCGAGCACCTTAATTGCTCGCATAAAGATGTTCTGCTGCTGCGCCGCGGCCTCCTTGATCTCGGCCTTGGTGGCAGCCTCGACGCCGCTGAGCGCAATGAACTCGTCGTAGACCTTATTGACGGTGCCAGTGCCAAAAATAATCTGGAGCTGGCCCTGGGCCTCAAAGACGCCCTTAGCGCCGTCGATATTCTCGAGGGCCTCCTTGTCAACCTTGGCGTTATCGGCAATCACCAGGCGCAGACGCGTGGCGCAGTGTGCGGCCGAAACAACGTTGTCGGCGCCACCGATGTTGTCGAGCACCTCTTGGGCTGATTTGCGGTAGTCCATGACTTCCCTTTCCTCCAACGGGCGCATGTGCACCCGGCCATCTTTGACACTTAAACTGTAATCGTTTTCAGTTTCATATGACTGCAATCGTTTTCATATAACGGTGAACGGTAGGAAAAAGCCGGCGAATGGTAGTTTTGAGACAAACATAAGGGCTCAGAGGCAGGCAGACGTGCCCAAAGCCTAGACATTCATAAGCTGATGGCCGAGCTTGAGCGTCTTGAGACCGCTCTCCCCCTCAACGCCATCGAGCGTGTTGAGCAGCATATTGGTCGCCTCGACGCCACTGGTCAGGTAGCCATAGTGCACGGTGGGAATGCCGCCCGTCAGCGCGCGCAAAAACGCGTTGTCGCCAAAACCGCTCACGCGGTGTATACCCTCGCCCATGCCGCGAACCTCATCGATAGCACGCAGCGCGCCCGCCGCCATAGTGTCGGTCGCGCAGGCGATAAACGAAACATCGGGAGCGACGGAAAGCTGCTCACGCGCCGCACCATAGCCCGAGTCGAGCGTAAAGGACCCCTGGCGAATCAGGCTCGGATCAAGCGCAACGCCCGCGGCGCGCAAGCCAGCCTCAAAACCGCGACGGCGGTCATAACCGGCCGCGCGGTCCTCCTCGGTAACTCCAATATAGGCAATCTTGCCGTCAACGCGACCCGCAAGCGCATGGCCCAGCTCAAAGGCGGCCTCGTAATCGTCGTGATAGACGCACGCCGCGCCCTCGACATTCTGGCCGATCAGAACGATGGGCACGCGGCACGACTCAATCGCCCGATGGTGCTCGTCGGTGATCATGGTTGCCACCAGCACAATGCCGTCAACCGGATGGTTTTGGAACAAATCGAGGTATTCGAGCTCGCGGTCCGGGGCGTTATCGGTATTGGCAAGCAGCATCTGGTAGCCACGGTGACCGAGCACCTGGCCAATGCCGGCGGTAATGCGGCTCACGGATTCCGAGTTGATCTTGGGCACGATAACGCCGATGAGCTTGGTGGAACCGGTGCGCAGCGCGCGAGCCTGGCTGGACCGCACGTATCCGGTCAGCTCAATCGCCTGCTTAATGCGCTCGGCCTTGTCCGCCGATATGTAGCCACCGTTGAGGTAGCGCGAGACGGCGGCGCTCGAAACGCCGGCCAGCTCGGCCACATCTTTCATCTTTACCACGAGCACCCCTGTCGTTGAAATCGCTTTCACCATGATACCCGTGAAGACGGCATGCGAACCAAATCGGCCCACTCAGGTCGAGCAAACGCCGTCGAGCGCGCGGATGGCGTCGGCATAGGGCATATCCACACCGTCCGAGAACACCTCGACGGCCATCTCGACCTTGTCACCGCGCATGGTCTTGGACTTGACGGTGAACTTGGTGCGCCCAAATGCACGCACGATATCGTCGCCGGTGGTCTGACCCGTGTAGTGGATGACCAACATGTGTGCGCGCCTTGTCCTGGTGGCTCGCAAAGCCGGCAATCATCACCACGATCACCACCGCCGTGAGCCCCACGAGCGTATACATGCCGGCACCCGCAGTAATGCCCGCGGGAATGGCCCAAAACAAATACAGCGGGTCGAGCGGGTCCTTGACCGCCGTACGATAGCGGACGATGGACAGAGCACCGACCATACCGAGCGAGATGACCACGTTGGTCGAGATCGCAAGCGTCACCATACACGTAAGCACGCACATGCCCACGAGCGTCACGGCAAAGCTGCGCGAGTACACGACGCCGATAAAGAAGCGCTTGTACACACAGTAGATCAGGATGCCCATGGCGAGCGCCACGAGAAGCGACAGACCAATCTTGGCAGGGTCGACCTGGCCAAACCCACACTCGGCGGCACCATATCACGCACCGGCTGCGGGCAAAACTCGGTAAGCTTGACCTCCATCACCAGTTTGCCGGGCTCCAGTACGGGCAATGCGGACAGCGTTGCATCAAAAATGTCAAAGCTTCCCACCGCCGCGTGCATGTTCATGTCAAACGAAATGCGCACGGTACCTTCGTCCATCACCCACGACTCACGCTCATAGTCCACGATGGTCCGCGGGCGCATCATGTTACAGATACACTCGATGTAGAACTCGCGGCAGAGCGGATAGGGGCTCCTCGGCAAAAAGTCATAGTCGCCAGCCAGAATCTGCTCAAACTCGCCGCGCGTAAGTGGCGCGTCCTCCCTGTAGATCCAGCTGCCGTACTTCTTTTGCGCTCAAGCTTAATCACCTTGTCGCTGCCGTTATAGATTTAGAACAAACGGATACCCAAACCCCTCTTAATCGCCTTATTCAAAACGTCGTTAAGTCGCTTAGGCCAATTCGCAATAAAGAATAGACAGGTGCAGCATGCGCAAAATGAATCATTGTTCAGACGATCAATCTCGTTGAGCAAAAGTTCAGAATGATTGATGTCCGTCACAGTCGCAGCTAAGTCAGCCATACACTCGTTTGCATTTTGCGTCGCCTGTTCATTAGTTAACCATAGCGACCTCAGGGCATGAACGGCAATAATGCAAGCAAATGTATAGCCATCAATACGCCCAATATCCGCAAGCGAATCTCCCCTCCTGGCAACCCAGTCCTTGTAAGATCGCTGGCCAAAAATCACATCTGAAGGAACAAGGGCATCATCCAGAGAGTGATACTTCAGGGGATCAAAATCGCGATATGCTTCAACCGATGGATAGCTTAGATATAGTTGACCCATATCAGTACTATCGCAGTAATAGTCTTGCATTAGCTCAAGCCGCTTAAAATCGTGCCGATTGTCCTGAGGATCTAAGTCAAATATGAGCAAGGTATCAGTAAAACTGGATTCGAGAAGCTCTGTCGCATCATCTTTATCCGGAAGAAGCTCGGCAACAAAGGACCTAAGATCAACGGCCTCAAAATCGCAACCGTATTCTTGAAAGAGCTTGTCTAGAAAGTCATGAACATTAATCTCGACATGAACAATTTGATGATCATCTGCGAGGCTAAAAGAATCAAACATGCGCTCCATCAGCTGAGGCTCGCGTTTAGCACCTTCGACAATGAGCAGGACGTTCTTTACGGACGCATTGTTCATGACTAGTCAAACTCTCCGGCACGGAGGAGCTTCTCAATGTTGTTGCCAAGCCTCAACTCGCGATCGGTGGAATCGGCCAAAGTTCGAATGCCCCCTTTTGCAGAGATTTGATAAACGCAGTCAGGCCTCATTACGCCATTCTTAACAAGCGAGGTATTGTGGGTCGAGCACAGTATCTGACAAGATGTCTTGGAAGCAAAGAGCTTCAAAAGGCTCTCAGCCATCTCAAAGTGGCAAAAAGCGTCAAACTCATCTATAAACAAAAAACTGGCAGACTCGTTTAGCTCAAGCTCAGAGAACAACTTAACCAGGGTTCTTGTACCGCTAGAACACGCCTCGACAAATGGGATGCATCGCATAGGGTGATTGAAATACAGAACAGGTAAGCCGTCGGACTCTTTAATAACGATCAGAGACTCATCGACTCCAAAATTGCGAATAAATGACTCGAATTCCGCAACTTTGTTCTCGCGTATGATCTTGTCGATTACCTTTCTTGTTTCAAACCCTTTTAATCGAAAAACGTCCATGCGAATCAGCCTCATGCGCGAGACAAATCGTCGCAACTCCGCCAAGACGCCCAAAACATTAGTTGGAAGACTGCTCGTTATATATGAAAGAAGGCTCAACGAAGTATCGGAGAATTCAAAATTGATCCCAGCAGCACCGATTCGTTCAAGATGGTTCTCTTCGAAAACGCCGCGTGCGTTATTGAAATCGAAAATGAGACTCTCATCAATCGATAGGCTCTCATGAAGCCAAGTAGTCGGAGAAGTCTTCTCATAGCTGTAATTAATTTCGCGACCGTCAAATTCAAAGACATAAGTGAACTGTGCCGTGCCTCGCCCGCAATCAGCATTCAAAAACAGACGATCATCCTGGTCAGAATAATCGAATGCCTCTGGAAAGCCGAGCGTAATGTCGAATAAAGCTGAACCGAAATTCGATTTACCAGACGCATTTCTGCCAATCAAAAGTGCGGTTTTCACGGTTCCGTTTTTAACGTTATTTTCTGCAAACTGGTAATCACGAGAAGCTGCAAAATTAAATGAAACCGGAGCCGAAAAATTCCTATAGCCATCAACAGTAAAACGCTTAAGCATGAGAGTCTCCTATCTCTTGCCGTAATTATATTACGGCAAGAGATAGGAGACTCTCATCAAATACTCCATTACGAGAAAAGTAATATGAGCAAAGTCCATGCGAACCATGAATACCCGCTACGAAAGCCGCTGGAAAACAGCCCTTAAACGTAAAAACCGCCTTTCGGCGGTTTTTAAGGACCAAGCCGGACGTACCGTCGCAAGGACTCATCACAGTTGGAACTGTAAGGAAAAGCCCAGTCCCAGTCATTCCTTTACCGACAAACCGTAACGAATTAAGGCCGAGCAACAACGCATCAGTAAAGTTACGTGCTGGCAGAAATACACCCGCAATTTCGCCTTTTCCCAACTGAGATGTAAGTTTTGACAGGCCGAATCTTACATGCAAACAAAAAAGAGGGCCGACGCATCAACCCTCTTCAGGTGTCGCCCGAAGGCTTCCACCGCAATTGACTTTATTCTAGTTGATATCCTTAGCTTGTCTACAGGCGCGGCTTCCAGCGAAGGCTACCAAGCGAGGCGCATAGAAGTGTGCCAATGAGCCGTCTATATTCATATATAAGCTAGCCGCCTACCATCTCACATCGGCGGAAATACTTTCTTTCATGATTTGCAAAACCCTCTCATCAACCGAAGCTCCAACGACCTCGGCAAGCTCAATTCCAAGTTTTAAAAATTTGGCACGCCCGAGATCGAGCTGCAACTTCTCCTTACCATTGTTCCTGATACAAACGAGGCGCTGCAAAGAGTACAGCTCCAATTCGTCACCGGGGTCAACAGTGAAAGAAATCCATTCACCAGACGTCAGCACACCCAACGAGTCCAATGTACTAACTGCTTCTGTTGAAACTATACCGCCGTTATAGGTCCACGAATCATCGGCGGATGTTCTGAAAAGCAAAGGGACAGGCTCAGGACGCGAACTTGGGCCGACGGGAGTCCACAAGCAGCAGCGAAGAACCGAAAGCAGCTGGATCGCATCCTCAACGTCCATCTGTTCAAGCAAGGCCTTGGTTCTCTTTGAGCGCGCATGCCCCGTTGACACTTCTTGAGAGATTAACTTAGCCCAGATTTCCCTCAGCTCATCATCGTAGGCAGTTTGAGCGCCGCGAATATCCATATCGATACAGGATGAATCCAAACGGTTCGTGACAGGCACATCAACCAATTCGCCCGCACGGCCCAAAACGTCCAGCACATTTTCCGCCTGCATCGTGCTCGTAGGATAGCCATATGCTAAAAGAAAGATCTGGGCGTCACTAAAGGTCGGAAATGCTTTCTTATAAATGTCAACAATGTCGGATATTGACTTTGCCCTAACGCAAGCAGCTTCGGCTTCATCTTTTGCCGCCTTAATCGGATGAACGGCACTGCGAACGCCCTGAATAAAGTTTAGAGGAAATGCTGACCGACTTCCGTTCCCCTGGAGATTGAGGTTTAGCGTCGGCTGAAGACTCATATCATTTGCGGCAAAGTTAACCGCTCCAGCTTGAGCATTTGCCTTAACTTCGTTGCTTACGAAATCACCCATCGCTTGCTCCCTAAAGATCGCCGAATCATTAAACCAACGACATGAAAAGGCCCGCGTCCCACCCTACTATTCGGGCAAGTCGGAGTTCAGCCTTCTGGCGTTGGCAATGGCGAGACATTCACCCGCGGGCGTGAGCCTTGGAACCCAAGGAATGGAATTCCACCAGTCATGCACTTTAATGAAGGTTGGATACTTAAAAATTACCGTCTTGAGGTTATCTCTAATGATATCAACGCAGGAGTCATCTTGACTCAATTGGCAAATGGATCGCACTGCTTCAATCTGCACATTGTTTAGAGGGATGACCGGTTTGGAGGCATCAGAATCACACCTATACGACAGATTGTCGAAGCGATCAATATACCTTAGGGGCAATCGCTTATACCCAGGATTCAACTCGTGAGCGACAAGCAAATCCGTTGGCAATTCCACTTCTTCGAGCTTTTCCAGTACCTTAGCCTCTTTAGCAGAACCCGTCTCAACTCCGCAAACGGTATACCCATTCAACATGTCAAACTGTAGATCAAGAAACGACGTAAGCGATGTAATGGGTGAGCATCTAATCGCATCAAGTATATCTAAATCGCCAATCCATTCTGTACCAGTTGGCAAGAGATCCAAAGGAAGCTTCTCATAAATCCCAGCCAAAGCCTTGATACCCTCGCCCACGACGCCAGAAGATGTGGTGTAACCATTTACGGCAAAGAACACAATTAACCCCGCAAGCTCCTCATCAGTAAGAAACTCGACAATCTCGATTGCCTTACTTACCCCAGTGGCAACATGGCGATCCGATGGCGACTCAAAACGTTTGACTAATAGCTCAGCCAGCATCTGATGATCAGCAGCAGAGTTAGTCCTTGCAGCAGCATTTGCGGCTGCGCCCAACGTCGCCGCACACGATGGCTCGCGGAGCGATTCGAAAAGCTGCAGCTGATTCCCGACAATAACATACAGCTCATCTTTAAAACTATTCAACCTCTGTTCGACGGCAAGCCTTGACTCCATAAGGCAAGACTCAATAGCCTTATCGCATGCAGCGCTTACGATGTCATAAACCCGCTCTTCAGACATCCCGATGTTCTGCACAAGCGTCTGCGTTTGAATCTGGTTTGTATTATCGCCAGCCTTTTGGATTTGCTTAGTTGTCGTTGCGTTCATTTACGACACCAACCTGAATCTGCTTTGAGCCTTTACCGGCTTTCTGAGACTGCTTGACGGACCTCTGCCCAGCCTTGTAGCTGACGGGAACACTAACTAGAGCAGTCACGAGAGCGCCGACAATAGCCGCTACAACTGATGAGCCCAGGCCATCAAACATGGACGACAGATCCATAAGCAACCTCCAAAGCATCTAGGAAACAGCCAAATGCTGACTATTAAAGTCTATCGCTGAAATATGTAACGATGCACCTCTAAAGTAAGCGGATTTACGAAGACCAGCAGAACAATGCCCCGGTTTACATGGGTTAATTTAGACCACCGACAACTTGTCAACGGCCTCTCCTATGATCGTGCGCAACGCGGTCAAGATCGACATGATCAAAGCCAACATGCGGCAGCGCAGCGGGAACGGACGTTAGCAAAAAGGATCGGGTCCCATGACGGCCACGGCGCCTAGGCGCAATGCCGCGGTGCCGATTCGCAATATTCAACGGTGGCTAATTAAACAAATACCGCATCCCACCAAAACGCTAGTGCCAAGGCGTTCTAGCCAAAGAACAGCTTGGGCACACTCCATAAGGCCGCAGTGAGAGCCGCGACCAGACCTCGCGCCAATAGCGGACACACTCCATACCGTCACAAATCACCCTTCCCCGTCCATGACCGTCCAGCTCACGGGTTCGATGCCAGGAAGAGACGTTAGACAAGAGGGGCAGGCAACCTGATAGTTCCCGTTATTTGTCCTGTACTGCATAGAAGTGAAGACATATACCGCTATGCGGGCGCGAGTGACACCGACGTACAGTAGGCCCATTTCCTCAATAAGCTCGTCTGACATTTTCTTCGCATCCACGATCCGGCATCCATGCGCAGAACGCGAGCACATACCAGCACTTTCGCACCGAGAACAAATCCTTCCAGGCCAATCGAAGCGCGTAACGCCCGGAATGAAAACGGTGTCCCACTCGAGCCCCTTAGCGGAGTGAACGGTCATTATCGAGATGTCTGCATCAAGGCAATCAGAGAAACGCCGCAGGGAGCCCTCGGAAAAGATACTAACGATATAGTCGAAGCGCTCAGACGGATCCATCGCGACGCAGTCATTTTTAAGGTGTTTCCGCAGCGCTCCAAGAAGCATGGCATAGGACCGCCCATACTCGAATCTCCTGGAGCCAGTCAACAGTTCATAAGAGACGGAGTCAATTATTTTATCCGCAGCAGACCGGCTGAAGCCCTTATCTCCAGACGCTGCCCCGGTAATCCTGGATAAAGCAAACGCATTGAATTCAATGAACTCTGGGGCTGCATCCGAGAAAAGCCCACTGAACGTATTTAGATATTACTACTGACCATTTCCGTTAGAAGTCAACGAATAACCCTTTTCGCTAAACGGCAGGATGGCAAGATACCGTAGAGAGTGACCTCTTCTACGCGAAGCTCCGGAACAGAAGGGGGTACAGATCGTTCCTAAATGGCTGCAATTAGCTGTTTAGTTATATGGAACTAAAGTCGGTAATAAGAATTAGCGCACTAACATCTGTACGTTAGTGCGCCAATTACAAAAGTAGCGAGTTGCTATCAGATTGGAAATCGGCGATACCAACGGCATCGGTCGCTTGCCAACCCATCAGCAATTCAACGCACGATAAGAGAAAGCTATAACAAGCCCTTCAGCAAGCTCATGGTCGAAGCGATACCATTTTGAATGTCGTAAAGAGGATGCCAACCTAAAGCACGAGCCTTAGATCCGCTCATAAGCGCAAGCGTAGCTTTGGAATAGCCAGCTGCCTCAGCTGCATCAGGCAAATCAAACACGACTTTTACTCCGCCAAATTCGGCTACAAGAGCGGCAAGGTCCCTCAAAGCGATGTCAGACCCCTCATCTGCCAAATTGTAGGCCTCACCGTCCATGCCCAAAAGAAGGACATGCAGCAAGCCGGAAACCGCATCTGCTACATGAAGATAAGAGAACCGCTGTGTACCATCACTCTTAAGAACAACGTCCTCCCCCGCAAGAGAACAATGCATGAACTGAGACAATGCCTTCGAATCATCAGGCAAAAGCGTAGGGCCGTAAACGCGAGCAATGCGCGCAATCACAGCATCAACTCCGCGCTGCGAACGATAGGCCTGACACATAGCCTCACCCAAACGCTTTGATTCGTTGTAGCAAGCACGTAGCGTGTTGCAGTCGATATCCCCGCAATAGCTCTCATCAAAGCGCTCGACATCACCCCTATTCTGACCGTAAATCTCGACCGAAGAGGCGAATAGCAGGCGTGCACCGCAGTCCGAAGCATACTCAAGAAGATTCTGCAGACCATCAACGTTACCGCGAATAGTCCCTATTGGATCAGTCGCATACTGACGAGGATGGGTAGAACTTGCCAGATGCAGAACATAGTCAGCGGTTTGCGAAGGTCGGTAATTAGGTGAAATGACAGAGCCTTCCTCGAAAAAGAAATGCTCGTCTTCAAAATACGGCAACCTAGCGCGCCTTCTCGGCACTACGCCCAAGCGCGATAACTCTACAGCCAAGACCTTCTTTAATATTCTTGCGCATTATCACATCAACAAGAAAGGCGCCAATCATTCCCGTCGCGCCGGAAATGGCAACTGACTTACCAGCAAGCTGCCCCCATGGCAGGTCGAGAGCGCAGACAGCATCGACGCCACTGAGGTAGGCCTCGTCTTTAGTCCTATTCATTCTTCGCCCCCTTTGCGGCCAACAGCGCCTTAAACATCTTCAAGTCGCTCTGGGTAGTAATTTTGAAGTTCGTCTCATCGCCCGGTGAAAAGTGAATTGCACGGCCACGTAGCGTAAGCAGCTCAGGAGCGGCAGCGGTTTCAACCCCGTTCTTCTTTGCCCATTCATGAAGGTCGAGGATATCTCCTAAATGAAACACGTGCGGTGTTTGAGTGCGTTCAAGGCTGTCGCGGTCAATAGTCACCTTTGAAGTATCCGGATCCTTGGCATCTCGTTTAGCGATGACCTCGACACAAGGAATACATGCGACAGCATCCCCTTTCGCTTCAGCTACTCCAAGAGCATTAGAGATGATTTCCTGGGAAACGAAGGCCCTATTACCATCATGGATAATAACGAAGTCATCGTCCTTACCGAACTCCCTGATTTTAGACAGGGCATTGTAGATAGACTGCTGACCGGTCTCACCGCCAGGAACTATTGCTTTAAGCTTGGTGATACCGAACTCGCGCGCATAGGCGCCCAGAATTGGCTCCCATCCCTGAAGGCATGAAACAACAATCCCATCGATGCCAGGATGACGCTGAAACGCTTCTAGCGTATACACGATAATCGGCTTGTCATTTACGTTGATGAACTGCTTGGGAATCTCGTTCGACATCCGAGAGCCCACACCGCCGGCAGTCAGGATTACAAAATTGGCCATCCTTATTTCCTTTCTTCTGTATAGACTTTCCAAGCTTTCATCCCGTGCGTAATTCGCTGATCCTCAGGCGGCAGTTGCATATAGTCACCGTAGATTCCCGAGAGATATTCATCCCAGCAGGACATGCAGCTAAACTCTTTTCCCTCGAATTCGAGCTTCACGGTCTTCTCGAAACCAGCGAAAGAAACTCTCTCGCCGACTCCGTACAGGCCCCACGTAAGAACTCCGACAAAAGGAGTCGAGCCATAAGGCAAATCCCTCGCCAGTTTATCGAGCAAACGTCCGCAATGGCTCACAGCATGAAGCGCCCTGAGCACGGGCCCCATAACATACTTAAAAGCTCTGCGGGCCCGACTATGGCCCGATTCCGCTGTTGTAGCGGCGACCATCAATGTTTTCCTGATAGCCAGTGCCTTGGAAAACAGCCGCGCTAATTCCTTTTCGTCCGACGGCAAACCATCGACTGGAAACACATCGAGCCAAAGATATGTCTGCTCGTTTTCGGCCTCAGCTTGAACAGCTATTCGTGGGTCGACAACCTTAAGCAGCGGTGCCTTGTAAAGCTCGGTCCCGGGATATGGCATCGCCTCGAGTCTTGTTGCCTTGGAATCATCCTGCAGCAGTTGAATGAGCATGTCCCAATCCGGCCTAGGCATACAAATGTCGATATCATCGTCCCAGGGAATAAACCCTTTGTGACGGACAGCACCCAGAAGCGTTCCCCCGGCAAGCGAATATCGAAGTCCATGCTCATTGCAGAACTCATCAAAATCAACCAATGTCTCAAGCTCTTCGGCGTGGATTTGATCAAGCGTCAGATATGCATGCTCAGTATCATGCGAACTCATTTCATAAATTCCTTTCTATCAGACAGTAAATTGTTGAACTGTTTAATTCAGTCCGCCCTTCAGCTTTCTAAAGGAAGCTGCGACACTCCGCGTCTCGCTTTTGAACACGAAAAGGAACAAGACATACATCGCGAGATAGCACAGAGTGGCGGAAATACCTGGGATCAGAATTCCCGTCATAAGGAAACCCAGACTCACCAGAACCTCGCCAACGGGGAGCATCGATCGCCCCTCGCCAATCTTCTTGGAGATGATCTCCTCGGAGACCAGGCTCCTAAACGCCAACGCCACAACAACGGAGCAAATTACCACGTCGACGCTGCCGAGCGCATAAACACCAAGAAGCGTGCCCACGGCACTAACCGCGGCAGTGGCGATATTGACTCTGAGCAGGGTCTTTTCCTCGCGAAGTACCTTAAAGAACGTGGTTCCCAGAAGGTTCATCTTGCCGTCAAAGACGCACATGGGAAGCAGGTACACAAAGAAGTGAAGGCTGTCCCCGTACTGCGGAAGCCATTTCCCGATGAGCCAAATCATAGGGAAACAAAGGACATAAAATCCGGGGAGAACAATCGTGAGCGCATCCCTCATGGCGGAAAACACCTTGCGCTGCTCGGCGTCGCCGCTCTGACGAAGAGCGGGGAAAAGCACCATGCTCGCCTGGGAGACGAACGCTAGGAAGAAGTTCACCATCGACAGCGAGAAAGACAGCTTGCCAAAGGTTTCGATACCCCACTCGGCATCGATTAGGAAACGCGCAAAACCCAAGATGAGCATGCTTGCGATATTGGCAAGCATGAGCTTGATGCCGACACGGATGTAGCCGAGCCCCGTGCGGGCGGCCTCCCGGGACGAACAGAGGCCCGCCGAGAGAATATCGCGCCCTCTCCATGCGCAGTACGCAAGCGAGAAGCAGTGGGAAATGACATAGAAAGCCACAAATGGGCGGAAGTCGCCGCAGCGCAGGATGATCAGCACGGCTAACGGCACGAGAAAGGCAAGCTTGTTTACCATGACGGCAAAAGAGTAGAGCTTGGTCTCATTCATCGCCTGGAAGACATACCCAAGCGCATTCCACGCATATGAGATAATCATATAGATAGCCGTGGCCGAGATAACGAACTCACGCTGCTCATCGAAACCGGATAAGCGACATCCAATTGCTATGGCAACGGCAATGGGAACCTCATAGGCGATACCAAACCAGAGCGCGGAATTGACCTTTCTCCTATCAATCTGACTGCGTCCCTTTCCTCCTTCGACCAGATACATTCCATCGGCGATTCCAAGGGAAAAAAAGCCTGTGTAGCTTGAGTAAAACAGAAAGAGCTGCCAATAGCCGAATCCCTCAACTCCAAGGACCTTAGGCACAAGAAGGGAGGTCAACACGCTTAGAAGAAAGCTGAATCCCTGAGACGCAAAGGCGGCGACAGCATTTCCGGCTAGTTCTCTTATTTTCATAAATGAGTAATTCGTCCTTTATCCAAAGAAACGGCAAATCGTCGTTCCGTAAGCCTTCTAGTTCCTAGCGATGGGCAAACTCGCGCTCCATGGCGCTCAATGCTCTAGGCAATGAGCATTCTTCGCGCGCCCGCTTGTTCCCAAGGGTCGCAATCCGTCTTGCCTCAGATGGATCAAGCAGCAGCCGCACTAAATTAATGGAGAGAGATTCGGGATCATGGACCGGAGACAGTAGTGCGCACTCCGCGTCCGCGTATTCATGCACTCCTTGGAAATCCGTCGAGACAAGCGCGCAGCCGCAGAACATCGCCTCGGGACATGTGAGGGCAAATCCTTCGTTGATGGTTGCGCATAAGAACACTGAACTCCGGGAATATATACTCCTAAGTTGATCCTGACTGGCATTACATGTGTAATGGCACCATTCAGGAAGCCAATCCGGCCTCATAGGGCCACCGCAGATATTTACTTCGAGGTCGGAAACCCGTTCGCGAGCGAGCTTGAGGGCCGCAAGCGCATCCGAGAATCCTTTATGTTCGCCGGGGTGGTAGAGAACCGCCACTGCGTGATCTCGGCGCTCCTCCCCAGTGGGGTAGAAAACGTCTCCGTTGATGGGATTTTTCACCTTGTGCGGCTCGGTCCCACTTGCACGCTCAACGATATCTGCAAGCCAGTCGCTTACGACGATATTCGACATGCCAAGCCGGTACGTATCCTCAACCTCCCCAGCGGATGTGCCCCAAGTCTCGTAGCCTTGGATAAAATAGTGCTTGATGCCCTTGGCGGCCGAAAGAGCGGCGACGGGCCGGGCGGATCCAACCCATGTCGCCACTACGTGGTCGGAGTCAGGCATCGTAGCCTCGTTAATGCCGAAGATGCAATGTTTCTCAACCCTAGAATCTAAGTCGAACCAGTTCGGCCTATGCCTCACGAGTATTTGCGAGCCAATCTTGCGCGCAAATGTAGGTAAGTGATATTTCTTGAGCATGTTCTGGCAATCAAAGCAAATCGTGACCTCGAATCCTTTTGAGGCAAGATGGTTCGAATACATGAACACCATCTTGGCACCACCGGTGGCAGTCCTGGCAATACCGGGCAGGACGAAAGTGACCCTCGTCCTGCTCATAGCGCCATCACCCTGATAGTTGCGAGAGCGCCGTTGCAGAAATCGTCAGCTCCCATATCGTCAATGCAAATCGTTCGTGATCCCAGGCGCGTGTTCTTTCCAGGACCCTTCTTTCGCCAACCTATCTTTACCAATCTCAGCTTGGCTTCATCCTTAATGCCAAACAATGCTCCACCTTTCATGTCATTCACCTTGAAAACGCCTAAACGCTCAGGCCCTCTAACCAAGCGAAGGCGATATCAAGTAAGGGCCCCCGCGTCGTCTTGTAGAACCGGCGATTCCTCAAACAGGCTACTGCCGCCCCAATGCTTCCAGCCTCAAGAAGCCTCTTGCGCGCATCGAGCCATTCCTCGCAGGACAGTAAGAGTGAAAGTGACTCAGAGCCACAACGCTCATCAGCCTCTACGAATCTTTTTGCGTGTTCTACAAAATCGATGTAGTAATCCACGTCCGCTAGGCGATCAGCCTTTGTCTGCTTCTTGCGATCAGAAGCGTTGCCATCATGCCTTCTAAACCTCACAAGACGTTGGTTGAGAACGGCGGCACCGTCCTCGAGAACGGCATACCTCCAAAGAACCGCATCGTGTGGATAAGTGGACTCCCAATACGGAAGAACACGCTTAACAAAAGCGCCACGCACGCAGTAAGAGCAGCCAGGATGTCTGACATACATGAAGTCGGGCCTCAACTGATCGCGCTCCAGGCGATCCGCACCTAGCGCGGCCTCCACCGAGCCGGCGTCTGACTTGCGGGAACCTTCCTCATAGAACGGCTCAACAGAACAGGCAAGCAGATCGAAATCAGGATTCGACTCCATTACCTCAACCATGCTTTCGATCTTGTTCGGATTCCAGATATCATCCTGGTCACAGGGGAAGATATAAGTCGCCTCACAATGCGAAATCAGCCTTCTGAAATTTGCTTTCCAACCTATATTCTTGTCATTGACTGAAAATTCAAAAGAAACAGGCGAGTCCTGATGTTCAGCAATAAAATCACGGACGATTTTCGGCGTTTCATCGGTCGAGCAGTCATCGCTTATAACAATCGAATCAGGCAACTTTCTTTGAGAAAGCAAAGAATCCAATTGCTTGCGAACGTATCGAGACCCGTTATACGTTGAAAGGACTACAGCGACACTTTTCACATGCGCAGTAGCTCCTCTAGATGACAAATCAAAGTCCATATATATCGTCTAACTCCAAAGGAAATTATTGGTCAACTCGGTGACAAGCACGATGTCAATGACACCCTTGTAAAGAATGATTTGCGTAAAAACGAGCCACGCTGAAAACAAAATGCCAATGGCCTTTATCTCAGTACGAGGAAAGCCAGACGAAAAGTCCGACCCATCGAAAACAAAAGATGAAAGAAATATCAAGATGAGCAGGTTGCCGCATCGAATCGGGCGATAAAAGTTCTGAACAGAAAGAGGGAGCATCGCCAAAAGCGGCAGATACGCATACTTAGCGCTCTCAAAATAACGTCGAAAACGTAATGGCGCGCTATCGAGCCTAGACAACTCCGTACAATGCCGTCGAGACGATGAAAAATAAGAGAGCGCAACGCCGCCAACACCGGAAACAAAATAAGGAATCCATCCAAATCTGCCAAGCTCAGTCATATATGCACCCTGTTTAACAGAGTCGAGAAGGAACGAAGATACATGCTGAGCCAGTCCACTGTAGACAGCAATCAAAACGAAAACAGCAGCTATTAATGAAACCCGAAAGGCATTCCGCTCATCGAGAAGACCAACAACAAAGACAATGAAAAGAAAGGATGCCGGATGAATAAGCGTCGCAATATAAAGACCGATACCGTATTTCAATCCATAGAATTTCGGCTTATCGATAAGAAATCGTAAAGAATAAATAGCGATAGACGCCGCCAAAAAAAACTTAAATTGGACTACGTCATACATAAAAGGCAGAAATGCATAAAGCGCTAAAACAATATTTGGACACGTAGAGTAGCGCCTGATAAATAGGGTAATCAATCCAAGACCGACAGCCGAAAACAACATCCTGAATTGCATGAAATCAAGCCCAAGGAACCAAGCAATCTGCTCAGCGGCAAGATACCCTGCATTAATCCCTGATGCATCGAGCAATTTAAAGTCGTATAAGTATTTATATAGAGCATAGTCGGCATTGGCAGTATTAAGGCCCATCAAAATCCACAAGGAAGCGAACGCTATAGCGGTAACTACACGCGACTGCCTTTTCATAAAGCAGAGAAGAGCCGTGGCAACGACGAGAGTGAAACTAGGAAGCACGATTAATTCACCCTCTTGTACAGATTTATCAAATTTCGCAAATACTCCTCATCATCAATTCTGATAGGAACTGGCGAAAGCTGCCTATCAAGCATCTCCCGCATTGCGCGCTTGAGGTCCTCCACGTCGCCTGTCTTGAACAGCAGGCCGTTAACGCCCTCTTCAACATAATCGCGAGCAGCGCAACGATCGGGCACAATGCACGGCACTCCCTGCTCAAGCATCTGCAGTGGCGTGAGCAGGGCCGCCTCGTGCCATCGCGACGGTTGCACCATCGCGATGGCACGAGTGGCCCCGCGAAATTTCATTTCCTCAGGCTTTAACCAACCAGTAAAATCAATACATTGGGAGTATCTCTCCTTAAGCTCAGGCAGCATCTCACCATCGCCGATAACAATTCCTTTAGCGCCCAGTGAGGTCACAGCCTCGCAAAACATATCCGCACCCTTCTCGGGGCTAACGCGTCCGATATAGAGGAATGCATCCTTTGAACACGAGGCATTAGTTACTCCGAAGTCGATATGATCGATCGGATTGTGAAGAACCTCGTAGGGATAGGAGCTGTGGAGAAACGGAACCAAGATATCGCGACAATACTCTGACACAAACGCATAATGAACCTTTGGATTATTTCTGACCCATCTATCCTGCCTAGCCTGTCGCACCATACGCCAAAGCTTTTGGACATAGCTACGCTTATCGCAACTGCAAGCAATGCAAGAAGCCGACATGGGGAATCGTTCACAAATGCACTTCTGGTTATAGTTGTAAAATCCGCCATTGGGGCACACGGCAAAGTAGTCGTGCACAGTCAAGAGAAGCGGGTTGCCGCTCTCGGTCGCCGCAGCGAACACCGCACTACTCAGCACCTTTGTCCAAGTATGCACATGAACGATGGCGCCGCAAAGGTCACCCCGACGGAGCAGGTCACCAAGCGCCTTATGAACGCGTGCGTTCCACACACCGTTGCGTATAGCATCAAGCCTCGAAGGGTCGCTGTTGATGGAAGGAATGCCGAGACACACCGCTTCAACGTCGGATTCGGCAATCTCGTCGCAAACGGGACCCTCACCGCAAAAGAAGACAACTTTCTGCCCATTTGACGCGAGCAAGAGCGCCGTCTTAATGGCGACAGCAGTTGCGCCGCCTTCGACATATCCGAAGTCACTGGCGATGATTATCGGTCTGTTCTGGTCCAATGGGGCCACTATCCAATCAGCTCCTTAACGTACTCCCTCAGCTCCTCCTCCCAGTCGGCCATGTGGAAGCCGACCGACTCGAGCCTGGACAGGTCGAGCGCGGAGTGGACCGGGCGCGGGGCGATTGGGCCGGCGGCGTTCGCGTAGTAGTCGGCGGTGCTGACCGGCACGACCCTGTCGCCGTTGCCGTTGGCGGCCTCGAAGACGGCGCGGGCGATGTCGGCCCAGGACTTCACGGCGCCGGAGCCGGTGCAGTTATAGGTGCCGTAGGGGGCGTGCGTCCGCAGCACGTGGAAGATGGCCTCCGCCATGTCGCGGGTGAAGGTCAGGCGTCCCAGCTGGTCGTCCACGACCGTGACCTGCGTGAGCTTATCCTCCGGGTCGGCGACGCGGTCGGACAGCCCCCTCATGGTCTTGACGAAATTGTGCCCCTCGCCGATGACCCAGCTGGAGCGCATGATGTAGTGGCGCGGGCACCCGGCCACGGCGATGTCCCCCGCCGCCTTGGTCTGGCCGTAGACGGACAGCGGACTGAAGGGCTCGCCCTCGTCGTGGACCTCGGCGGTGCCGTCGAAGACGTAGTCGGAGCTCACGTGGACCAGCGTGATCCCGTGCTCGGCGCAGGTGCGGGCGAGCAGGGCCGGGCCGGTGGCGTTGGCCTTCCATGCGGCCACGCGGCCCTCGGGGGTCTCGGCCCGGTCGACCGCGGTGTAGGCGCCGCAGTTGATCACGGTGCCGTAGAGCGACCAGTCGTACTGTGCGTAGGCGTCCGGGTCGGACATGTCGAAGGTGTCGATGTCGCAGAAGTCGAAGTCCT